>Ga0302326_10000236_pt1 | contig 161488 bp, 137 predicted proteins | sample Palsa_T0_3_FD_202264 | JGI IMG/M metagenome (GOLD analysis project Ga0302326, IMG submission 202264) | Peat permafrost microbial communities from Stordalen Mire near Abisko, Sweden - Palsa_T0_3 | ecosystem: Environmental > Terrestrial > Soil > Palsa > Peat permafrost | place: Sweden: Abisko... | reverse complement strand
CGGCGTTGAAGTAACGCAAGGCGGCGAAGCGCAGGCCGTAAGCGCGGTCATAGGCTTCGAGTGCTTGCTCGAAGAAGAGCTTTGAGACTCCGTAAGGATTCACCGGCTGGCGCGGAGTGTCCTCGGGAATCGGCACCTTGGCTGGAACTCCGTAAATCGCGCAGGTAGAGGAAAAAATAATCCGGAGCACCCCGCAATCGACACAAGCGTTCAGCAGGACGAGCCCTCCCTCCACGTTGTTCCGGAAGTACTTGCGCGGGTTTGTGACTGATTCCCCTACATAGGCATGCGCGGCAAAGTGCATCACCGAGTCGACACGGCGCAAAGCGGCCGAAAGAGTGCTTGTGTCCGCAATGTCGCCGCGGACCAGTTCGAATCCGCTGGCCAGAAACGCGTGGCCGGTCGAAAGATTGTCATAGATCACAACCTCGTGGCCCCGCCGCCGCAACGTGCGAGCCGCATGACTTCCAATGTAACCAGCGCCTCCGATGACAAGAACGACCAACGTGTTTCTCCTCTTTTTTCGCGGATTTCCGCCGTAACTTGCGGCGATTCTCGAGCCGAGATGTTACAGTCTAATGGCTGGGTACGATTTTCTCCTAACAATTGCGATCTGCTTTAAAACTTCTTCGGAAACGTAAGGAACAAAGGTACTTGTGTTACCCAAGGTCCTCTACGCAAGTAGCACTCATGTGCCATTTACCTTCATGGGTCTTTGAGTCTAAAGTCTCACTAACGATGTGCTCCGAATGGATGGTCTTTAGAGCCTCCCCGTCTTGAATTGAGAATTCCCCCGGATTCTTGCGCTGTTGTAACAGGGCGGATTTGCGCAATTTGCGCTCCGAGGATATCGGTGTCGCTTCTGATGTCGCATTCATATTGCTGTCACAAATTGCAGTCATAAGAGGAGAAGTTAAGAATGTCTCAACATATGATTCCGGCGGAGGGGCCTACGGAGAAGATCCGCGTGCTTGCCGCTGATAGCACACGGATGAGCAGCCAATTACTGGCCGAGGCGCTCGCGCAAGACCGTCAATTTGAAGTCACGGGAATTGAGCCGAAGGGAGCGTCGATCCTGGAGGCCGTCGCCCACAAAAAGCCCCATGTCTTGCTGGTAAGTTCAGTCCTGGAAGAATCTGCGACGCTTGGATTTGATCTTACCCGACAAGTGAGCGCCTCTTATCCCGAAACACGGGTCGTTCTTTTGATGGACACGTCCAGCCGTACCGCCGTGGTTGAGGCCTTCCGATGCGGCGCGCAAGGAGTTTTTTCGCGCACTGAATCTTCGAAATCGCTTGCCAAGTGCATCAACAATGTTTATCAAGGCCAGGTCTGGGCGAGCAGCGTGGAGTTGCGCTACCTGCTCGATGCCTTTCGTGAATCGGAACCGATGCAGCTCGTGGACTCTCGCGGCGAAGCGATTCTTTCAAAACGCGAGCAGGATGTGGTTCGCTGCGTGGCCGAGGGATTATCCAACCGCGAGATCGCCAGCCGTTTGAAATTAACTGAACACACAGTGAAGAATTATCTGTTCCGCATCTTCGATAAGCTGGGAGTCTCCAGCCGCGTGGAAGTTGTGCTTTACGTCTTCCGTCTTCGCAAGGAAATGGGAGCCGGTCTTTCTGACAACCAGTGCGTGCACTGCTTCAGAGTTTATGAGGGCGCGGAAGGCAAGTCCGGCAACACTCCCATCGCGGTGAAAAGGGCGGTAGATACGGTGAAAGAACCCCGCCGCAGTCGCGGGTAAGCGCTAACTTCGGTCGCAAGTGTTATGGAGCGTCCGTGCCACTGACTGCTCAATCGAAAGATCGACTGCGGCTTGTGCTCACAGCAACAGGAGTCGCGCTCGTCGCAATACCTGCCCTTGTGGCTTCCGTAGTGCTGATCCCGGGCCTCAGCCACGTCAATTGGAAGTGGATGAGATTTGCTGTGGTCACGACTTTCTTCGTCGTGTATTGCTTGAAGAGCTACTGGCGGGCCCGCAGAGATCCACGATTCTGGACTATTCTCGTCGGAGTTCTTGCGATCCATTTCACGGGAGTCGGATATTTCTTCTGGGCCGGGACAGGTTTGCCGTTAATGGTATTCGGGCCGACCGTTGCCCTTGAGTTTGCACTGCTAGCCGTCACCGTGTATCACTTCTTGGGTGTGGGCCCGGCAGTTTCTAGGCATTGATGGTCCCTTTCCTCTTATCACCAACCATAGGACCGGGCTTAGCTCGCTCCCAACCCCAACGCAGTTTGCGCTGAGAGAACGATCTCCCGCCCGATGACGAGCGAGGCCGTTGCCGCCGGGGAGGGAACGTTGAGGACGTGCAACATCTTGCCAGAGGGAACAAACTGAAAATCATCCACCAGCGTGCCATCGCGGCGCAGGGCTTGGGCACGCACTCCGCAACCGCCCGGGATTAAATCTTCAGCACGCAACTCAGGCAGCAGCCGTCGCAATGAGCGAACGAACGCAGCCTTCGAAAACGAACGGTGAAATTCGTCGAGGCCGCTCCGCCAATGCTTCGCGCCCATGCGCCAGAATCCTGGAAACGCGAGCGATGCAGCCAGGTCGCGCAGGCTGAAATCAGTTCGCCGGTAGCCTTCGCGGCGAAAAGCGAGAACGGCATTGGGGCCGGCATCGACAGTGCCATTTATGCGGCGCGTGAAATGAACTCCAAGAAAAGGAAACTGCGGATCAGGGACGGGATAGATCAGCGAGCGCACCAGCGACGCGCGCTGCGGGATGAGATCGTAGTACTCGCCGCGAAACGGAACAATGATGACGTCAGGTTTTCCGCCGGCCATGCCAGCGATGCGGTCGCTGAATAATCCCGCGCAGTTGATCAGATACGTTGTGGAGAATGCCGGGCCGCTCGTCTCTACAACGATTTCGTTTGTAAGATTTCGCAGGCCGGTCACTGCGGTCGAAGTGCGGATCGTCCCACCCTGCGCGCGAATCAGCTCGGCATATTTCTCGCAGACTTTCGCGTAGTCGGTGATTCCGGTAGAGGGCACCACCAAGGCGCGCAGTCCGCTGGCATGCGGTTCGATCTCTTGCAACTGCTCCGGGCCGATCGCTCGCAGCCCGGTGAGTCCGTTGGCCTCGCCGCGAAGCCGCAATTCTTCGAGGCGGGGAAACTCATCCGGCTGAGTAGCCACGATGACCTTGCCGCACACCTCGTGAGGTATATCGTGCACGCCGCAGAATTCGATCATGGCGCGCGCGCCTTCGACGCACAGCTTGGCCTTCTGCGATCCTGGCTTGTAATAAACGCCGGAGTGAATGACACCGCTGTTGTGGGAACTCTGATGCTGGCTCACACGATCTTCCTTTTCCAGCAACAGCAGGCGAAGACGGGGAAAGCGCTTCGCGATTTCGAGGGCGACGGCGAGGCCGACGATGCCTCCGCCGACGATGACCACGTCGCAGCGTGAATCCCCCATGAGCGATGATCGCACAGCGAGGCCTTGTTCTTGCCATGCGTCTGCATTCATGCAAAGGCGTACATCCGACGACAAGGCTGCAATGCCGCTAATTTACGACCAGCGTAACCGTAGACGGCGCTGCATGACTAAGTGCGCCCGAGGTGCCAGTCACAGTAATCGTATAGGTGCCGGGCTTCGTCCCTTGTCCCTGGCCACCGCCACCGCCGCCACCACCACCCCCACCGCTGCCATTGACGCCTCCTCCTCCGCATGAGGGAAGCAAGAGTGCCAGCAGTAACAACCCGAGCAGAGATGCGGGCAGCGCCAGTTTAGCGTACTTTTTCCGGCGGCCCTTTTTGCTTAACAGTGCTAGCGCGGGCAGCGCCAGAAGGAACGCGTAAGAGAAGCCACCGACTTCAGGCCTAAGCGGAGAAAAGCTGGCAGAATTGGGCGTCGTCGAGATCGTGAGTTTGACAGCCGCTGAGCTATTGCCCGGAGTCACCGAGCTAGGCGTAAAACTGCACAGGGAGATCACCGGCGCACCAGAACAAGCGAGACTTACGGTATTCGCAAACGACGAGCCCGTGGGCGCGGGCAACACGCTCAAGTTGTAATTCACCGATTGTCCTGCGGTGATGGTCTGGGTAGTCGATGGCGTGAGCGCGGCCACCGTGAAATCCTGAATTACAGTCAGCGGCAAAGGCAGGAGTTGGCTCGGCTGTCCCGACGAGTCAGTGGCAGTCAGATTCACGTTGTAGGAGTTTGACAGCTGCGGCGCGGCGCTGTTCGGAATGTTGACCGTCAGCGTCAAGGCGCTCGCGATTCCAGCAGAGATCGGCACGGGATTGGCGGGAGTGATCGAGCATTGACCCGAGAAGGCGCTGGCGTCACACGTGGCATTGACTGAGCCGCTATAGCTTGGCATTAACGACACTTTGGCGGTCTGCTGCGATCCCGCGTCGGCCGGGGCCGGGAACGCCTGGCTGATTGCCAGCTGAAAACTGATCAAGGTCAGCGACACTGTGATCGAATGCGAAATCGATCCTGATGTGCCAATAATCGTCACCGTGTAGTTGCCGCCTGGGGTGGTGGCGTTGGTGGCGATGATCAAAGCTGCGTTCACGGAACTACTTTCCGGAACAACCGAAGCCGGAGTGAAATTGCACAGCGCCCCGGCCGGAATCCCGCTGCAAGAAAGAGTCACAATGCCGGAGAACGAAGCCCCGGTGGGCGCAATTGTCAGGTTGTAGGGAGCAGTGGTTTGTCCCGCCGCCACAGTCTGGCCCGAAGTAGACGAGTTCAGGGTGAAGTCCTGGATGCCCGTCACAGCCAATGTAAATGAAGTAGTCACGGGCGCGGGCGCTCCTGGAGTCGTGGCCTGCACCGTCACCGTGTAATTTCCGGCAGTGGTTCCGGTGGGAACGGTGACGGCAACAGTTATGTTCACCGGCGAGGTTGAGGTCGGATTAACGACCGTGCCGGGAGTGAACGTGCACGTTGCGCCGGTGATGCTGGGCGTGAGACTGCACGAAAGCGTTACGCTTTGATTGAACGAACCCTGAGCTGTGGCCTGAAAACTCACCAGCGGCGCGGCGCCACCAGGCGGCGCAGTCACAGTGACAGGGGATGGCGTAGTCAACCCGAAATTCACCACACTCAAGGTGAGGGCTGCTAGTTGAGTAGTGTGGTTCGCATCTGAGCCGATGCCTTGCAGATTGAAGCTGTAGTTGCCGACAACGCTGCCCGTGGTCAGCGAGAACGTAGCGCCAGCCGAGGTCGGCGTCAGGCTCTCCGGGTTCGGAGTACAAGGGATCGGAGGATTCGTGCTAGCGGCGATACAACTCAGGGAAACTGAATTGCTGTATCCATTCACCGCAGTTACGGTACCGTTGAAGGTAGGTGCAGTTCCTGCGAAGGCTGTGATGGTCGCGTTCGGCACCGTAATTTGGAAATCCGGCGTGGTCATCAGATCGAACTGCCACACGCCGCGTCCATAGGTGGAAGCGCGCAACAGTTTCTGTCCGCCAGAATTGAAGATCGCGAGAGCTGTCACAGCGACGTTCGGCAGAAATCCGGTCTGCTGAGTGCTTGCAGCCGGTCCAACTTCGGTCCAGGCGGAAGACAAAGTGGGACTCTGGAACACGCCAACGTCCGTGCCCACATAAACAATGTGTGCGTCGGGATCGATGACCACGGCGTTCACCGGCGAATCCGGAAGGGGATCGGTGCCTCCGAAATTCGTAAAGTCCGTCCATGAGGCGCCGGCATTCGTCGTTTGCCAAACGTGCCCGGGGCCGCCTGTGAAACCCATGACGGTGACGTAAGCCGTATTTCCCGTTGGATCGGAGGTGTCGATGGCAACGCTCGATATTGGGAACTCGTTGGGATTGATGCTGCTGGCGCCGGGGCCGTTGAGTGTGACGTTGGAGAACGTGGAACTCACGCCTGAAACCGCGGTCGCATTCGTTGTGACCCAAACGTTTCCGCCGACAGGAAGCGTGGAAAGAAAATTCAGGCCAAGGCCGTCGGTAGTGGCATAAATGACTTCGGAGCCATTGGCATTGCTGGGTCCGCCGGCAGCCAATGCACGAACTGTGTTCACTTCGCTGCCGGAGCAGGTTCCGATACCGAGCGTATCGAAATTAAGACTCAGCAAAGTGTAGGCTCCGCCCAATCGCGGCCCGCTCCACACGCGGCAGGTGCCTACCAACATCGTGGTTGCCGATTGCGGATCGAGAATATAGGGAAAGTAAAACGATCCATCATCGCCGCCGACATTGTTGCTGCCAACGACCTCGCTGAAAGTGGTGTCGTTGCAGCTCGGCGCGGACCCACATTCGTTGATGTTCAGGGTCCCAGACCCGGTGTCAGGATTCGACGTAAACCAATCGCTGGTGCTGTTGGGATCGATAGCATTGTAGCCGCCATCGCCGCCCAGAACATTTCCCCAACTCAAGTTCGTCGTGGCCGTCGTAGTTGCCGGAGAGCCATTATCTTGCGTTCCCCCAAGAATCGTATTGATATCGGTTGGATTCTGCGAGAAGCTGACGAACTGCGTCATCGAGCCCAGATTCTGATTAAGGTCGTCGAACGCATTCGTTCCGGAGCATGAGCCAGTGGTGAGGCCGGTGTATCCGTTCAAAGCCCGATAGATGCCGCCGTCGTTGGCGAAGTACATCAGTTCGGCTCCGGAGTCAGCGCCGGATGTTGGAATCGTGTATGCCACTGCATGTTGGTCAGGATGCACGTGCGCCAGCGACGATAGCGGATCACAACCGTAGACGTGCGTGAGATTTATGAATGGCGTGCTCGAACAAGTGAGATTGATGGAGGTGATCGAACACTTATAGATGTTGATAGCGCCAGCGTACAAGTCGGTGGCAGTGTTGCCGTCGGGAACGGCGAGCAGTTCGAGGTTGTAGAATCCCTGGTCAACGCCGCAGCCTTCGCCGTCGCCGCAGTTGATGATGCCGCTGTCACTTATCTGCGTCCACGATGCGCCGCCGTTCGTGCTCTGCCAAATGCCTTGATCCACGGGTTCGCTGGTCGTGGAGTTCAAGGAAACGAACCATACATACATTTCATTGCGTCCCGGCACGACCGTAATTTCGCCGCGATAAATCGGGCAGGTAGTCACGTAGTTCTGAGGACATGCTGTGGTGCTTAAAAGTCCCGCTGCGCCCGGCTGCGTGGCAAGGCGCGTCCAGGTCAAACCGTCCGGGGAAGAGTAGAAACCGTGATAGCGTTCTGCCGCAAAAAATAATGCCGCGGCCGCGTTATATACGACTGACGTTGCCGAGGTCGCCTCGCTCGCGCTGGAGAAGAGTGCGTTGTAAGTCCACGTTTGCCCGGCGTCGGTGGAGGTGTAGAGGCCGCGGTAGGTATTGCTGGTCAGGGCGCCATCGGTTTCGCCTTCCGCTGTTGCTGCCATCGCTGCGACTACCGTGCTGGTTTGCGCTGTGCTGAAAGCCATGCGAGTGGCGCCCAGGCCGCTGAAAGAATATGTTCCGTTGTTCGCGGAAGAGAGCAACGTCCACGTGTTGCCGCCGTCGGCTGAGCGCATAATGCCAAGGCCAAAATAAGAATCGGCGGAATTGTCCGCCTCGCCCGTGCCTGCCAGAATTACGCTCTGAGCGGGATTGGTGTTTCCCGGCTGAATCACAATCGATCCGATCGAGAGCGTTGCTTGATCGTCGGTGACCGCCGTCCAGGTTACGTTATTCGCAGTGCTGGTGGCAGCGTTGCTCGACTGCCATACTCCGCCTTGGGCTCCGCCGATGTAAAGCGTGTTGCCGCTTGGATCCGCGGGATCAATCGCCACGGCCGTTGCGCGGCCAGAAACCTGGTTGTAGTTTTGAAATCCATCGCCGGTCGCATCCGATGCTAGTGGCACTGGCCCCAGCGGCGTCCATCCGGAAGATGTCGACGGAGCCGGCGATTTCGGAGAGGCGGCGTGGCTGCGAGCCATTCGAGCGGCGCGCGCTTTCATTTTGGCCTGATAAGCGAGATGACGCAGCTCTGCAGAAGACTTGCCAGGAACGACGCGGCCGCGCAGGAACCATTGGGCGCGCTGCTCTTCATGGTCTGAATCCGCAGCGGAGATGGGCGCTTCAGGCAAAGTTTTCTTCGCACCTTGTGCGCGCGCAATCGAGAGTGAGCAAAATGGCAAGAGTGCCAGCACCGAAACACAAACTCCGCGGCAGCACTTTTGAAGGGTCAACCTGGGAAGGGTCATAGACTCGCAAGCTTCAGTACGTCGCAAGTATGGGATCGCCAGAGAGAGCGGTCAACGGAAAAGGCGCTAAAAACCGCGCTGTGGCCCATTCCGGGAAACATTCGCGGCAGTAAGCTTGTACAATTTCCCTCGGATTCCACGTATGCTATTGCCGCGATCTACATTTTTGATTGCTCTGTTGCTATTCGCTCCGGAGATTCGAACCCCGCAAGCCCGCGGCGGCCACGAGATCACCGTAGCTGCGGCTGCGGACCTGAGCGCAGCGTTACAGGAAGTCGCTGCGAACTACGAGAAGCGAACCGGCGTCACGGTGAAGCTTTCTTTCGGAGCCTCGGGCGCTCTGACTCAGCAAATCCAGAACGGTGCGCCTTTTGATCTCTTCTTCTCGGCAGACTTGGATTATCCTCGGCAATTGATCGCTGGAGGCCAGGCCGATGGCGCGACCTTGTATCGATACGCCGTAGGGCGGTTGGTGCTGTGGGTTCCAAAAGATTCTCCGCTCGATGTCGAGCATAGAGGCATGGACGTTTTGCTCGATCCGTCCGTGAAAAAGATTTCGATCGCGAATCCGGAGCATGCACCTTACGGACGCGCTGCCGCCGCCGTGCTGAAACATTACGGCCTGTACGAAAAAGTAAGCGACCGGCTCGTGCTGGGAGAAAATATTTCGCAGGCCGCCCAGTTTGTCGAGTCTGGCAACGCGCAGGTAGGCTTCGTCGCTCTAGCCCATGCTGTAGCGCCCGCGATGCAAGGCAAGGGAAAATATTGGATCGTGCCCGCCGATGCATATGCTGCACTCGATCAAGGGGCGGTGCTGATCTCGCATTCACCGCATAAACAGGACGCGGCAGCTTTCCTCGAATATGTGAAGAGCGCGGAGGTTACGGCAACGCTGAAGCGCTACGGGTTCAGCTTGCCCTAGCCATTTGTAATCGATTTTTTCCATCTGTCCTAACGTGAGGAATTTATGAAATGGTGCTGTCCCGTATTCCAAGGTTGGTTCGAGCAGGCTGGCAAGAGGGGACTCGGCGTCTTTGTATCGACACAGGGCAATTCAGAGCCTGCGTTTATCCTGCAGTATCGCGCGTTGGATCCCGGAGTCCCAGTGCCGCGCACAGACTCCCCGTTGTCCTCCGTGTCGGATGTGAACATTCACTTCTGTCCGTGGTGCGGTTCTGACTTAAGAAAATGGTACCGGGGTGGCCTTCGGGAACTCGACCGATCTGAGTTGAAAGTTTGCCTTCAGTGAGTTTGGGCTAACCAGAAAAATGTCCATCGACTGGCAATCATTCCGGCTGACCATAGAACTAGCGCTGGTGGTGTCGGCAATTCTTTTTGCGGTGGGACTGCCGCTGGGATGGTGGATCGCTTTTTCGCGGTGGCGCTGGAAATTCTTCGTCGAAGCCCTGGTCGCCCTGCCGATCGTGTTGCCGCCGACGGTGCTCGGATTCTACGTGCTGGTCGCGCTCGGCTCTCAGAGTCCGCTCGGGCGGTGGTGGCAATCCCTCACCGGACACACCTTGGCATTCACCTTTAGCGGACTGGTGATCGGCTCCATCCTTTATAGTCTTCCATTCGCGGTGCAGCCCTTCGCAGCTTCTTTCTCATCGGTCGATCGCAAACTGTTGGCGGCGTCTGCCACGCTTGGAGCATCACCGTTGCGCACCTTTTTCCGCGTGGTCGTTCCACTCTCGGTGCCCGGACTGGTGACGGGGGTGGTTCTTGCATTCGCTCACACCATGGGCGAGTTTGGAGTCGTTCTGATGATCGGAGGCAACATTCCCGGTGTAACGCGAACGGCTTCGATCAGCATTTACGATCAGGTGCAGGCCTCCAACTATGCCTCAGCCAATGCCATGGCACTGTTGCTGCTGATCTTCTGCTTCGCAGTGCTCACTGTGGTCTACGCGCTGAACCGCAGAACGCCGAATCAGAAACTCTGGACAATAGATCCGGCTAAGTAAGAGACTGAATGGCGACGTCCGTTGAAACCAAACTCGCAAACTCAAACCTCAGCGCAAGCGTTCGCAAAACGTTTCTTTCCGCCGAGCGTGAGTTCTCTCTCGACGTAGCTTTCGTTGCCGCGCCAGGGTTCACCATACTGTTCGGCGCGTCGGGGTCTGGAAAGACGACGCTGCTCGACTGCGTGGCTGGTCTGACCACTCCAAACGCAGGGCGTATAGCCGTGGGCGAGCGCGTTCTGTTTGATGCAGAGACTCACGAGAATATTCCGGTGGCGAAGCGCCGGGTTGGCTATGTCTTGCAGGACCTCGCATTGTTCCCGCACCTTACGGTCGTGCGGAACACCGAATATGGACTGGCGCATCTGCCCCGCGCGACCCGCAAAGAAAGAGCCGCCGCGATGCTGCATGAGTTCCGCATCGACCACATGCGCCAGCAACGCCCGGCAGAAATCTCTGGCGGAGAGCGCCAACGTGTGGCGCTGGCGCGTGCGCTGGTAACCGACCCGTGCGTTCTACTGCTCGACGAACCGCTTGCCGCTCTCGACGGCGCCACGAAAGCAAAGATCATCGACGACCTGCGCCACTGGAATGAGGCACACCGTATTCCGATTCTTTACGTCACGCACAACCGCGAAGAAGTGCTTGCGCTGGGCGAACGCGTGCTCGTGATGGAACAGGGGCGCATCATCGCGCAGGGTACGCCGCACGAAGTTCTGAGCGCGCCACTTCAGGAAACTGTGGCGCAGTTGGCCGGGTTCGAAAACATTTTCGACGCTGCGGTTTGGCTGGTGCACGAAGACCGCGGCACAATTACATGCCGCCTGTCGGCCGACAAGCCAGGACAGTTTGTTCTGCTGGAGACGCCGTTGATCCGCGCCGAGATGGGTTCGCGCGTCCGAATCGGCATTCGCGCCGGCGACATTCTGTTGGCGGTTGTTAAGCCCGAGGGGCTGAGCGCGCGCAACGTGATTGCCGGCCAAATCATTTCTGTCGAAAGGCGCGACATGATTGTTTCCGCGCGCGTGGATTGCGGCATTACGATGGAGGTTCACCTGACTCTTGCGGCGCGTGACGCATTGCATCTCGCAGCCGGCCGTGATGTGTGGCTGGTGATCAAGACCCACTCGTGCCATTTAATGCGGGGGAGCAGTTCTCAGTTCCCGGTTCTCGGTTCTCAGTGAGACCCAAAACCCGCCAGCCTTCGGAGAAGGTCTGTCTTGCACGAGAGTGTTGACAGGCTAGTTTCTACGGGGTTGGCTTTCTGAGAACTGAGAACTGACTTCTGGCTTCTGCATTCTGTATTTCGTTCTTCGTCATCTCAATCACAGCTATCCATTGCCCTTGCCGCTGTTCTGAAAATACAACGTTACCACCGAGAAGTTGAGCTGCGGCGGCCGGCGGCAGATCGCGATGAAACCCGAAGTACCGCGACTTCAACCCTGTCCATGTCCTCCAGCGATCCCACGGCGCAGGCCCGGGCTCGTATTTCGTCGAAAAGAGCAGGGCGACGTCATAGTTCGAGCGAAAGTCGGCAGCGGAAAGCATTTCATCCAAAGAGAAATTCTCGATACGAACCACGCGCATGGGTCGCGTGATGTAGCCGAGCCAGGGACGGGCGATTTCATCGGACGCTGGCCACGCAGTGAGCACACGCGCCATCGGGTAACGAGCCTCCAGAAAGCGTTCGCCATCTTGATGGAGCACGATGTAATCGCGATAGGCGAGGTTATCCTCAGGCGAAAATCCGTAGTGAGGATTCCAGAACAGCGCGGCCACGAAAGCCAGTGCGACAAAAGCTACAGCCGCGGACCAGTAGCTCACCCTGCGCCACAGCGTCGAGACAGAAACAATGATGACTAGAGGAACAGCGGGGAGCATGTAACGAGCCAGCACCGCGCCGCCGATCAACGCCATTGCCGCAACATACACGAGCACGACGACGTAAAAAATCATTTGTAGCGGAAAGCTGATCCGCGAACGCTCTGACGCCGCATTTTGCTGCGCGGGGAGAAAGCACATCGCCAGCAGCACTGGTACCGTTAAGACCCACAGGTGAAGATAGCCGACGACTTGCCAGAGACGCATGATAAGCGCGAGAAAAAAGCGGGCCGCACTCAGAGTCGAGGCTACGTTATAGCGAAAGAACCCAGGATTGCCGAAGACGAACCCAGTGCGCGCATAGTGATAGGCATACCAAAGCCCGAGCGGCAACGCCGGCATCAGCAGGGACGCGATGCGCCGCGCGTCTGTGGGATGTTTTCCCGAGTTGTCACGTTCCAACCAAAGCTTTCCAAGCGAACCCTTGCGCGCAAAAATGCCGACAATCTCCCATGCAAAAAGTGCCATGGGTGCGAGGATCGCGGTTTCTTTCGCCAAAGCTGCAAGAGCGAACCAGAGGACAGCAGTTGCGGTTTCACCTTCCACATGGGCAGCGAGGCCCCAGAACGTAAGTCCTGCGGCGGCTAAGTCAACTTGGGCGAGAGAACTCTGCGCGAAGAAGACGGGATACAGCGCAGTACACAGCGTAGATGCGAGCGCAACCTTTGTGTTGGCGACGCGTTCCGCCAGGCGAAACACTCCGAGCAGAGAAAAGGCGGCGAGCACCAGCATCGCTGTTCGAGTTACCAGCGGAGCGAAGCCCACCACTTTCCACCACAGCGCGAGCCATGCCATTACCAACGGCGGGTGCGCGTTAGAAACTGTGGAGTGCGGAATCAGGCTTCCTGTCAGCAAAACATCGCGCGCGGCCGGAACGTAGTAGCCTGCTTCGTCCCAGAAGTAAGGCAATTGCAGCAGAGGCAGATGCAGTAGGAAGATGAATACAAAGATGACGGCGAACACCAGGGCCGGATAAGAGGCTGACCATCGCGCCGGGCCACCACGGTCAGACCCGGAAGTTCTCGGCATTTCTCTCATGGACGCCCAGACCTCGGACGCGCACCTCTTAATGTATCGGCCCGGCTGGATTCATGCGCGGGTCGAGCTTGATCTCGCCGAAAGCGCTTTCATAGCCGGCGACGTTTTGCTGCAGCAGTCCAAGCAGCGCTTTAGCCTGTTGCGGGCTGAGGTAAATGCCCTGAAAGTTGCGAATCTCGACGTGACTTTCGGTCTGCTGCTGCAGTGTCCCGAAAACCATAAAGAAGTCCCAGACATTCACTCGCATCTGCACACTGTTGGCGTAGGCTTCGCGGTAATCAGGGGCATTGACCAGCTTGAGGTTGGGTTGGGCAGGAACGGTCATAGAAAAGCAGTGTAATGACTTAGCGGCGCGAAGGGAAGTCGTGGCCGCAGAAATCGTCGATTGATCGTAAGACACCGACAAAAATTGTCAGCAGAACTGCGCATTTCTGGCTGCCAGCCCTCGCGGGGTATGCCGCGAAAGGTCATGGACGTAAGCTACTTTGCTGAAACCAAAGGGGTTGTAGGATGTCTGTATCACTGTCGATGGCGTTTGAAGTGCTGGATTCGTAGCGGTTCCTAAATCGAACTTTGCGAGTTTATTCTATGAGCCATAAGCCTGACGATGCGGCTATCGAAGAAATTCTTCTCCCAGAGAACCTCATCTCCCTTGAGGCCGTGCTCGAGGAGGGCGTCACGCCTTATGACGTCACCATGGTGTTGGCGAAAGTGTTTCGCGTGCAGCACGCCGAAGTCGCGCTGCTAAGGCTGGATGGCGGCCTGCTGACGTTCATTTTGCCCGAGCACTTGAGAACCACCGGAGCGATTCCGATTTCGAGTAAGGCAGTGGCTGCCCACACCGCGTTAAGCAAGAAAGCCGAGATCTTCAACAATTTTGCCCGAGTAAAGCACGCCAGCATCTTCGAGACGATCAAGCCGGTAGGAGTTGAAGCTGAAGAGGAGGCGGTCGTCCCTTCGCCCATTCAGAAGCTGATGTCGGTGCCCATTCTTGATCGGCATCTGACTGTGCTGGGCGTGATTCAGATCTCGCGCAAGGGATTGGATGCGCGCTTCACTCAGGATTTCAGCCGCGAGGATTTGCACGACCTGGAACTCGCCGCCGGAGTTCTGGCAGCTTCGCCGGTGATGCAGGCGAATTGATTACATTTACCCGGTGGCAGAATCACTGCAAAATTGTGAACTTCTTATTGCTCTTGAGCGATTGCCGTGGGGTGGTTACGACAACTGTACCGGTCGTAGCGCCCGACGGTACAACCGCCGTCATGTAGGTGTTGGAGAGCACCGAAATGTCTGTGGCGGGAACTCCGTTGAACGTTACTTGGGTCGTGCCAGTTAACCCCTGACCAAGTATCTGCACTGTGCTGCCAACGCTGCCCTGGCTCTGCACGAAGGCGACGAACGGCGCGAGTTGGTTGTTGAAGCTGTATACAGCGCCCTCCTCGTACGTTCCCCCGGCCAAGTTTACGCCGTAGAACGTGCCAGAGGTGTGCTGCAGCAAGCGCCAGTCCGAGTTGTTCTCCTGCCAGTCGCCGACGTTCGTCAGGAACGTGTAGGTACCTTCCAGCGTGAGTTGGTAGATCACCCCCGCATACGGGTAAGCCCCTCCAGCCGAAGCTACGCCGTAAAGGTTTCCATCGCTGCCCTGTACCACCCCGGCGTCAGGGTAACCTCCATTGGAAAAGTCAAAGCTTTCCAGGACAGTCGGGGATCCGGTGTCGCTGTACAGGCGAAAAGCGGTGCCATACCCATAACTGCCGCCCCAGTAGTTTGTACCGTAGAGGTTGCCGTCCGAGGCTTGAATTACCGGGACCGAAGGACCAAAGCCAGTCTTCAGGTATTCGTAACACTCCCCATACGTGCCGAAGTCGCGTTCCCATTGCACAGCTCCCTGCAGACTGAGCCTGCTGATGGAGCCGCAGTCGTAGACGCCGCCCGAGCCTACCACGAGATAGAGCATTCCGTCGGTGCCCTGCGTCAACTGCCAAACCCCGCCTAGCGGCTGAGGATAAGAGAACGAATAGAAAATTTCGGGTGTTCCCGACGGCTGGTAGCTGTAGACGCCGGCCTTATTTGCTCCGTAGAAGCTGCCGTCGGTACCCTGGATCAGGGAGTTCTGAGGGTCACTCCCGTCAGTCCCTCCTGTGAAGTTATACAGCACTGTGAAGGACCCTGAGTTGATGCGAAAGATCACGCCGTCGTCGAAACTGCCGCCGCCTGCCGTACCATAAAAGTTGCCGTCGGATGCAAGAACCAGCCCACTAGGATAGCTGCCGTCAGAGCCAGCGAAGTTATGGAGCACCTTGAACTGAGTTCCCCCAGGCGCAATACGGAATATCGTTCCGAGACCATAAGTTCCCCCCCGGTTAGTAGTGCCATAAAGATTTCCGTCCCGTCCTTGCACGAGCGGTGCTTCAGGGTATGCAGCCGTGCTTCCGTCGAAGGAGTAAATCGTAGTGTAAGTCTGTGCGTGAGCCATTGACAGCATCATGGCAACTGACGCGAGCACGACGAGTGGTTTGGAAATCCGCATGGTTGGCGATCCAGTCTAAGGGGGTAGCGAAACCGAAATCGAAAGGACAGATCAAATGCGACGCAACTTTATCACGAGCAGAATACCTCAGCAATATGCAGAAACTTGCAACTCCACTTGCGGCATCTTTCTTTCGGTGCGGGTAACCTAACCGACAAAAGTAAGGGGGGAGAATGCAGGTGGGCAGAGTGTTAAAAGGGCCAATTTGACATCGGCCCTAACTTAATTGGTGCGAAAGGGGGGACTCGAACCCCCACGGTTTTACCCGCCAGATCCTAAGTCTGGTGCGTCTGCCAATTCCGCCACTCTCGCAGTGCTCTGATTATACAAAGCGCGGGCACAAATCTTTAAGGACAGGGCGACACAGAATTACGCAGAACAGGCGCGGATATACACCGTTCCGCGTCGTGGCGGCGTATGGCCTGATGGGAGGCGCCCCGCGAGCGTGTTACTGTACGGCGTTCAATCCCTGATAGATGAACATGCCGGCCAGCACTAGCAACAGCACTCCGGAGCCGGCGCCGAAAACCCAGACTGGAATCGTCAACCGGTTTACCTTCGTGATCAGTTCCGTCTGCTCTTTTTGCAGGTGAGCGCTCGCTTCGTCGAGGTACAAAGCCTCATCCTCATGCATGGTTAGCGTGCTGCGGTAGATGAGAAGGAGGATAAGACCAACGGTAAAAACACCCCAGACAATCGCCAGCCCAATCATTAAAGGAGTCCACGTCCATTGCATAGGCCACCTCGACAGTTTCCAAGCCTGTTGGCGACTCCCTCGATTCCGCAAGATGCTGGCGAGCGGCCCGGCAGCCTGAATCGTGAGGGAGGGCCTAACGCAAACATTATAGACCTTTTGGCAAGTCTTGCAGGGGAATCCTTGCGGACGGTTCGGCATCGAATTAACTGGCGGCAAGTCAGCCGAAGTGTTACCTTGCTATTACTTGAGCTACCAGTTTGCCACCTCTGCTATAATTTATAAGACTTTAGAGTCAAGGAGATACGAATGGCGACGACCTCTGTTCCTGATGTAAACACAAATACCGCACCAGCGACTCCCGAAGTAAAGAAAACCCCGCCGGTTTCACTCACCGCCAGCGCGGTTTCGAAAGTAAAAGAGATCATGGGACAACAGACTCCCGTGCCTGCCGGGCTGCGTATTGGCGTGGTCGGTGGGGGCTGCTCCGGATTCTCCTATTCCATGCAGTTTGAAAATGCCGCCGGCATGATGGATAAGACCTTCGACATGGATGGACTGAAGGTGTTCGTCGATGCGACCTCGGTCATGTATTTGAACGGCTGCATCGTCGATTACGTTGAGACGCTCGAAGGCGCCGGGTTCAAGTTTGAGAATCCAAACGTCAAGAGCACCTGTGGTTGCGGATCGTCGTTCAGCGTGTAAGCTTCGTCGTCACGAGCAAGATTCGTCAAAGGCCCCATCTTCGGATGAGGCCTTTTGTTTTTGAATCGAGCACTCTGCACGGTGTACTACTGCGGCGGGGATGAAGGAGTCGTCGGCTGCGCTGGCGAAGATGGGGTGGTCGTATTCGAATTGTTGCCGAAGCCCGATTGCCCTGATTGCCCGAATGACGATTGCCCAAATGATGACTGCCCCGACGAAGGCTGTCCGAACGAAGACTGGCTCGATGAACCGGTGGTCGAGTTCGGCTGCAAATTATTCGTCGCAGCGGTAAGCAGCGAGGGCTGATAAGGCGTCGTGATCAAGCCGCCGCGGTCAAAACTCGGGTCGTAAACAAACTGCCACTCGTTGTACTGTTTTTTCTTGTTGAACAACCGAATCGTATCTTTCTTGACGAGGCTCGCCACGCCCACAATCGGCCCACCAGCGGCGAATGGCTGGCTGCTAGAACCGGAATTCGTATCTCCCTGCGGCGTGCCGGTCGTACCCGCAGCTGCCTGCGTCGGATCTGTCCCCGTAGCAGGAGTGGTCCCTGAAGTTCCCGATTGATTCGTAGTCGCTTGCGACGAGTTCGCCCCGGTCGCGCTGTTCGAGTTGCTGCCAAGTCCCGATGACTGCGAGAACACGCCGGATTGGTTCACTCCGGAGCCGGAGCTGCCGAAGGCCGAATTACCGCTTGGGCTGCCGAACGCGGAATTGCTCTGCGTTGACGGGTTCAGTCCGTTTAATCCTGCGGGCGAGCCAGCCGGAGTTGCGCCGGCAATACCTCCGGCGAGCGTTACTCCCGGGTCGCCGAAATGGAGCAGCTTGAAATCTTTATTCTTATTGAGCGGATCTTTGTAGTGCTTGCGCAGGTAGCGCAGATTGTTGGTGTTGTCGAGATCTTCAAGCTTGGTTGGGTAGCGTCCGAACTTTTTGTAATAGCCGCGGATGGCGCGCGAGTATTGCACGCCGCGGTGAATCATTTCCTGTTCCTGATCGCGCTGAATCTCGAATTGAATCTTCATCAGCTGGCTGGCTGCCAGCGCGAAGATGCCCATCAGCGCAACCACGAGAAGCAGCGTGAGCAGGATATAACCTTCTTCCTTGCCTCGCTTCGATCTTCGCCTTGCTGCCGCAAACAGCTTCACGACGGGTTCCCCTGCGTTAACGGAATATTTTGCGGAGGTCCGCTGCCGACTACGTCCTGAATATCGACCGAAGTTGGAGAAATCTTCACGACTTTGTAGCGGCGGTCAACGATCTCACCTTCGCCCGCAATAAAAGTATCCTCTCCCTTGATCAGAAAAATCTTTTTAGGTTCTCCGGGCCGGCTGGCGAAGCCGAAAAATTTCAACGGAATCGGCGTCGCTGGCGGCGGAGCCGGTGCAGTGTACGTAATCTCTCCCGGTTTATGGTCGGTTGCTGCCGCACCGATGACGGTAGGAATCTTCACGTCCTCGGCCTGCGATATGAAAATATTTCGTCCCGAGCCATCGTATTTAATCGCTTCGGTGGCGGCGAGCAGTTTCAGGTGGAGCGTGGGGTCAAGGCTCTGCGATGGAGTTTCCTTTTTTGCTTTCACGGGCGCAGCGTGCCGCGCCGCCGGACGCGCAGGAACAGTGGGCGCAAGTGGGTCAACAGTAGACACCGGCGTGGTGGAAGCGATGGTGGAAGAAGATGGCATGAACTCGTAGGCGACCACGATAAGGAGAACGACTCCCAGCGCCGCCGCAACGATAATCTGCTTCCGATTTTCTGTTCCCAGTTTCACTACGCGCCCGCCTTCAAATACGTTTGCAGTTTCATTTGCAGCTTGATGGGACCCTTCGCTTCGCCAGCCAGCGTTATGCTGCTGATCAGGAAAAACGTGTCATCGCGTTCCAGCGCATTGATAAACGTTGCCAGGGATTTGTAATTGCCCGAAAGTTCCGCTTCCATCTCCACCGGATCCAGCCGGCCGGTTTCTTCGTCTTTCACATTCACGGGATATCTTGCCTGCTCGATCGTGACTCCATTGGCCGCGGCCAGCTTGCCGAATTCGGTTGCGATCTGAGAATCCTGGGAAGGGAAGCGCTTCTTGTAGAAGTCGGCGATCTGCTTATTCGCAGTGTGAACTTTGTCGGGCAGATCCGTGAGCGGCCCAACCTGCTTGGTTTTAGTTTGCAACTCACTCCACAACTGGTTCATTTCCTGCCGCCGCGAATCGGTCGAACCCACCAGCGGTGAAAATAGCAGTCCGAGCGCAACGATATCCACGCCCGCCAGAATCGCCAGCGAGGTCTTAATATTTTTCCGGGTTTGCCTCAAGTCTGGCATCAGGGTTTGCTCCCTTTCAAAGCGTTCGTTGGTGCCGGGGCTTTCTTCGGTGGTGCCGGCGTCTTCGCTGGCGTTTTTACTGGTGCCTTCGAAATCGTTTTTGCTTTTGTTTTGATTGGCGCCTGCGTTTCCGTCTGGGCCACCGTCGTCAGCGCGGGCGCCAATTGCGGAATGTAGACCGCATTGATGTTGAACTGCACCGTATCCCCACTTCCCGCAGCGGCCGTCGTTTCCGTCTCAATGTAGGTTTGCGCGAAGTGCCCCGAATCCTCCATGCGCCGTACCAACTCGAGGACCTTGTCCCGCGAATCGCCACCCACGGCCATCTTCAGCGTAAGCTGATTTTCCTCATCGAGCGCGGGATGAATCGAAATCAAATGAACCCGCGCCGGCATCACCTTCTCGAGATCTTCCAGCACATGCGTCCATGAAAGCGTTTTGCGCTCGATCAATTGGTTCAGGAATTGGGACTGGTCGCGAGTGGCGCGATTCTCCGGCTGATTCAGAAATGCCTGGGCTCGTTCGCGCTTGCGGTCACGCTCCGCGATCTCGGAGCGGTAGGCCGCGATGGTGGCATGGTCCTGCCGCGCAGCCCTCCAGTTCGAAATGGTGTAGGTCAGCAGAGCCAGCGTAGCAATCACAGCAATGGCCAGAGCCGTCCCCCAACGCAGCCAAAACTGCCGCGCATCTTCATAGGGCTGGCTCGCGAGATTGATGTTCAGACGCATATGTAAACCAGCTGTCAGTTGCCAGTAGTCAGCCGCCAGTAGGTCTCGCTGGCAACTGGCAGCCGGCGACTGGCGGCTGCCTTTAAGAAATTAGTGCTCCTACCACTCCGGCCATTCGCCAGCGCGGCACCGAACCTCCGGTGCTCACTCCCAGTTGCGAAGCGCTCACAAGTTCCTGGACTTCGGCGCCGGTTTGCGCGCGCAGCGCAGGCGCCGCGCTCCCCGTGTCCGATATTCCCGCAACGAAAATCTTCTCTATATTTAGATGATACGTATCCTGAAAAAAAACTACCGACGGATAAACGTCTTCGGCCAACTGATCTCCCGTGATGGCAACCCCACGCATGTTTTCAAGCGTGCGGAACAACTGAAGCTGATCGCCATTAAGGATTGCGATACTTGTAGTTCGCGCGTCCACTTTGACAACCAAAGTAGGCCTCTCGCCCTCCGCAGCGCCAAGTGCCGCCAGCATGGAAGGCAGAATCACCCCGGGGCTGAAACCGGCATCGCGAAAGGCAGCTTCGTATTCCTCGACCACGCTCGCCACGGCCACCGCGGCGACCACACGAATGCCCTCTTTTGATTTCTGCGCGTGGTAGGAAACCCGAGCCTTGTCGACGTCAAAGGGCAATGATTTTTTCAATCGAAACCGGACCACATTCGCGGCCTCTTCGGAGTCGGCGGGCAGAGTATCGAATTCGAGCAACACAACACGAACCGCCGCGTCAGGCACCACAGCGATCACATCGTGCGTGCGTCCGGCCACACTTTCGAGAGCCTCTTCGATTGCGGCTTTGACAGCATCGCGCTGGCGCAGGTTGCCCTCAACCAGATCTGGAACCACGCAGCCGGGCGCAAGTTCGCGCGCGGCGCAGGCCGCCAGGCTGCGCCCATCGTCAGACACTCGCCCGACCAGCACGCGGTCGGCGGCGATCTCACACGCCAGCTTGGGTTTCGCCGTATTGTTGCCAGAAGTCATAAGAACAGTGGTCAGTGACTAGTGGTCAGTGGCCAGTAAATTCGCCACTTACCATCCGCGTGACACTTGTCGCCGATCAATTGGGCCTTTCTACTAATTCAAACGCCATATCGCATTAATTGCAATACCTGATAGGGCACTGCATAGGGCACTTGGGTAGTGACCAGCCGCGCGAGGCGGCTGGGATTAAACTGACCACTCATCACTGACCACCGACCACAGCTTTTACCGCATGGCCTCGATGAACGTGACTTTATTGATCTCTTTCAGCGTAGTCAGGCCGAGCCGGACTTTATCCAGCGCCGATTCGCGCAGGAAACGCATGCCCTCTTCGCGCGCGGCACGGCGGATTTCCGACGTGGGCTTTCGCGCCAGAATCATTTCGCGGATGCGGTCGCTCAAATCCAGCAATTCGTGAATCGCGGTTCGGCCGCGGAAGCCCGTGCCCGCACACTCGATGCATCCCGGGCCTTCATACAACGCCACATTCGACCACTGCACCGGGTCAAGGCCGCTGGCCTCGAGCACGTCCGGCGGATAATTTACCTGGGTGCGGCAGGATTCGCAGATTAAGCGCACCAGCCGCTGCGCCAGAATGCAGTTCAGCGCGGAAACGAAGTTGTAAGGCTCGACGCCCATGTTCAGGAAGCGGCCGATGACATCCACTACGTTGTTGGCGTGGACCGTGGTGAAAACCAGGTGGCCGGTGAGCGCCGACTGAATCGCGATCTGCGCCGTCTCCTGATCGCGGATTTCGCCGACCATGATTTTGTCGGGATCGTGTCGCAGAATCGAGCGCAGCCCGCGCGCAAAGGTCAATCCTTTTTTCTCGTTGACCGGAATCTGCGTGATGCCGCGAAGCTGGTATTCGACCGGGTCTTCGATGGTGATGATCTTGTCTTCGTCGGTCTTGATTTCATTTACCGCAGCGTAGAGCGTGGTCGTCTTGCCGCTGCCGGTCGGTCCCGTCACCAGCACCATGCCGTAAGGCTCTTTAATGTAGCGCCGGAATTTCTTCAAATCGTCTTCGTCAAAGCCGACCACTTCCAGAGTCAACGACTTGAACTTCTCACTCATCGATTCTTTATCGAGCACGCGTAGCACAGCGTCTTCGCCGTGAATCGAAGGCATGATGGAGACGCGGAAGTCGATGGCGCGGCCGTTATACTTCACGCGGAACCGTCCGTCCTGCGGCACGCGGCGCTCGGAAATATCCAGCTCGCTCATGACCTTGATGCGCGAAATCACGGTCGAGTGATGTTCCTTACCGATCGGCGGCATGGCTTGCGTGAGCACGCCGTCGATGCGGAACTTGATGACGACGGAGTCGTCGCGGGTTTCAATGTGAATATCGGAAGCGCGTCGCTGCAGCGCGGTAAAAATCGTAGTGTCGACTAAGCGGATGATCGGGCTGGTATCGCCGGCGGCGGTCAGCTTGTCGATGGTCAGCGTTTCTTCGGCGCCGGTGGCTTCGTCTTCGCGAATGATCTGGAAGCCTTCGCTGGCCTCTTCGAGAACGCGCTGCGATTGCTCGGTCTTCTTGAGGATGTCCGAGATCTGCTTCAGCGTCGCGACTTTTGTGACGATGCGCTTCTGCAGCAGCAGGCTGATCTCGTCGATCATCATCAGCTGGCTGGGGTCGGCGATGGCGATGGCCAGCTTGCCGTCCGCTGTTTCTTCGAGTGGCACGAAGTTGTAGCGGAACATCAGTTCCGGAGAAAACTTCTTGAACAGTTCATGGTGAAGCTGGAAGTCGGTGAGGTCGACAAATTCGCAGCGATAGCGCCGCGCCACGTCCTGGGCGCGTTCCAGGTCGGTGATGGGATTCCCCGTGGTGACCATCTGGGCGGCGTTTTCGCCGTTAACGAAAAGTGATTTCTTATCTGCAGTTGCCATTCTTAAAATCCCCGAAAACAAGCTCTTAAGCCTTTAGCTCCTGCCTCTTCAGCTTTTGCTTCTGGCTAAAAGCTGAAACTGAGAGCTAACAGCTTTTTAGTGCACTCCCAGAGTGAAGATCGGCAAATACAGCGAGATCAACACTCCGCCCACGAATATTGCCATGACTATCAGAATCAGCGGCTCAATCAAAGCCATGGACGCGCCTAACGCAGTCTGCACATCCTCTTCATAGAACTCGGCCACCGAATTCAGCATGGCCGGTAAAGCTCCCGTGGATTCGCCCACTTCGAGCATTTCCACCGCCAGGTCGGGGAAGATTCTCTGCTCCTCCAGGCTGCTCGCGAGCCCTTGGCCTTCGCGAACTCTCACGCTCGCCCGCATGATGCCTTTCAAAATGCGGCGGCTGCTCATCGAACTGCCCGCGGTTTCCATCGAAGGCACCAGCGGCAGTCCGCCTTGCAGCAGCGTAGCCAGCATGCGCGAAAAAGTTGCCACCTGATGCTTCAGCCGGATATCGCCCAGCAGCGGCAGGCTCAAAATCACGCGGTCGATCTGGTCGGCGCCGCGGTCCGTCCTCTTCCATTGCCAGAACAGAAAACCCGCCAGCGCCAGCCCGACCACGATGAACGGGAAATATTTCTGCGCGTTTTGTCCCACCGCAAGCATGAACAAAGTGATCGCCGGCAATTTCGCGTCGAGGCTGTTGAACAACTCCGCAAACTTAGGCACCACGTAAGTGAACAAAAACATCACCATGATCGTCACCACGGTCACCAGCAGCGTGGGATAGATCAACGACACAAACAGCTTCTTCCGGAAGGTCATCGCCAGGCGCTGAAAGTTGATATAACGATTCAGCACCTCGTCAATGTTTCCGCTTTTCTCGCCAGCCATCAGCGTCGTGGTATAGATCTTCGGCACCATGGGGTGCGAGGCGAACGCATCCGACAGCAACTCGCCGCCCTTCACCCGCTCGCGAACGTTCTCAAGCACCTGGCGCAGGTTCGGATCCTTCTGCCGCTTGATCAGCAGATCGAGCGAATTCAGAATCGGCAGCCCGGCCTTGATCAGCGTAAGAAACTGCTGGTTAAACTGCAGGAATGAGGCATTCTTCAGCTTGCGGCCTCGGCGCATCGAAAAGCCGCCCGACAGAATTCCCTGCGGCTTCACCCAGTGCACCAGATAACCCTGCGAAGCAAAGCGGTCGCGCACCTCTGCCACGGAGTAGCCCTGCTCCACCTGCTGGTGCGTATGGCCACGCTCGTCCGCGACTTTTACGACAAATTCCGCCATGCCTCTTACCTAGGTGTATTCATCCAGCTATCTTCCTGCAGGCACACGACCTTCTCGGCTCAGTCTAACATTCCTGCGCGTGATCTCGCGCCCAGATCACCACAACTTCCACCACTCCTAGGTATCGCAAGTAACCAGAGCATTCATATCGGGAACGGGAACTGATAGTTCGATGCCTTGCAAGCCTCGATCGGAGAGTAGGTCATCGAGCCGCGCCCGAAATTGCTGCATCAGGGATCTGGCTCCGGCTTGGAACTCTCACTTGGGAGCAATCTTTCTCTCGGTTGAACTCGAAGCTGCAAGTCACTACAAATCAGCGCGATACAGCATTTACCGCATCCAACAACTCAACGTCCCAGCTCGCTCTCCACCGTCTCCGTTCCCGCGGGAGGCGTAAACGCGAACCGTCCATCCGGAATGGCCCCATTCTCCTTTTGATCTGTGAATCTATACTCAGTCACCGACCCGTCCACTTCATTCATCACAATCCGCGAAATCCTGTGCTCCGGCGTCACCTCCAGCAAGATCTCGCTGATGCGGTCGGCCAGAGCCGCCGGAACCCCTCGCAGCACAACGTCCCCAGAAGCCAGCGGAGCAACGTCAGGTGCCAGCGACAAACCCTGTAACTCCTTTTCCAGCTTGCTCTTGCCCAGCAAAAATGCAAGCGGAGAGCGAATGTCATCCAACTTCCGCGCATCGCTTCTGCGCGCCTGCCGGTCGTCCGGAACATAAAACCACGCACTTTTCCCGTCGCTGACAAACAGCTTCTCCCTGGGAGAACGGTATTCCCACCGCATCTTGCCAGGTTTTTTCAGCCCGCCCGTAGCCAGCCAAAGCGTGCCCGACTCCGTCCGCTCGATCCCCGACCCACGATAAACCTCGATAAACTCCGCCTGCAGAGTTTGCAGGTGGTTGTAATGCTCATCCACCGCAGCAGTGATCGGGTGGACGTCCGCTGGGGCCGCCTCCGCGCCCAAGACGCGACCCGGGAGCGCCGTCGCTACCACCATCGCAGTCGTGATAACCAGCAACACTCCGCAAGCGAGTCTAGACATATCGATGTGATTCTACGCTCCGACTCTAGGCCTCGAAGGTTACAAGTGATTGAATTTTGCCACCAGAAATTTCGCAAACAATTCTCGACACTTGCCCGAGCCCTGTGGCAAACTGCCAAAGCTGCGTGCCGGACTTCCCCAAAGTTCGCCGGCCTAATCGGACCCTGCGTGACCGGAAAGGTGCGCCGCCACATGTTTGAGGTTCTGCGTTCGCTACTGGTACTTACCTTTGTTTTTGCCGGCCTGTGTGCCGGTCAGTCCACTGACATTAAAGCGCCAGCACCCGCTCCTGTCGCGACACCCCAAGCCGATACCGCCGCTGCGTCAGCAACAAAACCGCCAAATTCCGCCGCGTCCACAGATCCTCTGGCGGAGGCTTCATCGCTCTATCGCAAGGGCAACCTGACCAGTGCGATCGAGAAATATCAACAGGCCTTGCAGGCGGACCCCAAATCTGCCGACGCTTATGCCGGTCTCTCTCGCGTCTATTTAAAGCAGAGCAACGTGGATCTCGCGTCGGAAACAATCGCCAAGGGCAAAGCCGTCTCTGACTCTCCGGCCCTGCACGTCGCGCAGGGCGAAGTCTATTTCCGCCAAGGAAAAATAAAGGAGGCCGAACAGGAGTGGGTGAACGTAGTGAACTCCCGCCACATGGAGGCCAGGGCCTACCTCGGACTGGCCCGCGTCAGAAGTGCTCTCTCGATGTACAAAAGCGGCAAGGCGATGATCGACAAGGCGCACGAACTCGATCCCGACGATCCCGACATTCAATTTTACTGGATTCAAACACTCCGGCTCTCTGATCGCATTCAGGCTTTGAAACTCCTAGCGGCCACTGACGCAGACGTCCCGGACCAAGCCCATATCCAGCACCACTTGGACTACCTGACCGCCCTAGCCTCCGAGCCTCGAAAGGCCTGCCATTTGGTCAGCAAGGTTACCTCCACCGAAACCCCGCTCGTTCAGCTTTTGAGTGATCCGATTCATCTTCGCGGCTATGGATTAACCGTCAATGTGAATGGACAAAAGGCAAAGCTGATGCTCGATACCGGGGCAAGCGGAATTCTCGTGGACCGCCGCATCGCGGAGAAAGCCGGAATCAACAAGCTTCTCGCAACCCGCGTCGGCGGGATTGGAGATAAAGGTGACAAGGGCGGACACGTGGGAATAGCCAACTCCATCAAGATCGGCGAACTGGAGTTTCAGAACTGTCCCGTCGAAGTCCTGGAGCAGCGCTCGGTCGTCGACGAGGAAGGACTGATCGGAGCTGACGTATTCGAGGACTTCCTCGTGGACATCGATTTTCCCCAGCAAAAGTTCCGCCTCAGCCCGCTGCCCAAACGGCCGGAGGACGATGGAGCCGCCGCTCCCGTTGCCCTGAGCACCGGGGATGAAGATACCAGCTCACCCGCAGACAATGCCGACCGCCCCAGCGACGCCAAGAACCAGGCTCCTTCGTCCACTGCCAGATTCCACGATCCCTACGTCGCGCCGGAAATGAAATCGTTCACTAAGATTTACCGCTTCGGGCACGAGCTCTTAGTTCCGACGAAATTAGGAGATTCCACTACCAAGTTTTTCCTTCTCGATACCGGAGCCTTGACCAACCAGATCACGCCCAGGGCCGCCCGCGAAGTCACCAAGGTGCATGGGGATTCGAATGTCACCGTACACGGACTCAGTGGTTCTGTGAACAAGGTATACAGCGCCGATAAAGCGGTTCTGCAATTCGGTCATCTCCGCCAGGAAAATCAGGATCTTCTGACCTTCGACCTCAACTCCATTAGCGAGTCCACCGGAACCGAGATATCGGGCACTCTCGGCTTCGCCATGCTGAACTTGTTGGATATCAAGATTGACTATCGGGACGGCCTGGTTGATTTCGACTACAAACCCCGTTTCTGAAAGTCGTGGGAGCAACTTGCGTTGTGACTTCTCTCAAACTCACTCCATCCCAACTGCCCCGCAGTCGCATCTAATTAGGATAGAGGCTAAGGGGGGCAGCGGTTTTCACCATGACCGAAGACACAATCACGATCTCACCGGGACCAAACTTCAAGACCGCGATGCTGCTGGCTATTCTTGCCGACGCGCTGCAAATCGTCGTCTTCCCCATATTCGCCCCAGGCGCAATCTCACCCGCAGACGACATTCTCGATTTCGGAATCGGCGCCGCGATGATTTATCTTCTCGGCTGGCACTGGGAATTTCTCCCGTCATTCGTGGCCAAGTTGGTCCCCGGCGTCGACCTGGTTCCATTCTGGACGCTCGCGGTCGCAAACGTCTATCGCAAAACCAAGCGCATCGCCGTGACCACACACGTAAGCCAGCAGGAGCAGCCCAAGCTCGAAGGTCCGCATCATCCCTGACCCGTAGAAGTTACTTGGAACCGCAGCCACACCAGCCACGTATCTAATATCGATCAGATGACGCCATTCGACCGCCTGGGGTATCATTTCATCCCACAGCAAGAATAGAGGTTCCTCCATGAAAATCCGGTGGATGATTTTATTTTTCCCGGTAGTTTCCGTGATCGTGCTCTCGCTGGCCGTGATGCAGCATGCTGCCAAAGCAGCAGCCCCACAGCAGTCGGCCACAATAGTCAGTGCCGCCACCGGTTCCATGCCCGCCACCAGCGTGACGGCAACGATCCCCGACACTACGCTCGCCATCAATTCCGACAAGCCCATGTCCGAGCGCATCGTGCATTACGAAATCGATGCCAAGTACAACGCGGGAACGCATGTCGTCGACGCCACCGAAGTGCTCACCTATCACAACGTGACCGGGCAGGCGCTCGACCATTTTCCATTTCACCTCTATCAGAATGCGTTTCAGCCCAAGGCCACCTGGGTGAGCGAAGCCAAGCTCATGGGCAGCCGCGACACCAGCTACGCCAAGTGGGAAGACAAGGACTACGGATCGGAAGAAATCAAGAGCCTCGAAGTAGTAGGCCAAGGCGATCTGACCGCGCAGTTGCACTACATCGCGCCTGACGATGGCAATAAAGACGACAAAACCGTAATCGATCTGCCTGTGGCCAAACCAATTGCGCCCGGCGAAACCGTCCAGTTCAAAATTACCTTTCAGACAAAGTTTCCCGAAACCCAGGCCCGCTCTGGATACCGCCGCGATTTCGTGCTCGGTGGACAATGGTTTCCCAAGGTCGGCGTCTTCTGGCACGGAGCCTGGAACTGCCACCAGTATCACAACACCACCGAGTTCTTCGCCGACTTCGGCGTCTATGACGTTAAGCTAACCGTGCCGCAGTTTGAAATAGTAGGCGCGAGCGGTGTGAAGGTCAGCGAGGCCAACAATGCCGACAACACCAAGACCCTCACCTATCACGGAGACGATATCCACGACTTCGCCTGGACCGCGAGCCCGCGTTACAAAGTGAAAGATGATGGCGTCTTCCAGGGTCAGATGGGCCCAGTGCGAATGCAAATTCTAATGCAGCCCGCACACTGGAATCAGGTGGAGCGTCACGAAAAAATCCTCAGGGAATCTCTGGATCACTTCGAGCGCTGGTACGGTCCGTATCCCTACAAGACGATCACCCTCGTCGATCCCGAGCCCGATTCGGCCGCGGGAGGCATGGAATATCCTACATTCATTACCGGCGAAACGAGCTGGTTCATGCCCGAGGGTTTGCACATGCCCGAACTCGTGATCGAGCACGAGTTCGGCCACCAGTACTGGTACGGCATGGTCGCGACCAACGAATTCGAAGATGCCTGGATGGACGAGGGCATCAACAGCTACACGGAAGTGAAAGTGCTCGATTCGATTCTCGGGAAGAACACATCCATCTGGAATATGGCAGGCGTCACCATGGGAGAAAGGGAATTGCAGCGGGTGGGCTACATTGGCGTGGCCGATCTTGATCCCATCGCGAAGAACGCCTACGAATATTACAACTCCGGCTCCTACGCCGGGATTACCTACGGCAAGACGGCCAGCGTACTGCTGACGCTCGAAAGCATCATCGGCGAAGACACCATGGCGAAGGCCATGCATGTCTACTTCATGAAGTATCGCTTCACTCACCCCACCAAAGAAGATTTCCTGAAGACGATCGAAGAAGTTTCAGGCAAGGATTTGCGCTGGTATTTCAATCAGGCGATCTACGGCGTGCAGGTGATGGATTACAAAGTGCTGAAAACTGAATCTCTTCCAGTGAACTGGTACGACGAAAAGAAAAGCGCGAATAAGGACGACAAGGATACGGTCTATCGCTCCTACGTCTGGCTGCAACGCAAAGAAGACTTCGTGATGCCGGTCGACGTACAAATCAAATTCGAAAACGGCGAAACCATCCGCGAGCACTGGGACGGAATAAACCGCTGGACCAGGCTTGGTCCGTACGAAAAGAAAACGAAAATCGAGTCGGCGGAAATAGATCCGGATCACAAAATCCAGATAGACCGCAACGATTTCAATAACAGCTACACCGCCGAAGCCCATGGCAAGCCGGCGCGCAAGGTGTCGAATTACTGGATGTTCGCGACCCAATGGGTAAGCCAGGCCCTAGCGTGGTGGGGAGTTTAAAGGCAGGCATCGGCAACAAGTTGAAATGTCATCCCGAGCAAAGCGAGGGATCTTGGTTTTGCTAGCGGCCGTAGATGATGGCGGAAGCAAGAGTCAGCAACGCGCGGAGCGCAGTTCAACTTACGACAAGGGATCGCGCTGAAAAGAGATCGGGAAGGGCACGACTTTAGTCGTGCCGTAAAGGCGCTCAAATCCACGCGGCTTCAGCCGCTGAGGTTGGCCGCCAGTTAAGAAAATTGGGAGCAAAGCATGACACAGAATCAAGGTTTACTGAGCAGCGGCTGGAGCATGGTAGCCCGCAACAAACGCTACATCGTCTGGTTCTACTTGCTGAACCTGGCGCTCGCCTTTTTCGGTACAGCCGCGTTCAGCAATCAGGCCCACGAAATTCTCGACCACAGTCTGCTCTCTGATCGTTTGGTGCACGGCTTCGATATGGGCGTGTTTGCTGAACTGCTCGCCCGGCCAGAGTTCGGTTCAACTCGGGCGCTGAGCGCTCCGGCTGGCGATTTCGCGTTTCTCTTCTTCATCGCTACTGCATTGTTCTTGCCGGGAGTGCTACAAGGTTATGCCTCAACCTACCGCTTGCCGCGCGAAGATTTCTTCCGCGCGTGCGGACGCAATCTCTGGCGCTTTATCCGGCTGCTGGTTTTAGCGGGCATCGTGATGGGAATCGTTGCAGGTGCGCTCTTCGGCATTCGCGCACCGCTGTTGAAGGCCGCGGGAGAAAGCACCAACGAATTGCTGCCGTTCTATCTTTCACTGGCGACGTTGCTCGTGATTTTTCTGGTGATGAGCGTCCTGCGCATCTGGTTCGATCTGGCGCAGGCCGATGTTGTCCTGAGCGATCAGCGGGCGGTGCGCAAATCGATTGCCGCAGCCTTCCGCCATACCTGGCGAGGATTAGGAAAGCTGCTCGCAAGTTATGTGGCGGCAACGATTGTAGCGGCAATTGTATTGGTGGCTGGAATTTGGGTTTGGATGAAGTTTGTTCCGGCCGCCAGCGTGCTAGGCGCGTTCTTCGTCAGCCAGTTGACCTTGCTGTTCCTGCCGATTCCGCGTTTCTGGCAGCGCGGTGTGGCAGTAAGTTATTACCTGCAGAACATGGTGCAGCCGATCGCGGTCGTCGAAACTTTCACGACCGTAGCCGTCGTCGCACCTGTGGTAGCTGAGCCGGTTGTCGAGCCGGTAATTCCGAATGTTCCTCCGGAAACGCAAGCGTCATAGCGTTGTTTAAAAGAGCATCGTCGCACACGCGACAGAGGTTCAAGCCTTTCGCGCTGCCAACTCCCGCACTGCGCGATAAGCCTGATCAATTGCCTCGTTGGTATAGGCCGATGCTCCCGCATCTGAGTTAGCGATAGCAATCTGTCCAAACGTCTTGCGGCCGATCACCCAAGGCTTCTCATCTTCCGCCCAATCCGGATCGAACAAAGGGTTGTACGAATACGCATATCCGTGAGCCCAACGGTTCACGGTTATGCCATCGATGTCGCGCGCCGCGTCGAAGCCCGCGCTGCCAAGCATTCGACCCAGTTGCTCGCGTACATTGCGCTCGAATGTCGAGAACGAAGTGCGCATCAACTCCGCGCGACCCGCGCGATGCTGATCGCGAATCGGCAGTCCCGGATAGCACGGCGTGCGCAACATAAAGAGGACCATCGGCTCTTCCGGCTTAGCGGGAAATGCGTAATCGCCCAGGCTCACAGGAAAATCGAGCGCAGTATATACGTGATAACTTCCCGGCGACTCAATGTGCCGAACTCCAAGTTTTTGGAATGACATCCAGTTGCGAATCGCGACGTGCGTGTAGACCAGCGGCGCCTTTACCAAGTAGGCCAGCGCTTCCTTCTGCTTCTCCGGCAACTCCGGACAAACGTAGGGAATCATTCCGTTGTAGCAGGCGAGCACACATTGCTTCGCTCGCACCGACTGCAACTTCTTCCCGCGCACATAAGCAATCTCAACTTCTTTCGCGCCATTATTCGACGCGCCATTCGCATGCTTCACATTCATGACCGTACTATTGAGTCGGATTCGCGTAGCCGATCCATCGCGATCCAAGCGGCTGTAGTCGGCGCGTGCCGTAACCACATCTTCCATCGTGTGTCCGGGAATCGCGCCCGGAATCAGCGACCGCACCAGCAGCCGCGCAACGGATGCGTTTCCATCCGGAAAATGAAAGATGTAAGGCTCTTCTTCTTTGTCGGGACCAAGATCCATCCCGTCGAAGCCAGGATAGGTGAAGCCGCCGTAATCGTCGCCCGCAATGTAGCAGTACATCGCCGGAACCGCGTCGATCCCGACCGTGAACTCATCGTGCGTGAAGGTCTGAAAAAACTTCAACGTGTCAGGATGCACCTTGCAGATCTTCGTCAGAAAATCGGCGTAGCTGATCTTCGACAACTTCGCGATCTTCTGCTCCTGCGAGAGTCCGGAGAAGTAATCGATTTTTTCTGCGTAAACGCGCGCGATGTCCTTTCGCACTTCATTGCTGAGCGGCGTCTTCGCCAGCCATTCAGGCCAAGGCGAAGTTCCCATGCCCGCGACCAGCCGGTCTTCGCCGAAAGTTTCTTTGTCAAAAAAATAGCCGGTTCCCAACTTGCGCGATGCATACAGGTTCTTGTCGTAGGCTTTGAAAAACTTCTGCGTGTCGATCCCCAACTCGGCCAGCAGCGCCTTCGCTTCAGGGCTATATTTTCCCGGACTCTCGATCGACTGCGTTCCGCCATAGCCGAGCAACATGCGTCCGCCAGAATGGAACTCGTTGCGCTTGGCGTGTCCGCCAAAGTCGTCGTGATTGTCGAGAATAAGTACGCGCGCTTTTTCGCCCGCACTCTTGAGGAAGAAGTAAGCGGCCGCGAGCCCGCTGATTCCGCCGCCGACCACGACCAGGTCGTAGGTTTCGCCGGTCGATTGCGGCGCTTCGTCGGCATCCCAGGCTTCGCCGTCGCGCAAGCGGTGCGCGTAGGTAAACGTGCCGTCGTGGTTTCCGCGCATGCCGTTGAGCGCAGGAGGATAATAGTCCGCGGCTCGCTCAGGCGCGAATGGCGCATCAGTTGCGGCGGTTTGCGGCGCTCCAGTTTCAAGCGGGAATTCCGCGGGCGCCAGAGCTGCGAGCGCACGCTGGCTCGCCAGCAATCCTCCGATGCCGACGGCGGCTCCGTTCAGAAAGTCACGCCGCGAAATCGAGCGTCCCATGCCCAGTTCGCGGTCCTTCTTTTCGCGGAGCCGCTTTTCGTCGATCCGCTTACCGTCGATCCGCTCTTCGTCGTCCCGATCTTCATTGGCCAAGGGCGAACGCCTCCTTGAAACGCAGCGATTATAAAGGATGCGAAGCCGTCGACACGTTTACAACAAGACGATAGTGATGCCCTGATTGCGCCGGCCGAGATCGGAGTCGTTCTTGAGTTCGGCGTGCGCTTGCAGAAGCTTCCAGGTTTGCTCGTCGGACTTCGACCAGTTCTCGCCGAAAATGCAGCCGCGAATCTGACCGTTCTGCGCCAGTTCCATCAAGCGCTTTTGCACGGCGATGCGAATGTCGCCGCCCGCGCCGGTAGATCCGTATCCGTGGACGAGCTTGAACAGCTTTGCTTTCTCGTTGCGCGCGAGAGCAAGTTCGCGGTCGAGGCGCTGCAGCGCTTCGTGGACCTGCGGCATGTCGGATTTGAGGTTGACGGTTTTCATAAGAGCAGTGGTCAGTGGCTAGTGTTCGGCATTGAATCTTGTTGATGACGTATCGACGGCCACCTGCCTAATCTGCGTCAGTGGATTCCGACGCAAATAAAGTTTGGCGCTGTTGCGGCACCGTGGCGGCTATGGTCGATCCACGTGCTTTTTGCGCTGAAAGTCGGGGGGTACCCCCCTCCCCCCCATTTTGCAAAATCTCTGGAATCATCGGGTTAGCGGAAATTTCCCCGCAAGATACTGATCCCAAACCAGTTAGATCCTAAGTTCCTTTTAATCAGCGACTTAGAGCTGGGCAGTTTGGACTCGGCCGACTGAAAGCCGATTGTCACTGCCTCAGCCATGATTGCTCAAGTTCGATATGCGGCGCAAGGTCAAAGGTCAGATGTCACAATGGGCTGTGGAAATCTCTTACTGCGGCTTTAAGTCTGACGCTTTCAAATCGCTGATCAGCCGCTGAAACGCTTCCTGATAGGAGTCGTGGTTCTTCCAGTTGCTGAAGTCGGGGATGAAATACTCGCGAATCTCGCGGGCGGAATCCTTTCCGGTGTCGGCGTCAAAGCACTCCCAGTCGCGCAGGGTTTCAAACGGCGCCAGCCGGATGGGAAACAGGACCCGCCGCTGGTCGCGCACCTCGCGCTTGCGGGCCTTGGCGATTTCTGTCTTTACCCACTCGCTCTCCATGCTGTGCGGCGACAGGATCAGCAGCAGCTTGTCGTGTAGGCGGATGGCTTCGTCGATCTGCTCGTGGAGTTTCTTGCCGCCTTGAACGTCGTGCGGAGCGAACCAACAGCGCACGCCTTTGTTCTGCAAGTCGGCGTAGAGGCGGTCGGCGAAGTCTTGGTCTTTGGTGGAGTAGCTGATGAAGCAGGAGTAGAACTGAACAGCTGTGTCCTTCAAGGACTTCATGTATGTGATGAAGTCGTCGGGGATGCCGGCGCCACGTAGGAACGACTCAGGAATAGCGCCCCCCGAGTGGTAGATTGCGGCAATTCCGATGAAGGAGGGACCTGTGTGCTGGACATCACCGAGCCCGATCGTCGCACTCAGATCGTTGTCAGCGAAGATCGTGTCTCTGACGAGGGCGCCGGTCAGATCCGTTCCTGCCAGGAAGGCCCCCGTAAAGTTGGCTCCCTCGAGATTGGCGTTTACGAGGGTGGCATTTCCTAGGTACGAGTCGGTTAAATTTGCCAGCTGAAGAGAGGCACGCCCAAGGTCTGCCCCCGAAAGGCTCGTCTCGCTTAGGTCGGCACCCGAGAGGTCCGCTCCTGAGAAAATGGCCCCCTCGGGGAAGCGCAGGTATTGCAAGTTCGCTCCGGAGAGATAGGCCTCGTCGAAGTTTGCGCCGCAGAGGTTAGCGGTGCGAAAGTCTCCGTTGCTAATGCTGGCCTTGCGAAAATTCGGCCGGCGGAGGTCCGCCGACCGGAACCGTGCGTCGTCGAGGCTTGCTCCCATGAGGTTTGCGTCGCTTAGGTCGGCCTTCTCAAGGTCGGCGCTTGTCGCCCGCACGCGTTCCAGATCCGCATTGCGCAGGTTCACACCTTGGAGGTCTGGGCCTCCGAGGTTTGCTCCAGACAGGTCCGGATCGATCTTCGGTCGACTTCGTCGCCACGCGTTCCAAGCCTTTACGCCTTTCGCAAACGTGGCGAGGTGCTCCGGATTTGCCATAGGTTCAGCCTGCTGGCCGATGATACGCCAGGCTGCGCGCTAGGGTGGCGGGAAATGCTAGGTGAGAGCTATTTCGGTTTGGAGTCTTGCGATTTCAGGTCGCGGAGGAGGCGGTCGAGCGATTTTTGAAACGAGTCGTGGTCTTTCCATTTGCGGAAGTCGCCGATGTGGCGCTTGCGAACTTCCGCCGCCCATGCGTAAGGGGTTTCCATAACAGCATCATCGAGCCGCACCGGAAACAGTACTGTTGCTCCGTGCTCCTGTTCCTTCTTGAGCGCCTTCTTTACCTCCCATTCCACCCACGAGCTATTGATGGAGTTCTCCGACAGCACGAGGAGCAGCTTGTCGTGAAGCCGGATGGCGCTGTCTATGACGTCCTGAAACTTATCTCCAATTTTCAAGTCTTCGCTGTCTCTCCAGCAGCGAACGTGTTGCGCTTGAAGCTTACAGTGCAGTTCCGTGGCAAATTCGTCGTCCTTGCTCGAGTAGCTGATGAAGCAGGAATAGAACTGGATCGGGCTGGTGACGAGCGATTTTGCAAAGGTGATGAATTCGTCAGGCACGCCACAGCCACGGAGAAAAGTCTCGGAAATCTTTCCGCCCGATTTGTAGATGGTGTCGATGCCGATAGTCGAGGGTCCGCCATGATGCACCGTATCGAGCCCCCTTACCGTACTCAGGTCAGTATCGGCGAACACGGCTTCCCCCACACTGGTGCCGGTCATGTCGGTCCCGCTCAGTTGTGCCCCGATTAGCGATGTCCCTAACATCCCTGCGAGATTCAGCATCGCATTGTTGAGATTTGCAAGTCGCAGATCCGCAAGAATCAAACTCGTTCTTGTCAGCCTTGCGCCGCTGAGGTCTGCCTCGCTGAGATTGGTCAGGAAAAGGTTCGCCTCGGTAAGGTCTGCCCCGCTGAGGTGTGCGGCATGGAGAGACGCAGAGCCTAGGTTCGCCTTCCTGAGGTTCGCCTTCGTTAGATCCGTTCCGCCGAGTCGGGCATAACGAAGATCCGCGCCATCAAGGTTGGCCCCCCTGAGGTCCGCCTTGCTGCCGGTCGCCTTGATGATGGCCTCGCTGAGGTCCTTTTCTTCGAGGTCCACTTTTTGCAGGTTCGATTCGCTGAGGTCTACTTTGATCTGCGGCTGCCCAGACCGCCAGGCATTCCAAGCTTCTACGCCTTCCTTCAACTTCGCGAGATGTTCGGGATTCGCCATCGCTCCAAGTCTGCTGGCCGACCATCATACGCCCGCTTTGCTGGTTTGGGATCAACGGCAAATTCGTGGGCGGGTGATTCGGCGCTGCGGGCTGACAAGGGTTCCTCGGCGACACGGCCGCCTTCGGAATGACAAAACTACCTATCGTTTCGGTGTCGTCCCTACGGGACTTGTTGCAAGGCGGAGGAACTTACCCAGGACTTACGTCCTGGGCTATTATCTGCCGCCCCTCCGGGGCTCTACTTCTTCCGGCCTCGAATGGCTTCTCTGGCTTCTTTGTCGGCCGTGCGGCGGCGTTCGGTTTCTCGTTTGTCCCAGAGCTGCTTGCCTTTGGCTAGGGCTAGTTCAACCTTTACTTTGCCGTTCTTGAAGTACATGCGGACTGGGATCAGGGTCAGGCCTTTTTGTTGCGTTTTGCCGATCAGCTTGCGGATTTCTTCTTTATGCATCAGCAGCTTGCGAGTGCGGAGGGGGTCGTGGTTGTGGATGTTGCCGTGCTCGTAGGGACCGATGTGGGCGTTGAGGAGCCAGAGCTCGCCGTCCTTGACCAAGCCGTAGGAATCTTTGAGGTTGGCCAGGCCTCCGCGGACCGATTTGGCTTCGGTTCCGGTAAGGACCACGCCGCACTCAAATTTTTCCAGCAAGAAGTAGTTATGTGAAGCGATCCTATTAACGGCGGCGTCTCGTTGGCCGGAGGCTGTCGGTTCGCGGCGCGGCGCCTTTTCTTTGCTGGGCTTGGTTTCGTGGGTGGATTGGCGGGGCATGGAATTGAGCCATTGAGTGATTGAATCATTGAGTCAATGATTCAATGGCCTCGGCTTCATCTTAGCAGCGAAGATCGGCTTTCGGCATCCGGCTTCCGGAAGTCGGGAACCGGGAGCCCGAAGCCGGGAGCCGGTCTTCTCCCGATAGGACTACGACTAAAGAGTGTAACTCCCGTGCGGGCAATCACATCGGGAGGCGCGAAACGCGATGCTATAATCGCTGCAAAACCGTTATTTATTTATTTATTGTTTCGAGTGTAGTGAATCCCAGGTTCGCTGGCCTTCGGGGTACAGACTGCTTGTCCGGCGAAGACTTTTGTAGATGAGGTTTCGAATGAGACGTCTAATGCCCGCGGCAGTAATGCTGCTGGTCGCGATTGCCATCCTGCCCGCCATCGCCGATAAGGCCAAGACTGACTATGACAAGGGTTCGGACGCCGAGGCTCGCGAAAATTACGAGACTGCTTACGAGTTCTACAAGCAGGCCTACGACCTGAAGCCGAAGGATTTGCGCTATAAGTCGTCGTTTGAGCGCCTGCGGTTTAAGGCCGCGGCCACAATTGTCCACCATGGCATTTTGCTGCGCGACCAGGGCAAGCTGCAGGAAGCGCTGGGTGAGTTTCAGAAGGCGGCGTTCATCGACCCGTCGCTCTTTGCGGCGCAGCAGGAATTGAAGCGCACGCAGAAGATGATCGACGATATCAATAACCCTCCACCGCAGGCGGCGGGGCCGCCGACCGGCATCGAGCGCAGGCTTCGGGATGCGGCTGGTCCGGTAGAACTTGCGGCTATCTCAACCGTGCCGATCACGGTGAAGCTCACCGAAGATTCCAAAGTCATTTATCAGACCATCGGTCAGCTGGCTGGAATTAACGTTCTGTTCGATTACGACTACACTTCGCGGCGCATTAAAGTCGAACTGAATGGAGTGACTCTGGAAGAAGCGTTGAAGATTACGGCGCTGGAATCGAAAACCTTCTGGCGGCCGGTGACGGCGAATACGATTTTTGTGGCCCAGGATAACGCGGCCAAGCGCAAGGAACTGGAGCAGAGCGTCCTGAAGACTTTTTATCTATCGAATCTATCGGCGCCTACCGAGTTGCAGGATGTGGTGAATGCGATCCGCGCCGTGCTCGATGTGCAGCGCGTGCAGCAGTTGCTCTCGCAAAATGCGCTGGTGGTGCGGGGCACCCCTGATCAGATCGCCCTGGCCGAGAAACTTGTGGATGATTTGGATAAGGCGCGTCCGGAGGTGGTGGTTGACATCGCCGTCTTACAGGTGAGCAAAGACAGATCGCGAACCTTAGGATTTCTACCGCCGAGTAGTGCCACGGTTACTTTGCAAAGTAATATCAACACCAGCACGACTTCGACGACCTCAACCACGGGCACAACCAGCACCGGTTCGAGCGCCGGCGGTCTTGAGTTGAATACTCTGGGCAATCTGAACGCGACTGATTTCCAGGTTTCGATTGGCGCCGCCAACTTGTCGGCGGTAATGGGCGATAGCGATACAAAGATGTTGCAGAACCCGCAGGTTCGTGCGCTCGACAACCAGAAGGCGACGCTGAAGATCGGCGAACGCGTGCCGGTGGCCACAGGGTCGTTCCAGCCCGGAATCGGCGGCGTGGGCATCAACCCGCTGGTGAATACGCAGTTTCAATATCTGGACGTGGGTGTGAACATCGACGTGACTCCGCACGTGCACGCGGACCGCGAAGTGACGCTGAAGATCACGATGGAAATTTCGTCGGTGGTCGGGCAGTCGAGCATCGGCGGCATCAGCCAGCCGATCATCGGGCAAAAGAAAATCGAGCACGAAATCCGCCTGGCCGATGGCGAGCCGAGCCTGATTGGCGGCATCTTTGATGATTCGTCGACCAGGTCGTTAAGCGGAATCCCGGGGTTGGCTTCCATACCAATCCTGAAATACCTTTTTGGACAGACTACGCAGGATAAATCGCAGGACGAGACGGTGTTCGCGATTACTCCGCACATTATTCGTGCAGCGGGCGTGAGCGAGTTGAACCAGCGGCCGATCGACATTGGCACCGCAAGCACCATCGAACTGCGGCATGTCAGCCACGCGACTCCGCCGGCTGCTGCGGGTCAGACTGCGGCGGCGCAGGCTCCCGCTGGCCAAGTGCCGGGTGCCTCGGCGCCAGCTCCGAATCCGGCTGTGGCTGCGGCGGCCGCTCCGAACTTCTTATTCGATCCGGGACAGATCACGGCAGTGAAGGGCAACACATTCGTGGTGAACCTGATGATCTCCGGGGCGCAGAATATTTACTCCGTGCCAGTGCAGATGAATTACGACATGACCAAACTGCAACTGGTGAATATTTCAAGCGGAGGATTTCTTGCCCAGGATGGGCAGGCTGTAGCCGTGGTACACCGCGAAGATGAGACTACTGGTGCGTTGCTGATCACCGCGACGCGCCCGCCGGGCTCGGGTGGAGTTTCCGGGCAAGGCACTGTGGTCACGCTCACATTCCAGGCGAAGGCCAGCGGGCAAACTCCTCTGACCATTACCCGCGGTGGAGCGCTCGATCCCACGCAGAAGTCGATCACGGTGAATGGGGCGCAGGCGTCGGTGACCGTGCAATAAGGATAGGCGCTACTTAGAAAGGGCAGGTCCGGATTCATAAGTTCAGGATTTTCTATCAGGATTTTTTTGAGATGAAGCTGCAAACATTCATGCGCGGGCGGAGTGCGAAGTCATCACGGGGCTTCACGCTCCTTGAGTTGATGATTGCCACCACCATCCTGATCGCTCTCTCGACCATGGCGGTGCCGCTGGCGAGGCTGACCATCCAGCGAGAGAAAGAGCGCCTGCTGCGAGCCGACTTATGGCAGATGCGCGATGCCATCGACCGCTATAAGGACGCAGCCGACCGGAACCTGTTTCAGACTAAAGTGGATAGCCAAAATTATCCGCCCGACCTTGAAACGCTGGTGAAGGGCGTTGACGTGCAGGGTAAGAAGCTGCGATTTCTGCGCCAGATTCCAACCGATCCCATGACCGGCACAACCGAATGGGGCATGCGTTCGATGCAGGATGATCCAGATTCAGATTCCTGGGGCGGGCAGAGCGTGTTCGATGTCTTCACCAAGTCGCAAGGCACGGGGCTCGACGGCACGAAGTATAAGGACTGGTAAATGGTAAGCAGGCTAAAAATCGGGCGCGGCGTAAAGCGGCAGCAGGGTTTCACGCTGCTTGAATTGATGATCGTCATGATCATCATGCTGATACTGATGTCGATCACGGTTCCCATTTACAACCGGGCGGTGGTGAGCGCGCGCGAGGCCGTCCTGCGCAACGACTTGTTCGAACTGCGCAAGCTGATCTCGCAGTACACGCTCGACAAGCAGAAAGCGCCGCAGTCGCTCGATGACCTGGTGCAGGCGGGCTACCTGAAAGAGCTTCCCAAGGATCCGATGACGCACGAATCGAACTGGGAGCCGAAGATGGAAGAGAATGTTATTTCAAGCCCAGACCAGCAGGACCCCGGCATCGACGATGTGCATTCTGCGTCGAATATGACCTCAAGCGACGGCACGGCCTACTCAACTTGGTAAATCCGCTCTAGGCTCCCTCCAGCATTGAACACTTCCACGTTCAGCAAGTAACATCTATGCATGCCCGTGGAAACTGAGATTCAGGGTTACGCCTCCATTCGCGCGCCTCGCGGAAACACCATCACTAGCAAAGGCTGGCAGCAGGAAGCTGCCATGCGCATGCTCATGAACAACCTCGACGCCGACGTAGCCGAGCGCCCGCAGGATCTAGTCGTCTACGGCGGAACCGGCCGCGCTGCCCGCAGTTGGGAGGCTTACCACGCGATCATTGCCACTCTGAAAAAGCTTGAGAACGACGAGACTTTGCTGGTGCAATCGGGCAAGCCGGTCGGCGTGTTCACGACGCACGATCATGCGCCGCGCGTGCTCATCGCGAATTCGAATCTCGTAGGCCATTGGTCGAACTGGGAGAAGTTCAACGAACTCGAGCGCGCCGGTCTGATGATGTACGGGCAGATGACTGCGGGTTCGTGGATCTATATCGGGTCACAAGGAATTGTGCAGGGAACGTTCGAAACATTTTCAGCGGCAGGCGAAAAACATTTCGGTGGAGACCTCGCTGGCAAGCTGATCGTCTCCGGCGGAATGGGCGGAATGGGCGGCGCGCAGCCTCTGGCCGCGACCATGACAGGCGCGGCGTTTCTGGGGATCGACGTTGATCCGGAGCGCATTAAGAAGCGGCTGAAGACTGGCTATTGCGACTTCATGGTGACCACGCTCGATGAAGCACTGCGCATTCTGAAGAATGCTGTGCGCAAGAAAGAAAATGTTTCGGTCGGGCTGGTAGGGAATTGCGCGGATGTGATTCCAGAACTGGCCGCGCGCGGCGTGGTGCCTGACATTTTGACCGATCAGACGTCGGCGCACGATCCGCTGAATGGATATATCCCGAATGGCATGACTTTAGCGGAGGCTGTCGAGTTACGGAAAAACGATCCTAAGGCTTATCAGGAGAAATCGCTCGATGCGATCGCAGCACACGTCGAAGGTATGTTGCGCTTGCAGAAGATGGGATCGATTACTTTTGATTACGGCAACAACATCCGCACGTTCGCGTTTCAGCGCGGCGTGAAGAATGCTTACGATTTTCCTGGGTTCGTGCCGGCGTATATTCGTCCGCTGTTTTGCGAAGGCCGCGGTCCGTTCCGCTGGGTTGCATTGTCAGGCGAACCTTCGGACATTCATGTGACCGACGAGCTGGTCTTAGAATTGTTTCCCGAGAATCGCATCCTGCGCCGCTGGATTGACCTGGCGCGCAAGCGCATTAAGTTTCAGGGATTACCGGCGCGCATCTGCTGGCTGGGCTATGGCGAGCGCGCGCAGTTCGGCCTCGCGATGAACGATCTGGTGAAGAATGGGAAGATTAAAGCGCCGATCGTGATTGGCCGCGACCATCTCGATTGCGGTTCGGTAGCGTCCCCGTTCCGCGAAACCGAAAGCATGAAAGATGGTTCGGACGCGGTCGCCGACTGGCCTCTGCTGAATGCTCTGTTGAACACGGCGGCAGGCGCTTCGTGGGTTTCGATTCACAACGGCGGCGGCGTGGGCATTGGCTACTCGCTACACGCCGGCCAAGTCACGGTTGCCGACGGCACTGACGAAATGGCAAAGCGCATCGAGCGCGTGCTCACGACTGATCCGGGCATGGGAATCATTCGCCACGCCGATGCAGGCTACGACGAGGCGAAGGAGTTTGCGAAGAAGAACGGCGTGACGATTCCGATGGGATAACACTCGCCGAATCGGTAGTCGTTGCTCAGGCGACAGAGGAACAAAATGATTAAGTGGAACTCGGGCCTGCTCATTTTCTTGCTGCTTTGCTGCGTAGGCACGTTTGCTCAAGGGCCGAAGAGTTCGTGCCCCGACGGTCCTCACACGCTGTATTCGCGCGACGCAGCAACACTCGATTCGGCGCCGGGTCATCCGGTGCGAGTGACATCGCCCGACGGCAACAAGACGCTGGTCGTTAAGGCTGTTTCGGATAAAGAGGACCCCGGTGGATCCCACATCGATTACAGGGTCATTAGTGGGCGTGAGACATTGACGGCCAATCTGCCTGGCTTCAACGGCGAGGTCGCGTGGGCACCGGACTCCAAGGCCTTCGCCGTGACTCAGACCGAAGGTGGCGGAGGTTTGGGTTCCCGGGTTTATGTGTTCTATGTCGAAGAAGGCAGTCTCCGCAAGATAGATGTTTCTCGCCCGATTGAGAAAGATTTCGGAAGCCCCGTGAAGTGCGACGTCGAAGTTCCGCCAAACACCGGCTTCGTATCCTGGCAAACAGACTCCTCCACCTTGCTCGTAGCGGCCGAAGTAGCTCCTGTCAGCGTATGTAGTTGCAGCGGAACGTACCGTGTTTACGAAATGAATCTGCCGAGTGCTGCCATTGCGAGGACCTATTCGCAGACTGAAGCAAAAAAGCAATTTTGGAATCTTCTCGGGTGCGAACTGCGGGGCGCTGACGACAGTTGCGTCCAACGCCTAGAAGCTCGAAGTCACATTAAACCGTGAGTCGGCTGGCGGGCGCACGTGTGGGATCGAATCCGGATCAAGGCTCAGCCTGCGAACTTCTTTCCGGGCATCGCGGTAATCGGCCTCGTCGACAGCTTTGTTTAGCAGGAATTCCGCCTTGCGCTTGGGGCTGTACTTTTCCATAGGAAAGATGATACCTGACCATGCACGGCATCGACTGTTAAACTCCTCTAGCGTGGCCTCCCTTCGAAAATCAAATCAGAAAGTCCGACCTCAGTTGTTCTTGGCGAACATCGGCCAGCTCATTACTCTTCGGTATTCCTCGCTCAAGCCCGGACCGCGCCGCGGCTCGGGCCTCAAAGAACTCGGCATCATCGAAAACGGCGCGGTTCTTTGCCTTGGCGGCAAGATCGTTTCTGTGGGCACGACCAAAGATGCCTTGCGCGATCCGTGGCTGAAGAAGAATCGCAAGAAAGTTACTGAGATTGACTGCGCGGGCAAAGTCGTTCTGCCCGGGTTCGTGGATTCGCATACCCATCCGGTTTTCGTCAGCCCGCGGCTGATGGATTTTGAGAAGCGCATTGAGGGTGCTTCTTATGAAGAGATCGCCGCGGCTGGCGGCGGTATTCGGTCGAGCGTGGAGGGCGTGCGCACGGCAGGGAAGCGGGTTCTGGTTGAGAAAGTTCTAACTGTCTTGGGCGACATGGCCGCGCATGGAACTACTACCGTTGAGGCTAAGTCTGGTTACGGGCTGACGGTCGAGTCGGAAATGAAGTCGCTGGAAGCGATCCGTGATGCGGCTTCCCGCTGGCCGGGAACTGTAATCGCGACTCTTCTCGGGGCGCATGTGGTTCCAAAAGAATTTCAGGGCCGCTCACCAAAATACGTTGAGCTCGTCTGTAAGGAGATGATTCCGCTGGCCGCTAAGCGGAGGCTCGCCCAGTTTGTCGATGTGTTTTGCGACAAGGGGGCGTTTACTGCGGTGGAGGCGGAGCAGATTTTTGAAGCCGCTACGCAACACAGGCTCAGCGTGCGGGCGCACGTGGGTCAGCTTTCTGAGACGGCGCTGGGGCCGTTCTTGCGATTTAATCCGGCGTCGCTTGATCACATGGACCACGTGAGGGAAGACGACATCGCGGAGTTGGCGCGGCATGACACGGTGGCAACGCTGGTGCCGGGTGCGAATTATTTTTTGGGACTGAAGGAATATCCGCCTGCACGCAAGCTGATTGATGCGGGCGTGCCGGTGGCGCTGGCGACGGACTACAACCCCGGCACGTCGCCGACGCTGAGCATGCCGATGGCGATGTCGCTGGCGTGCACGCACATGAAGATGACTCCGGCGGAAGCCATTGCCGCGGCCACGATTAATGGTGCTTGGGCGCTGCGAGTTGCAGAACGGAAGGGATCGATTGAGCCGGGGAAAGACGCGGATCTCGCCGTGTTTGCGGTCGATGACTATCGCGAGATCCCTTACTGGTTCGGAGTCAACCGGTGCGCGCTGACGGTGATTAACGGTGTGGTTGCGCATCCGCAATGAACTTTTGCGATCAAGCTTTCGTATAGAAGTGCGGGACAATACTGTTTATGCGTGGCGGCTTCCGCAGCGGCTGAAGCCGGAGTGTTTGTGGGGCGTTTTTCGGCATCGCTGAAGCGGATGCCCCGAACGAATCTAAAGCCCTGAGAAATTGTCGAATCCAGAAGTCGGTTCGTTTACGAAGTGAATTCAAGCATCTCCTGAGGAAAATATGAAGCGAATTCTTGCCGTAATCGCGTTTGCGTTGACGACGTTATCTCTTGCAGCAGCCCAGCGGCTGCCCGAAGCGGCCGTTCCTGAGAATTACAAACTTTCCTTCACGCCCGATCTCGACAAGGCCACGTTCGAAGGCGATGAAACCATTTCCATCCGCGTCCTGATGCCGACTTCGGAAATTACGCTGAACGCGGCGGATATCGATTTCCACGAGGTCACCATCACCAGCGGCGGCGCCACGCAAAAGGCCTCCGGCACTTATGAGAAAGAGAAGGAGATGGTGGTTCTGACAGTGGCGAAGTCGTTGCCCGCAGGTCCGGCGACCATTCACATCACTTACTCCGGCATTCTCAACAGTGAGATGCGCGGCTTTTATTTAGGCAAGGACGAACAGGGCCGCAAGTACGCCGCCACGCAGTTCGAGTCCACGGATGCGCGCCGCGCGTTTCCGTCGTTTGACGAACCCGCATACAAAGCCACGTTCGACATCAGCACAGTCGCTGGCAATGGGCAGGTGGCAATTTCGAACGCGAAAGTTATTTCCGACACGCCCGGACCCGGCGACCGGCACACGGTTCGCTTTGCAACGTCGCCGAAGATGTCTTCGTATCTGGCGGCGCTGGTGGTGGGAAATTTTGAATACATCGAGGGCGAGGCCGACGGCATTCCGATCCGTGTCTACACGACTCCCGGAAAGAAAGAGATGGGGAAGTTTGCTCTCGAGACTGCCGAGCATGTGCTCAGCTATTACGATAAATATTTCAGCATCAAGTATCCCTATGGGAAGCTGGATCTGATTGGCATCCCAGACTTTTCCGCGGGCGCTATGGAGAATGCCGGCTGCATTACGTTCCGCGAAGTGCTGCTGGAAATCGATGAGAAGCAAGGTTCCGTCGATTTGAAGAAGACGATCGCTTCAGTGGTGGCGCACGAAATGGCGCACCAGTGGTTTGGCGATCTGGTCACCATGAAATGGTGGGACGACATTTGGCTCAACGAGGGTTTTGCCACATGGATGTCGAGTAAGCCGATCCAGGCGTGGAAGCCGGAATGGAATTTCAATCTCGACGATGTGAGCAATACCGGTGGAACGCTCAATACGGATTCGCTGGCAAACACGCGTCCGATTCATCAGGCTGCGGAAACTCCAGCGCAGATTCAAGAGCTGTTTGACGGAATCGCATACGGAAAGGCAGCGGCGGTGCTACGCATGCTTGAAGCGTATCTGGGCGAACAGACTTTCCAGGCAGGCGTGAACGCATACATTCAGAAACATCAATATGCAAATGCGACCGAAGCCGACTTCTGGGATGCGCAGACCAAGACCTCCAAGAAGCCGGTGGATCAGATCATGCCGACGTTTGTGAAGCAGGCTGGGGTTCCAATCATCGATGTGAAGTCGCAGTGCTCTGGCGCATCGACTACCGTGAGTGTGGAGCAGCGGCGTTATTTCTATGATCGCGTAAAGTTCGAGGCAGCAAACGATCAGCTCTGGAAAGTTCCGTTGTGCATGAAGTCGTCGACTGGAGCTGAGAAGTGCGAACTGCTCGCCAAGAAGGAAGCGACGTTTACCTTGCCGGGGTGTTCGACGTGGGTTTTGGCGAATGCCGGCGCCACTGGTTATTACCGAGCGGGCTATCAGCCGGATGCAGTGCGAGCGCTGGCGAATGATGCTGAGAGCAAGCTTTCGCCCGCCGAGCGCATTGCCCTGCAGACGGATATTTGGGCCTCAGTACGCGTGGGCCGCGAGCCGGTGGGCGACTATCTCGCGCTCGCGCAGGGCCTTGGAAGCGACCGCAATCGCGCGGTGATGGATGATGTTTTGGGCCGGCTGGATTTTATTGGCCGCTACCTGGTGACGGAGAGTGACCGTGAATCCTACCGGGCCTGGATGCGCGGTTACCTGGCGCCTATGCTGAAAGATGTGGGTTGGGATGCGAAGCCGGGCGAGAGCGACGAGCAGAGAACGCTGCGGTCTCGTCTATTTAGCGCGGCTGGGTACGATGCACGCGATCCCGAAGTGCTGGCGAACGCGCGCAAACTTGCGGACAAAGCACTGGATGATCCATCTTCCGTTGACCGGCAGATCGCAGGCGGAGCCATGGCGCTGGCGGCGTTGAACGGTGGCGAAGATTTTTACGATCGTTTGATGACGGCGCTGAAAAACCCGAAGTCTCCGGAGGAGTTCTACATGTATTTATTCACGTTGCCGCAGTTTAGCGATCCGAAACTTTTGCAGCGGACGCTCGACTACGCGCTGTCACCGGACGTGCGTTCGCAGGACGCGCTGGGCGTGATCAGCAGCGTCATGAGCAATCCGGAAGGCCAGAAGCTGGCTTGGGACTTTGTGCTGGCGCACTGGGACGCGGTACAGAAAGTTGGAGGTCCATTTGCCAGCGGGCGAATTGTGGGCTCGACCAGTTCGTTCTGCGATGCACACATGCGCGATCAGGTCGTGGAGTTTTTTGCCGCGCACAAGGTTGAAGCGGCAGAGAGGACGTATCGCCAATCGATCGAACGCATCAACAACTGCGTCGACCTGAAGTCGCGGCAGGAACCGCAACTGGCTTCGTGGCTGGGACAGCACGGTTCTGCGGTGGGCGGACAATAAACAACAATCTTTCCTTAAGGCGTAACGCGTACTGGTGCTGGGTCATCTGGCCAGTACGCGTTGCGCGGTTGTTTCATCGTGAAGATCGAGCAAGGCCTGGTCTGAACTCGCCTCCCGAAATCTGCGCGAGGTTTGAGTGAAGTCACTCCCGTTGCTATAATCAAGAACGTTCTGCAGACGTTCGGCAGAGAGCTGTTCATTCAGTTCACAATCCCGCACCAATCGGCGTGAAACGAGAATGCTCGCGGTCCCCGGTGACGAGCGGGTTTCGAAACGTGGCCAGGTAGCTCAGGTGGTAGAGCGCAGCCCTGAAAAGGCTGGCGTCGGCGGTTCAACTCCGTCCCTGGCCACCACTTTTTGCGAGCATCTGTTTCACAGGGCGGGGGTTGGAAATGCCGGCTAGGCTGGTTAATCACCCCGCAGGACGTACACATCGCATAGGCAGCATCGCTGCCCACCCTTGCCAAAAACGCAAGGATGGGGCACCCTCTGTGGAAATGGTGCGCGCAAAAGCGGTCATCAAGGGCGGACCGCCCGCCTCGAGTAACCAGTATTTGGCTTAAAAGGACCACGCGAAATCCAGGCTAAGAAAACCTAAGAACTTCTTCGCTGATCTGCGGGAGAATTCCTAGCTACATGTTTGAAGTAGCAATCTCCGTGAACCGATTTGCCATTTTCATCGGCGCACAAATCGGCTTGTAAATCCACTGGCTTGCTGCAAAGGGCACAGGATATTTGTGGAGAGAAGCGGGTATCCATCATCACACCTCCTTCGGAGGGTAATGAGTAAGCGTAGCTCAAGGACGAATCGCGAACTGAGCAATACAGACCGATTCCAACATTTTGCGTTTGATGACCATCAACATCGCTAGACGCTGCAAATCAAATCCATTCATGTGTTCCCAGCCTCATGCTGCCTGATCGCTGACTGCCAATGGCGCGGTGACTGTTCGAATCACCCGTTCGTCTCATCAGGATCCTAACTGGAATGCGAAACTCAAGCTTTCATTTCTCCTGATATCATTCTGGATATTTACAAGAGGATGTAAGGTGACTTCGAGGATTAGGCACTCAGGCAGAACTTAAGCATTCGACGAAGCGGGCCTCCGGACTGACGCGCCGCGAATTGATCTTTGGAAGCGCCGCCGTGGCAGTCTGGATGGAGTTGCCAAGGTGCGCATCCTCTCAGTCGTAAACCCAGGCGAGCCTTTGCAGGCGCGCCCAACAAAGCACCAGGAGAACATAATTATGAGCACATTCACAGTAAAGGACGGCGTACAGATTTACTACAAGGACTGGGGAAAGGGCCAGCCCATAGTGTTCAGTCACGGATGGCCGCTTAGCGCCGATGATTGGGACGGGCAGATGCTATTCTTCGGCCAGCGCGGATACCGCGTTATCGCGGCTGACCGACGGGGCCACGGACGCTCCACCCAAACTTGGGATGGCAACGACATGGACACCTATGCGGATGACCTCGCGGCGCTCACTGAAAAACTCGATCTCAAGAACGCGATCCATGTGGGCCACTCGACCGGTGGAGGAGAAGTTGCGCGTTATATTGGGCGGCATGGTTCGATGCGCGTCGCCATGGCAGTGCTGATCAGCTCCGTGCCACCACTGATGGTGAAAACGGAAAAAAATCCTATTGGTTTGCCCATCTCGGTCTTCGATGACCTGCGCGCCCAGCTCGCAGCAAATCGGCCGCAATTTTACAGGGACATCACGCTCCCTTTTTACGGCTACAACCGGCCCGGCGCCAAAATCTCGGAAGGGATTCGTGAGCACTGGTGGTTGCAAGGAATGCTGGGCGGCGTGAAGGCCCACTACGATTGCATCAAAGCGTTTTCGGAGACGGATTTCACCGAAGACCTGAAAAAGTTCGACGTGCCGACGCTGGTGATGCACGGGGACGACGACCAGATTGTGCCGATCGATGCGGCAGGTCGAATGTCGGCAAAGATTGTGAAGGGCGCCGTGTTGAAGGTGTATCCAGGCTTTCCACATGGGATGCCGGCGACGAATGCGGACCAGATCAATGGCGACCTGCTTGAGTTTATTCAGCAAAGCAAGCAGGCAGCGGCGTAGAAGAACATCCGGCTTTCATGGAGGCGCAAGAAGGCCGGATACTTTCACCCATCAGGTTGAACGAATCGGCAGACTCGATTCGATTTTACTGAACCCGTCTCGGAGGATCAGTCCAAGTGAATAGAGAGAAGGGATCGGTGATCGCATTGTGCTGGGCAATCCCCGTCCTAGTTTTCGTTTCTACTTTCACGGCTACTGGCCAGACGTCAGCGGGAGTTGCCGTGGGAGCTCAATACGATTCGACGCACGTTTATGTAAACCCTCACGATCTCGACGACTTCGTCAAAAGCTTTATCGCTACTTGCGGCGGCCAGGCTTCAAAGCGCTCTGTGACGAATGTCTTGCCCGTGCCCAGTAGCACGGAATTTCAATACATATGGACTCCGGTAGGCACATTGTCTGTGTTCGCCTACCAAACACCAATCCCATTTCCTTTCGGCCAGGAGCGTACTGGATATCTTGTGACCGATATGGCGGAGGCGATCCGCGACGCTCGCTCCGCGGGCGCGGAGGTAATTGTTGAACCATTCAAGGATCCCATCGGCATCGACGCTGTGATTCGGTGGCCGGGGGGTGTCAACATGCAGCTTTATTGGCACACCATGCCTCCGAAATACTCGCCCCTGACAACGATTCCCGAAAACCGAGTTTATTTGTCGCGCGATCAGGCCGATAACTTCGTCAACGATTTCGTGATGTTCGCGCACGGCAAAGTCGTTTCCGATGAAAAGCACGCCGAAGCCGGCGAAATCGGGCGCCCGGGAGAGCTTTACCGGCGGATACGGATCACCTCATTGTTTGGCGGGATGCTCGTATTGGTAACAGACGGTCACCTTCCTTATCCGTTCGGCCGTGAAATGACTGGATATGAAGTGGCTGATCTCGGGGGCGCACTCACAAAAGCAAGAGTGGCGGGAGTGAAGCTTCTCTTCGGCCCCTACACATCGAGCGATCGTTCCATCGCGATTGTGGAGTTTCCCGGTGGATATATCGCCGAGCTTCACGGGCCGAAGGCCGATGCATTCAGCGTCCAGAAATGACATCGCAGACTGGGCTTTTCGAATGATAGATTCCTCTCCCTCAGCGTTTCACCCGGCGCTTCGAATGATATATAGCGACGCAATTCCCCGACCTCAGGTAGCTGCACCGTCATGAGGAACAGCCGCAGCCCGTTGACGACTTGCGCAGCGCAAGAATGCAGCCGAAATTCGGCGAAGACCAAATCTGCAAACGAGTTCCACGACCAAATGCCGGCTCGCATATTCGGAATGGCTTAACCGTGGCGCTCTTTGGTTCTGCGACTGCGATGAAGGCGTGAGTGCTTGGGAGATCCATCCTGGATGCATTCGAAACGCAAATAGCCGACAAATGACTCCCGAAAGCAGGCGTCGTGAACTGCGACCGCTACGATGCGATCACCGAGGTTTTCTTCCTGTTCGCAGAGACGAATCCTGCGAGGGTGGTGTATATTATCGCGTTTCGGTCCTGCACAGCCGAAGTCAAGGAGGTTTTGTGATCCCTTCAGGAGCCTCGATACGCATTCTGTGCGTAACGGCCTTGATTTTTGGAGCGGTAGTTTCCTACGCCCAAACTTCCTCAGATTCTGTTTCGAACACCTCAGGTCAAAGTCTTCCTTCTGGAAATATTGCAAATGTTTTTTCAGGCAGCGTGCCGATAAAACCCATTCCAGGACGCATGGCACTGTCGCTGGAAAATGCGATTGATCTTGGTTTGAAGCACAACCTGGGACTGCTGCTTTCACAAGCTGACACGCGCACCGCCCGCGGGCAACGCTGGCACGAATTGAGCGCGCTGCTCCCGCAGGTAACAACTGCACCTTACGCAGCAGAGTCCAAGGTCAATGTTGACGAACTCGGCTTTGCGGGTCTCGCCACTCTATTACACATCTCGCCGGCGGTAGGGCCGTTTTCCTATTTCGATGCCCGCGCGGCAGTGAGTCAGTCGTTGTTCGATTGGAAATCCATTAACACTGCTCGCGCCGCAAGCGAAAATGTAAAATCGGCCGACTACACAGTCCTTGACGCTCGCGATCTCGTCATCCTCACAATTGGCTATGTCTACTTCCAGGCGGTTGCTGATGAGGCCCGCATTGCCACCGATGAGGCGCAAGTCGAGACGGCACGGACGCTCTTTAATCAAGCGACGGACCAAGTCAATGCGGGCACTGCCGCCGATATCGATGCATTGCGCACCAAGGTCGAACTGCAGACTCGGCAGCAACAACTGATCCAGGCGAAGAACGACTTTGCCATTCAGAAGATCACGGTCGCACGTGTAGTCGGTCTAGCCACGCGGCAGGATTTCGACCTTACCGATAAATCACCGTACCAGGCGCTTGATGGTTTAACAATCGAAGAAGCATTGCCGCGCGCATACGCCGCGCGATCCGACTATCGTGCTGCCGAAAGCGCAGTTCGCGCTGCGGAGTTATCGCGTAAGGCAGCGGTCGCCGGCTATTTCCCGTCGATCTCTTTCGGGGCAGATTATGGAAACGGCGGGGCTCATCCGTCGGATTCCACTCGGGTGTACGACGTACGCGGGACGCTCTCGATCCCGATCTTTACCGGCAACAGCGTGCATGGTGACGTTCAACAGGCCGACGCACGGCTCGAACAGAGCCGTGAGCGGCTGGACAACCTACGAGAGCAAATCGAAGCAGATGTGCGTACAGCGTTCTTGAACCTTCAGTCTTCTGCAGAGCAGGTGAAGGTTTCGCAAAGCAACATCGAGTTGGCGGACCAGACGCTGGCGCAATCGCGCGATCGCTTCAGTGGAGGCGTGACCGACTCAGTAGAAGTGGTGCAATCGCAAGAAGCGGTTGCGAGCGCGCACGAGCAATACATTTCCAGTCTTTATAAGTATAATTTTGCAAAAATTTCTCTCGTTCGTGCCTTGGGTGCTGGTGCTCCGGGCGTAAAGGAATATTTCTCAGGAAAATAAGATGGCAGACGACAATGTGTCTTCGTTGCCCCATTCTGATCCTCCGGCAAATTCAATGACTACGGCCGAGCGGAAGTATTCACCGGAAGCGCGCCGGAAGCGCCGCAGGAACCTTATTATCCTCATCGCCGTGGTCGTGGCGATTGTCGTGGGCCTGCTCTTGTGGCGTTATTTCAGCAGCTATGAATCGACCGATGATGCCCAGGCCGATGTCCATCTTTATCCAGTCAGTGCGCGCGTCTCCGGCTATGTAATTCGCGTGAGCGCCAATGACAATCAATGGGTGAACAAGGGTGATGTTCTGGTTGAAATCGATCCAACCGATTATCAGGTTACGCTCGCCGAGGCGCAGGCAAACCTGGCCAATGCCGAAGCCACGGCGCGATCGCTGAATATCACGGTACCGATCACATCCGTGAACTCATCCAGTCAAATGAAGTTCACTGCCTCGGGCGTAGAGGATGCCCGTGCTGCAATCAGCGCGGCTGAAAAGCAACGGGACGCTGCTCATCAGCAAGTGGAAGCGGCCGAGGCGAACGATGTAAAAGCTCAAGATGACCTGCGCAGATATAAACAGCTGGTCGATAAGCGGGAAGTTTCACAGCAAATTTACGATCAGGCGCTCGCGACAGCGAGATCGAGCACTGCTAACGTCGCCGCCGCGCGGGCCAGCGAATCTGCTGCGCAACAATTTGTTCAACAAGCGCAGAGCCGCCTGACTCAGGCAAATGCTAATCAAGCATACGCGGAGACAGGTCCGCAGCAAGTGTCATCCACGAAGGAAAAAGTTCAGGCTGCGATCGCGGACGTTCAGCAGAAGCGGGCGCTCGTTCAGCAAGCCGAGTTGAACCTGCAATACACCAAAATCGTGGCCCCAGTCAGCGGGGAAGTGAATAAGACGGTGGTTGAAGGACTCAATGTGGAACCGGGGCAGCAATTGCTGACGGTTGTCCCTCTGGATGAAATCTGGATCACGGCCAACTTCAAGGAAACTCAATTGAAGCACATGCAGGTCGGGCAGAAAGCAGACATTCATGTGGATTCAAGCGGCAGAACTTTGCACGGCCGCGTTGACAGTATCGCCGGCGCAACCGGGCCGCTGTTCAGTTTGCTTCCGCCTGAAAATGCCACGGGAAACTACGTGAAGATTGTGCAGCGAGTGCCGGTGAAGATTGTTCTTGAGCCGGGCGAAAATCGGGACCGAAGGCTTCGTCCGGGCATGAATGTAGTTCCAGACGTATACCTGAAATGAGCACCGCGGCAATCACGCTTGACCAGGAGAATTGGCGGCCACGTTACAACCCGTGGCTGATCGCGGTGGTTGTGGCGCTCGCAGCTTTCATGGAGGTGCTCGACACGAGCATCGCCAATGTGGCGCTTCCATACATGGCTGGGAATCTGGGCGCGAGCAACGACCAGAGCACATGGGTTCTGACTTCTTATCTGGTGTCGAACGCCATCATTCTGCCCATGACCGGCTGGCTCGCGGGGGCATTTGGCCGCAAGCGCTTCTTTATGAGTTGCCTTGGCATCTTCACGGTCAGTTCTTTGCTGTGCGGAGTCGCGCCGAGCTTAAGTTTTCTTCTTCTCTTTCGAGTTCTGCAGGGAGCCGGTGGCGGCGGATTGCAACCGATGGCGCAGGCCATTTTGGCGGACACTTTTCCGCCAGAAAAACGCGGACTTGCATTTGCTCTGTATGGAATCACCGCGATCATGGCGCCGACAATCGGTCCGACTCTGGGCGGATGGATAACGTTCAACTACTCCTGGCGATGGATCTTCTTCATCAACCTTCCCGTTGGTGTGATCACGTGGCTGTTGGTACGCAGGTTCGTGGAAGATCCTCCCTACCTTCAGAAAATGAAAAAAGCTGGCGTGAAGTTGGACTACATAGGAATCGCGCTCTTGACCGTCGGGGTGGGCGCTTTGCAGATTCTGCTCGACAAAGGTCAGGAAGATGATTGGTTTGGATCGCGCTTCATCACGACGCTCATCATTGTTTCTGCGACGTGCCTGATCTCGCTGGTGGTGTGGGAGTGGTTTGCGAAAACACCGATTATCGATGTGCGGATGTTCAAGAGCTTTAACTTTGCCAGTTCCAGCCTCATGATGTTCATGCTCGGTATTCTTCTGTTCAGCAGTCTGGTTCTGATGCCGCAATTCCTGCAAACGCTCTTAGGCTATACCTCGCAACTCGCCGGACTCGCGCTTTCGGCGGGAGGATTGGTCTTGCTGATAGAAATGCCCATCATGGGTCAACTCACAACGAAGATTCAGGCGCGCCGCTTGATCGGCTTCGGCTGGCTAGCCTTGTCAATTGCGATGTTTTACTCGACAAAGCGAATCGACCTGCAGATCAGCTTTAGTGCCGCTACGTGGCTCCGCATTACACAGGTCATAGGGTTAGGTTTCCTTTTTGTTCCGATTACGCTGGTCGCATACATTGGAATCGCGCCCGAGAAAAACAATTCGGTGGCTGGCATCGTGAACTTCATGCGTAATATGGGCAGCAGCGTAGGCACTTCGCTGGTTACGACGGTTATCGCTCGCCGTTCGCAACTCCATCAGCTAAGGCTGGTGGAAAAAGCGAGAGTTGATAATCCAAACTTTGAAAACTCAGTGCAAGGCTTTACGCGCCACTTTATTAATGGCGGCTTAGGAAAGCACGAAGCGCTCGCAACCGCGTACGCCCGGATTTATCAGGCAGTGCAGGCGCAGGCCGCGTGTCTCGCTTACATTGATACGTTCATGGTTCTTTGCGTTGCCGCAGGGATCATGTTCTTTCTGAGCTTTCTTCTGGAGAAGAATGATCCTGGAGGCGGTGGTGTGCACGTAGCCGAATAACTGTTACGTGATCTCGCCGATCTCCAAGTAATTAATTAGGCAAAGGAAAGTTCGATTTTATGGTTAACATCATCACGATTGAACGCGAGTACGGGTGCGGCGGGGGAGATATCGCTCAACTCGTTGCGGACCGACTGGGCTGGAAGCTCTGGGACCAGCGATTGACCGAGGAAATCGCGAGACTCGCGAATTGCCCAAAGCAAGTGGTCGAAGCGCGTGAGGAACGAAACGATCCGCTGTATTACCGACTTTTTAAATCCTTCCTGCGCGGAAGTTATGAAGGCAGCATCAATGCTCCGAAGCTCCATCTCGTGGATAGCGAGACGATTCTCAAGACTACAAGGCGCGTGGTCGAACACGCTGCCGAACGTGGGAACTGTGTGATTGTGGGCAGAGGTTCGCAGCAGTTTCTCAAGAGCCGGGCAGACACCCTGCGCGTGTTTCTTTATGCCCCGAGAGAAGACAAGGTCAGGCGGCTGCTGGCTCGCGGTAAAACCGAAAAAGAGGCCGAAGAACTCGTCGATAGCGTCGACCGGGAGCGGGCCGATTTTATCCAAAAGTATTTCAATGTTGAATGGCCGGACCGCGCGATTTACCACACGATGATAAACACTGTAATAAGCGATGAAGCTGTGGTTCACATGATTTTGGACTTCAAGGAAGCCTATCAAGCGGGAGCTACGGCATGACCGCTTCGGAATTGCAATGCGACTATATTTCGAAGAACTTGGCGGCCGGCTACGAGAAGAGCCGGCTCTGAACCTCGACAACTTGCGCGGGTGCGGAACACTCCTCATCATCGTTTGCCACATGATTGATTCGAGTGCTGATGGGATAGCACCGCATCCTGCACGCATCGTAGGGTTTCAGCGTTTCCGAAATCACCTGAATATTCTTCATCCCGGGATCAAGCCACAGGTCATAATCCGCCTGGTCGAGGATGACCGGCATGCGATCGTGGACGGCTGAGGTCACAGCATTTGGCGTCGTAGTCAGAATCGAACAGGATTTGGTCCAGTGTCCGCTCGGGTCTTTCCGTCGATCCCAGATGCCGGCGAAGGCGAACAGCTCTCCGTTATTGACCTCGAAGCAGTACGGTTGGCTGGTCTTGCCGTTGCGCTGGCCGAGTAGGGGGCCAACGTTGCTGTTGGTCCCCCCTCTAAGAACCGTGCGTGAGAGTTTCCAGCTCACACGGCTCAAGTTTCCGGGAACGCTCAGATCATGAACGCGCACGATGCGGAGCGACGGCGTAGCGTCTGGACAGATACGGAGTCCAACTCGGGTCGTAAGGATTCAGGCCGGACCGAACCTTCACATGCCTTACGATTCGCACAGAAGCTGCATGAAACAAGCGGACACGAAGAGGCGAGCCCTGCGCGTCCACAGTGTCACCGAAGAACCACCAGTCACGTGTTCCCACACGGTCGAAATACTTCTGCTTTATCCAACCAGCCCCTTTTCGGCGGTGACGGGCGTACGCCCATCCCCAGAGCATCCTGAATATCGCAGCATCGAGTCGTGCGAAAACGCGCTTGGAGACGACATGGCGGTGGTAGTTGGCCCATCCCCTTACAATCGGATTTAATCGGTTAATAAGAAGATGAGCGGTACTACCCAAGTACTCTCGGACGATCTGCTTCACTTTGGCGAGAACAGACACAACACTCTTCCGAGCGGGCTTGATAAACAACTTGCCGTGCGGATAGCGCCGAATGTTCTGCCCAAGGAAGTCGAAACCCTTTTCTATGTGCGTGATCAAGGTCTTTTCCGAAGAAAGGACCAAACCACGTTCAGCCAGGAAGGATTCGACCAGCGGCTTCACCGTCATTCTCAGCAACTCCTCGGAGTGTCCGGTGATGATGAAGTCGTCCGCATAACGGATCAAATGTACTTGCGCTGCTCGACCACGCTCGGAGCCTTTTCCGCGTACCGGGAAAACTTCCCGGAGCCGGCGTTCGAGGCCGTCGAGAGTGATGTTTGACAGCGCAGGCGATATGATTCCGCCCTGCGGTGTGCCAGAGATCGTATCGTAGAATACTTGTTTTTCCAGGTAGCCCGACTTTAGCCACTTGTGGAGGATCGCTTTGTTCAGGGGAACATTGTCGAGCAGCCACTGATGACTAATGTTGTCGAAGCAGCCTTTGATGTCGCCTTCGAGCACCCAGCTAGGGTTTTTGTGGCAGAGCGAAGTGAAGCATTGTTCAATCGCGTCCGCACAACTTCTCCCCTGCCGAAAGCCGTAGGAATTCTGATCCGCAGTGGTTTCCGCGACCGGATCGAGCGACAGCAGATACAAGGCTTGCATGGCTCGATCCCGCATCGTTGGGATTCCTAACGGTCGGAGCTTCCCATTGGCCTTCGGGATGTAAATCCGCCGCAGAGGCATGGGGCGGTAACCTCGTGCCGTCAGCGAAATCACACCTTGAAGCTTCTTGTGTCGTGTGTCCCAGAGTTCGCCATCCACTCCAGGCGTTTTTCTACCGTCGTTCACTGTTACCCGGCGCACGGCAAGTAACTTGCCGCTGGCCGAGTGCGTAAGAAGATGTTGCAAGGCTTTCACCTTGTTCCATTTCTTTTGCTGCACCGCCTTCACGATACGCGCCTGGAGTCGGCGAACATTGTCCTCAATGGTTCGCCAATCAACAGCGTCCCATGCTGAACTCGTGTTTAGGATTGCACCAGCTTGCGCCGTCATCTGCCGATCCTATTGGGCCGATTTGCCAAGTTCTCTCGTGATCGGAAACCAAGAGGAAGTCTGCCCGCTTTCGCGTCGGATAATGTCGCAATCCGTATTCCGACCATTACAGTCGGACGTTCGCTTTCTCCTCTATCCTCTACCCGCATCACCGTTGCATGACCTTGCGGCCTGGCTACCCCGAAGTGAGCAAAGCGGGCTTACCACGTTCCACATGCGTGACAGAATGGGTTAGGTCCCTCCTACTATACCGACGGCCTTTTCGCCCACGACGGGTGAGAATGGAGCACCCGTTCCAGCCGCAACCTCGGAGCCTAACAGCATCTTTGACCCCTTCATTCTTGACGATACTTAAAGAGGTTCGCATCTGCTGACCCTACCACTCACCCTAGCCCCGATCCGCCTCGATGCTGGCAGAAATATCGTCCCCTCACGGTTTCGATACCCGTCTTGCGACGGTGGGATACATTGTCCGAGGGCTTCTAGACGAGTCGTTACCGAATCGCCATACCTCGTAGGGTACTGCCAATGGGATGGCAGGTCCGGTCGAGTAGTGCTCGCCGGACAATCACACATGCAGCTTCGTGTCGCGACCACTCGTAAAATCCATCTGCCGGAATCAGGCATCTGCGACTGGTCAACGGGTCGCGAAACGCGGGCTTGGCTGCCGCCGTTTCGGAGCGGGCATTGATCAGCACGCCAGCCGCGGACACGTCTTTCGACCACGACGGGATCAGACCCCAACGCATCAACGACAATTCTCGGCGAGGTTCTTTCGGATTCTGGCGGATGACTGGGACAGGCTGGGTGGGCGCGATGTTGTAGCGCGGGGTCCAGTCTTCATCCGATGGAAGTGCGTCGAAATATTCCTCGACTAACTGCTTTCTTCGCGATAGCCGGTAGCGCCCGCACATGAGGAGATTATGGCAGACCCAGAAGAAAAATTGGCAGTGTTGCGGTTTGGCTTACGCGCTGGTCCGATTTAGCGGGAGATCCATCGCTCCGCCTGAAAATCGGCTGTTAAGACAACCCAAATTGCGATGGCGAACAAAAGGCGAATATGTTAACCTGCTTCACTATGGCGCGGCGCCCTGATTCGCGGAAGTCCGAGGTGTTGAACGAGAAGGATCTCAAGGAACTCCGGCACAATCTCGCGCACCTCAGTGCGGCTGCGGTGCGCGGTTTTTGCGAGCGCGCTTACCAGGATTGCCGGATGATTTACAACCGCCTGCCGAGCCCGCGACAGATGCAAACACTGGTGCAGATCTGGAAACAGTTATGGAAATGGCGCTGATCTCCGAACATTCAGCCCGTATCAGCTTTGCTGCCGCTCTTCGTGTGGAACTCGTGGAGCGTGCGCAGAAGTACGCTCAGGCTGAAGAATTGCCCCATTGTCTGAGCTACGGCGAAGCCCCGACTTTGTGCTTTGCACCTTATGAAGACGGCTCGCGCCATGGGAACTTTCTGCAGAGAAGCTACACGGCGATGCTGGCAAATCCGGCGTGGATCAAGCGCCTGGGGAAGGTACATACGCAAGGCTGGCGATCTTTGCCCAAGACTGACCGGGGGCGCTGGATGGAGCTTGATGCCTGCACGAGTTCGGACGCGCTGCTGATGAACGTATTCTGCTATCCGGGCGTGTCGCGAGATGGCGGCATTTTGGCTCTGCTGGGTGCAGAGCCGGGAGCGACGCTTTGTTTTGGCTACAAGGCTCGTGTTCCTCTTGCCAACGGCAGATTCGATCGCACAGAAGTTGATTTGCGATTGGGAGGTTTATTGATCGAGGCGAAACTGACCGAGCATGACTTTCAGAGCGCGAGGAAGGACGTTGTGCTGGCCTATCGTGATTTCGCCGAGGTGTTCGATTGGCAGGAGCTCTCTCAGACGGAAGACCAGTACCTCTCGTACCAGCTTCTGCGCAACGTGCTGGCTGCCTACGCTCTGCAATGTTCATTCTGCGTTCTGGTGGATGTGCGAAGGCCGGATCTGGTGGATGCGTGGTATGCGGTAATGAAGTGCGTAAAATCGGTTGAGCTGAGGACCAGATTGAGGATTGCAACCTGGCAGGAAGTTGCGCAGGTCGCTCCTCCAAAGCTACGGGCTTTCTTATCGACTAAGTACGGAATCGTGGATTGATGACTGGCTGGCGACTTTGTGAGAAAACCTCGAGGATGACTTCGTTGATGGAGCCAGTCTCGGATCCGTCCAAGTTTGTCACGACTCGCCTTCTCAACAAGCTATTCCGTCTGCAATAGAATTGGTTTTATGCCCACGGGGGCCGTACCGCTAATGGAATAGCTGGCACCCGTCAGATCGTCGTAGCTCACGTAAACTAAAGGAACGGAATGCTGACTCGATGTGCACGTGCCGTTGCTGCAGATCTGCGACGTGTCCCAGATTATTTCTGCGAGCGATCCGCTCGATTGCGTCAGCGTGCAGGTCCAGACGGTGCCCGTCACCGAGCAAGCTCCCAGAGTGGATCCTAGCAACCAGTCATATACCTGTTGATAGGCAAGTCCCGGTTTGCAAATATAGCCGCTGGTGAACGTTGTAGAACAGCCGCTGTTGCTGGTCGGGCTCCAGAGCGTGCCATACGCGGAATTATCCCACTGGTACCAATATGAGCGGGAGATTCCTGATGCCCATTGCATGACGGCGAAGCGCGCGACGAAGGCGGCTTCCATATCAGGATCGCCATCGCTCACCTCAGTGGCTTCGGAATTTTCACCCCATCCGCCTTCACCGATCCAGAATGGCTTGGCTAGATCTGCGGCAATGAGGTAGTTGCGCACGATGGCCAGCTCATTCGGAATTTGCTCCGGCGTGTAAGTGCTGGGATAGAGATGAGCTGAAATAATGTCGACGGCTGCACTACCGGCCGAACCCGTGGTGCATCCGGTGCTGCTGGCGGAACACGAGTTGTTTGCGCATGTGCAATAGAGCAGATTCTGCATTACCTCCGGATAGGGAGGATTCTTGCCATTCTGAGTTGGATTGGTCGATGGCATCACCATTTGCGCGGTCGGGTCGATGCCGATGACGGGATAGCCAGCCTGTCCACACGTGGTGTTCAACGCTGTTATGGGATCGCTAGAATTCCCGATGATGATGCAGCGGGCGTCTTGCATCAACCGCAGCAGTTGAGCGTACGTCCCACGGTAAGCGACCTGAACATTGCCGCCGCTATCGTAGCCCGGATCGAGTTCGGGCGAGCGATAACATTCGTTGCACGGTTCCCAATACTTGATCTTGGCATGCGTGGCCAGATACGAAGTGGTGTTAACGTGCTGGGCAATATTCTGCACCCAGGTGCGCCAGGTTAAGTTCGTACCTGTGCCGTCGGCATTGATGTCGGTGGGCAAATCGCACTCGCCGTAATATTTTGATCCCAGGCTGGACGCATAGTCGCATGTTTTATCCGTGGGATTGGAAGACGCCCAATTGGGAACCCGCCAAAGCGTGTATAAGATGTCGTTGATTCCGGCAGCTTTGTAGTCTGCCAGCACATTGTCCAGGTTGGTCCATACAAACGTATTGACGGCAGTGTTCAGGTTCGGCCATTGTGCGGAAGCGGAGTCCCAGATGCGGCCCGTCCCTTCCATCGTAGCTGGAATTGGCGAAGTGAGAAGGTGCAGATGCATGCCGAAGAAAGTGTTCTGCACGGGAACCAAAGAGCCGACGGTGACGGAGGCTGTGCCCACGCTCGCGCTGTTGGCTTGCGCGATGGCAGTAATGGTGTGGCTGCCGATCAGCGTAGGAGCCGTGTAGATGCCGGCTGTCGAGATGGTTCCAATGGTTGAGTTCCCGCCGGCAATTCCATCGACGTTCCACGTGACGTTCTGATTCGTAGCTCCGGTCACCGTCGCGCTAAATTGCTGGGTTGCACTCAATGCGACAGAAGCGCCAGAGGGTGTAATCGAAACTGTAGGCGGCGACACTGTAAGAGTGCCCGCCGCAGTGAGCAGGTTCGCGCCCCAAGTTGCCTCGATGGTGCTGGAGCCGCCTGCGAGGGCGACTGCAAGTCCGCCGCTGCTCACGGTCGACACAGCAGGATTTGAGGAACTCCATGTGACCGCGCTGGTGACGATCATTGAAGTGCCGTTGCTGTAATTTAATGTGGCCGTGAACTGCTGCTGTGCGCCGTCATAAACCGATGACGTTGAAGGAGTGACGGTTAGTGATACGGCTACGGCTGGGTTTACCACCAAAGACGCAGAGCCGGTGATCGAACCGGAATTTGCAGAGACTGTTGTATTTCCTGGATAAACGCTGGTCGCATAGCCGATGGAATTTATCGCTGCGACAGCGGGAACAGAGGACGTCCACATCGCCGATTGAGTGATGTCCTGGGTCGAGCCGTCGGTGTAGGTTCCGGTGGCGGCAAATTGCTCGCCGTAGCCCAAGGCTATTGAAATAGAAGCCGGAGTAACTGCAATCGAAACCAGACTCGCCTGGGTCACAGTGATAGTGGTGGACGCAGAGATGGAGCCTGAGGTGGCCGAGATGGTTGCGGTGCCTTGGCCGGAGCTGGTGGCGAGCCCATAGCTGCCTACTGCGTTGCTGATGATCGCAACCGTCGCCGTCGACGAACTCCAGGTCGCAACCGTGGTTAGATCCTGCGTGCTGCCGTCTGTGTAAGTGCCCGTCGCCGTGAACTGCTGTGTCGTGCCCAGAGCAATCGTCGGCGTTGGTGGATTGATCGCAATCGAAACTAGCGCCGCCGGGTTTACTGTGAGGGCGGCCGTCGCGCTGATTGTGCCGGAAGTGAAGCCGATCGTCGTCGTGCCCGTGCCCAGCGCGTTGGCCAGTCCCGCCGTGTTCGTGGTGTTGCTGATTGTTGCGACGTTCGCTGCCGTCGAACTCCACTGCCCGCTTTGCGTCAGGTTCTGCGTGCTGCCGTCGGTGTAAGTCCCGGTCGCTGTGAACTGCTGCGTCGTGCCTAGCGCCACCGTCGCCGTCGTCGGAGTGATGGCAAGCGACACCAGCGTTGCCGCCGTCACCGTAAGCTCTATCGTACTGCTCACCGTTCCAGAAGTCGCGGTTATGTTGGCCGAGCCGATTGCGATGCTTTGCGCGAGGCCGGTGGTGTTGATGGTCGCCGTCGATAGTGTGTCGGACGACCACGTCACCGTGCTGGTCAGGTTCTGCGTGCTGCCGTCGGTGAATGTGCCTGTGGCTGTGAACTGCTGCGTCGTGCCCAAGGCAATCGACGGCGTTGCCGGAGTTACAGCAATCGATACGAGTGTCGCGGCGGTCACCGTCACCGTGGTCGATCCGCTGATGGAGCCGGTTGTGGCCGTGATGTTCGCGCTGCCTTCGCCGACGCTGCTGGCTAGCCCCTGCGTCGGCGCAGTATTGTTGATCGTCGCCACAGTGGACGTATCCGAACTCCACTGCACGGTGTCGGTGATGTTCTGCGTGCTGCCGTCGGTGTAAGTCCCGGTCGCGGTGAATTGCTCGGTGGTGCCCATCGGAATCGTGGGAATCGCCGGTGTCACCGCAATCGAAACCAGGACCGCAGGGCTGATGGTAAGCGTCGTCGACCCACTGATCGTGCCGGAAGTGGCTGTCACCGTGGTGCTGCCGAGAGCCACGCTGCTGGTGACTCCTTGATTGCTGACCGTGGCGATGCTGCTGTTGGCCGTAGTCCAACTCGCGGTGGTGGTCAGGACCAGCGTGCTGCCGTCGCTGTAGGTTCCGGTCGCGACCAACGCTTCGGTCGTGCCAAGGGCAAACGATGGATTGGCCGGCGTCACGGCAATCGATACCAGAGTGGCCGCTACAACGTTGAGCGTGGCCGAAGCGCTGATCGTCCCTGAGGTAGCCGTGATGGTAGCCGTGCCTACTGCTACGCCGTTCGCCAGACCACCTGCGGCAACTGTCGCCACCGAAGTCTGAGGCGAACTCCAACTCGCTGTGCTCGTCAGATTCTGAGTACTGCCATCGCTATAGGTTCCGGTCGCGGTGAACTGCTGCGTGTTACCCACAGCCACGGACGCGATTGCGGGAGTAACGGAAATCGAAGTCAGCACAGGAGCTGTCACCGTCAACGTGGCCGAACCGCTGATCGTCCCCGAAGTCGCCGTGATCGTTGCGGTGCCCTGGGCCGCGCTCGTAGCCAGCCCACCGCTGCTAACCGTGGCAGTCGACGTCGCTGAAGAAGTCCAGATCGCAGTGCCAGTGAGGTTCTGCGTGGTGCTGTTGCTGTAAGTCCCAGTGGCCGTGAATTGCTGTGTGTAGCCAGCTACTACCGACGCGGTCGCGGGCGTGACGGCGATCGAGACTAGCACCGGTGAAGATATGGTGACGCTAGCAGAACCGGTTACGCTGCCGGAGGTGGCGGTGATGTTGGTGGCTCCCTGAAGATTTCCGCTCACCCATCCGGCACTCACGGAGGCAACCGTCGGCGACGAAGAGGTCCATGTGCCGGATGCGGTTAGATCTTGCGTGCTGCCATCGGTGTAAGTGCCCACGGCGTCAAACTGCAGTCCGGTTCCGAGCGGGATCGACGCACTGACCGGTGTAATTGCGATGGAAACCAGAGTGGGACCGGCCACGGTGATAGTGGTAGACGAAGAGATGGAGCCTGAAGTGGCGGAAATGGTGGCGGTGCCTTGCCCGGAGCTGGTGGCCAGCCCGTAGCTGCCTACTGCATTGCCGATGATCGCAACCGTCGCGGCCGACGAACTCCAGGTCGCAACTGTCGTCAGATCCTGCGTGCTGTTGTCTGTGTAAGTGCCTGTCGCTGTGAACTGTTGTGTTGTCCCCAGAGCAATCGTCGGCGTCGGTGGATTGATCGCAATCGAAACCAGCGCCGCCGGATTCACTGTGAGGGTGGCTGTCGCGCTGATTGTCCCTGAGTTGATGCCAATCGTTGTGGTGCCCGTGCCGAGTGTGCTGGCCAGTCCCGCCGTGTTCGTGGTGTTGCTGATTGTTGCGACGTTCGCTGCCGTCGAACTCCACTGCCCGCTTTGCGTCAGGTTCTGCGTGCTGCCGTCGGTGTAAGTCCCGGTCGCTGTGAACTGCTGCGTCGTGCCGAGCGCCACGGTCGCCGTCGGCGGAGTGATTGCAATCGACACCAGCGTTGCCGCCGTCACCGTCAGCTCTGTCGTACTGCTCACCGTCCCAGAAGTCGCGGTTATGTTGGCCGAGCCGATTGCGATACTTTGTGCCAGCCCGGCGGTGTTGATCGTTGCCGTCGATAGTGTGTCGGACGACCATGTGGCCGTGCTGGTCAGGTTCTGCGTGCTGCCGTCGGTGAATGTGCCTGTGGCTGTGAACTGCTGCGTCGTGCCCAAGGCAATCGACGGCAGTGCCGGAGCCAGTGTGATCGACACCAGCGTCGCCGCGGTCACCGTCACAGTGGTCGATCCGCTGATCGAGCCCGACGTCGCCGTGATGTTCGCATTGCCCTCAGCGACGCTGCTGGCTAGCCCTTGCGTCGGCACAGTGTTGTTAATCGTCGCCACGGTGGGCGTATCCGAACTCCACTGCACTGTGTCGGTGATGTTCTGCGTGCTGCCATCGGTATAGGTGCCGGTTGCAGTGAACTGCTGAGTCGTGCCCAGCGGAATCGTCGGGATTGCCGGCGTCACCGCGATCGAAACCAGTACTGCAGGACTGATGGTGAGCGTGGTCGATCCGCTGATCGTGCCGGAAGTGGCCGTCACGGTGATGCTGCCTAAAGCCACGCTGCTGGCGACTCCTTGATTGCTGACTGTCGCGATGCTGTTGTTCGCCGTAGTCCAACTGGCGTTCGTTAGTACTAGCGTGCTGCCGTCGCTGAAGGTTCCGGTCGCCGTCAGGGCTTGCGTGGTGCCGAGGGCAAACGACGGATTAGCCGGTGTCACGGCAATCGACACCAGCACAGCCTGTCCAACGTTGAGTGCGGCCGAACCGCTGATCGTCCCTAGAGTAGCCGTGATCGTCGCCGTGCCTACAGTCACGCCATTTGCCAGACCCCCTGCGGCAATCGTCGCCACCGAAGGCTGAGATGAACTCCAACTCGCTGAACTTGTTAGATTCTGCGTGCTGCCGTCGCTGTAGGTTCCAGTCGCGGTGAACTGCTGCGCGTCACCGGCAGCTACAGTCACGGTTGCGGGAGTGACCGAAATCGAAGTCAGCACAGGGGCCGTCACCGTCAACGTGGAAGAGCCGCTGATCGTTCCCGACATCGCCGTTATTGTCGCGGTTCCTTGAGCCACGCTTGTCGCTAACCCGCCGCCGCTGATGGTTGCAATCGTTGTTGCCGAGGAACTCCAGGTCACGGAACTCGTCAGGCTCTGCGTGGTGCCGTTGCTGTAAGTTCCAGTCGCGGCAAATTGCTGCGCGTATCCTGCGGCGACAGATGCTGTAACAGGCGTGACGGCGATCGAAGTCAGCACTGCAGCGGTAACGGTCAGTGTGGCCGAGCCACTGATTGTCCCTGACTTGGCTGTGATGGTGGCGCTTCCTTGCGTCAGGCTTGTAGCTAGTCCACTGCTGTTCACTGTCGCAATGGACGTGGCCGATGAAGTCCAGGTCGCGGTTGTTGTCAGACTCTGCGTGGTTCCGTTGCTGTAAGTTCCGGTGGCGGTGAACTGTTGCGCGTTGCCGGCTGCAACCGAGGCCGTCGTGGGAGTGACCGAAATCGAGATCAACGCCGCTGCCGTGACGGTGAAGCTTGCGGACCCGGTAATCGTGCCTGAAGTTGCCGTGATCGTCGCGGTTCCCGGCGCCACGCTTGTCGCCAAGCCGCTGCTGCTGATCGTAGCGATTGAGGAAGCCGAGGAAGTCCAAGTTGCGGTGCTCGTCAGCGTTTGCGTGGTGGCATTGCTGTAAGTTCCGGTCGCGGTGAATTGCTGCGTGTAGCCGGCCGCGACAGAAGCTGTGGCGGGAGCGACGGAGATCGAAGTCAGCACGGCGGCCGTGACGGTAAATGTGGCCGTGCCGCTGATCGTCCCTGATTTAGCGGTGATTGTGGTGTTTCCCTTCGCCACGCTTGTAGCCAAACCGCTGCTGCTGATGGTTGCAATCGATTTCGCTGAAGAGGTCCAGGTTGCCGTTGAGGTCAGCGTCTGCATGGTGCCGTTGCTGTAGGTTCCGGTCGCGGAGAATTGTTGCGTGTAACCCGCAGCCACCGACGCTGTGGGGGGAGTAACTGAAATTGAAGTTAACACTGCTGCTGTGACGGTTAATGTGGCGGAGCCGCTGATCGTCCCAGAGGTGGCGGTAACAGTTGTGCTTCCCAACGCTACACTCGTGGCAAGTCCGCCGCTGTTGACCGTGGCAATCGAAGTCGCCGAGGAAGTCCAGGTTGCGGTCGAGGTCAGGGTCTGCGTGGTGCCGTTGCTGTAGGTTCCCGTGGCGGTGAATTGCTGCGTGTAACCGGCCGCGACCGAGGGTTTGGCGGGAGTAACCGAAATGGAAGTCAACACCGCGGCGGTCACTGTCAGTGTTGCAGAACCGCTGACTGTTCCAGACGCAGCCGTGATGGTGGCAGTTCCCTGGGCTACGCTCGTAGCGAGTCCGCTGCTATTGACGGTTGCAGCGGACGTGGCCGAAGAAGTCCAGGTTGCCGTGCTGGTCAGGGTTTGGGTGGTGCCGTTGCTGTAAGTTCCGGTCGCTGCGAATTGTTGCTTATCGCCAGCGGCCACCGAAGCTGTAGCCGGAGTGACCGAAATGGAAGTCAACACGGCGGCTGTGACCGTTAATGTCGCGGACCCGCTGATCGTCCCCGACTTCGCAGTAATGGTTGTGCTTCCCTTTGCCACACTGGTAGCCAATCCGCTGCTGCTGACCGTGGCAATTGATTTCGCTGACGAAGTCCAGGTTGCCGTCGTGGTCAGAGTCTGGGTAGTGCCATTGCTGTAGGTTCCTGTCGCCGTATATTGCTGCGTGTAGCCCGCAGCGACTGACGCAGTAGCGGGAGAAACCGAAATCGAAGTCAACACTGCGGCTGTAACCGTTAACGTCGAGGAGTCGCTGATTGTGCCTGACTTAGCGGTGATCGTCGCAGTCCCTTGCGCGATGCTCGTGGCCAATCCGGCGCTGCTTACCGTTGCAATCGTGGTGGCCGACGAAGTCCAGGTTGCCGTGCTGGTCAGGTTCTGAGTAGTGCCATTGTTGTAGGTTCCGGTCGCGGTGAATTGCTGCGTATAGCCCGCTGCGACGGAAGGTGACGCGGGAGTGACTGCAATCGAGACCAGAGAGGGCGCCGTCCCAGTACCGGTAAGCGTTACGAGCTGCGGACTCGAACCTCCGCTGTCGACCACCGTCAGAGTGGCATTGCGCGCCCCTAAAGCACCGGGCGTAAAGGCGATCGAAATCGTACAACTCGCCGCGGCGGCCAGAGTTGCCGGGCTGACCGGACAGTTGTTGGTCTCAGAATAATCCGACAAGCTCGAGGTGATGCTTGTAATCGTGATGGCCGAGCTTTGGGCATTCTTCAGCGTCACTTTGTGGACCGAACTGATCGTCCCCTGGACTTGGTTGCCGAATGCTACGCTGGTGGGACTGACGGTTACCGTCTGGGCGAGCGCCGGCAGCGTAACGAATGCAACGAAGCAAGCGAGGAGCCACGAACGATACAGTCCTGGACCGTTCCGCATCAATAGCACCGCTATCCTCAATTATTTACTGCAAAACCCGGGGCCCGCGCGAGAGAGAAGGAGGGGGAATCAGCTCTCTGCGCTAAAACTCTCTTAGCTGGAAAATCGAAACACTACAGACAAGCACGCCGATCTAGTCACGCAATTGTAGACGAGACCCGGCGATTGTCAAGGGGTTTGCCGGTGGTTGGGAGTGCGTCACTTGCATCCAAAATAGCGCGCTGCCGGAGGCGCGGGACACACGTACTCCATTGATCGTGCTGAGGATGATTCGTAACAGTAAGGAAGGGAGCTACTACTATGTGGAGGTCGATCGCGGCAGCAAGATCACGATGCACCGCCTCGACTGGATCAGCCGGAGAGTCGTCTGGACACAGCCTGATTCGGTGGCTATCTCTGTGGCCGCGGCTGCGGCACAAGGGAATTTGGTATACGGACGCCCGCAAGGCGCGGACGGGAAGTTTAGAACTGACGTCTATCCACGTTCCCCGCGACGGGAATGTATGCCGCACTCGCGCTTTTCGAATCCTGGCCACCGTCCTGCGCGGGGAGCTTCTCCCGGTTGGATGGCTCGCGTGCAGTGCGTGCATCCTACGCTGGGATAATTGCGATCATGGAGCGGGTTATAAGGCAAATTTCGCGCGCGGAGATAGCTCCACACCATATCGTGAGTCCAATCGGCGATGGCATTGATCTTCGCAACTCTCAAGGTCGGATCCCATTCAACCTTTCTGGCATCCGCCCGCGCGGAGGTTTGTTCGCGGCGAATGGCCGTGACCCATGCTTTTAGATGCGCTAGTTTTCTCTCCAGTGGTTCCACCTTTCGAATCCGGCAGCAGAGGTCAGGATCGCTGGTCCAGAGTTCCGATCCGTGAGTTCGAGCTTGTTCCTCTGGAGACAAAGAGGGAAGCACTCGCTCCACCTCAATTCCGTAGCGTTGCTCTACCTGCTCGATCAGCCGGTAAGTTTCTGGAAAGAGGAAAGACGTATCGAGAACGAAGACGCGCAAACGTGGCCAGACACGCGCGGCAATGTCGATCACCACAATTCCCTCGGGTCCGAAAGCCGACGCAATGGCCACATCCTGGCCGAAGGTCTCATAAGCCCAATGCAGAACCTGCTCGGCGGTCCAGTTCTCAGCTGGAGCAAGCACATGATCGAGGAGCCTCCAATCATCTGTGCGCAATTTCAGCTTCTGTTGTTCCGTGGTTTCACTCACACTCTCTCCTTTGGCAACACTGAAATAATTCACAACCTGGATTCGTTGGTCCGCGCTGGATTTGCGGGGATTTCGAGGGCACTACTGTCTTTCTAACTCGGTCAGAATAGGCGTGGCGAAATCTGCCCGTTACGTGCTGGGTCAGCGCAGATGCGCACACGACCGCCGCTTAATCTGCGGGCGAGAATTCGGATTTGTGGGGTGCACTGCGGTCTGCCAGGAGAGTCGGGCGCCTCGCCGCGGCTGGCGGGCAAGAAGCGGAGTAGGGTTCGGTGTCGCGAGTCGTTGGAGAGGTGGTTACCTACTTCACTAAAGAAGAATCTTTTTCGACGTAGGCGTCATGCACCACGGGCTGGCGGATCTGGCGTGTGCTCTCCGGCTGAAAGACATATTCCGGCACAATCCGCTTGATCCCCGCGCGAATCGGTGCGGCGCCGTCGATCGTCATGGAGGCTCGAAGCTGGTCAAGTTGAAGGCGCAACTCGTTCCAGTCTTTGATGGGCGCGCTGGTTCGCTTAATCTTCTTGAATGCCGTGGAGATTACCTGTTCATTTTTGTAGAAAAGTTCTTCATGGAGTTTTTCGCCTTCGCGCAACCCCGTGAACTGAATTTCCACATCGGGTTCGAACTTTCCAGAAAGCCGTATCAGGGTGCGAGCCAGATCCAAGATGCGCACGGGTTCACCCATATCCAGCACCAGGATGTCGCGATGATCTCCGATAGCAAATGCCTGCAAGACTAGCGTCACGGCCTCGCGCGTCGTCATGAAAAAGCGGGTCATCTCAGGATGAGTGACGGTTAACGGTTCATTCTTGTGCAGCTGTTCCTTCAGCACCGGGATGACACTGCCGCTCGACCCCAGAACATTTCCGAATCGCACGGACACACATCGCATCCTGTTTGGCGGACGGGAGGAGAGCACCAATTCGCAGATTCGTTTGGTCGCGCCCATGACGTTGGTTGGATTCACAGCCTTGTCGGATGAAATCAACACGAAATTTCCGCATCCGGATTCTTCCGCCAAATCCAACAACCCCACAAGGCCGAGCACGTTGTTCTTGACCGCCTCCTGAACGTTCGATTCCATCAGAGGCACATGCTTGTAAGCCGCGGCGTGAAAGATGATGTCCGGCGAAAACTCGGAGAAGAGCTTCCGAATCCTTTCCATATCGGTGATATCGACCACACAAATTGCGACTCGAGTGCCATTCGCAGGTTTATCGAGATCCCGGCGAAGAAAAAACAACCCTGTTTCGCTTTGATCGAAGCACACCAGAGTGGCGGGGTTGCACTCGAGCAGTTGGCGGCATAGCTCAGACCCGATCGAGCCAGCCGCTCCGGTCACAACCACCGTTCGGCCGCTTATTTCGTTTCGTACCGACTCCAGGTTAATCTGAATGGGATCGCGCCCCAGCAGATCTTCGAAACGGACTTCGCGCAGCTGACTGACGATCACCTCGCCCGCGATGATGTCCTTGAGCGCTGGAACGGTTTTGAAACTGATATGTTCGCGATTGCAAATATTCACAAATCTGCGCATCTGAGCGCCGGTGGCCGAGGGAACGGCAATCAGCACCTCGTCCGCCGATTGGGACGACAGCACGCCCGGCAGTTCATCCACGGTGCCGAGCACCGCGACATTGTTAATGCGCACTCCACGCTTCGAAGGATCATCATCCAGGCAGCCCACAGCTTCATACCCGCTTCCCGGCAGCCGGATTTCCTGCAGGACCGATTGCGCCGCAGATCCTGCTCCAATCAGAATCACTCGCTTACAAGTAGAGACATCTGCACGCATCGAGCCGGCCAACACACGGGTGAGCAGGCGCACACCCGCGAGCAATCCCGTTGTCAGCATCGCCTCCAACACGTAAACCGCCCGAGGCAGGGATTCGCCAACGAAGAGGTAGCGCGTGGAAAGCAGGAAGAGGACCGATCCTGTTCCAACAGCCTTGATGATGTCGATACCGTCGCCAATCCCTGCGTACTTCCACCATCCGCGGAATAAACCGAACGATGCCATGCCCGCGAGCCGGGCGAGAACCAACAAGGGGAGCGCGGAAAGCAGAATGCGGCGATCCGGCAATGTGAAGTCGAACCTCAGCAACCACGCCAGGAGAAGCGAGCATGCCACCAGGCAGGCTTGAAATATAGCGATGAACCATGGTCTACGTCGCAACAACAGATGCGACATTTTGTCGTGGATCGTGCGCATGAACTGTCCTTTCGTTCTGTGTCGTGAATTGGCGGCGATGTAACTCGGGAACGATCTGGAATGAAATATTGGCGGTGGACCGCTTGCCGCTTATGAACTGGACTCGCGACCCTGGTGACGAGCGTTCCTTGCCGTCAGACCCTCAGTCGCGGATTTCGCTCCTTCAGGAATCTTCCTCATGAATGTTCCTGATATCGAGCGGGCTCTGCGAGGGAACAATGTTTCCAGCACGATGCGGATGTCGGAGAAGAAATTCCGTTGTTTCTGGTATTCCAGCGAGATTCTCAATTTATCGGGCAGGATTTGCGAAATATACTGCTCTTCGATCTGTTCAGCGTGAAACCGCTCCTCTTCGTTGCGATAGGAGATCGAAGCTGGATCGGTAATTCCTGGCGGTTCCTGAAGAAGGACGGAATAGTCGGCGCGAAACAAGTACACATAGCGTTCGACTTCCGGTCTGGGGCCAACAAGTTGCATTTCTCCCTTCATCACATTGAACAGCTGCGGCAACTCATCGAGTTTGTACTTTCGAAGAAAGCGCCCGACCCGCGTGAGCCGGGAGTCCGCTGGCGCGGTCAGCAGACTGGACCGATCTGCCCCCGGAGCCATGCTGCGGAATTTCACCAACTTGAATAAGCGGAAATCTTTTCCCACCCGAGCCTGTGAATAGAAAACTGCCTCTCCATCATCGAGTTTGATGGCAAGCGCAATCAGCACCAGCAGAGGCGATAGCAAGATCAGCCCGACGGCCGCGGCGACGACGTCGAACGCATACCTCGCAGAGTGTCTTGTTATCGTGCTCACGTCCTGTGCGGAAAAAAATTCTCTTGAAGGTGAAGCCTTAAGGCGCCACGGCGCGCAGCTGTAGCGCTGGTCTTGCCTTTCGCATGTGCCTCTGCACCACGCCGGCGACGGCTTCGATCACCTCATCGGCATCCTGATCGGTCATCCGCGGCGACAAGGGCAGAGATACCACTCGCTGATATTCCCGGTTGGCGACAGGGAAGTCTTCCGGCCGGTACCGGTATTTGTCGCGATAGTAAGCATGCAGATGAATCGGAATGAAATGCACCGAGCAGCCGATCTTGCGCTCATGCAATTCGGAGATGAATTGATTCCGTGTAAGTTCCAGTTGCTCCAGATCCAATCGAAGCACATAGAGATGCCAGGCATGATCTACGTCGTCGCGCTCGGTCGGTTCGCATAATTCCGGGTGGCTGCGAAACGCGCTGTTGTAGCGCTCAACAATCCGGCGACGGCGGGCGTGGAAGCCAGGCAATTTGCGGAGCTGGTGCAATCCCAGCGCCGCCTGCATGTCGGTCAAGTTGTACTTGTATCCCGGGCGAACCACTTCGTAGTGCCACGATCCCTCCGATCCATATCGCTTCCAGGCATCGCGGTTCATGCCGTGAAGTCCCCACAAGCGGGCTTCTTCGAGCAAATCGCGAGGTGCGACCAGCATGCCGCCTTCGGCCGTCGTCAGGTTCTTGGTGGCGTAGAAAGAAAAACAGGTCAGCAGTGGAACCTTTGCCGAAGCCGCCATCGACCCGATCATTCGTCCCCTGTATCGAGCAGGCAAAGAGTGCGCCGCGTCCTCGATCACGGCTAACTTGTACTCGGCGGCAATTTCGAGAATGGCGTCGAGGTCACAAGGATGGCCGTAAAGGTGAACCGGCATGATCGCTTTCACGTGCACGCCTAAATTCTTCTGCGCGGCTTCGATCGCGTTGCGAAGTTTTCTCGGATCCAAATTGAGTGTGTCCTCTTCAACATCCACTAACACTGGCCGGGCGCCGACATGTTCGATCACATGCACGCCAGAGCAGAATGTAAGGGGCGTCGTGATTACAGCATCTCCGGGGCCGATTCCGAGTGCGAGCAACGAGAGGTGCAGGGCTGCGGTGCAGGAGCTGACCGCGAAGGCCTCGGGAGCGCCGATGAAAGCGGCGAACTCCTGCTCGAACCGCTTCACTTTGGGCCCGGTCGTGATCCAATCCGAGCGCAGCGTGTCGACGACTTCGGCAATCTCTTCTTCGCCGATCAGCGGCGGAGAAAACGGCAGGAACGTTTCTCTCACTTATCGTTCTCCATTTGGATTAGACGTTGGCTGTTACTTGAGACGCACAGCTCGACAGACCGCGGCGAATTGACGAATGCCGGCGCTCAAGCGTTAGGCAATCTTTGTGGCCGCAACGAGGAATCGCGGGCCGAGAAAGATGTCTGCGCCCGACGCACGGTGCAGCAGCGACGATGCCAGAGAATAGGCCCGCATGGCAAAGTCTCGTGGCAAGTGCGCCTGCCGGTTTCCAGGGAGCGGACGCATGTCTTCGACCTGGAACCCGGATCGCTGCAGCAGTATCGCCACCGATTTGGGGGTGAAATAAAAGAGATGATCGCTGCTCTGCAGAAGCGGTCGCCGGCTGCCGCTTACCAGCCTGCCGAGAGCCTTCGAGGTACGCCAGATGCGAGCGGTAGCCAAAGGCAGTTCGAGTAACAGCATGCCGTCCGGCCTTAGAACGCGGTGGACTTCAGCTAATTCCCGATGAGGTTCCGGGAAGTAATAAAAAGCGTCCAAAACGCTGACGACATCGAAGGAATTCTCGGCGAAACGCGCTGAGTGAATATCTCCGCGAAAAATTCGCACTCCCCTCGCGGCAGCCTTTTGCGCAGAGGCCGAAGCAAGCTCCAATCCCCAGGCATCCCACCCGGGGTTTCGCAGAAAGCGAGCGAGGAACAGGCCCGTGGCACAGCCCACGTCGAGAATCGTTCCGCGCTGCCGCTTTTGCTGAATATAATCCGCAACCCGGGAGAGCACGTTCTCTCGATTCAATTCAAACTTGCCTTCCAGCTCTTTCTCAGCCGTGTCAGCCGTCTGGAAATGTGCCAACAACTCGGCGGGAGATGGCTGAGGAAACAGATAACGTCCCCCGCAGTGAAGACATTTTCTGAGGAATTTGCCGTTGAATTCGGCAAGGTTTCGCTGTCCCGTTTCCAGGCACAAGGGACAACTCAGGGTTTCGGCGGCGGTTGGGACGGGCTCTGCTAAGGAGTTCACGCTGATCGAGACCTCATTTGTAGGCGACCACGCTATGGCCGCGAAGGCACCGGACTAGGCCGAGGAAAAATCCCAGGTTTGCCAGGCAAAATGCGAAGGGATATCCAAAGATGCGCGCGCACGCCCGCTTGCGCGATTGGCGCCAGCCCACGGCTGCCGCCACATAAAAACAACTCTGCAGGAGGAAGACGAACAGCTCTATCCGTCCTCTTGCCGCCAGCAGAAGGCTCATCACGAACGTCGCCGCCAGAAAGAATGGCGTCATCCACCGGAGAAACTTGTGGGAGACGAGTCCCCACGCGGTTCCGGGATAGCGCAGGAAATTCAGCAAGCCGGGGCGGCTCAGGATGCCCGTCCAATTGCGCGCCGTCATGCGCACCCGGGCGCGGAGTTCGCCGCCGATGGAGTTCGGCATCCCGTCAAACACCACAATGCGCGCATCCTGCAGCACTTTGAATCCCTGCAAGCGCACATCGAGCGGGAGAACGCAATCGTCGCCGTACTGAGGAGGAATCGGACGAAACAGAGTGCGGCGCATGGCCAATGCCGCGCCGCTGGCCGTGGCTAGAATTCCAAGATCCGATTCCCACTGCCGCAAGGTCAACTCAAAGCGCCAGTACGCTCCCTGGCCTTTCGAAACTGCGCCGTCTCCCCTGCTAAAGTGAACCGTGGGCGCAACCATGCCGACTCGAGGATCGGCGAAGTCTTCCCCGATCTGCCGCAGCAGGGTTGCTCGCGTGGTGGTTTCCGTGTCCGTGAACAAAAGGATTTCACCTCGCGCCTCCGCCGCGGCCAGATTTTGAACGCCGCTCTTGCCGGCCCGGCTCGCGCTTTTCACCAGTCGGACGCGCGCATACCGCCGGGCAAATTCTTCGACGATGGCCTCCGTGCGATCGGTAGAGCCGTCGGAGGCAACCAGAATCTCCACCTGGTCTGCCGGATACTCGAGCGCCAGGCAGTCCTCGATCTTCGCGGCGATGCGCGCTTCTTCATTGTAGGCCGCGACGATAACGGAGAAGTCCGGCTGGCATTTTTCTCTCGCGGGCGGCATTCCGGAGATCCGCCTCAAAGTCCACAGCATTGCCGGATACCCCAGCCAGGTGTAGGCGAGTGCGGCGAATGCGGCCAATAGAATTATCGTTTCCCAGCGCAATGATCCTCCCATGCCTCAATCTTGAGCAGAAGTGTCCGCCGGCGCAATTGCAGCGTTGCCCGGCGGCGGCGATGACTTTACAGGTTTAGGCTCCAGGAAATACTTGCGCAGCGCGTAGTTGAAACCCCGCCTGCCATACTCAAACGTTGTCCGATTGCACATTCGGCCGGTCACTTGATGTGCGTTATGCCATACCTGCAAGCCGGGATCGTGGACCACACGCAACTGCAATTGCCTGCAGATCTCAGCCACGGAAAATTCCTCCGCATACAGAAAAAAACCGTCGTCAATGTAGCCGCCCGCCTCGAAATAGGATTGGCTGAAGATGAGGAAGGCGCCATGCGGCGCGTACACGTCTGTGCGCGTGGCCGCAAGGGACATTGGGCGCCAGAAATTCAGACGATGGCGGGCGGTCCGCACGTAGGGTGAGAGCCATTGCTTGAACCACATCAGGTAGTAATTCGACTGCCAGAACTGGCAGCGCAGCAATTTGAACCGTGACGGCCTGGTCCGCATAAAGGGATTGCAATCGATGCCTGTAGGCCGCGCAATAATTGCTGGGGCGATGACTTGCGCGCAAGCGGTGTCGCGCTGCCTAAGTTTCGCCAGAAATTGCGGGTCATCGAAAACGATATCGTTATTGCAGATAACGACCCAGTCCGGTTTCTGCGCTCGCGCCAGATATTGCTGAAGCGCCCATTGAGCCGCCCCAAAATAACCGCGGTTCCCCTCTGACTCCAGCAATTCGACGTTGGCGAATTCGCCGATGAGCGGCTGCAGTTTCTCGGCGGAGCCGTCTTGCGAGCCATTTTCCACTACGATGAGATGCGGCTCATCCCAGCCGTCCAGTTCCGATGCGCTCTTGAGAAAGCGTTCGGTGGCATCCGCACCCTTGTAGTTGACCGTGATGATAAGTATGTCGGACATGGGATGGCCGGTGCGTTAGCGCGTTCGCTCCGGGAATGAGAAACGGATTGGATTTCCGTTTCTGCCTCGCAGCACGAACCAGGCTACAACCCAGGCGAAAATCGGTGAATTGAAGCCAAAGAAGCACAGGAGGGGACTGAAGAGTGCAACGGCATAGTAAGCCGATAGACCGAGCACCGCGGCCAGATGCAAGGAGCGCTGGCAATAATTTCGTCCTCCGAGAAATCCCCAGAGTCCGGAAAATAGGAATGCTCCCAACAGGGTGAAGTCCTGGACAAGGCCTCTGAAGATGGTGAAAATGTTCGTGCCTTCGAGTCCAACCGTCGGAGCCGAATCGGTGTAAGTTCCAAGCGTTCGTTGGCGAATGCCGAGCAACGCGTACGGCCCGGGGAAGGTGAGAGCGCCCCAGTGCACGGAATCGCGCTGGTCGCGGTCGAACCATTCCGCGAAAGCCGCCGGCATGCCAAACATGTAGTTCCGGATCTGGCCGCTGTTAAACTCCAGAGACAAATCCCTGGCATCCGAAGCGTCCTTGGCGCCGCGCAGGGAGTTGACGCCCGCGAACAGCATCAGTAATGCCAGGGCACCCGCGCCGAGCAGCAACCCGGACTTCAAGTTAAAGAATCCGCGGCGAGTCCCAGGGCAGCACGCACGCGCCGACCAGCACCCGCCGAGCCAGCACACCCCGGCGACCAGAAACGCCGCTCGACCGCCAGAAAGAGCGGTCAACAGCAGGCCCGGCAAAAGCGACGCTATCGCAATCGACTTGTCGCGAACGTTTCTGGACAAGGGAAACAGTATGCCGCCCACCAGCGCCGGGGGATAAACCCAAATCGCCGCGATTCGCAGAGGCCATGGATCGAGGAACCCGTCATAGCGCAGCAGTGTCCACCTTGCAGCCATTTGAACCAGAGATAGGAAGCTGAACGACTGGCGAAACAAATCCAGGCTATACAGCGCGAAATAGACTAGCGCGGCTGTGGCTCCCAGCGTTAGCAAGGCGCAGGCAGGCAGGGCACGGAGTCTGGTGACGCGCTCGAGTTGTGCTCTTTCGGCGAGCGTTGCTTGGTTTGATTCTGCCTTGGGCTGTTCTTCCGACCCTTCTTCTTCGTCAGCATGGTTTCCCTGAATCTCTCCCAGCATGCTGCCCAGTTGAACGGCGGCAACCAGAGATACCAGGGCCCACATCCCCAGCCCGGGAACGCGATGGTCGACAGCCAGAAGCGATGCCACAACAAAGCAAAACCAGTACATTCCAAAAAACGCGCTAGGCACAAACCAGCTTCTGACTCGAGTCCGGCAGTAAAGTGTCAGCCCGAGCAACAGGAAAACCGGCACCCATGCCGAGCCAAAGAGCTCTAACGCCGCCGACATTGACCGTCCCTCCCAAGTAGTTCGACGATGAAAGTCATAGCGATGACGCCACTGGGCTCGGGACCGGCTGTTGCAGGGACATGCGGCCGTACAGCGCCACGAAAGCGATGTAGGCGAGTGCTCCCGAAACGAATACGTAGACGACGGCCTTCACGCCATAGCGCGGAACCAATAGGTAATTGCCCGCGGATTCGATGAGCACGACAACTAACATTCCGTAAAGCATGGTCTTGGTGCGTTGCATGATCTCGAGCGGTTTGTGCACGAGAAGCGCAATCTGCCAGAGAAATCCCCCCAGCATCAACAGAGGTAAGAGCGATGACGAGACAGGATGCCCCGGCCCGAGAGCCAGCTTTGTGAGCGGAACGGAAAACAGGATGCCGATGATCTCAACCGGAATGAACATCAGAACCTGCATCCGAATGGCATGTCCGATCATGCGCCGCGCTGCCGAAAAGTCGCCCAGATTCCAATAGCGCATGATTCGCGGGTGTGCGGCCTGCAGAACGGGAGACGCGAACAGCGAGAAGGAGCGCACGGCGAGTTCGTAAAGGGATGCATAAATGCCTGCCTGGGCATATCCGGCATATCTTTGAATGGCCGACCGCCCCACCACGGGGAGCGCCTGACACAGCATCAACCAAAGCCCAACCGCCCAGCCGAAACGCCACAGCTGGCCGAGAATACTCCTGGCTTCGGAGCCTGCGCCAACCTCGGAGGGCCCGGCTCTCAACAGCGCGGGCGAGCGGCCATTGCTGAACAACAAAGGCAGCAGATATCCGAGGGCCAGTCCCAGAATTACGAGGGGGAAAGCTCGGTGACCGAGCGCCCCGATCAGGCAGACGGGGAAAACAAACCCTGCCACAGAGCGGAGAGCCTCATTTCTCAGAACCGCCCGGGGTCTCAATTGTGCCTGCATGCGCGTTAGAGAAACCATGTAGATCAGTTGCACGGCGCAGTACGCTTCCACAACGACCCATACGCCTGGGCGGTAGCGCAACACACCCAGGATTGGGAGAAGAACCAGACCGAGCGCCAATACTGCCAGGGCGGTGCCCAGTGTGACGGCCCGTGCGAATGCGGATTCAGACTCGGGTGCTGCTTCCGATGCGGGGTGAAACCGCAAGATGCCCTGTTGGAGCCAGCCCGAGCCCGCTCCGCCCAGCGCCATCAAAACCGGCAGAATCACGTAGAGGCGGCCGTATTCCTCAATCCCAATCAAACGCACAAATACGGGAACGGATACGAGGCCGAAAATGCCGGGAACCACTTTGCTCATTAGATAACCGAGCGAATCCCGGATCAGCGGGGCGTGGCCGGCCAGTAGTTCCTTTTCGCCGGCGAAGAATGGTTGAATCGCAACGCCGCCTTCGGGTTCGGTTTGGCTGATCATGAATTGTGGATTGTGATTTTGCCGCGTCGCAGAAACTCTAATCGTGATTGATTTATTCGTGACTGACGGGCTCAGACTGACGGGTTCGGACGGACTGGGTCGGACGCACTCGACTCGGACTAACTTGACTTGGACTGACCTGACTTCGACTGACTTGGCAGCCTTGGACTTCGGCGACAGGGACGATGTGGTTCGCCAGACCCAGGCGCAGCATTCCTTCCGCTTTCGCCAGGAAGCGGCTGGCTGGATTCACGGCGACCAGCGATTTTGCGACTCGATGCGAGAAGCGGTTTATCAGGGGAGCCAACCCCGGATGAAACACCACGCGTTGCCGGACCGGCTTCGCCTCGTATCCCATGCGCAGCTTGAATTCATCGACGCTGGCCGGAGCATCGAGCGAGCGCATGCCATAAAAAATTCCCCGGATGTTCGGCCTGCGAATCAGCGTCTGCGTCACTTCAAAGCTGAGAGCGTTGTTGGCGTGCTCGCGCAAGTAATCGCGATGGCATTGCTGGTACACCATATATCCCCAGCCATCCATCTGGAAGGTGAGGAGCGTGGCCGCCAGTTGATGGTTGACCTCGGCGGCCCACACTTCGAAGCCGTCGAGGCCGATGGCGGCGGAGTTCTTCCGGTGCCAGTCGTCTTTCGTCTCAGGTACACGGCGCTGCTGCCGCGCCAGGGTATCGACTCGCAAGGCCCATCCTTCCTCGATGTATCTCGAGAAAGGAATCTGGCCGACCGTGCAAGATCGCAGCCCGCGGCGCACGTTTTTTCGCGCCCAGGAACCGAGCGTGTCTAAATCGTAGTCAGGACCTGCAAAGACTACGTGGTAGCCGCTGGGTTCAGGCTGGTGGTCAGGCGGCATCGAATAGCGCAGAGCGGTAGCGCCGCGCCGCGAGACCAGCTCCCGTTCCTCCTCTGCCGAAGGCTCGATCAACCAGTGGTAAGGGAAAGCTTGATAGACGCGCCATCCTTCGCTGTGCCAGTAGGAACTGGGTGTTCGAATCACACTGTGTCCCTGCCTCCGCAGCCATTCCGCGTAAATGTCGGGAGTCATCTTCGTTTGCCGATTTCCATGCCCATCGCCTGAGCGGATGGGTTCCAGGTCAAGCGCCCGCCCACATTAATTTAAGCGCTTCCATTTCCTGCTCGTCGCCATTCCACTTCACTTTGGGCAGAATGACCTCCTGCTTAATGCGGTCCTTATATTCGAGTATGGTGGTCATCATGGTGTCGATGAGTTCGTTGGACAGCAGGCGCGGCTGCAGCCCGAGTTCAAGAAGTTTAGTATGCGTCGGATTGTAATGGTGTTGCTCCTGCTCTACGCGCGGGTTCGGCAGATGCAATATTTCCGCAGCCAATCCGAGCTTGCGTGCCTGATCCGCGACCAGTTCGGCCAGTTGCAGGATGGAGAATGTTTCGGTGAACTGGTTGAACACCCGATATTCGCCAGGCTGGGCGGGATTCACAATCGCCAGCTCGACGCAGCGCAAAGTATCGCGGATATTCAGGAAGCCGCGGCGTTGGCCTCCCTTTCCATACACCGTCAGCGGAATGCCGGCGGCCGCTTGCACACAGAATCGGTTGATGGCGGTTCCGAAAACGTCGTCATAGTGGAAGCCGGTGGCGAGGTTATTGTCCATTTTCGTTTCGTCCGTCTCGATTCCGTAGACCACTCCCTGATGCAAATCTGTGGCTGCCAATTTCCATGCCCGGCAGGCGAAGCGGATATTGTGGCTGTCGTGAACCTTCGACAGATGGTAGAAGGACCCGGGCTGGCAGGGGAACGGCAAGGTGTCCGTTCTGCCTTTGTGGTTGATTTCGATGAAGCCCTCCTCAATGTCGATGTTGGGCGTGCCATATTCCCCCATGGTGCCGAGCTTCACGATGTGGCACTCCAGCTTCAGCTTTTTTATGGCCCACAACAGGTTCAGGGTTCCGGTAATGTTGTTGACCTGGGTGAAGACGGACCGGTTGTGGTCAATCATGGAATACGGAGCGGATGGCTGCTCGCCATAGTGAACAATCGCCTCCGGCTGAAAGGTGTCGAGCACGCCTTCGACGACTCCATAGTTGCGCAAGTCGCCGACAAACAATTCCAGTTGTCGCCCCTCGACCGTTCGCCACATCTCGACCCGGTCGTGAAGGGTCTGAATGGGTATCAGGGGCTCGGCGTTGAGTTCGAGTTCCCATCGTCTTTTAGCGAAGTTGTCGAGCACCGCGACCTGGTGCCCGTGACGCGACAGATACATCGCGGTCGGCCAGCCAAGATATCCGTCGCCACCTAAGATAAGTATTTTCATCGTGCCTCCTGAAATTCAAAAATTTTGGTAGGAATCGTTGCGCAAGCTGTTAGCGGGTTGCACAACTGAGGATCAACTTTGTGGCTCGATCGGACCCTGCTCCGCCGGCACATCTGGATTGGTGACGGATCGCCGCTCGAACCGCGTCCATACCCGGTGAGTCATTGCCTGAAAGCGTGATCCGTTCGGCGTCGCCCATGGCATGCGCGCGTTCACTGTATGAAAGACTTCGCGCGTGAGCGTCTTGCCGGGATCTTGGACGTCGATTTGTTCCCATCGCGCTTTGCCGAGGATCCACACGGTCGACCCCATCAGCGCAAGCATCAGGCACAGCGTGATGATCACCAGGCGCGGAGGATAGGATTGGCGCTCCGGCACCTTGGCGGGATCGAGAACTTTGACGCTCGGCATTTCCTTGGCTTCCTGAACCTTCGCCATCTCATATTCTTCCGTCAGCGTCTCGTAGACGGTCTCCTGAACTTTCGTCTCACGATACAAATCCGCAAACGTTACCCCCAGCAGAGGAAGGTTGCGCAGGGTAGGGTAGGGGGAATCCGTTTCTTCGTGGGCGTTCGAGGGCTGGCCCGGCTTGCCGTCCAATTTTTGAAGCTGTTCGTGCAGTTCAGTGACCCGGGCCTGCACCGACCGAACGCGAACGTTATTAGCGGTGTAAATCTGTTCCAATCCCCGGAGCTCCGATTCGGCGGCGATCGACTCACCCATCAAGGTTGCAGCCGCATCGATCATTGCCTTCCCCTGTTCCTTGATGTCGATTGCCGTGTTCTCGCTGGCGAACTGGCTGAACTGCTTTGAAGCTTCATCAAGGTTTTGCTTTACCGCCGCCAGCCTTTCTTCGAGAAAGATGCGTTCGCGGTGGGCGGCTGAAGTCGAGAGTTCCGCCACCAAATGATTCAGTTCTTCGATATAGGCCTGGGCAATTGCGGCGGCCCGTTGCGGGTCGCGATCGCTTGCCGTGATACTGATAATCCCGCTGTTTCGATCCTCATAGGCAAAAGTGTTTTCCGCCAGCTTCTGCCGCGCCTCGCGTTCGAGCCGGCAGCCATAGACCTTCTTGAGATCAAATCTCGCAATCAAACGGTCTTGCACGGTACTGCTGCCGAGAATGCCGATGAACAGCGCGCCGGAGTTTTTTACTCCCAGCAAATCTCCCGCTACCGACCCCAAACCGCCCCCGGCTTTTCCCGTCAAGGCCGCCAGCATGGCCATTCCGGAATTCGACTGGCCATCAGGAGGCATCAATTGCGTGGTGGACTCATACCTCTTCGGGATGAGGAATGCCAGCAGGGTTCCGGCCAGCAAACCGCTGGCGGCGGCGCGTCCGAGAGCCGTTCGCGCGTCCCATAACAACCGCAGTCGCTGCACGAAAGCTCCGCGTTTCTGCGGCCGGGGAGCGCTGCGTGGCGGCGCTTCCCCGGAACCGGGGTATGGAGGCGCCTCCGGGCAAAACCTCGATTGAGTCTCGGTTCGAGTCTGGGACACTTTCCCTTTCATCGCCAACGTGGGCTGACCCTCAACGATTGTGTGCGCCCAGGTTCCGCGGCCAGAAACCCAGTTCGACTGAAGTGGTCAGGTTGGAACGAAGCGAAGAAGACAGCAGTGGGATTTGCCACTTCTCGTACTGCATCGAAGCGGACAACCTCATTTGTTTCCCCAACCAATAATCGGCCTTCACGCCTGCATCGTTGACCGTGCCTCCGTTTGGAATCCACTGCGCGTCGAGTTTGCGGTGTCTGTAGTTGAACTGAATCGTATTGCGCGAGGTGAACCAATACGTGCTCCATGCCTGCTCGCCCTGGCTGGCGCGCCCGACCCAGCTTCCCATCAGGTTGCCTTGGTTGGTGTATGCGTTCAGGAAGCGGTCGTTCGAGTAGAAGCAGCCATCGCACGTTGGAAAATCCGGAGGAGACGTCGAACCGCCTTCCACGCGCAAATCGAGTTTCGCCACACCCGGCAGGCGTGGCAAATAGATTCCCCCTTGAAACACGGCCTTGCGGGGAACATTCAGCGGAGAATACTCATCGGCAGTAAACGCGTCTCCGTAAAACGTGAGCCACCTTCTCAACCCGGGAAGCTTGTAGCTGAAATCCACGCCCGACTGGCCGTCCCCAGGATTGCTGAGGTTGCCGGGCTGCCCGCTGCCATGGCTGAATACACTCCTCAGGAACTGCCGGAAGGTAAAGGGTTGGCCGGCGCCGGCGGTGATCCGGGTGTAGTCGATGCCGAATTCGAAATTTGGAGTGGGCCGGAAATTGAGTTTCTGTCCTGCCATAAATGGCTGATCGCTTAAGGGCACTCCCCACTGGCCGATCACTCCGGTCGAATAGCCAAAGACAAAATCGTGGCCCGACAACCGTCCCAGAAAGAATTCCCAGCGCGTAGGCCCCATGAGGCCGAAAAGCCATGGGAGATGAAAGGGCGTAACGCGGTCGATTCGGAGCATCGTGACCGGGACCGCATTATCGCTGAACATCATGGGACCACCCTCGCCTGGCCCCCACCACAAACTTTGTTTGCCGAACGACAGCTGCCAGTCTTCGATGTTTACCGCGACGTAAGCGTCCAGCAGTTGGAACCGGTCCACGACCGGGCTGCCGACATCGGGCGGCTCCGGCAGCAATGGAATCCCGTTCCAGTCGGCGCTTTCGAGGAACTGGCGCGCTTGCTGCGAAAGGGCAGGCGTCGCAGGCGCGTGCTGATACTCCCCACGAAGATATGCGGTAACCGGGCCCGCCGCGGCCGATCCCGAGAAACCGTCGATTGCATTGAATCCTTCCGAGAACGGGCGCCCGTAGTCGTTCAAGATCGTCTGGCCAAAGTGGTATCCGTCGGTCAGCGGCGCTCCAGAAATTCCGGTAGCGCGCGTGTAAAAGGAATCCACTTGCAGGTCTTGATTTTTACCGCCTTCGAGGAGGCTCGATTCTCGCGAAAATTCCTCCGCCAGCGATTCGTAAATTTGAAACGCACCCCGATCCGCCAACTCCGCATCGGAGGAGTTCAGCAGATCGCCCGCCTCATCGAGCAGCCGGACACATTCAAGACGCGTCCATGGACGCATGCCTTGAATGGCGGAGCGAACAAATCCCAGCGCGATCAGGCGATCGAAGGCGGGGTATACCCAGCTATCGATGGGCACAAAGGGCGAGCCCATATTCGCCGGTCTTGAAGCTCCATCCGTTACTTCCGCAACTGGTGCAGGGTTTCCCCATCCCGCCCCTCCCAGATCGCTGTCGTGACGGGCGCGATAAACCTGGCGGGCGAAGTACCATCCGAGAGCGCTGCCCACGACAACATCCGATGGGAAATGTTGCTTGCCCGTAACTCGCGTCAAGGTCACTACCGAGGCGAGGCCGTAGGCTCCGATCTTGGTCAGCGTTCCCGGATATTCATGCGCGACCACGCTCGCAACCGACCACGCGACTGCGGAATGCTCGGAGGGGAACGACGCCCCTCCGTGAAAGAACGTTCCATTGCCGTTATCCGCAAGGGGCCGGGGACGCTGCGTCATCGTTTTCAACAAGTACGCCACTGCCGTGCTGTCGAGAGCTGCTTCGCCGGCGAGAAATCCGGTTTCCCGCAGATGATCGTTCTGCGTAAAGTGTCCCCAGAAGTACGAAGCGCCGGCGGCGCCAATCATCGAATAGGTGGCGTAGTCGGAAATTTTCTTGCTCCGGTTAATCTCAGAAGCACTGCCGGGAACCTGCCGTGAGATCCAGGAATCGCCCGCGATCAGCGCTCCCGTAAAGGCCACGAAAGGAAAAAAGACGCGGGCATCCTGCCGGTCGATGCGGAAGGGTGCGGTCCAGAATTGCTTCTGGTCGAGCGCCAGACGCTCCATGAACGGCGTACCCAGCCGATTTTCCGGATCTTCTCCAGCGGGCAATAGCGCGAATGGATTCTGGCGGGGCATTTCTGTGGTTGTGGATGGCACGGGCAAATCGGGACGCGTATCCGTCTGCGCACTGCCCCGTCCGATCGCGAAAACTGCCGTCAGGACCACGCAAGAAATCCGGAGCTTCACGCCCCAGCCTCAATTGGCTGTGCGGGCTCTACGGGGAATGCGGTTTGTGAGCGGTGCAGCATGTTCTTCAATCGAAGTTGTTCAGAAAGTTCCTGCGCTGAAGCAGGGTCCCCGCTTAGCGTCATATCTCGAGGTACTTACGGAATTGCGACCGCTGCGACCAACGCGGCCGATGAGGCGATCTGGGCGACGGCCAGCACGTTCTTCAGCGTGCTGCTGCCAAGCACTGCCTTCTCCGGCACAACTACCATGTCGCCTGGTCCCATCGTCGCCGCGAGCACCCCACCGGACCACGGACCATCTGATTTGCTCGTGACCGAACCGTCGGCGCGGATGATGAAGATTCCACCTTTATTGGCTAGCTGGGTGGCGCCCCCTGCGCGCGAGAGATACCAGTTGGCATTCTTGCCGGGGCGGTAGGTGAGAGCGTTTGCGTTGTAGACCTGTCCGATGACCAACACTGCTCCCGGTTGTTTGGGGATGTCGAGCGAATCGCCGGCGCGAAGCTCGATATCCTCGGGCGATCCCGCAAAGTCTTTGCGGTCCGGCCGGAGATGGATGACCAGCCGCCCTGATACCGGAGCCTTTCGTAGCGCCTCCAAAACCCGCTCGCGTTGTTGCACAGCCGCTTGTTGCAAAGCTGCCTCCTCCGTCCCTGAAGTGGACGCCGAGGTTTTCACCACCGTCGACTCCTGCTCGAGTCGCTGGATCAACTCCTGCCGGCTCTGTTGCTGAAGCTCGCGAACTTCGACTCTTTCAAACACCGCGGCGCGCGGGCTGGCTGTCGGCAGCAGTCCGCCCGCGCGATGCAGCAGCGAACTCAGGCGTTCGCCGGGCTTGATGCCATAAGTACCCGGCTTGGCAACTTCGCCGCGCAATGTAACCGACGCGCCAACATCGTTCCAGCCAGACTGCTGAGGCACAGTCAACACATCGCCGTCGTGAAGTGGTAAATTCTGTCCGTCCTTACCCGAGAGAGCGGAGGCCAGGTTCAGGTCCTGATGGCCCGCGATGAGGCGCTCTCCAAATGAATTTGAGATCGCATAACTCGTTAGGTCTCCGCCGCCGGGGTTGGCGCTGCGCAACAATCCTCCAGCAGAACCCACCAGGTCAGACACCGTCATATTGGCGGCGAGAGGGTAGCGGCCGGGCCGGGCTACATCGCCGCGAATGTACACACTGGAAGCCGAAAGCTGCTCTGGTTGGCGGTGCACCAGGATCCGGTCGCGGGGTTGGACTGGAAGATTATTCAGTGGATCTCCCGTGAGCGCGCTGCCCAGGTTGATGCTGAACACGCGAGTGCTTCCGTCTTTTTGACGGCGGAACAGCTGGGCTGAATCGAGCCAGGCATCGGGCGTGACGCCTCCGGCCTGATAGATCGCATCGCGCAAGTGTTGCTGGCCTGACGTGCGATACATCCCCGGCTTGCGAACCTCTCCGGTGATAAACACTTCCGGATCGGGCTCGAAGTCATACCGTCCGAAAATGTGTACCGTGTCGAGAGGCTCTAATTTAGGCGACTCCGCAGGATGTTCGAGGGCAGCTGCCAGATCAAAGGTTTCTACGACTGGATGACAGTCCGGCGCATGCAACCGGATAATTTCCGCGTAACGGGTGGAAGGCTCTGGAAGCAAGTCGGCATACGAGGTAACCAGATCCGAGAGCTTCATCTCGGGCTGGTAGGAATATCGGCCCGGTCGCAAGACATGGCCGATCAGATAAATGGATTCCGAGTTGTAGGGTGCGATGGGGAAGATATGTATCTCGTCCCCATCCTGCACAGCGAACCGTTTCATTTGCTGGCGCACGGCTTCGGCATCGCTGGTGTCTGTTATCTGGACGCTCAACATCGTCCGCTTTTCATGCGCCACCAGACGCTGTACTTCGATATGGCGCAGGGCCGCCGCCGGGAGAATTCCTCCGGCAAGGTTGAGTACGTCGAGCAGTGTCTTCTCATTCCGCAACTCGTAGATGGCGGGGCGGCGCACCATGCCGTCCACAGTCACCACCGGGCCAAGCGACGGCACCATCAACGAGTCGCCGTTCTCGATTCGCTGCAGCTCTCCGCGAATACCGTGGAGCAGCAGGTCATAGCCATCCACCTCTTCGATCAACTGCTTTCCCCGATAGTGTTGAAGCCGCCGGAGAGATCCGCGCGCGGTCACACCTCCAGCCGCGAACAGTGCGTTCAATGGAGTGGAAAGCGCGCTCACGTCGTATGCGCCCGGTGAAGTGACATCCCCTACCACATACATCCGCACCGATCGCAGCCGAAGCAGCGCCACGTCGGCGGAGACATCGCGAAACTGTGTTCTCAAGGTGCGCTGTACCATCTGCTGCACATCGCCCAGCGTTTGCCCGGACACCAGGAGCGGTCCTGCTTCCGGAAGAGTCACGCGTCCCTCGCGGTCGACGGTGCGAAGCAGCCGTTGCGAAACGCCTCCCCAGAGTTCGATCGAAAGATTGTCGCCGGGGCCAACGACATAGCTTGGTCCCACCGGAAGATCCATGGGGATATACTCCGGGGCTGTCAATCCTTTGCGGAAAACATCGAGCCCGAATCTCGCGAGCGGCCGATTGTCCGGCCGCGCCTGCACATAGAGGTCATATAACGAAGGGATGTCCGAATAAGGACTCGGCTGGCGTACCATTCCTGACGGCTCCGCCTCGGTCGTGCCTGCCGCAGTGGACTCGCGTGGTGTAGGGTGTTGCTCGAAGCTTCGCGAGGTTCGTTGTTTCCCGGTGCCGCTGGACGGTTGATTCGACTGGTTCGACGGAGACGCGGACGGAGACTGAACATCCTGGCGCGGGAAGGGAAGCGAAGGATTGTCCGCGGTCTCATATTCGGCCGCACGTTGTGTTCTGTTCGTCTCTGGCGTCTCGGCCTGCGACACATTAAGCAAAGTCTCGGGCATCAGACCTGTCTCATCGGGACGTGTCATTTGGACGGGCGAAGTGTCGCTGGGCCGCGGCAACGGCACCGGAGAAGTCGGGGTGGGTTCTTCCGCCGGAAGCTGGCTTTCTGGAACGTTGCGCGGCTCGTACACGGCGTTACGGCTGTCGGTTGCGCCTTCCGCCTGCACGTCGCGGCGCTCGGCGGCGCGCGCCAGCATCTGCGCCCGTTCCTGCCGCACCAGTTTTTGCTCCGCGCCTTGCTCCGAATCGGGATTCAATCGAGGCGTGAGAAAGCCATACCGCTGCAGCAGGTGCGTAGCGAGTACACGGACGCGTAAGTCTGAGCGCAGCCGTTCGGCGATTGCGATATCCGTAAGATCGGCTTCTTCCACGATCTGCCCGCTCGTACCCGCGTCCCGGGCAAGCAGGCGTTTGAACTCGACCGTCAGACCGACCTCTTTGCTCAGGACTTCGAGAATCTGGTCGGCTGTCGCCGCTGCCTTTTCAACATTGTCGGAGATGATATCGGAAGGACGGCTAGGCACGCGCGCGGCAGCTTCTGCTCCGGTCCGTTGCGGCTCACGCTGCCGAGGTTCCTGCTGGGCATAGCCGATCGCGCAAGATAATAAAGCCCACGCAAGGCAGCAGATGCTCTTCAGTGGTAATCCGCGCTTGAACATCATCTGTTTTCGTTTGACGCGAGAGCCGTACATGAAATCTGATTTCCATTCGTCAATACTCGCTTCGAAGAACTTAAAATCCGCGGACATGGAGGTTGGACGATTGAATGCGGGTGATCGAAACGTCGACCGAATGATCGACCCAAAGATCGATCGAAGGATCGATTGCAACAATGTTTTCAGATGGCTTCGACGTCGCCTTCATCGACTTCTACCATTACCGACCGCTTGATCAGATCGACCGACAGCACGAGTCGAAAGCGCTGTTTGCGGTGGATCATGATTCCTTCCGCGCCCAGCAGGGGGCCACGCTTGACGCGGACTCGCGCACCCGCCTGCAGGTAAGGATGAGGTTGCAACTCCCGGCCGGCGGCCAGACTTGATTCCAGCGCGCGAATCTCAGAATCGGGAATTTGTGCCGGTTGGCCTTGGAAAAGCACAAACCGCACAACCCCGGGAGCCTGAAGAACTCCCAAACGGTCCCGAAGATTAAGGTTGACGAAGACATAGCCCGGGAACAAGGACATGTCCAATTCCTTGCGGCGATCTTTCCAGCAGCGCACGCTGCGATATACCGGAAGGAAGTAATTCAATCCCCGGCCTTCCAGATGGCGCGCCACGAACTTTTCATGCCGCGGACGAACCGAAACCGCGTACCAGCGCTCGGCCTCTTCGCTCAGCGATGAAGCCTCGAGCAGAACGCAGCTTGGTGATTCGTAATTTGAGAGTGCGTTTTCTATCACGGCCTTAGCTTTCAGCTACAGCTCTGCCAACTCAGCTACATTCCCAAGAGAACGTAAGCCTCTTCGTATGAGTGGTTTATGTGTCCGTCTCAGCTTCAGGCGGTTTAATTCGTTGTGGTTCCCACTCGCGAGGGAAAATCGCGCAAAGCGCTCAAAATCCCAGCCTCAGAACTCTCGAGTGGCTTGGTGCGAATGTCTACCGCCGCCCAATAGAACAACCCGCGATTCTGTTCCGGCGCAAGCACAAGAATCTTCATCCCCGGATGCCTTCCCAGCAGAAACCCGCATTGCGCTGCGCGCCTGTCCGTATCGTCGAGGGTGAGGATGAGAATGTCCGGCCGTGCTTCCTCAATCGCATCCGCCAGTTGATTCTCGTCCTGCAACTCTCCAATCACCTCGATGTCAGGCTGATCAGCGATAACAGCGAGGACAAGATCCCGCATCAGTCGTGGACGGTTTGCCACCAACACTCGCAAGCGTTTCACGGGCATGTATCCTCGTGAATCACTTCTATCTTGCTGTGCGAGTTGGCACAAGGTTCAATTCAGTACTACAGCCGTGCCCACAAATAGGGTCCAAAGTCGGTACCTTCGGGTGGTACTCACAAAGTGGAACGCTGTACCGAAATGGAAAAGATACTGAGGCTTGCCCATGACCGATGTTTTCTGCGGAACCAAAAGAAGAGCTTCTCGGAAGGCTATCCGATCAGCGATGAGCGCCGACCAACGACCAACGACCAATGACCAATGACCAATGACCAACGACCAACGACAAATTCGCACAGACCGATTACAAACAAACGTGAGCCGCGCAATACTTGCTCATTTCACAGACCGTCCATTGTGCACTTCGTATTCCAGCCTGAACGGCCTCTGTGCCTCACGGTTTTGCCAACCCTCTTGTGCAATGATTCGCTGAGCTTGCGCGAGGCGCTCAGACGGCTGCGGATGCGAACGAAAATATCCTTCCAGGCTTTGAATCGCCAATTGTGAAAGTTCTTCTTCCGGACTCTGCGCATGAATGATGTATTCCCTCTGCAGCTTGGCGAGCTTCTCGAACAGCGTTACGGCTCCGTACGGGGAATAACCTGCCACCACCGCGAGCCGCATTCCTTCGCGGTCCGCTTCGAGTTCCTCATCTTTGTTGTACCCGGCTTCCCACACGCTGAGCGGAATCTGCACCACCGCGCCGATCACCCCGAGATTTAAATTGCGCAGCCTCGCTTCGACCTGCACACGTTCGGCGCAATGGTAGTGGTCGATATGTTCGATTTCATGACCGAGAACGGCCGCCATCTGGTCTTCGCTGGTCATCAGATCCAGCAGACCTTCTCCCACATAGACCGGGCCGCCGGGAAGCGAAAATGCGTTGATCATCGAACGGTTGGGCAGCAAATGGAACGAATAAGGAAGCCGCCGGTGAGCGTGCAAAGCCAGCGCACTCCCCACGCGCCGGATATAACCTTCCAGCGCAAGTTGCTCGTCGCTCAAATTCGCGCCGCCAACAGAATATTGTTTCGCCAGTTCATTGCCGATGGCGATCTCATCGTGATCCGAGAGCCGCGTCAATCGCATGGGCAAACGGGTTAAGTCACGTTGCGCATCGGCAGCGATCTCAACCATTGGGTTTGCCGAAACAGGTGCTGACTCACTCCGGCGTTCGCTGAAGTAAAGGGCGCACACGGCGGCCAGGAGCACGAGAATGAACGCGCCGATGCGCTTCATAAAAATTGCCGGATGGCTTCGCGGTACCTGCTATACAAAAACGATACGAGCAAGAGCGCCGCTCCAAGAATGATGAACGTAATGTACCGGTCGCGCGGAGCCAGTCCCCAGGCGTCTCGCACCATGATTTTCCCAACACAAATTAACAGCAGAACCAGGCCGGTGAGCCGGTAAGTGCGCTCGTTCACGGCAAAAGCCAGAAGAATAATCATCACTCCTTCCACGCCCCACGCGACGGTGACCATGCCTGCACGCATTTTGAGCGCGAGCATAAGAGTCAGCAGAAGTACCGGTGCGAAGAACATAAACTGCTCGGGGTGTCGCACCAGGATCCCAATCCACCGGGGTGGAGAAATCTCTTTGTGGCGGTCGCGAAGCCGGAAAGCAAATGGAAGGCATGCCAAAAGAATCGCGATGGCTAATCCAAGAACCAGATAGCGTCCCGTCCAGTCGCCGCCGCTGAAATAGCTAGCGCCGAAAAGATTGTGCATGATGCCGCGCACGCACGTCGCGATCGTCAACAGGATGGCTTGATATAGAAAGATCGACCGATTCAGCAACAGAGCGACGCCAAAAAGAACGAATACAGTTGCAGCCCACGCCGTAGCTAGCCAGTCGTTTGGAAATTGGAAATACAGCAAAGCGACAACGCTACCTGTGCCCAGATATCCAACCAGATCATTGAAGTGCAGGCGGCGATCTTGGCCGACCTCTGCCTCGTCCGCATCCAGCTGCGCATAAACAAAAAATAAGATAAGCGTGAGCGGCAGAACGGTGTAGATCCGCGGTCCCCAGAACTCATCTGGATTGCCGGCCGCCAGATTTGCAAAGAAAATCCGTACGAATGCGGCAGTCAAGGCAACATACGCCTGAAATCTAAACTGCCTGATTTTTCGCAGCAGTCCGTATTCAAAAAGAACAAGTCCAAAAACCGCCCAACCCACAGCCATACTCAACGGACGCAGTTCGTACCACATCAGCAGCGAAACCAGTGTCGATGCCGCCCACGAGTAGAAGTGATTGAGGTCTCTCCTGCGCCAGTCTTCGGGCATTCGAATGATCGTCGCAAGGGCATACATCACAACCGCGACCACCGTCAGCGAGAGCAGACGGACACTGATTCCATGCCAAAGGTCATTCACGTATAAGTTAACGCTCGCGCTGCGGAACAGCGTGAGCAGGGCCAGCGCATGCGCCTGCCAACCCAGATCGGGCAATTCGAAGTGGTGGTCGACAAGCGCCAAGGCAAGAGCAAAGAGCGCCCATACGGATGCAAGCCACGCGCCCGGCGCTTCATACCAAGCCAACAATGCAAGTAGGGCGGTTGCAGCAAAGGTGTGTAAATATGCGATCGTGCGTCTCGATGGCGAATCGGAAACCACAGCCTTGCGCGAAAGAAAATAAAGTCCGCCAGCAACAATCGTAACTGTAAGCAGGCGAAACGAAATCCCTGGCCAGACGGTCTCTTCCAGGTTGAAGTTGCTCGCGTAGGTTCGCACCACTGCGCAGGCAGCCACAACGTTCGCCTGCCATGTGAGTTGCTTGTATCCAATGCGGCGCGCGGCCAGCGCCAGAACAATAGCAAGAGCAACCCATGAAACCGCTTTCCATTCGAGCGTTACGGCCTCGTTGAGCACCCACAGCATGAGCCCCGTGCCCGCCCAGCTATAGGCGAATCGCGTACTCTTGACGTGCTCTGGATTGGGAACAGTAATGCGCTTGGCAATCCAGTACAGCCCCGCAACCACCGGGAATGCACCAAAGGCATGAAGTGGGATGCTGTGCCAACGATGAGTCCCGGCTTGATCAGCAGTTAGTGCAGCAAGAACCGCCAGGATGCTCAGAGCATAGGCGTGCCACACAAGCGCGTAGTACTTAGTCCATCGACCGATCTCAACGAGAGCAATCGAGAAGACGATAGCTGCAGCAGGTTGCCAAAGTTCCGGCACCTCGTAATAAATAAGTGCCGTGAGCAGAGCCGAACCCGCGACAGCAAAGAGTCCGCGGAACGCGCGCTGATTTGGATCGTCACTGAACTGCGCCCACTTCGCGGTGAAATAAAAGAAAGCGGCAATCGCCGGCAATGTCACCAGCCGCATCGTGATGTGGCTTGGAGCGGGCGCGTCACTATGAAGATTAACCACGACGACTCGATACACAGTGAGCGCGCCGATTGCGCCGTACTGCACCTGAAGATGGAAAGACTTCAGTTTTTTGCCGAGCGCAGCCAGAGTGAACATAACTCCGGCGAAGGCGACGGCAGTCCAATCATGCGAACACAGCGCCCAAATCGCCGAGACTGCGGCGAACGCCCCTATATACGAGTGACCGCAGAGAAGTTCCGAATCCGGGCTCGCGAAGAAAAGTGTCTTCCAGCGCTCGCCAACATATAAAGAGTTGACATAAAAAATCACAGCGCAAAGAGCGAATATCACTCCTGCCGTCAGGAGCATTTCCTCGCCCGCCCGCCGGGTTGTGACGAGCTGCATGAAGTCGATGCGAACTAGATGCAACGCCACCAGATAGCCGGTCAGCAGAGCGAGACGCCGGAACACGATTTCGCTCACGACCACGCCAGCAATCAGAAGCGCTTCGGCGCCGATCAACCATAAAATTGCAACGTTATTCCCTGAATAACGGAAAGGAACTGCAGTAATCATCAGCGCGGCGCCAAGAGTAGTCAGCACAACGAATGCTTCCCGCCTGCGCCGAGTAATCGGAATCTGCCCGCACGTAAACTCCACCGCACCCATCATCAGCAACGCAAGAAAAGCCAGTTCCGGATGCACCGACTGGAATTTCATGGTGCCGAGCAATAACAAAGTGTTGAGCAGCGCTGCGGCGGTAGAAACGTGTTCGGCACGCGGAGACTTCGGCTTGCGCAAAATGTACGAGAGACGGAAGATCACCCAATAGAAGAGAAGCAGCGCGGTGCTGCCGTGATATTCCGGAAATGCTTGACCCTGTGCACCGCTCGGTCCCAACAACCGGTACAGCCAATACAAGTGATCGAGATACGCGGCCACGATGCCGAACACTTCAAGTTCAAACCACCCCATCTTGAGGACGATGCTCACAAGTCCGATCGCCAGGATCACGCCTGACGCGAGGCTGTACACCGTATCGTGGCTGAGCGAAACCGTTGTGTAGGCGAGCAGGAATGCCAGTCCGGTAACCAGTTGTGAGCGGTAGCGCAGCGTGTGGGCCACCATCGCGATAGCCGCACCGAGCATGAGAACCAGATCTGTGTTTTCGGAGTCCAACACGTGCATCGCTTGCACGTGATTAAGCGCGTAGGTTGTGAAAAAGAGCAGAGCCCATCCACCGCCGATTAGCGTATGGCCGAGAACCCGATAACGCTCGCGTTTCTCAAAGAACACGCCACCGGCGAGAAGTGCGAACGAAACAAAGAATGAGAGTCCAACTTTTCCTGCTGGACCCAACTGACCGAGTTCATAAATTCCGAAGAGCGCAAGCCCGAGTACAAGAATGGTGATGCCGAGTTTATTGAGCCAGTTCGTGCCCAGCGTCTCTTCGAGAGCAAACACAGACTTCATGCGCTGCTGTGCGGATGCCTTTGCCGAAGCAGACCGCAGGGTAGCAAACTGCGGCGCCTCCGTGACTCGCGCGCTTGGCGGTGTTGGGACAGGAGTAGGCGTTGGCGTAGAGAAACCACTTGTGGAAGCCGGAGGTTTCGCCGATTCAGTAGGAGTTACGGGTGAGGCCGGAACCGCAGGTTGCAGCGGACTCACAGGTGTGGCGGAGGAATGCGGAGAAGTGGGCGCGACCTCAGCCGCTTCGACCTTTGCGGGTGCGACAACTTTTTCCGTCGATGCGTTCGCGGCGATGGCAGCTATGTGCGGATGCTCCGAAGGCTGCACACGAACCTCAACGCTCACCGGAATCGAAGGCGGCGACACTGGTTCCGCTCGAGGAGTTTCTTTTGCGGGTGTCACGGGAGCAGAGAATGTTGGAACGACCGGAGTTGCATCAGGAGCCGTTCTCGCGACCGGAGCGGCTACAGGAGGCGAGGGTTGCGGTATTGGAATATGGACCGGTGGCACGTCCTGCGATTTGGCGGGAGCGCTCGTCTCAGTAGAAACAGCGGCTACCTGCCGCCGAAGTTCCAGCACTTCGCGGTGGAGCGCATCATTCTGTTGAGAGGTTCGCTGAGCAAGCTCTTCGATTTGAAGGCGGAGCTTCCTCTGCCTCACCACCGCAGAAACGGCGAGGACAGGAGCGGATAAGACCAACAGCGCTAACAATACCGCGAGAAGCTCCAATGGCTACCCCGCAAACATGTAGTTCTGCAAGCCTAGATAATAGAACGCACGGCCTCCTCAGCCTTGCATTTATTCTCGCCAGAAAACTCGATAGTAACGGGTATTCAATAGGTTGACTTACCCTCCCGGATGAGCACCCTTATGCAGGCTGACATCGTCACCATCGCCGCTCCTCAAACTGAAGAAGACAATCGTCGACACGATGGTCAATATCCCCAGAGCGATGAGAGCCTCGTGAATTCCATGAATCATTTCGCTCGGAACGGCGTTCGTCCCAGGGACAAACAGGGCTGTGGCTAAGCCCGCGGATGCTACGCCGAAGCTCGTTGACATTTGCTGCGCGGTGCTCGCGATCGAACTGGCGCTGCTGGCATCTTTCTCCGCCACGTCAGCGAAGACCAGCGTATTCATGCTCGTGTATTGCAGAGATGTGAATGCGCCATAGAGAAATGCCTGCAGCACAATGGCCCAAACAGGGGTCCGCAGACCGATCGTGGCAAACACCATCAGAAGAGCACCGAGTATAAGCGTATTCGAAATAAGCACGCCGCGATATCCAATGCGACTTAAAAGCCGGGGCATGATCCTCTTCATCCCCATCGAAGCAACAGCCTGCGGCATAAGGAGTAGGCCGGATTTGATCGGGGTTAGTCCGAGGCCTACTTGATAAAGAAGCGGCAGAAGGAACGGCACTCCGCCTATTCCGAGGCGAGTGAAGAAGCTGCCGCTTACTGCGGCGCGGAAGGTGCGGATGCTGAATAATTTTAGATCGAGCGATGGGAACTGAAGATTTTTGGCGTGGAGTCCGTATGCTGCAAGCAACGCTATCGACAAGATCAGCAGCCCGGTCATCTCTCGTGCGCTGAGCGAGTGCTCGCCGAATATTTCCAGTACATAAGAAAGCAATGCTACTCCGGAGCCGAAGAGCATAAGCCCAACAACATCCAGCGCGTGAGGGTTCTCTTCGCGGTAGTCGGGCAAATGAAGATAGACGAGGATTAAACCCGCGAGTCCGATTGGAATATTCAGGAAGAAAATTACGCGCCAGTGAAGATAGCCAACGATGAGACCTCCGGCAATCGGTCCGAGCATGGGCGCCACCAGAGCTGGTATGGAAACAAAGCTCATCGTGCGCAGAAGTTCTGACTTGGCAAATGTTCGCACCAGGGTGAGCCGACCCACTGGCACCATCATCGCACCGCCGCAACCTTGCAGGATGCGGAAAGCAACCAGCAAATGAATGTTGCTGGATAGTCCGCACAGAAAAGACCCGAGCGTGAATAAGCCGATCGCAGATGCGAATACGCGACGGGTTCCGAAGCGGTCGGCCATCCATCCACTGATCGGGATGAAGACCGCGAGGCTGAGCGTGTAGCTCGCCAGCACTGCCTTCATGCTTAAAGGTGCGACGCTCAGGGCGCGAGAAATATCAGGAACTGCCGTGTTGAGAATCGTTGTGTCCAACGATTCCATAAAAAAAGCGACAGCTACCAGCCACGGTAGCAGCCGCTTGGAAGCGTCTGAGGGAACGGATGAAGATGGAGAAGCGATCGACGGGCTGGCTTGGTTCATATGCAGGAAACTGCGCGATGCTTTTCCATTTCGAAGATGTTAGATGACGTCTCCGCCCTCTGGGAAAAAGGGATTCGAGCGAATTTCTTGCATCGGGCGCTCCCACATCGGACGTTGTGTTTCAGAATGATGGAGAAAATTACTCTGCATTCTCCGCAGAAGTTCTCCGTGATCTCCGCGCCTGAGATTTGTAGCGGGTCCGGCAGTCACGGACCTTGAATCGCGGAGTTTACGGAGAACGGCCGCGGAGAACGCTGGGACTCCCCCTGACCCGATCCGATCTCATTACGACTAACCACCGGGCCACTTGTGGACGTCAGGGAAAGAAGGATTCGAGCGAATCTCTTGCACAGGCGCCCTCGCATCAGACGTTGTGTCTTTCAGGGGATGATGGAGAAAATTACTCTGCATCCTCCGCGGAAGTTTTCGGTGATCTCCGCGTCTAAGATTTGTAGAGGTCCGGCAGTCACAAACCTTGAATCGCGGAGTTCGCGGAGATCGGCCGCGGAGAACGCCGAGACTTCCCCTGACCCGATCCAATCTCATTCCGACCAACCACCGGGCTACTGGTGGACGCCTTGGAAGTTTTTCTTCCCACAAGACGACTTCCTGCCGGCGCGCGCTCGGTTGCTCCCGCCTGCCTACAGGTCCGGCAGGGAAGTGAGCTGTTTCTGATTTCGTAAATTTCCACGGCAGTTAGAAATTAACGGACAAAATCGTGTTAAGGTCGCCAAAACGTCTCCGAACTTAGACGGCGACTCCACTTCGCCTCCCAACCGCATGGCGACATGCGTGGAAAGTTGAGTATCCCTTGAGGAGGAAAATTGTATGACGCGACCCCGTTGTTTCGCTTTGCTCTGCGCCGCTGTTTGCGCGTTGGTCTCTAACTACGCTTACGCTCAGGATTTTAAAAAACAAGTAATTTATCAAATCGTCACAGATCGCTTCTATGATGGCAATACGGCGAACGACACCTGCACCCGAGGCGCTGGCCTCTATGATTCCACCAAGACGAATTGGAATCTTTACTGGGGCGGGGACTTGGCGGGGATTCAGGCGAACCTGACTTATCTCCATGGAATGGGAATTACTGCTATCTGGATTTCTCCGCCGGTGGAAAATATTGACGTCAACATTCCGGATGGGAGTGGGAATCCGACCGCGCCTTATCACGGTTATTCGGCCGACGATTACATGAAGATCGACAACTTCTTTGGCGACTGCTCGGAGACATGGACCGCATTCGATAATCTCATCACGGCTGCGCATAACCTGGGGATCAAGATTATTGTGGATTTTCCGGCGAACGACACGAACCAGCAGGATGCCGGCGAATACGGGTCGCTCTATAACAACGGCACGTTCATGGCGGCCTGCAACAACGACCCCAATGGTTATTTCCATCACAATCCTGAAATCGCCAACTTTGAGGATCGGTATCAACTTCAGTACTACACTCTCGAAGATCTTTGCGATCTGAACCAGGAGAACTCGACCATCGACGGCTATCTCAAGACGTCGCTACAGACCTTTCAGCAGAATGGAACCGATGCCTTCCGCATGGATGCAGTGAAACACACCACATGGGGTTGGGAGTACAGCGAGGCAAATTCGATTTATAACAATGCTCCGAGTTTTGTTTTCGGAGAGTGGTACGAATCAACCAGCGATACTCTGTTTGCGGATTCGGTGAAGTTCGCGAACAAGAGCGGCATGGCCCTTTACGATTATCCCTTGGGACTTGCGTTGCGTGACGTGCTCGGCAACGGCAACAGCTTCTCAGAGGTGGACAGTGCTTTGAGCACAGAAGACAGCAGCTTCACCTGGCCGAATGATCTTGTCGATTGGGTCGACAATCAAGATCAACCGCGGCTGCTCAGCATGGATAACGATAATAATCGCCTCAACGAGGCTTTGGCATTTGAGTTAACGGCTCGCGGCATTCCAACCATCTATTATGGCGACGAGCAGTATCTTCACAACGACACCGGCGGCGGCGGTACGCCTTACAACCGCCCCTGGATGAATTCCTTTAGCACCACCACAACGGCTTACAAGCTCATCAGCAAGCTTGCCGCGCTGAGAACTGGAACCAACGACGCTCTGGCCTATGGAACGCAGGCGCAACGCTGGATGAACAGCGACGTCTACATTTATGAGCGGCAATTTTATGGCGATGTTGTTCTAGTGGCCATCAACAAAAACACAAGCACGAGTTATGCGATCACGGGTTTGTACACGGCGCTGCCCGCGGGCAGCTACTCCGACTATCTTGGTGGTCTGCTGAACGGATTAGGCATCACCGTCACCGCCGGCAGCGGTGGAAATAATCCGGTAACAAATTTCACGCTTCCAGCCTATGGAGTAGCCGTTTGGGTCGCGAGTACGACACCAACGGCTCCTGAGGTTGGTTCCATTGGGCCAACCGTGGGTCAGTCGGGAATGAAGGTAACGATCGCCGGGAAGAACTTGGGAAGCTCGACAGGAAGTGTCTTGTTCGGCACTACCAGCGCCACCATTAGTTCTTGGTCTGCGACCTCGGTTACATTCACCGTTCCGAATGTCTCGAACGGAGTCTACCTGGTCCAACTCAAGAATAGTTCCGGGACACTGGCCAACACCATTCAGTTCACCGTGCTCACGGCGAAGATGATTCCCGTGACCTTTACGGTCAACAACGCGAATCCCACGAACACCGGCGATTACATCTATTTGACCGGCAACACGGTTGAGCTTGGCGACTGGGGCACTACATTTTCTACTGCTGTCGGCCCCATGCTCGATCCCAATTACCCGAGCTGGTTCCTGAATGTTTCGGCTCCAGCCTGCCAGAACATTCAGTTTAAGTTCATCGACATTCAGGCAAGCGGCAGTGTGGTTTGGGAAAATGGCTCAAATCACACCTACACAGTTCCGTGCAGCGGAACCGGGTCGGTGACTGTCAGCTGGCAGTATTGAAAATTGCACGATGGCCTCCGCTCAGGGCAATCCCCCTCTGGGCGGAGGCTAACCTTCTACTATGTCTTTTCCGCCGACGACCTGCGCGTGGCCGAGCGCAGCCACGAGGGATACGCCCCCGATGATGTTTCCCAGCAATGTCGGGACGAAGAACTGCGCAAAATAGATTTTCCACGAAATGACGTGGGTGACGATCAGGAAAAACATTGTGGTTGAGCCCGCGATGATGTGGCTGAACCCGCTGATGCCGATGAGATAGGTAACCAGGATGATGATGCTAACGCGCGCGGACTCTGCTCCCGGAAGGAGCCATACCATCAGGGCGATCAACCAGCCCGCGAAAATGCCGCGCACCAGCACGGTCCCGAATCCTGCGCCCAGATGAGAGGTCCCGATTTCCGTCAAAGACTGTTGGATGCTCGAATCGAAAATATGTATTTTCCCGATGCATAGCGCGAACAAGAATGTTCCGAACAGATTCGACGCAAGCACCACCATCCACAAACGAAGCATGCGGAGCAGAGTGGAAAGGTCTTTGCGCGCCAATAAGGGCAATACAACGGTGAGCGTGTTTTCGGTAAAGAGTTGCTGGCGCCCCAAGATGACCATTAAAAATCCGATGCAGTAACCGGCGCGGGATATCAACGGACGCCACGGTTGATCGGGCAAGCGGGCGGCCAGTATTCCTTCCGCAATGAAGGACGATCCCATCGAGAGCCCCGCGGCGAACGCGGACCACGCTAAGGCGGAGGCGGTGCGGTGCAGTTCTTCTTCGCCTTCGAGCCGAATGGTTTCGTAGACGACATTTGCGCCGATCGCCAGGCGCTCCTCGACCTGCTTTTTCTCGGCACGGGTTGAGATGGTTAGTACTTTGTCCGCGGGTTGATCGGTTTTCGCTGGCTTCTTGTTCATCAATTATCGCTGCGGTGACAACTTCGTTCGAGCTTGATCTTCTCGATGGGTGTTGTTATTTGCCGTGACCTGCCCCGCGCATTGCTTTTGTAGTTCTTCAGCAGCTTGAGCAAACGTCAAGTTGTCTGACACTCTCCGAAAATTGCTTCGGACTTCATCTTGTTGCACCGAAATGGTCTTGAAGAACAGAGCTTTGCCGCGCATATCGACATGCAGGAGAGTAACTTCCCAATATCCCGGTCCGACTTCCGATTGTTTGACGTGAAATGTGCCGCCTTGATCCAGGTGACCGAGCAAGCCGCCGTAAAATTTGACGGGATGGATAAGATGGCCCTCGATCTCCGCGAGCCGATTCTGCTTTTCGTCAATCAAAATCCGACCTTCCATCGTATGAAAGACTTCGGCTTCGTGGGACGAAGGATGGAAATTCGGGTTCGGCTGAATCAGGATTTCGACCAGGCCGTTCTTACGCTCTCCGAACTTCGCATTGAATGCATCCGGCAACATCTTGAACAAATCCTCGGTCTGGCGCGCGTCTTCCTGCTGAGCGCGTTGTTGCTTTTTCCGATCGGCGGGTTTCTGCACCAGATTCTGAATGCGCTGGTCTTCTTGTTTTTGTTCTTCCGCGGTGATTGGCCGTCCGTTTACCGACGATAACCGGGCAAGGTCGCCTTCACTGGTCTCGACGATCCATTTCACTTGCTTTTTGCCGGGATCATTTGCTGTCACTTGATACATCCAGTGACTGTGATCATTGGATTGACCTTTTAGCTCGCTATCGACTGCTTTGCTTAAAAGTTCATTGGCCGATGCGTCTTTTTGAGCGGACGCGCTCTGGGGAAAAGCTGAAATGGGAGAAACAACCGCGAGAAAAATTCCGAGCAGGATGGAAGTCGAGATTCCGCTTTCACGTTTTGACTGGCTGATGAAGGGTCGTTTTAATTTCATTTCGCGCCTCCCCGCGACGGCGTTATGCTCCACAGTAAAAGCCTAACCGAGAACTCGGCTGGGAACATCGAACGCATGCTGTAGTTCCTTCGAATGTTTGCCGTAGCTGGGACATCCGTACGGTAAATGCAGGATGGAACGAGGGTTTCCATCCGGCTACGATCGGAACGCTGAACTTTACTTCTAAACGCTCAACTGAGGAGGAATTATGCCCGCACAAGAGACAATTCAGCGCGCCCGCGAGGACGCTCGTGAGGGGAAGTCTCCGTCTACGCAGGCGGGGGAGTTTGTACGCGAAGAGATCCATCATGTTCGAGAAGGGAAACACGGAGCACGATCGGCGAAGCAGGCGATTGCGATTGGGCTTTCGAAAGCACGGCGAGCGGGCGTGAAGCTAAGTGCACCCAAGGGTTCGGCGGTATTGCGAAAGAAGGCCGCGCAGGACGAGAAGGCTAGCAAGAATCCGCAGCACAAAACATCCGCGACTCGTTCTCGCGCAACCGAGGCTGCATTGAAACGCGAGCCGCGAACTTCCGCGAGCAAATCAGCGCTGGCGCGGCAAACTAAGAGCGCCGCGGCGAAGAGGGGAAAATCCGCACGCAACGTTGCCGCGAAGAAGGGTGCTCGCACTCGCAAGGCTGCCTAAAGACTAGTAAACAGATTCGGCGAGATGGGGACGCTGCCAGCGACTGCTCTCCGCGTCCCTTTTCACTACTAAGCATCGTTAAGAAGAAATCGGGAAGGTCGTCCTAAGGTAGGTCCTAGGCGCACGCGAACAGCGCCCGCGTGCGCCTAGGAGTAGGGGCTATCAGGCGGTGCGTGAACCCATAACAAAGTGAAGCACGAGCGAGATGACGGCAAACAGCAATAGAAGGTGGATCAGTCCGCCGGCGACGTGAAACACCATAAATCCGCCGAGCCACGCAATTAACAGGATTACGAAGAGCACGGTCCAGATACTCATGAGTTTCCTCCGATTCGAATTGTTTTCGGCTTCGTGAGCCGGAAGTCAGATGAAATCAAAACCGGAACAGTTGCTTATTGCTTCAGGGGCGGGAATTTACTCGCCCAACCATGCGCCCAGTCCGCGAAGCGAATCGACGTAGTCGCAGACAATTTTGGTTGCTCCCACTAAAGGCACGGCAAGTATGAGCCCCATCGCTCCCCAGATCCACGCCCAAAAAAACAAAGAGAGAGTCACGACGAGTGGATTTAACCGCAGCCGCTTCCCCACGATTTTGGGGTAGAGAACGTTCATCGCAATCAAATGCAAGCCAATGACTGAGAGGACAATGATCGCCACTCCCGTTCGATCTACGGTTCCGATACCGGCAGCCAGAGGAGGCAGGACAGCCAGAAATACGCCGAGATAAGGAACGAGGCTCGCGAATCCGGTAATTACTCCCAGGAAATAAAAATAGGGAATGCCCACATACCAGAACACAACGGTGCTGACGCCGGCGCCCACGAGGCCGATGAGCACGTTCCCGATAATAAAGCTGCGGATCATGGCCGAGATGCGACCCGCGGTGCGATGCGCGACTAAGCGGTGCTCTTTCGGAAATAGCCGCACGGTGGCCGCGAGCATGTGATCTTTCCACGTCAGCATGAAGTAGATCAGAAAAGGTATGAACGAAATCGCGAGCACGACCTCACCAAGGGTTCCGGTGCCGGCCGAAATTACGCGGGATAGACCTGGTGCCTCTTGCACTTCGACAGCCAGCGGCTGCTTGCCAACCTTGGGAGAGGCCAGTACAGAACGCGTGCTCTCTTCGAGCCTGGTGGTTTGCGCCCGAAAGTTTGCCAGAGTGTCGTGTATCTTTCCGGAATAGTTCGGTAATTCGATAGCGAAATCGACGGCGCGATTGTAGAAGAAATAAGTGAGGTTCGCAGCCACGCACACCAGGAGCGCCACGGCAATCAACGCACCCACAGACCGAGGAATGCGTATTCGCGCGAACCATCCAACAAGCGGCTCGACCACGAATGCCAGCAGGATCGCCACCAGCGTCGTAACCATCACAAGTTTCAGCAAATACAGCAGGCCGATCACCGCGATGGCCGCAACGACAATCTGCGCGATAGAGCCAGCGCGAATCGAGGCATGCAGAACCTCCGCCTCTTCAATCACAATTGCAGTCGTAGGCAGATCCTGATTCTCCGACGCGTGCGGCCGTTTTAGTTCGGAAGAGGGAGTTGCGGAATTCGACTCGTCGATACTCACGGGTGTCGCGGGATTGGCTTGGAGGGGCATAAGTATACGGGCACCATCCTGGCAATTGCATCGACAACAACATCACACTATCGGTTGGTTGATGTCGATTCGCACATCGGGTTTTCCATGTACTGGGAGAAGACATTTATCTTACGAGCGACACACCAAGCTGAGATTGGCAGTGGGCCGACGATTTAAAAGGTGAGTGTCAACCCAGCCGCTTGGCGATTGTGCAGTACAAGTCAATTGCGTCAGCCAGTTGCTGCTTGTCAATGAACTCTCGTTCGGTGTGCGCGACGTGGATCGATCCTGGGCCGATCAGCAGGGGCTCGCCCCAGTTGGTTAGGCGGGGAATGTCAGTGGTGAAGGCGGCGATCATCGTAGGTAGGCCGTCGATGGTACGCAGTCGCAGGAAAGGCAACTCCAGAGGGAATTCGATTTTCACCTGATCGCCCGCAGCCGCAAGAATCTCGCGCCGAAGATCCTGCGATGGACCAACCAAGCGATAAACCAAATCCGCGTGAGCGTGATCGGGAATCACATTGGGCGCGCGTCCGCCTTCGATTAGACCAATGTTGAGCGTGCAGGGACCAATCTCGGGATCCGATGGCAACGGCATTGCGAGCAGCCGGCTTAGCGCTGCGATCAGCTTGTCGATCGCGGATTCGCCGAGCTCTGGATAAGCCGAATGAGCCATGCGTCCGGAGGCGGTGACCTCGACCCGTAAAGTTCCCTTCGAGGCCAGCGCGATGTGGTTCTCGGTGGGTTCGCCGTTTACCAAATATTTTGCAGCGTGTGCTGGCTGGCTCGCCGCATAGTCGTTCGCCACTTTCGCACCGAGGCTGTCACGCTCTTCTCCCACAACAAACAGTAAACCAACGTAGATACCTTGTTGCCACAGGCGCTCGGAAGCCGCAATCTGCGCGGCGATGATTCCTTTTGCGTCGCAAGAACCGCGTCCGTAAATGCGCGTAGCATCTTCGGAGGACGGAATGAACGGAGGGACCGTATCCATGTGGGTGGAGAAAACTATTGCCGGATGCGGCTGCTCCGGTGATGTGGCGTAAAGATTGAAGCGATCGTCCTGCACCGGGATTCTCCGCGTCTGATAGCCGACGCGGCAGAGTTCTCCATAGAGATAATTTCCGACTGCAGCTTCGTTGCCAGAGATGGATTCGATGTCGATGAGTTGGCGAGTGAGAGTGATGGCGTCCATTAGGGAAAAGAATAGCAGACGGAAAAGTGGGAATGCAGACGTAAGAAGTCAGAAAGCAGAAGTAAGAGCTTTCAAAAGCTGGCTCACCAACCGGTTCTACTTCTGCATTCTTACTTCTGCATTCTGACTTCATGTAATCTGTTGCTGTGATTGCCCAGGGTTCAACCATCAAGTCGCTATTCCTCGAAGGCCCGGCGGGAAGGCTCGAAGCGTTGCTCAATACCGGCGCCGAGAATGCGACGCATGCGGCTGTCGTCTGCCATCCGCATCCGCTGTTTGGCGGGACGCTGCACAACAAGGTTGTGTTCCACACCATGAAGGCGCTGAATAGTTTTGGTTTTCCCGTGCTGCGCTTCAACTTTCGCGGGGCGGGACTCAGCCATGGAGAACACGATCGCGGCAACGGAGAAGTGGAAGATGTTCTTACCGCGCTCAACTGGCTGGACGCGGAGTTTCACCTGCCGCTGTTGTTTGCGGGATTTTCTTTCGGCGCGGCGGTCGGATTGCAGGCCGCGTGCCCGGATGCGCGGGTGCAGGCATTGATTGGAGTTGGCGTTCCAGCGATTCCTGTGGCTGCCGACACGGAAACACCGCGAGTTTATACATTCGATTTCCTGCGCGAGTGCTCGAAGCCGAAACTGTTCGTCAGTGGAGCGCGGGATTCGTTCGGTCCGCGAGCGAAGTTGGAGGCTCTGGTCGCGTCGGCGGCGGAGCCGAAGAAGCTTGTGGTAATCGAAGGCGCAGATCATTTTTTTGAAGGGCGGCTGCGCGAACTGCGGGAAGTGATTGAGGGCTGGGTGAAAGAAGCTGTCAGCTCTCGGCCGTCGGCCTTCAGCTAAGCGCCACTACCTCGCATCTACGTTACGGCTGAAAGCTGCTCGTTATAATTCTTGCCATGATCGCAGATTCCGACCGTGAATCACAGTTTCGGCAGATGCGTGACACCGCGCGCGAACTCTTTCGTCACGCATTGGCCGAGGCTTCGATTGCCCAGGCATTTGCGCGGCACGTTCACTGTGAACGTGGAGTGTTACGTATCTGCGAAGATCTTTATGATCTTCAGTCTTATTCGCGTGTGCTGGCAGTCTCGATCGGTAAGGCTGGGCAAACTATGGTTGAGGCGCTGACGCAGCAACTTGGGGAGTCTGCGCTCGAAGGCATCGTCGCCAGTTCGGTTGAGCCTTCCACGCAGGTGCGCGGCTTTCGATATTTTCGTGGCGGACATCCGACGCCGAATGCCGAATCCATTCACGCGGCTAAGGCCATTCGTAAGGCTCTGGACGCGCAAACCGCAGCATCGCTGGTGATATTTTTGATCAGTGGCGGAGGGTCATCGATCGTCGAGAAACCTATCGACGACGAAATCACGCTCGACGATCTTATTGCGACCTATCGCGCTCTCGTGCATTCGGGCGCGCCCATTGCCGAAATCAACGCCATCCGCAAACATCTTTCGGCGGTGAAGGGTGGACGGCTGGCGCAGGCCGCATCTCCGGCGCAACAGGTTTCTCTGCTAATCTCCGACGTTCCCGACAATACTCCGGATGCCCTGGCGTCGGGGCCAACTATGCCCGATTCCACCAGCGTGGAGGATTGTTACCGCATCGCGGAAAAGCACAACCTGCTTCCGCAGTTTCCGCATTCCACGCGCGAATTATTTGAGCGGCACGCGCTGGAGGAAACGCCGAAGTCCGACGATCATGCGTTCTGCCGTTCGCGCTGGTGGACGCTTCTCTCGAACCAGACGGCGGTGGAGCAGGCTAGGGCAGCGGCCGAGCGCGCCGGATTTTCCGTCCACGTGGACAACTCCTGCGATGATTGGGACTACGAGCGTGCTGCCGATTATTTGTTGAAACGCTTGCGCGAATTGAGAAAAGAATCTGAGCGAGTATGCCTGATTTCCGGCGGAGAAGTGACGGTGAAGGTTGCCAACGGCGGTGTCGGCGGACGCAATCAGCAGTTTGCCCTCGCGTGTGCCGGGAAGATTGCAGGCGAAAACATCACGGTGCTCAGCGCTGGAACGGACGGAGTCGATGGGAATAGTCCCGCGGCTGGCGCGGTCGTGGATGGAAGCACTGCAAATCGTGCCCACGGAAAGAGCCTCGATGCCCGCGCGGCGCTCGAAAAGTTTGATGCGCATCCGTTCTTCAGCGCACTCGGCGACGCAGTTGAGACCGGGCCTACAAGGAACAATTTGCGTGACCTACGAATTCTGCTGGCTTATTAGGCATGACAGTTCCCTCGTCTGCTAAAAGCTACGGTTGATTGTGTCAGGCTTAACGGCCGACTGGAGGGTCGCGGCCCTCAAAGAGCAACCCGCGCCTCATTGCAGTTTTGCGTACTCCGCCTGGGCTTGCCTCAGGATAGGGATGTCGGGGTCGGCATTTTTCCAAAGAGCGAGGAAGTCGCGATAGGCATTGTTGGCTCTCGCCGAGTCGCCACCGCGAGCATAGGTACGAGCCAGTTCGAGGCGCGCCATCGTGCTTAAAGGGGAATTTACAACGATGCCTGGGTGGTCGATAAATTTCTGAAATTCCGCCGCCGCTTTACTCGCGTCGCCGGTCGCCAGGTAGGCCTGGCCGCGAACGTATGCAGGATAAAGAGTAAGCGCCGATGGACTCGCCAACTCGAGCGCCCTGGCGGATTCGAGATCGTCGATCGCCTTCGATCCTCTGCTTTGGCGAAGATCCAGCGCAGCGCGAATGACGGGAAGCCAATACCCTTGCACGAATGTGTCCTGCGGATACTTCTTGTCCAGTTCCTCGCCTAGGTTTTGCGCCTTGTGCAGGTCGCCAATCCTGGCAGTCACCAAGGCTGTGAGAACTTGAACGTCTTTGCCAGCACTTATTTTCTCGGCTTGCGCAAGGAAAGATTGCGCTTGCGAAACGGCACCTGCCTCGGCTTCGCGAACTGAGGCCTCGGCCAGCCAACTGGCGGCTGATCCCTTATCTCCCTCATGCAACATCAGGTCGACAGCCGTCCGGGTGAGATTGCGGGACTTCTGGAATCGCCCGTAGTAGCCCTCGGTTTTGGACTGCTCGTTGAGGAGTTGCGATTGCGCTCCAGGCACATCGGAGGCCCAGGTCAGAACCCGCTGCATCTCGGCATTGTCACTGCGCACGAACGCTTTCCAGTAGTTGGCCTGAAGCAGGACGTCGGTTTGAAACTTTCGCGTATCCGCTTCCGACAAAACTGCGCCGGCATCCTCGATGCGGCCCACTGCGAGCAGGGCTACTGCAAGACCAGCGTAGGCATTTGCTCTCGTAGGGTCGAGGCGAATGGCGGTCTGGTACGTATCAATCGCTTTCTGGTAGAGCCCCAATTCGATATACAGAGACGCTAGGCGGTGAGGAATGCCCGGTCTCTCCGGGTAGTTGCGCATCCACAATTCTTGGACTTGGACCGCTTTTTCTTTATCCCCGGTAACATATTGGTAGTATCGCGTTTCGATGCTGGCCTTCTCTTGTTCAGTGACCCGGTTTCTTAGTTCGTACGCCCTCGCCGTGTTCTTGCTCGCAAGGTCGTCCTCGCCCAGGTTGTGATAGATGGTCGCGATCGACCCGTAAGCTGCAGCAAAATTTGGATCCAGATCGATGGCCTTCTGGAATAGTGGGAGTGAAGCGTGGTCACCTTGCTTGTCCCAGGTGGTGAGAGCAAGGCAATAGGCGTTGAGAGCATCCAGGGAGGAAGTGGTTGCTTGTTCGAGCGGGACATCGAACTTCTGCACCGTGGCCAACGATTCGCCCAGTTCGCCGCGTAGTCTGGAGGCGGCGTCACCCAGCGCGTCCAGCACTTTCTCTTTCGACGCCGCCGTCACCTGCTCCTGTGCCAGCGTGTCTCCGCTATGGCAATTCACGGCTTTCAGCCCCAGCACGTATTCGCTGCCCAGACTGCCGATCGATCCGGCAAGGTAGGCCTTGCTGCCCGTCCGCTGGCAAATCTCACCAGCCGTCTGTGGAGTAATCTTCGTGTCGGCGGGGAGGGTCATTTGTTTCAGCACTTTCGCAACCTCTCCCTCGGAAAGTACGTTGAGGAAGGGAGATTGTCGAAGGGTTACGTTCAGCGCCGTTTTCAGAGTGTCGTCGAATACCGCGTCGCCTGTGCTATTGGAAAAATCGGCCAGAACGATTGTGTCTTTCCCGGTCAGTCGATTGCTGGTACGCGGATGATAGTAAAATCCACCGGCGAGCAACAGGGCGCTTAAGATTGCGGCCGCAACGTAAGCGCCAAGCTTGGTCCGGATTGAGGCCCTCGACCTGGCTCGGGGCAGTTTTGCATTGGTGGCCGTTCGCACATCGCTTATCTCGACTGCGCTTGTACCAACCCCATCGGTCGTGTCGCGCTTCAGACGTTGCAAGTCGGCCCGGATGTCGGCGGCACTCTGGTAGCGCAGCTCGCGATCTTTCTCCAAAGCCTTGCTGATAATTGCTTCGATCTGCGGAGGGAGTTGCCTATTGAGCTCCGATGCCGGCCGTGCCTTTTTGTGCAGGATCCCGCCGAAAATTTCTCCTGAACTTGAGCCTTCGAACGGAAGCACTCCGGTCGCCATCTCATACAACACCGCCCCGAAAGAGAATAAATCACTTCGCGCATCCAATTCTTTCGCCCGCACCTGCTCCGGCGACATGTAGGCGACTGTCCCCAGCATGGCGCCCGGACTCGTCAGATGCTCTGCGTTGATTGAGTCTGACACCGTGTTCGTTGCCGCAAGCTGGCTCGAAGAACTGGGTGTGGGCGTAATTTTCGCGAGGCCGAAGTCCAGAATCTTGGCGCGGCCCCGCTTGGTAACAAAGATGTTCGCAGGTTTTATATCGCGGTGGATTATGCCTTCGGAGTGGGCTGCGTCGAGGGCGTCCGCAATCTCGATGGCCAGGCTGAGCCACACGTCAGACTCGACTGGCCTTCCGCCAATGCGGTGCTTCAGCGTCAGCCCATCCAAGAACTCCATAGCAATGAACGCCTGCCTGTGCTGGTCATCGATTTCGTAGATCGTGCAGATGTTCGGATGATTTAAGGCGGACGCGGCCTTGGCTTCTCGCTCGAAGCGTGCCAGTGCCTGCGGGTCTTTGGCAACATTGTCGGGAAGGAACTTAAGCGCCACGAATCGGCCGAGCTTTATGTCTTCCGCCTTGTAGACCACACCCATCCCGCCGCCGCCCAGTTTCTCGACGATGCGGTAGTGCGAAATGGTCTGGCCGATCATATTTGGCCGAAAAAGACTTGCGCGGAGCGCGACCTGCGATGGGCCTGAACTGCGGCTCAATAGCGATTATGCCGCTTCGCCCTTCACCAGTACTCCGGCCCATTTTTCCAGCAACGTGAGCGTCGCTGCATAATCCAAATCTTGTTGGCCTTCTTCAGTGGCTAGATCGTAAATTTCTTCGACGGTCTCGAGAGCGGGCAATTTTACGCGGGCTTCTTTCGCAGCTTCGAGGGTCAGCAGAATGTCTTTGTGCATCAGGCGCAGCGGAAAATTTGGCGTGAAGTCGCGCTGCAGGACGAATGGCGCTTTGTACTCCACGACCCCGGACCGCACCATGGTGGCCTCGATCAGAGAGACCAGTTGCTTTGGGTCGACGCCAAGCTTCGTTGCGAGAGTGAGCGCCTCGGCGAAGCCCTCGAAAATCAAAGCGATTTGCAGATTCATTGCGAGCTTGGTCGCCTGACCTTTGCCGGTTTCGCCCATGCGGAAAATCTTTTTTCCCATGGCCGCGAATAGGGGATTGAGGCGCTGGATGACGGCATCGTCTCCTCCCACCATGAAGATCAGGGTGCCATTGGCGGCGCCGATTTTCGATCCGGTCATGGGAGCGTCAACGTAGTCGACGCCCTTGGCTCGCAAGCGCTCGGCAAACTTCACGGTCGCCGAGGGAGAAATGGTGCTGGAATCGGCAATGATCACGTTAGAAGATCCGCCCTCGGCCAGCGACTGCTCAACGCCTTCGGGACCAAACAAAAGTTTCTCGACTGCAGCGGTATCGGAAACGCACATCCAGACGACTTCGGCGCCTTGCGCCGCCGCCGCTGGAGTAGGAGCGATGCCCGCGCCTTCCACCATTTTCCCCGGGGTGCGATTCCAAACCGTTACTTCATGGCCAGCCTTGGCCAGATTCGTGGCCATGGCGTGCCCCATAATTCCCAGACCCAAGAACGCTACTCGCATTTTGCACTTCACCTCGTGGAAGACACTGAGTTGCGATTAGAAATGAGTGCCGCGAGGAGGTCAAGCGCAGATTGACCTTGCCCTAGGTTTCGCGATGTGGCCAGGGCGGGGCGGGTTCGGGTGCGCAAGAATCTTCACATCGACAGTCATCTTTTGCCGGGGTATAGTGGTTCCGGCCCTGCCAAGCTAGAAAAACTCAAGTAAGGAAATCACTAATGAAAAGTTCTGTCTCTGCGTTCGGCGGTCGGGATTTGTCTTCGTTTCTTCCAGTCATGATGATGCTGGCGATATTGCTTGGGATGGCTTTGCCGGCAAGTGCGCAAACTTTGGAGAAAATCAGCACGGATAGCTTCACGAACAGCGACAGCACGCATAAGACAGAAGTCGAACCCGATACGTTCGCGTGGGGGAACACGATTGTGAGCGCGTTCCACATTGCACGGCGGCCGGGGTCGATCGGCTGGGGCAGCGCCGATGTGGGCTTTTCGACTTCGACCAATGGTGGAGTGACTTGGAAGTATGGCAGTCTCCCAGGGCTCACTGTGAACTATGAAGGCGGGACTTATGGCGCGGCTGCGGACCCATCCGTCGCTTATGACGCTAAGCACGGGGAGTGGCTGATTTCGACGCTGCCGCTGGTCGGCTTAAGCGACGCCGCACGGTATATCGGCGACGTGGCGGTGAGTCGCTCCACGAATGGATTGAGCTGGGGCAGCCCGATCAATATCGACAAGACTCACCTCGACGACAAGAACTGGACCGTGTGCGACAACACCACGACTAGTCCTTACTATGGAAATTGCTATACAGAATGGGACCAGGCATACGGCACGGGTGATGTTCTGATGAGCGTGTCGAGCGACGGCGGACAGACCTGGAGCGCCGGGCAGTCTTCCTCCGACCACGCCGGCGGACTTGGCGGTGAGCCGGTGGTGCAGCCCAATGGAACCGTGATTGTGCCGTTCCAGGGCGGCGGCATCGACGTGTTCAGCTCCAGCAACGGAGGCTCGACATGGGGCAAGAGCCAGGCGATTGCCAGCATTCAGAGTCATCTGGTGGCAGGGGGAATTCGCAATCCCGATCTGCCTTCTGTGGGCATCGACGGCGTGGGGAATGTTTATGTGGTGTGGTCCGATTGCCGCTTTCGCACCGGTTGCAAAGAGAACGATATCGTGATGAGTACGTCTTCGAACGGAACGACCTGGAGCGCAGTGGCTCGCATTCCGATCGACGCGACTACGAGCACAGTGGATCACTTCCTTCCGGGCATCGGCATTGATCCGGCGACTTCGGGCACTACTGCTCACATGACGATTGTTTACTATTACTATCCGACGGCGAGTTGCACCGCGAGCACCTGCAACCTGGAGGTGGGCTACACGACTTCAACCAACGGCGGCTCAACGTGGACTGCGGGAACGAAACTTGCTGGACCCATGAAGCTGGCCTGGCTGCCGGTTTCTGATAACGGACCCATGGTCGCGGATTACATTGGCGTATCGTACGTGAACGGCAATCCTTTCGGCGTGTTCGCGGTGGCGCAAGCGCCGACCGGCAGCACGCTGGCAGAAGCGATGTACACGACAAAGACAGCGTTGCCCGCGCCCGGGAGCGAGCCCACGTTCAGCGCACTAGCGGATAAGCCTGTGGCCGGCGCGAAGTCCGATCACGAGATGCATTTCTATTACGACGATGAAGGCAAAAGGGAAATTCCGCGCTCGCGCTGGATCGTCAATACCTCAGGGCAGTAAAATTTCTGCCGCGACCTGACCGCCGGCATTCCTAATGCCGGCGGTTCATTTAACCTTCCTAACTTTGTGCCGCTTCAGTCCGGCAACCGAATGAAAAAACTTTACACGCGAACCGGCGGAATTACGCCCCTCTCAGGCTTGCGTGAACTAGAATAGAAATAGAACTAGTAACTTGCAGCATTCATCCAATTAGTAGACCAGCTTAGGATGATCGAGCAAACGCTTCGCAATCGGGCCCTCCGCAAACGCGCTTCGCAGTTCGGGCGATTGGTGCGCCATTCCGCCGTGACTCCGCTATGCGGTGAGACACATATCCCGCGTCTTGCCTCGAACGGCGAGTTGGGTGTGACCTTCATCGGCCATTCCAGTTTCTTCGTGCAGATGGGCGGAAAGAGCGTGATGATCGACCCTAACTTCGCGCGCTGGCTTTTTGTGCTGAAGCGGTTGCGGCGTCCGGGGCTGCGAGTTCGAGACTTGCCGGCCATTGATCTGGTGCTGGTGACGCATGCGCACTTCGACCATTTACACCGGCCGTCTTTGCGCGCAATCGTGCAGAACAATCTCCGCACGCGAGGAACTGCTCCGGCCATTATTATTCCAAGCCATGTGACGGATCTAATCTCCGATCTGGGCTTCTCAGAAATAATCGAGCTTGACTGGTGGAAGAGTTCGCGGCACGGCAGCTTGTCGGTAACGCACGTTCCTTCCCAACATTGGGGAGCGCGAATTCTTAAGGATTCGCACCGCGGTTACGGCGGCTATGTTTTACGGGCAGGAAAGCACTCTGTTTATCACGCGGGCGACACGGCTTACTTTGCGGGCTTCGGCGAGATCGGGAAGCGGCTTTCGCCAGAACTGGCTTTGCTCCCGATCGGCGCTTACAACCCGCCGACCTTTCGCAATGTGCATACCAATCCCGCCGACGCCACCCGAGCATTTCTTGACCTGAACGCGCGCTGGATGGTCCCCATGCACTATGGAACCTTCCGGCTCTCGCACGAACCGGTGGATGAACCGCTGCAATTGCTCGAGCAAGAGGCACGCGCAGCTGGCATCGAAGACCGGGTAGTTGTGCTCAAAGAGGGCGTGACCCGGTTCTTCTAGTTTTGGAGCGCTGCAGCTTGCCGCTGCCAGAGACCTCAGTGGCGCCCATTTTGCATCTTTCCCCATTCCAGTAACTTCCGTAATGCCGCTGAATTCCGTTATTACACAAGTATTACAGTGTCTAGCCGATTCTCTTGATAGCCTAGATATGTGCGGTAGAGAACTCAAGACCAGCAAATGGGGCTCACATTGGAAATGCAACTGGAAAGCCTGGAAAAACGACAAGCTGCAAAAGGTGAAATTAACTGGGTGACCGCAGTATTCATGGCGCTGTTTCACATTGGCGCAGTGGCGGCACTTTTCTTCTTTACATGGAAGGCGCTATTCGTCGCCATGTTCTTGTGGTGGGTTTCGGGCAGCCTCGGCATCGGCATGAGCTATCATCGCCTGCTCACGCACCGCGGCTACAAGACGCCGAAGTGGGTCGAGTATTTTCTTACCGTCTGCGCCACGCTCGCCCTCGAAGGCGGACCGATTTTCTGGGTCGCCACGCACCGCATTCACCATCAATATTCTGACTTAGACGGCGATCCGCATTCGCCCATCGAGGGCAAATGGTGGGCGCACATGGGTTGGATTCTGATGGGCAAGTCCATGCATCATGACACGACCACGCTGGCCCGCTACGTTCCCGACTTGGCCAAAGATAGATTCCACGTCTGGATCACCAAGTATCACTATGTACCCATGATCGTGCTGGGCGTGATCCTGCTGGCGATCGGCGGATTGCCATTTCTGATGTGGGGCATCTTCGTGCGCACGGTGGTTGGCCTGCACGCTACCTGGCTGGTGAATTCGGCAACGCACTCCTGGGGCACGCGCCGTTTTGCCACGCGCGATCTTTCCACCAATAGCTGGTGGGTCGCTCTGCTGACCTTCGGCGAAGGCTGGCACAACAATCATCACGCGCACCCGACTGCGGCGCAGCATGGCTTCACTTGGTATGAAGTCGACGTCAACTGGTACGGCATCTGGGCGCTGAAGACGCTCGGTCTGGCCTGGGACATCAAGCGGGTGCGGCTGGCTGACCTTGAAAAAGGCTTGGCGGCCACGCCGAACGGGCACTTGATTACTGGCGCGCTGGCTGAGGGCGCGGCGGCGGGGGACTAGATCACACGCGCTTTACGGAACTGAGCCTCGATCCTCCGGTCGGGGCTTTTTGCTGTGTGAGGAACAATTCTGAAACACAGGGGGCCAGAGGTGCACAGGGTAGAGCCACTATCCCATTGCAGTTTACCCTGTGTTCCTCTGTGTCCTATGTGTTAAAGATTTGCTCTCAGAGTCAGGCCGCGGGCTCCATAAGCGGTAAAATCACCCTGACGCCATGCGCATCACGAGCCGCCGCGGAACCATCGTCTTCTTCCTCTTCCTGGGCATCACCCTGGTGGCGCTGGCGGTTGCCCTTAATGTTGGATGGATCATTCTCAACTGGCGCGAGGGTGTGCTGCTGTTCTTCGGGATCATCTTTTTCGCGCTGATTATCGCGGGCATGATCGTGAACACGACGTTCCTGCTGCGCGAGATTCGCCGGAGCGAACAGCATGACAGCTTCATCAATGCCGTTACTCACGAACTGAAAACGCCGGTCGCCTCCATTCGCCTGCATCTGGAAACCTTGCAGCGCCGCGATCTGCCCGAAGTGCAGAAGCAGGAGTTCTACCGACTGATGCTCAGCGATACCGACCGCCTCACGGAGACTGTGGAACAAGTTCTGCGCGCCGGCCGCGCCGGAGACAAGAAGGCCGGACGCGAAAAGTCTGCAGTTGACTTCCGCCAAGTCGTGCGCGAATCCATGGACGCTGCACGAACCCGCCATCATCTGCCGCTTGAGGCACTTCGCTACGAAGAAGCGGCGAAGAATGGCACAGCCATGCGCGTGCTCGGCAGCGGCGAGGATCTTCGCACCGCCGTCTTCAACGTTCTCGACAATGCCATCAAGTATTCCGGCGATCACGTGGATGTGCATGTGCACCTGAACATGCCCGACGAGAAACGAATTGTGCTGAGCGTGCAGGATCACGGAGTCGGCATTGCTCCCGATGACATGAAGAGCATTTTCAAGCGCTTCTACCGCGTTACTCACCGCTCGTTGGCGCACGTGAAGGGAACCGGGCTGGGCCTGTTCATTGTGAAGTCGATTGCGCAAAAACACGGCGGCAAAGTATTCGCCGAAAGCGCCGGCGAAGGCCAGGGCACGACCATTACCATGGAACTGCCGAGGTCTTCGTTATGAGGTCGAGGTTATGAGGTCTTCGTCATGAGGTCGAGGGCATGAGCCGCGTTCTGGTGGTGGAAGATGAAGCGCATCTGGCGCAGGGATTGCGCTTCAATCTGGAGGCCGAAGGATATTCCGCCGAGGTGGTAGGCGATGGCGAAGAGGCCACGCAGCTCTTACTCGATAAGAAAGAAAACTTCGATGCCATCGTGCTCGACATCATGCTGCCCGGCAAAGACGGCTTTAGAGTAGTTTCGGAATTGCGCGCGGCGCGGAATTATGTTCCGGTGCTGATGCTGACGGCTCGCGGCAGTCCTGAAGATGTGTTGAAAGGCTTCGCCGCTGGCGCCGACGATTATCTGCCTAAGCCTTTCGATCTGTCGATTCTGCTGGCGCGTTTGCAGGGATTGCTGCGGCGCAGCCAGTGGATGCGAGGGCAGTCCGCGGCAAGCTCAGAGACTGTGGTCGACTCTGCATCTGATCCGCGCAGCGTGACTGACTTCGGAACTTTTTCTTTCAACGGCAAGACTATCGACTTCGGCACGCTCGAACTGCGCACCGCCGGCCATGTGGTTCACCTCACGCTGATGGAATCGGAACTGCTGCGCCACCTGGTTCGCAACGATGGCCGCGTAGTTTCCCGCAAGCAGATTCTCGAAGAGGTCTGGGGCCTGCATGAAGATACAGATACGCGCGCCATCGACAACTTCATGGTCCGCCTGCGGCGCTATATCGAAGATGATCCCGCGCAACCCCGGCACCTACTCACGGTGCGCGGCGTGGGCTACCGGTTTCTGGCGAATCCGGAAAAGAAATGATAATGGCCAGCGAGCGGCGGGCAGTTCGATCAAATGCTCCGCCGCGTACTGGCCACTTCTGCGCTGGCTTAGCGAATCCCTTACTGCTTGTCGTAGACCGAAACGCTCTCCATCTTCATGCCCATCGAATCCATTCCAGACGCGGTGAGCGTGCGGCTCTTGCCGTCGGGCGCAAGTACGATCGTCCCAGTAATCGTAACTTTGCCGCCCTTCTTAACGGTTAACTCCAGATGATGGTCATCGATCTGCTTGATGGACCGCGTATCTGAGGTAGGGTCGCCGGTTACGGGATAATCCTTGCCGTCGAATTTGCCTGTCCACACATTGTGGGTAGGCTTGCCCTGGCCATCGACGCCATCCACCGTGGCTTTGATGTTGTCGCCGGCGGCCTCGTACTTTACCATCGTGTTTTTCGAAGCTCCGGCAGGTATTTTCGATTTGGCGTCGTTCAGCTTCCAGGTCCCCATGTTTGGATTTTGCGCGAAACAAATGCTTAGACCGACAAACAGCATCACCAGCGTTAATACGGTTGCTCTTGTTTTCAATGTTGCCTCCAGGGTGAGAAACGGTTGGCTCGCGAGCGAGCACTGCATTCTAGGGTTCAAGGTACCCTTTGTGCAACCCTCAAGGTGGCTCGGGGTCTTCGGGGGAAACTCTACGCGCGGCAGAGTTCGGCGACCATGGTCTCCCGCCGCTGCAACGCCAAACCATCCACGCGGTTAAGAATCATCGCGTAGGCCGAGATCGAAATCGCGGACAATATTAACAAAATCAAGGTCGCGATCCAGAAATTGCCGTAAAGCCGCGCGATCCAGAACGCGCCGACTCCCACGCCGACGACGAAAACCTGCACTCCTAAGCTGATCAGCACCGTTGTCTGCGAGGCGCGCTGACGGCCGAACGAGGAGTAGTCCAATTTCTTCGGAGCGTAAAGCGAGAGCAGATTACCGGCGGAAAAGTTGATCGGCGCGGCGAACAGCAAGCCCGCTAGCGCGGCGATGGTGACGTCAAGTGCGGGCCGTCCATAGAGGAAGCTGACCGCAATCCACGCGAAGACTACTTCTATCGTCAGGATGCCGGCATGGGTGAGATTCTTCGCCAATACAATTTCGCGAAATCTCACCGGGGACGCATAGAAGAACTGAATGCCGCCTGCGTCTCCGCCGAAATTGTTGTAAGCGAGATTCGTCAGCATCAACAGCGTGTATCCCACGGCGGCGGGAAATGCCATGTCGGGCGCGCGCGAAAGAAAAACTCCTGAGTGCCGGGCAGAGTTCATCGCCCCGAAACGGAAGACGAACAACACGAAAAGCGGCGCGATCAGTGAGATCAGCATGGGACCGCTGCGTATAAGGTACCGAATTTCTTTTTCGAAGACCGCGGCCACGGGAGCGGAGAATCCGGGCAGATTCCATCCCAGCCGGAGCGACCTGTCTTTCTCTTGCGGCACAACCGACGCGGCCGCGACCTCGCTCAAATTCTCGCCGCGGTACTGCGCCCGCAGCCGCACGTGCAGGCAGTAGCCAGTCACCAGCACAAAAGCGCACAACAGCGTGAGCGAACTGAATCCCGTCATGAATCGCGAAAACACCGCCTGCGCAATGGCATCTGCGGCGAGCCCCGGCGGAAGCATCCCCTGCACCGGAGCCAGAACGTCGATGTATCGCTGCAAAGATTCGTGTGGGGCAGAACCCGGCCGCCTCTCGAAATGTCGTATGAGCGGCCCGATCAACTGAAAACTCAGCATCAAGAGCACAAACAGAATGCCCATGATCTCGCGCGTGCGGCGCTGCGCGAGCCAGCGCTCCACCCACGCAAATACCATCTGCATCAACAGAAGATTGAAGGCGGCAAACGCCAGTAAAACGAGCGCCGCCCAGGGCAGCAACTCCGGCTTCGCAAAACCCACGCCGATCAGAACTCCAAACGACCAAAGGCTGCCCAGAGCGGTCGCCGGGTCGAACATGCCGTAGGCTATCCGCACCAGAAAATACGAGCCGTAACTTAGCGGAAAGCGCAGCAGATCAGAGGAATCCGGATTGTTGGAGAATGCCGTCGCCATAACAGGGAAGACTTGCCAGAAGATAAAAACGAACCACAGGGGAAGGGCGATCATCTCGGGCTTGCCTGCCGAGATCGCAAAATATGCCGCGATCCCCATTCCAAACGCGCCGCCGAGTCCGCCGATGGCGAACGCGAACGCCACCATGATTTGCGAGACCAGCTCTAGCATGCCCCGCGTGCTGCGCAGCGAGTTGACGAAAAGCCGCCAGCGCAGCCAGGCGATGGCCGCGAGTTGTCCACGCCTGTGCAGCGTAGGGTTGAGTTCAGTCATGGGCGCAGCTCGTCTCTTCCCGAAATCCGCACTTCGTACACGGTCGGAAGCAGTTCCGTGCCGGTACGAACAAAGCTCCGCACCAGCTCAGTGCGCGAGAAATGACCAAGGCTCAGAAGCCGGATGCATTCGTCCGTAGCGCAGCTCTCCCACGACGTCCGTCTGCCCCACGGAAAACAACTGGCCTCGATGACACGTACGGGAAGCCGCTCCTGAAATCCCGCTTCAATCTGTTCGCGCAGCCATCGCAGGTATTCGAGCTTTTGTGATATGGCAACTTTCGGATCCTGCCGGATCACGACGCCGGGAAAATTGGGAATATCGGCCCGCAACGTGTGAATGTGTCCATGCCCTTCGACAAGAATTTCAATATCAAGTTCCATCAGCCGTTCGAGACTCGCAAGCCATTTCAGGCTGTCCACGTCAGGGTTAGGGGTCGCAAAATAGCTCCCCATGAAGGCGTCGCCCGCCAGCAGCAACTTCTCCTTGGGATCGTACAGAACGATGTGGTCATCGCAATGTCCAGGAGTCGCCAACACCTGCAAGTAGCCGGAAGCCGTATCTACGGTCTCGCCCAGAATGTGATAGGGCGGCTTCAAGTTTGGAGGCTGCCCGATGATGACAGCGCGCACCCACGGCAGCTTTTTGAATGGCGTCAGGAATTCGGCAGTCATCGCTGAAACCCACACCGGAGCGCCGGTACGCTCAGAGAGCCAATTGAGGTTGCCGACGTGTTCCTCGTGCGCATGAGTTGCTACGACTTTCGCGATTCTGGGTTTTGCGCGTTGCAGGTGCGCCGTGAGCGATCGCCGCATCTTGGGTGAGCCTGGATCGACTGCGACTCCGTCATAGACCACTGCCGTGAACAGTTCGCCGAACAGCAGCGGGACTGTGTTGGGTAAGACGCCGTTCAGGAAGAAAATGGTCAGCTTGCCGTCCAGCAGATCAAGCCGCCGGTGGTAAGCCCGGAAGAAAATACTCACTCTCTGCGCGGCTCCACTGAGTCCCGACCACAGAACAAGTGGCAGCCGAATGAAGAAGCCCAATAGGTAACATGACCAGAACGCGGACAATTTCGCTTGTCGTCGCACTGTCTCCGGCTTTGCTACGCGGCAAGTGCCCCCTCGACATTTGCTGAGGGAGTACCTGTTCGCAGCAACGAACCCGTAGCAGATCCGCCCTAATTGGCGAAAAGGGAACCACTCTCCCATCACGCCGATGAGCCGCGTCAACGGGAACAAACGCGCCAGGCAAGTGACCGCATCCCACCCGGCATAAATTTCACCTTCAGGGGCCACGACATGTAACTGGCGCAGGCAATCGTCCATCCTGAGCCGGGAATCGCAGGCGGATAACGCCGCTTCACTGATGGGCAGGCAGATCGTCTTGTGCTCGCGGTCGAGGGTTTTCAGCCACGATACGCAAGCCTGACAAATCTCGCACTGGCCGTCGTACAGCGCTCGGTAGACGGGCTGAGCGCACTTTTTGTCAGTGGTCGCCGCCGCAGTCTCGGCCAATAATTCGTTGTCCATGCGTCTACTTCCCTTACCCCAGCCAAGAAAGCTCCTGCTCGGTCCGGCGCGAGCCACCGACCGTGCGCAGGAAAATCTGTTCCAGCGTCATCTTTTCGCCGGATGGAGTCGCAACTTCATCGGATCCCGCTGTCGTCTGCGCTTCCACGCCGGCGCGCAACTCCTCCAGCGATCCCTGCGCAACCAGGCGTCCACGATGAATGATGGCGACGTGACTGCACAGCCGCTCCACGATTTCCAGCACATGCGAGGTCAGAAAAATCGTAGCTCCGCGCGCGATCATGCCTTGAAGCATTGCCTTCAGAGTTCCAGCTGCAATAGCATCTACGCCTTCGAACGGTTCGTCGAGAAACAATACTTTCGGACCATGAATCACAGCCGCCGCCATCGCCAGCTTCTTCTGCATGCCGTGCGAATAGTCGGTGACCAACTTCTTCGGCTGGTCGGCGAGCTGCATGAAATCGAGTAGTTCGGCAGTCCGCTTGGCCGCAGTCTCGCGGTCGAGTCCATACATGCGTCCCGCAAAGTTCAGAAACTCCGATCCCGTCAACCGCCCAAACAGAGCCATGCCTTCGGGCACAACCCCGATCTGCCGCTTCACTTCGACAGGACTCTTTTCCAAATCCAGTCCAAGAATTTCGATACGCCCCGAACTGGGGGCCAGCAGACCGGTAAGCATCTTGATCGTCGTAGATTTACCCGCGCCGTTGGGACCGAGAAAGCCGAAAAATTGTCCCGGTGCCACGCGCAGGTCGATGCCATCGACGGCGATCAATTCTCCGAAACGGCGGGTCAAGCCTTGGGTTGCGATGGTGGGAGCGGCATCCATGAAACTTCTGAATCTAGCACAACGCTGAAGTTGCTGCCCTTGGCGGTTTCAGATCGCCCGCCTACTTTTTACAAATTCATGACATTTGCGTTCCTCGCTGGTGTATAAAAGGGGCGATCAAGCCGCCCGCGCGACTCTCGCGCTTACCGGAGGGGTATCCCATGAAAGAAAAGTTCGTGCTCGCCGTTTTTTTCGCGCTGTTCGCCAGTTTGGCCCACGCGGGAAACTCAGCGCCAGTCCCGGTCTACACCTTCATCTGCAACGGCAGCGGATTAGGCCCCTGCCCCAATGGCGGTCGCACAGATTCTCTGATCCTCGGCTCCGATGGCAATTTTTACGGCGCCGCCCAGATTACTACGTGGGAAACCAGCTTGGTCACTGGAGGAAATGTATTCTCGCTCACACCTGCCGGCAAGTTTACCGTGCTGCACACTTTCACGCCGGGAGTTAATAAAAATTTTCCGGACGGCGACCTGCCCGGCGCTCTGATCGAAGGCCCGGATGGAAATCTCTACGGCGAAACCATCTACGGCGGGATCGATGGCTGCGATGGCGACTGCGGCTATGGCGTGCTGTTCCGGGTAAGCAGGACCGGAACCGGATTTCAGTTGGTGCACAAATTCTGCTCCCAAACCGACTGCTCCGATGGAAATGGGCCCTCCGCCATGGTGCTCGGGAACTGACGGCAATCTGTACGGCACCACCACCTCCGGCGGCGCCAACTATGTTGGTACCCTCTTCCGGGTTACCCCGTCATCCGGCGCCTACGAGGTTGTTTTCAATTTCAGTTCCACCTCCGGCGGGGAATATCCCTCCAACCTCACCGTTGGTTCCAACGGCACTTTCTACGGACAGTCTTCTGCGCCCGCGGGCAAGTTCCTGTTTAACTACACGCCCGCAACTGGAGTAATGACCACGGCCCCGCTGAACTTTCCGACGCTTTCCGCTGGAAGCGGGTTAGCCCTTGGCCCGAACGGAAATTTTTACGGGTTCTACTTTATTTATGGCGTCAACGGCGTGAGCCTGTTCGAAGTGGAACCGAACGGCAGCAATCTTACGATTTTCCCCTTCTACAACACCATTGACGGCGGCGGCAGCCCGGATGGCTTGCTGCTCGCCAGCGACGGCAACTTCTGGGTCGCCAATTTTAACGGCAGCAGCGAATACGGTAACATCATTTCGCTTTCGCCTACCGACGGATCGTTGCTGCAAACCATCTCGCCCTTCGGCACAACGTCATCGGTGGGAGGTTGGCCGTCGCAACTTATTCAGGCGAAAGACGGCACCCTCTGGGGCTCGACCTACATTTACGGTGACGCTACCAAAGGCCACTTCGCCCTCGGCACAGTCTTTAGCTTGAACGAGGGCTTGCCGCCGCGCTAAGCGCGCCTTCTGTGAAATCGATACAGGGGGTCTCTTCTCCGCGCGTGTGCCACGCAGGGGAGGGACTGTTTCTTGTCCCCATTCCAAGCCGTTACGAAACCGGAACAGAACCTGATTCTGCTGCCAAATGTCTCCTTGTTTGTGATAAAGTCCTTTTCCTTTACAACCTCAAGTTGCAAGGTTGGGGCCTCGCCCGTTCTTCTTTAGGAGGTTACGGTGGCCAAGAATATAGTTGTCTGCTGCGACGGAACCGGAAACCAGTTCGGCGACAACAACTCGAATGTCGTGAAGCTCTATAGCGTCCTGATCATCGATGGTAAGCAACAGGTCGGCTATTACCATCCTGGCGTGGGCACCATGGGTTCGCCTACCTCGCGTAACAATGTCAGCGAACTTTGGTCGACAGTGATGGGACTTGCCTTTGGAGCGGGATTGCTGGACAACGTCAGCGACGCGTACCGGTACCTGATGGATGTCTATGAAGATGGAGACAACGTCTATCTGTTTGGTTTCAGCCGCGGCGCGTACACAGTGCGGGCGCTTGCCGGCGTGCTGCATATGTACGGATTGCTGTGTCCCGGCAACGACGGTCTGATTCCTTATATCATCCGAATGTACGCGAGGAAGACCCGCGCCGCTGCGGGAATGACTCAAACCCTCAAGGTGGCCGACGGTTTTAAAGCGACATTCTGCCGTCCCTGCCCGCTGCATTTAGTGGGAGTCTGGGATACGGTCAGCTCGGTTGGGTGGATCTGGGATCCTCTTAAACTTCCTTATACCGCGCAGAATCCAGAAATGGCCAACGGCCGTCACGCGGTTTCGATCGATGAGCGCCGCTGTTATTTTCGAAACAATTTGTGGGGAGAAAAGCTTCCCAGCCAAAATAGTCTGAAGCAAGTTTGGTTCGCCGGTGTGCACTCGGACGTCGGTGGCTCTTACGCGCCAGCGCTGAGCGGGCTATCGCAGATTTCCCTGGAGTGGATGCTCTGCGAAGCAGTTCCGCTTGGACTTTTGGTCAATCCGGAGAAAGCCAATCAAGTACTGGGAAGGGTTCCGCCTCCTCCGCCGTTCCCAACCGACCCGGCGCAGAAGATCAATATCTCGCTGAAAAATTTCTGGTGGATTCTGGAATTTCTCCCACACTCTTATTACGATTTCGCAACCAGGAAGAAAAGATGTCGTATTCCACTGGGCGCACCCCGCCAGATTCCAGAGGGTTCCGTTCTGCACGAGACGGTGGCAGAAAAACTCAAGCTCGATCCAGACTACAAGCCGCCGAACTTGCCCAAGACCTCAAACGTTGAACCAAGAAACGCCTGCGTTTTTTCCTGAAACGAAAACGCCCTGGCCGGCGGCCAGGGCGTCTTATATGTCGAAAGCACGGGAGTCTAAAACTGATTCCACAAGAACTGGTTGTAGACCTCATGATGAAACTGTACTTCCGGAGCTTTAACAAAAGTTCCGAGAGATCGCGCGCACCGATCGGCCGCAGCCTGCTTCAGGTCTGCGTAGCGCCCCTTCACGTCCTCGCCGAGAAGTTTCGTAGTCCACTCAGCTTTACGGAAGTTTGCCAGCGCATCGTAAATGTTGTCTGGTAAGTAGCGTTCCGCCTGACGCAAGTTCTTGATCTTCGAAGTTTCGCCGTCGATGCCCGTCTTGAAGATCCCCAGCATCACCAGATATGGATTCGCGTCGGGAGCCACCGAGCGCACTTCTACGCGCATGCTTTTCTCGTTGCCGATCGGGATGCGAATCATCGACCCACGATCGACCGCCGAAGCCTTGATCTGATTCGGCGCCTCGAAATGCGGGTCGAGACGGCGATAAGCGTTGACGCTCGGATTCAACAGCAGGCATATGTCATTGCCGTGCGTGAGAATGCGGTCGACAAAAGCCCATCCCATCTTGCTGAGCTTCTCTTCGCCCTTGGCATCCCAGAACAAATTCTTGCTGCCGTCACTGATGGAAACGTTGGTATGCATGCCGCTCCCATTCACGCCCACCACGGGCTTGGGCAGGAACGACGCGGTGAGCCCCATGTGCGTGGCCACTTGTCGGCAGATCAGCTTGTAGAGTTGAATCTGATCGGCCGCAGCCACAACCTCACCATACCCGTAGTTGATTTCAAATTGCGAAGGCGCGACCTCTGGGTGATCCTTCTCATTTTGAAAGCCCATCGCCCGCTGCACTTCCGCAGTCGTATCAATGAACGTGCGCAGCGGATCGCCCGGCAGCGAGTGATAGTACCCGCCGGTATTAACGTACTCAAACTTGCCCGTTTCGTTATAACGGCGCTCTGCGTCCGCGCCGTTGAACAGAAATCCTTCAATTTCGTTCGCAGCGTTGAGCGTGTATCCTTTCTTCTCGTGCAAAACGTCGGCGTAGTTCTTCAGCACGCCGCGAATGTCACCAGAATACGCCGTCCCGCCCTTATCGATCACTTCGCCGAAGACCAGCACTTTCCCGGCCCCAAACACATCGGCCGGACCCCAGTAGAACGCCGCCCAGTCGATCCCCAGACGCAGATCGCTCTCCCGCTGCGCCGTGAACCCGCGAATCGAAGAACCGTCGAACGTCAGGTTGTCCCAGCTCTTGATCAGGAATTTCTTGTCGTAATCCAGCATGTGCAGCCGGCCTTCAAGATCGCTGAACAGCACGGTCACAGCCTTAATCCGCTTCTCGTCGGTCAAATACTTCAACCGCTTTTCCTGCACCTTGTCAATCGGCTCCCGGTTCCGCCGCTGCTCCTTCGCCTCCAGATTCAGGTCTTCCAGTTCTTCGTAGGTGAGTGCCAGGAAATTACGCAATTCGTTGGGCATGGATATCCTTCCGTCTCCTATGTCAGCAAAATGATGTCGGCAAGCAACCGCATGAATACAGGCAATTGAAATGGCTGGGCTTCAACCGAGAAGAATAACGCGAGTGCGCAGTCTCCGACAATCAAAAAAGCTGATCGAACCCATAAAAGAGATTTATTAAGATTCTCCTAATTCGCGTTCTTCTTATTGCACTAGCTATTGCACTTCCAGCGAAACCACCTTCCCCTCACCTTCCGACGTTTCACGATAGTTCAGCGCCACCTTCTGCTTGTTCCAGGAACACGAAAAGGCATCGGCTCCGATCAGGACAATGTGGTTCGTGTCTGCCACCTTCATCTTCAAAGTCTTCGCCCCAGATACCACCGTCAGGGTCGCGAGCGGCGGTGCCGAGCAATCCACACTCGTCAGCAGACCGCGGACATATTTTGGCGCGCCCAAATTCGCCGGCGTTGTGCTCGGCGGCTCAGCTGAAATGGCGTTTGTGTTCTCCGCGCTGTCCGAACTAGTCTCCCGCTGCACCAGTTTCCCCGGACGATAGACTGCCGTTCCATCCTGCACCATTGAGCGGAACTGCTCCGCCTGGGCCAGTGCCGCCGCCGCGTGCGACGCGACCTCCGGATTGCTGCTGCTTCTGAGCGATTGCAGCAATGCGATGGCCTGCTCCGGCTGCCGGTTCGTCAGATAAATATTCGCCAGATTGAATAGATAAGTCTCGTTGCGCGGGCTGATCGCTAAAGCCTTCTGCATCGTAATAATCCCCTTGGCGGGATCGCCCGACGCTGATTGCGCAAATGCCAGCAGGGCGTAAGAATCCGCGAAACCCGGGTCCAGACTGATGGATGTCATCAACTCCGTGGTCATTGCAGGCAGGTCAGCCTCGACGCTAAATCCCTTCTCACGAGCCAGCAGCAGCGCGCTATAGTAGTGAACCCGTGGATCCTTAGAATCCAATTCCGAGGCTTGCTTAAAATATTGCCCAGCCTGCATAAAGTCCTGCTTCTGCAAATAGGCGTAACCCAAGCCGCGGCACGCCGCCGCATTCTTTGGATCAGCCTTCAACACATCCTGAAATTCACTCACCGCGCGCTCCCGATAGTCAGTCGAATGCAGATGGATATCGGCCAACACCGCATCGCCGTCCGCGGCGCTCATAGGCGTAGCCGTGTAGCTGTTCGACGAAATGCTGGCCGGAGTAGGAATCGCATAATACTTGCAGCGCCTGCTGTTGATGTAGCTGCTCAGAGCCCGGTCGAACTGCGCGGGGCTCATCCCGAAGGCCCGTTGAATGGCGTCTTCGATCGGCAAGTGCTGGTTCTCTTCCAGATCAAAATAAACAGCCACCTTGGGAACAAGCTGGTTGTCGTAAAGGTAATGCATGAGCATTCCCGACTCGACATAAAACGTGGTCCTATGGTCGCCGCTTTCGTTGTAGGTCGAAGAATTCTGCCGCACCTTAAATAGGTCTGCGATCCTCATCGTCCCCAGTTGTTGCAGGATCAAGTAAACGTCGCGCCCGACCTTTCCGATGCGCGCTTCTTTGCTATCCACTTCAATGGTTGAAAAATATTCAGCAAAACCTTCCTCAAACCACGGCGGTAATTCCCCTTGCAGGTTGCCATTCATCAACTGGTGCGCGTACTCGTGGAACACCACAGCCCAGGGATTCTCCACCGACATGTCGAGCATGATGAAACTGCGGTCGCCGCCTCCTTGAAAAAGTCCCGCTAATTGCGTTGGTTTGCCGTTGAACAGCGGCGCAACCTGCCGCATTTCTTTCGTGTTGCGAAAGGCGACAATCTGCAGCGGGATGGGAAGGTTTACGTTTGCCTTGGTCATCAGTGCGCCGAAAACGACGCGCATCTGCTCGAAACGCATCGCGACTTCGCGGCCGCGCTTTTCGCCTGAGTCGGTAATCACCGAAAAATTCGGCGAACGCACTTCCACCCATTGCGCATCCCCGGCGAAGACTGTAGGTGCGCCGCAGAACGCAGCGACCAGCAGGACGGCGACTAGACGATAGAAAGCAAAACAGAACCGTTCATCGCGAATCTTCATCATGCACTCCTTGCGCGACGACACACTTGCCCCACACTCAAATCAGTTTAGTCCCAGCCCCTGCCCTGGCATCAGCCGGATAATCACGCCCAGCGCCGTAAGCACGGCAATAAAGTAGACCGTGATTGTGCGGCTCGGATGCGACGGTAAATCTTTTGCAAAGAATGCTCGATATCCAGCTCCCAGCGCCACCAGAAAAAACATATTCTGCTTCAGCGCCAGCCCCAGAGCAACACTAGCGATGAGAAGCGCGATGCGTTCCGCTTTGCTCAAGGCCAGCGCTGCCTGCCCGCCATCGAGCACCCAGACCGGAATCAGGTTCAGCAGGTTCAGAATCGCGCCCACGCGCGCCAGCGCGCCCCAGAACGGATCGCCCGTCTGCCACCACAGCACGGCACAAGCCAGCGCTGCCAGAAATCCCGCCAGCGGCCCCGCCAGGCTCACCGCAGAACGTGTCTCCAGCGACACCCCCAACGCGTTCCAGCGCACGTAAGCACCCAGGCCCGGCAGAAACACAGGCATATCCGCCGGCAAGCCGCGGCGCTTGATGTCAACGAAGTGCCCCATCTCGTGAATCAGAATCAGCACCGCGAAGCCGATCCCAAACTTCACCCCAGACGCAGCCGAATAAATCACAACGAAAGCTAAAAAACTTAGGATCGACGTCAGCTTGAACCGCGGAGTCGCCTGCGTTCCGCTCCTGTCGCCCATCGTCGCGGCCGAACCCGCCGGGCCCATCGCTTGCGCCCATTGGTTGTCGGCTTGCGGCTGTCGCACACCGCCAGCACTGTCAAGCGCCTGCGCGTGTTGCCTGATCCACTCAGCTTGCTTCGATGCCGGCGGCAGCAAGGCCAGCCCGGTCAGCCATTTCTCCCGCGCCTGCCGCAGATCTCCACGAGCCTCCAGCGCCTTCGCGTCCGACGACAGTTGCTCCAAGTCCTCGGAGTGCACCAGCGCGTGACACTGATCGCACGCCAGCGCTCCCGGCGCAAGTTCGCGCGAGCAGCGCTTGCAATTGCGAATCGGGTCTTGGTTTGGGGTAGACACAGCTAGGGAAAATGCTTTCGGATCAACGCACTCGCTAACTTGGCGGAGCGCTGGCAAACGGACCATACACTCCGAATGGCCGGCCCGCAGCAATTCTCCACGCGATTCTCATTCCAAAGAAAAGAATCAGCAAGCCCATTGCGCCCCACCCCGGACTACTCTGAAGCTCAAGAAATGGAGAGGCCAGCCCGAGAAGTGCCAACCGTCCCAGCCACGTTCCCAAGCTTACCGTTGGCCTCGGCGCGGGCGGAGGCAAAGAGGATTGGCGCCCGGATTCCTGCTCCAACTGCCGCTGCTCGTCCTCAATCCTCTGTTGTTGAGCTTGTCTTTGTTCTCTTTGCTGTTTTCGTTCGTCGGCAAAATTAATTCCAATGGGGACCGCGGCCATCGATACCGCCGCATAAGTCAGCAGGATCGCGGCAATCTGGTAGCGCCGCCCGCCAACTCCGTTCGATCCTTTCATCATGGCCGTGCCCACAAGCCATCCCACGCCGATCGACATATAGCTGATCACCCATCCCTGCAGCAGGATCGCAATCAGCGCATATCCAATCAGCCCCACCACGGCCGCGCCAATGCCATAAGTAAGAGCGCGCACATACGCTGCGTGCTTGTCCCGGTCAATTTCGCTGCGCATCCGCTCCGCGCACCCGGGACACGCCCTCGCCGCATTCACCCTGTAATAAGCTCCGCTCAACGGTTGCTGGCAGAATTCGCAGACATTGCTCGCACCCAGCTTCGTGGCGTACTCGGCCGTGCCGAACTGGGGTATCGGATTGCCGAAACTATCACTCATGTCTGGAAACAATAGAATAGTTCGCTGGTGAGCACAAGACGCTCATGCAGGACGATCCCTCGTGAGCCTTCCCCGAACGAAGCCGAGGGCCCGGCGAAGCGAAGCGAGCCGGACAGCGCAATCCGAGATCAATACCCCGAACGCCAAGGGTCAAGCAAGGCCGTGCTGCTACTCGTTACTGGGTACTAGGTACTCGGTACTAGAACACTTACGGCAGCAGCCCATAAACATTCAACTCCGTCTGCGTGCCCACATAAACTTTCCCATTGGCCACCGTCGGCGCGGTGAACTTCACCGCCGGACCGGCCGCATCCCGCGCCGAATTTTGACTGGTGTCGTAAAGCTCGCGGGAAACATTCGCAGCGTCGAAGGCCCTCAGGATCGCATTGCCATTAACGCCAAACTTGTCGGTCTCCAGTATCCATACGATTCCATTGCCATTCCCGTTGGCGGAAACGGTCGGCGAACCACCCGGGTATCCGAAGTGCTTGTTCGATTGCGCAATCGGGACCGTGGAAATCAAACTGTTTTGAATACTGAATTGCATGGGGTATCCGCCGGAACCGGAAAAGTAGACTTGCTCCTGCCAGTAGGCCGGCCCGCCCGCCCGGTTACCGGCTCCATCTTCCGCGGCGCCCAGCACCGTCGGAACCGTGAGCAAGTTCTGGTTTGCAGTCGTGTTGAATCCTCCTAGCGAATCACGGTTGAGTTCGTAAACCGTGCTGCCTTTCCCGCCCGCCAGCATCACGTGAGGATAAGAGCCGACCTGATCCGGCAGCAGCATCACTCCTCCCGAAGCCAAATCCCAATCCAGCAGGTCCAGGTTGGCCTGATCCCAGGGAGTGAAAGAATCGCCCGCTGACAGCACGCCATCCGTAGCAGTGAGCTTCACCACGCTGTCGCCGTAATCCTCCCCGCCCGTGTTGGCGTCGTAGGTCCCGTTGCCGGTACTGAAGAAAATGTTGCCGCTGGCATCCGCTGCAAGTCCGCCGCCGCCCATCCAGATACCTCCGTCCGAACCGCCGGGCGTGCTGTTGTATACACCGGACTGTTGCAGGTTCGTTTCGTTGTATCCCATCACCCACCCGTTCCACGGCGCATTGTCACAATGGGATGCCCACGCAATATAGACCACGCCGTTCGAAAGCAGCAGTCCAGCGCGCTGGTTTTGGGTTAACGTATTGAAGTTTACGGTCTTGTTCGTTGCCGGAACTGAGCCTTGGATCTGTACCGATTGCACGATTGCGCCTGTTAAAATGTCCACCGCCCACAGCGTTTGATAATACGTGTAGTTTCCGCTGGTCCCGGTTTTGGTCCGGGTCACCAGAAACATCATATTCGTCGCCGGATCGATGACCGGCGTCGAGGTTATGCCGTACGTCGGCGTGATATTCGCACAGTTAACGTCTGTCGTATCCAGGACCTGCGCCCCGCCCGTCAGGAAACTCGTCTGCCACAGCGGCGAGGTTACCGTCCCGTCGGCGTCAAAGGCGTAAACGCTGTCGTTTTCCGTCGCCACATACACTACGTTATACGTCCCCACGCCGGGTATGGTGACATTGGGAACATAAAGCGGCTCCGCGTAAATATTTCCATCCACGCTGCGAGTGAAGAGTTTCCCAAACTGATTCTGATTCACGTTGCCGGTGGTCAGCGCAACCTCGTTCAAGTTCTGTCCGGTGCGGAACGTATCGTTCTTCATCGTGAACGTTCCCGCGAAATTGTTGACCGCCAAAAACGCAACCGCAGTCTGCGCGGTATTAGCGTTGTTCGTCGCCTGAATAACGTGCGCCGCACTCGTAGCAGGTGGCGTATAAAGCCCCGAAGTAGAAATCGTACCCACTGTGCTGTTCCCGCCAGTAACGCCATCCACCGACCACGTCACATTCGTCGATGTAACCCCATTCACCGTGGCGCTGAACTGCTCAGTTTGTATCGGCGTAATCGATCCTCGTCCCGGACTCACACTCACCGCCGAACTCGCCACCACACCCGTGCCGCTCAAACTCACCGTCTGCAGAAACGCAGGATCCGTATCATTGACCGTAATGTCTCCGGTCCGCGATCCCGTATTCGACGGAGCGAACGTCACATTGATCGTGCAATTCGTACCCGCACTCAGCGATGCCGGACAGTTGTTCGTCTGCGAATAATCGCCACTGGCAAGAATGCTGTTAAGATTCAACACCGCCGTACCGGTATTCGACAACGTGATCGTCTTCGCCCCACTGGTCAGCCCCAGAGTCTCATTCCCAAAGCTCAGCGAAGCCGGAGACACGCTCGCCGTAGCACCGCTGTTCCCCATCCCCACCAACAACACCACCTGTTGCGGACTGGTATAGGCATTATCCGTGATAATAATGCTGCCGCTGCGGGACCACGCCGCAGTCGGACTGAACGTAACCGTGATCTTGCAAGACGATCCCGCCGGAACCTGCGCCGTCCTGCAGTTGTCGGTTTCCGAAAAATCTCCCGTAGCCTCAATGTTGCTGACCGTCAAGCTGGCGTTTCCTGAGTTGGTCACGGTGACGGCTTTCGTCGCACTGCTCTTGCCTATCAATACTCCGCTGAAACTGAGGCTCGTAGGCGACAGCGTGACCGCCGGCGCCGTCCCCGTTCCGCTCAAAGCCACGCTCTGCGGGCTTCCGGCCGCATTGTCCGTCACGCTCACCGTAGACGTGCGCGTCCCCGTCTTGGTGGGAGTGAACACTACACTGATCGTGCAACTCGCGTTACTGGCCAGCGTCGATCCGCAAGTATTCGTCTGCGTAAAGTCGAGGCGATCGCCCCCGGTTACCTTGATGCCCATCAATGACAGCGTTGACGTGCCGGTATTAGTAACTGTGACGACCTGCGCAGCGCTGCTGGTTCCAACCGTCTGGCTGCCAAAAGTCAATGAGGTTGGAGATAGCTTTACAGTCGGCTGCGCTAACAATAAAGTCGAGAATGCTAAAATAGCGGACACAGCGGCGCACTGCCAGGCGGCAAGCCTGTAATTGAAACTCATGGCAGAAGGACCTCTCGATTCTCTGCGGCTCTTGGGGGGATAACCTATTGTGCACTGCCGGACCGCATAAAATCCAGCAAAAACCGCCCTGCGCACTCGTTACCGATGTGCAATTTTCTGCATGCTCGCTTTAGTGTTTTTACTTAAAATTCGCCGGAATTTTTCTCTAATCTGCAGTCAACAAACGGGAAAAGAATGACGCTGAAGAAATGAGAAGAATAAACGAAATAAATGAGGAGGGCCCTCTACTGCCGGTGCGCCGAAGCTCCCGCCGCGATCTCGCGCAACGCGCTCACCAATCCCGCCGCCGCATCCGGATCAGCCAGCGCATCCAGATCAACCGTAGCCGAGAACTGCGGCGACTCTGGACGGAAGTGTACCTGCAAAATATCCTGCCGCCGAGCCGACATCAGCGCATTCAACTCCGCGCTCGGATCCTGCTTCCAGTGCGTCCGCGTCGTCAGCACAATCGGTCCCGGCTGATACAAATCCCACTCCCGCCCGTCGCTCTTGCTCGATGCTACTCCCCGGTTATGCGCGCTCCACCGGTGTCGCACCACTTCCAGATGAAAGCTAGGAGACCCGCCGAGATCGGCCTCAAACGTCAAAGTTTCCTTCTGCCGCTTCCAGCAACTCAGCAGCCAGTGCACCGGCAGCGCTCGCGGCCTGAACTTCACCGTCACGTGCGCATTCTCAAACCATCGCGAAGCGAAATGCAGCCGCGCCTGCAGCCGCGAACTCCCCTCCCAGTGCGACTCCAGAATGCGTCCCTTGCCCGCGCAAGCGATCTGCACCCGGCGCAATGCCGCCGCTCCTTTTTTTCGATTGTAGGTGGAAAACACGAAGTACCACAGTCCCAGTAAGGCGACGGACCCAGCCACGTCAATCAGCAGAAGTCGACCCACAACGCTTCCTATGATGTTCATGGTACGTCTGAGGTTGCGGCGAAGCAAGTGTCCAATGGACCTATATTTCTCTTTATCGGAACGCCCACCCAAAATACTGTGGAAAACAAGCCCGCACCAGCCGGATCCAAGCCCCGAAGGGCCGAAATAATGCAGCCCCGGACGCGAGTCCGGGGTAAGCCCAAGAAAAAGGGAACTAAGCCCCGAAGGGACGACAGAAAGACTCACGCGCTGTCTTTACACCTCTTCAAACCGCACCGACACCCGACTCCCACAAAAAGCAAAGCGCTACCAACAGTGTCGCCAAAGCGAACAACTACGGTAGCGCCGCCAATCCAATCCCAAAAGTTGGATAACGAAACATTGAAAAATGTTGCAATCGAAATGGAATTGCTCTCGCGGAACTTCCAAGAGGAAAAAGGCAAAAGCGCTGCCGACCCAATGCCCCGTGCAGGACACTACGGCAGCGCCGCCACTTCAGAGCCCAAACTACTGCCGGTAGTATAAAAACCAAACTGCCCCACTTCTAGTGCATTGTAAGGCACCACAAGAGCAATGTGAGGACAGCCACCCCCGGCTGTTTGACGCAGTTCAGCACCGTGGTTCGCGCGGCCCGTACCTTATAAAGTACGCGTTACCTCCAAATCCGCCCAAATCGTACATACACAATTGCCAATTTTACCGGAACACTTTCGCCCCTTTCGCCCCCTTCCAGGCTCAACCATGCAGCAGCTATCAACTCCCATGGATTGTTAGGCGTGAAAGGAATGTAAATACACCCCGATAAATACAAAACTGCACAGATAAAAACCAAAACCGGAACATACTGGAGATATGTTCCCACCGGAACACATCTCTAAAAGGGCTAGTCCTTACCCTGTGTGTCCCCTGTGTTAAAGGTTTTCTCAGGCCGCAAAAGCGGAAACAGAATCACGTCGCGAATCGTATGCGAGTCAGTCAGCAGCATGCACAACCGATCCACGCCCACGCCCACGCCGCCGGCAGGAGGCATTCCATACGACAGCGCGCGAATATAATCCTCATCCATCTGGTGCGCCTCAAGGTCGCCACGCTCGCGCTCCTGCAACTGCGCCTCGAAACGAGCCCGCTGATCCTCTGGGTCGTTGAGTTCGCTGAATCCATTCGAGATTTCCATCTGCCCCGCATAAATTTCCCAGCGCTCCGTCCACTCCGGCTCATCCGGTTTCTGTTTCGACAGCGGAGACACCGCCGTAGGAAACTCATAAATAATAGTCGGCTGATCGAGATGCTCCTCTGCAACTGCCTCAAACAAACCAGCGATGGTCTTGCCCGTAGGCTCCTTCGGATCGTATGCCATGTGCGCGTGCGCCTGATTGAAGCGCTCGACCAGTGCCTTGACTCCATCATGCGAAGCGAAGTCACTCATCGCAGGCTTCGCCCCCGCATTCTCGGGCCAGTAGTGGATGATCGCTTCGCGCATCGTCATCCGTTTCCAATTCGCCCAATCGATTTCCTTATCGCCCCACTTCGTTTTCGTTCCGCCAGTCACATCGATGGCGGCTTGCGTGACCAACTCTTGCGTGAGATCCATCACGCCCTGGTAGTCGGTGTAGGCCTGATAGAACTCAAGCATTGTGAATTCAGGATTCCAGCGCCAGCCCAGGCCTTCGTTGCGGAAGTTGCGGTTGACTTCGTACACGCGATCGAATCCGCCGACGACGAGGCGCTTCAAATAAAGTTCAGGCGCGATGCGTAAATATAAATCCATGTCGAGTGTGTTATGGTGCGTCACAAACGGTCGCGCCACCGCGCCTCCCGCGATGGGCTGCATCATCGGCGTTTCCACTTCGATGAAGCCATGCGACTCCAGCGTGCGCCGCAGCGACTGCACCAGCTTGCTGCGCTTCAAGAAAACTTCGCGCACCTCAGGGTTGACCACGAGGTCAACGTAGCGTTGCCGGTAGCGCATCTCGACATCAGTAAGCCCATGAAACTTTTCCGGCAGAGGCAGCAGGTCTTTGCTGAGAAATGTTATCTCCTCCACGTGAATGGTGAGCTCGCCAGTGCGCGTGCGAAATAAATATCCGCTGACGCCGATGTGGTCGCCTAGGTCGAGCAGCTTGTACAAGTCGAAGCCTTTGTCGCCCACAGCATCTTTCTTCACGTAAATCTGCAGCCGCTTGCCATCCTGCTGCAGATGACAGAAGCCAGCCTTGCCCATGAGGCGGATCGCCATGATGCGTCCGGCTACGCGGACGTTGATTCGAGGAGTCTCCAACTGCTCGGCGGGCTTGTCGGAGTAGTCGGCAAGAATCTGCGCGATGGTATGAGTGAACTCGTACTTGCTGCGATAGGCGAGCTGGCCCAGCGCTTCGATCTGTTTCAGCTTCTGACGGCGCAGTTCGTAAACATTTTCGTCGAATGCCAAGAGAGTCCTTTAGTGAAGAGGATTGCGCCTTGGGGCGCGGCTAGCGTTTGGGTGAAACGCGATTATAAACAACCTGGCGATTGAATGGTGCAGGCGCAGCGGGCGGGACAGCCGCCGGGACGGCGGCGCTATTATTGCTTGCGTGTACTTATGTATCATGATACATTGGTACCATGGTTGATGATTCGAAGCTTTTGGTCGAGCGGGTGCAGACCGGGGTGCGGATGGAGAAGCGGCTGCTCAAGGTGCTGAAGGCCTTTGCTGAGTACCACGATATGACCTTGGGCGATCTGCTCGAGGGCATTGTTTTGCATGCCTTTGACGGGAAGACTCCGTTCAGCCCGGCTTCGCTGGAACGGATTCAGGAGTTGAAGCGGTTTTACGATTTTGATCTGGATTCGAGCGCGAGCCATCGGCTGAAGGAGATTAAGGCTCGGCCGGGCCGAAGGCGCGCGGGGAAATGATTCCCTCGGGGGCTAAAAGCCCGCATTCATTGTGGAGCCTTACGCGGTACTGCGCAGGGCGAACTGGGAACGGCTGAGTTTTCGGCACGTCCTTCGATTTCTTCAGAGCAGGATCTGAGGGCGTGGGCTGATACGAATCTTACCCTTGAGGTTAATTATGACTGAACAACGGATGAGAACTGCTCTTACGGGATTGCAATGGACTCTGGGGCTGGTGATTTTGATGGAAGCGGTCTTGTTTGTGATGCCGTCGGCCGCGCACGACTTTGCCCAGACACACATGCCGGATATTGTCCGGTTGGTGCTGGGGTGGGGCGAGATTATTGGCGCGCTGCTCTTGCTGATTCCGCGAACGGCGGTGCGCGGCGGATGGGTGCTGGCGGGGATTTTTGTTTTGGCTATTGTTGTGCACTTGCTGCATGGGGCTTACAACGTGGGGAATCTCCTTATATACACAGCGGCGGCCTGGGCGGTTGTGAGCGGCAAGTCCGCCATGGAGAAGGTCGGGTAGCCGGGATGGGGCCGTTCAAGGCTTTGTTAGTTGAGGGCACGTCCGGGGTAGGGAAGTCGACACTGATTGATGCTCTGATCCGCCGCCACGTTGACTCGGCGAAGCCGAGGCGGGCTGAAGCCCGAACTCATTCGAAGGCTTACGCGGCGCTAAAACGCCGTTCTTCCACGTTTTGGACGCAGGCGTTGAACGCAGGGTTGGACGCAGGCGTTGGTGACTGATGCTTCGTCGAAGGGACGAGAGTATATCGCCGGTAAAGGGGCGGGCGAGGACGCCTGCCCGACAGCCGTCGGGACGGCGGCGCTACCGCGAGCGTAGTTTTATGGGCAATGAAGAATTTATCGGCTGCTTTGAGAACGATGCGATTCCTGCAGACTCGTTTCATCATGCCGATCATGTGCGGTTGGCGTTTGCTTACTTGTGCGAGTATCCGGTGCTGCGGGCGCTGGAGAAGTTTTCCGGCGCACTGAAGCGATTTGCTGATTTGCGCGGGAAGGCGCAACTCTACAACGAGACTATTACTTGTGCCTATTTCTTTCTTATTCGCGAGCGCATGGCTGGTTGCGAAGGCGTAGGATGGGAGGATTTCGCACGGGAGAATTCCGACCTGCTTTGTTGGAAGGGTGGGATTCTTGACCGGTACTATTGCGAGGGCACGCTCAAATCCGACTTGGCTCGGGTGGTGTTTGTGCTGCCTGATAAGTGTTTGGAACTGCAAGCAGCGAGTGATACACATCGGCGGCGGTGACGAAGGGCGTCTCGCTGCGCTCGGCTGAACCCTTCGGCTTCGCTTAGGGCAGGCTGGGCGAATGCGCCCGGTCCCACACGAGCCGTTCCTAGATGCGCCCGCCCTACATGCGCTGTTTCCACTTGAGCCTTTCCCACCAATACATCTGTCTCTTGAAGTCGCGTGCGATCGGCGTTACTATTTCGCTGGCCGGTGCTCAGGCTCACGATCTACACATCTATGCCGCAAAACTACGTACCTATCTTTATTTTTATGGCAGTGATTGGAGTGCTACTGCCGCTTACGCTGCTGGCGGCTAAGCTGGTGCGTCCGGATAATCCCAGCAAGACCAAGTTGATGCCTTATGAGTGCGGCATCGACCCTATCGATAGCGCGCGCGGACGTTATACCGTGCGCTACTACATTGTCGCGATTCTTTTTGTGGTGTTCGATGTGGAAACTATTTTTCTGTTTCCATGGGCGGTCAAGTTTAAGGCGCTTGGGATTTTTGGTTTGGTCGAGATGATGGTTTTTCTGGTGATTCTGATTGCGGGTTTTGTCTGGGTTTGGGCAAAAGGCGCGCTGGAGTGGGTGTAGGGTATTTGCCACTTTCCAAAGCTCTCAACCGAAAAGATCGATAAGAAGGCCGCTAAGGACGCAAAGATCGGCTTGGCTGCGGGGAAATTCGTCGTGCGCCCAGTACGACCACGGGGGCTGAAGCCCGCCGATTTTGTGAGCTTTACGCGGCGCTGAAGCGCCGCTCTTCCACGGGACTTTATGCGTTTGTGACTTCGGCTGCGTGCGTTCGAGACTCCTTTCGCAACCTCTGAGGTCGGTGCTTACCGATCTTCAGCGCGATTGAAATCGTGGTCTTCCCAATCTGCTCATGCTTTGACGAATGTGGTGAGGCCGCGTCTGGTGCGTTCGCGGAGTTGGCATTCGCGCAGTTGCTCGGCGAGCGCTTCCAGGTTCGGAACGCCGTAAATCTGAAACCTATCAAGTTCCGCGTCGGAGGTATACAAGTGCAACCGTGCGTAACCCAACAGCCGCATCCCAAACGGCTTTCGCAACTCGAAATGGTCGATGCGGAACAGTTCCAAGCTCTCCTCGACTTTCGAGAGGATGTTCCACTCCACTTTGACCCGCTGCGTAGTGATTTCGTAGTGAGTGCTTCTGCTCTTTATATACAGATAAATGCACCGGATGCCGCACGCGACCAGGCATCCAAGGACGGTGTAGAGAATGGCGGCATCCTTTGACTGGGGCTGGTCGACATAGCGTTGAACGGCGTATGCGATGCCGATGCCGAGAGCGATGATAATTAGGAACGGCAACAGCTGGCCGATGCTGTAGATCATTGCCGGGTAACCGGCGAATAAATCTTTTTCGACTGCCGAATCTTTCGATGCCGCGAATGCGGTGAGATCGGTGTTGCAGAAACGGCATTTTAGAGCTACGGCCTTGATGGTTTCTCCGCAGACTGGGCAGGCTTTTTCGTCAGCTTCCATTGGGGAACCTTTCGCGAAGCTGAATGATAGCAAATCGCGGAGTTGGCGGAGAACGGCCGCGGAGTTTGCGGAGGAAACCCGCTCGCGCCGCGCGTTCGTTAAATTCGGAGCGCTCGCCTATCGTCTTGCTCGTTGACACGTAATCCTCAAGCTGATAAAAGTTAACGTTCTCTCGGTTAGGCTTCTAGCCGTAGGTTTGCGCACGCCGTTATGCCGGACGAAATTAAACCGCCCGCACCACCCCCGCCGGACGGCGACGCGAAGCCGACCGCGGATGAGCCCGCAATTCTTGGCGGAGTCAAAGCTACTCCTTCCGGCTCGGTGCAAGCGGACGACAAGCTTCCCGCTGAAAAGCTCGCTGCGCCTGCGGCTGCGCCACCGGCCAAGCCTGCTACACCTACTGCTACATCCAACGCTACACCCGCCGCTGCCAAGCCTGCCGCGCCTGCGAAGGCTCCCGTGCCAGCGCCTACTACGTGGGATTCGCCGATGGTTGCGAAGCTTAAGGGCTCGTACGGGTCGGGCATTGAGCCGCTCACTTATGCGGGGCAGAATTATATGGTGGTTGATCGGTCGCTGATCCCTGAGATTCTTCAGGTGCTACGCAACGAAGAGCAGTTCGATTATTGCGTGGACATCACCGCGCTGCATTATCCGCAGCGTGAGAAGCAGTTTGATGTTGTGTGGGTGCTTTATTCTTTTGCGCGCAATGAGCGCATTCGAGTGAAGACGCAGATTGCCGATGGGGCGACGCTGCCGAGTTCGGTCCCTATCTGGGCGGGGGCGAACTGGCTGGAGCGCGAAGTGTTTGACATGTTTGGGATCAAGTTTGACGGGCATCCTGACATGAAGCGGATTTTGTTGCCGGATGGATGGAAGGGACATCCGCTGCGCAAGGATTACGGCATTTTGCAGCAGGATAACGAGTGGGTGCAGATTAATTTGGGGATTGAGAGCGGGCAGTAGAAATGCGGAAAACCTCGACAAGTCGCGCCATGGTCCTCGTTTTTATCGTGTTCGCGGTGCGCGTCTGTGCTTCGGCTCAGACGGGGAGAAACGTTGTTCCTAAGGACTACAAGTTGCCTAGGGGTTGCGCTTTCATGCTGCACATGATCATCCGAGCGCCCAAAGAGTTCGATCGAGGTTTGGCAGACGCGGCAGTAGTTCGTGTCTCTGAGGACAGTGCCGCCTCATCGTTGCGACAGTGGAGTGCCGAATCGTCCCCTGAAGTTTTGCTTAAAGACTCGCACGCAGCGGACTACTTTGTCGTGGCGAGCCACGGCGTTAGGACTCAGAATTTCACATTGCCGGTGCCGCTGCCGAGCTATGAGCTTCACGGTTATGAATTGATTTGTGGGTTACATGGATTCGACGGTTCTGAATAGCTAATGACCGATCCCAACGCAACGCTGGCGCATCATGTCGATATAGCCGATCTCGCGGCTCACGACAAGACGTATCTGGATGCGAATGAGCTTGTCATTAATATGGGGCCGCAGCATCCGGCGACGCACGGCGTGCTACGCGTGATTTTGCGGCTGGATGGGGAAAAAGTTCTTGGCCTGGAATGCGTGATCGGATATCTGCACCGCGGGGTCGAGAAGATTGGCGAGCATCGCACTTATACGATGTTCAATCCGTATGTGGACCGCATGGATTACGTGGCTGCGGTCTCGAACGGGCTGGGCTATTGCGAGACGGTCGAGAAGTTGCTTAACGTAGAAGCGCCGCCGCGGGCGCAGCATGTGCGCGTGATTCTGACGGAGCTGAATCGAATTGCGAGCCACCAGCTTTGGCTGGGAACGCATGCGCTCGATATTGGCGCGATTACCCCGCTGTTTTATACGTTTCGTGATCGGGAAGAGATCCTGAAGATTTATGAGAAGTATTGCGGGGCGCGGCTGACTACGCATGCGTTTCGCATTGGCGGGCTGCAGTACGAAACGTATACGGGATTTGAAAAGGAAGTGAAGAACTTCCTGAATTTCTTTCGGCCGAAGATCGATGAGTACGAGGAACTGCTTACTACGAACCGCATCTGGGTTGAGCGCACAAAGAATGTTGGAGCCATTTCGGCTGAAGATTGCATTGCGCTGGGCGTTACCGGTCCTGTGCTGCGCGCTAGCGGCGTGAAGTGGGATCTGCGCAAGGCTCAGCCTTACGCGAACTACAAGAATTTCGATTTCGACATTCCGATTGGAGAAAACGGCGACACTTACGATCGATACCTGGTGCGCATGGCGGAGATGAGGCAATCGGTGCGCATCATCGAGCAGGCTGTGGATGCGCTGCCGGAAGGTCCGATTATGGCGAAAGTGCCGAAGGTGATGAAGCCTCCGGCGGGCGAGGTTTATCACTCGATTGAAGCGCCGAAGGGCGAGCTGGGATATTTTATTGTGAGTGACGGATCGACGCAGCCTTATCGAGTGCGGGTGCGACCGCCGTCGTTTGTGAACCTGCAGGCGCTTGATCTGATGTGCCGCGGCGAACTTGTGGCTGATGTGATTGCCGTGATTGGCACGCTCGACATTGTTCTCGGCGAGGTGGATCGTTAAATGAGAGCTCGCGAAATGAGAGACCGCGAAATGAGGTCCCGCTGATGCACGCGATCATCGACTACATTTCGTCCTACCTCACGAGCGATAAAACTCCCGGCGCCGCGGGGAATATGTTTTGGGTGCTGGTTTATATCATGCTGGTTTTCGCCGGGCTTTCGGTTGCCGTGATTGCGATGAACTGGCTGGAGCGGAAGATCCTAGCGCACATGCAGGTGCGGCTGGGGCCTATGCGCGTGGGTCCACACGGCTTGCTGCAGCCGATTGCGGACGCCATCAAGTTGTTGCTCAAAGAAGACATTATGCCGGCCGAGGCTGACGGTTTTGTTTTCTGGATGGCTCCGCTGATTGTTGTGCTGGCGGCGTTCACGGTTTTTGTCGTTGTTCCGTTTGGTCCTACGCACGCTATTACGGACATGAATATCGGAATTCTGTTCATGCTCGGCGTGTCATCGCTGAGCGTGTTGGGAATTGTGATGGCGGGCTGGGCTTCGAACTCGCACTATCCGCTGATGGGCGCGCTGCGCTCGAGCGCTCAGATGGTGTCGTATGAGATTGCGATGGGGCTGGCTGTGGTGTCGGTCATCCTGGTGACGAGTCTGCACGGCAGCGGCCTTTATGGTGTGGGTGGCGCAGGGGCGGGCGACGGAACGTTGAGCATGATTGGCATCGTGAGGGCGCAGCAGGAGCAGGGCGTCTGGTTCATCTTCAAGTTCTTTCCGCTGGGGCTGATCGCCTTCTTCATTTTTGCGGTCTCCATGGTGGCCGAGACCAACCGCGCTCCTTTCGATCTAGCCGAGGCGGAATCTGAGTTGACCGCCGGCTTTCACACTGAGTACAGCGGCTTTCGCTGGTCGTTATTTTTTCTGGCTGAGTATTCGGCCATGATCGCGGTTTCTTCGATCGCGGTCACGCTCTGGCTGGGGGGATGGCTGCGGCCGTTTCCGAATCTGTTGAACGGTGATACCTGGGATCAGGCGTTCTCTTTCATCCCCGGAATCACATTTCTTTTTTTCGCGGCGATCTGTTTCTACAATGCGGTTCGCATGCCGAAGCATCCTCTGTTCCGCGTGCAAACGATTGGGCTCTTCGGGTTCGGCGTTGTGCTGGGTTTGATTGGGCTGGCACTGTTTGTCCCGGCTGTGAGTATTCGCGTGCAGGACATTTTCTGGTTCGCAGCGAAAGTTTCGGGATTCATGTACGTCTATATATGGTTTCGCGGCACGTTCCCGCGTTATCGTTTTGACCAGCTCATGCAGTTGGGATGGAAAGTCCTTTTGCCCATGGGCCTGGGAGTTCTGATCCTGACGGCTATTTTCGGATTGTGGCCGTCCATACAACAGTTGATACAGCGATTGATATGACACCCGTAGCCACACCATTTTTCTTTTACCTGTTTGCCGCGATCATGCTGATCGGAGGCATCCTGGTAATCACGCGCAAGAATCCGGTGCATTCAGCGCTGGCGCTGATTGTTGCGTTGCTGGCGCAGGCTTCGATTTATCTTATGCTTTACGCTCCGTTCGTCGCTGGCGTGCAAATCATCCTGTACGCCGGCGGCATTATGGTGCTGTTCCTGTTTGTCATCATGCTGGTGAGCATTGAGCGCTCGATGAAGGAACGGCAGTTTAATAGTCAATGGGTCGCCGGAACCGTTGCGGCTGTTGCGCTTGGTGGATTATTTATCGCTGTGTATGCCAAGGCAGAGAAAATCTTTCCTCATCACGCGATACGGATCACGCCCGACGAATTGCTGAACACGCAGGGCGTCGCGTCGATGCTCTACGGACAATACATGTTCGCCTTCGAGATCGCCTCACTGTTGCTGCTGGTGGCGATTATCGGAGCGGTGGTGATGGCGAAGAAGAGGATTTGAAGACAGCTGCGAGCTGTGAGCGGCGAGCTACGATCCAGTAGCTCAAGGCTCGAAGCTCGTAGCTCAAAGCTCGCGGCTCTATGGAATCCATGCTGCACATCACGACGCTGCATTATCTGGTGCTGGGCGCTGCGCTGTTTCTGCTGGGCGTCGTCGGCGTGCTGACCCGGCGTAACGTGGTGATTGTGCTGATGTCGATCGAGCTCATTCTGAATGCGGTGAATCTGAACCTGGTAGCCTTCTCGCGGCTTTGGGGAGGATTGCACGGCCAGGTCTTTGCCATTTTTATAATCACCGATGCCGCTGCCGAAGCCGCGGTCGGTCTTGGCATTCTGATCGCCTTCTTCCGCAACAAGGAGACGGTGAACATAGACGAAGTGAATTTGCTGAAGTGGTAAAAGGGCAGCTTTTAGCCATTAGCTCTTAGCCCTTAGCCAAAACCCAGGGTTTGAGCTAAGAGCTAAAGGCTAAGAGCTTAAGAGCTTAAAATAATGTTTCTTTCCCACATCTGGCTGATCCCCCTGCTGCCGGCCTTCGGTGCGGCGGTCATGTTCTTTTTTGGCCGCAAGCTGCAGAAGGCTACGGTCAGCGCGGTTTGCGTTGGCACCATTGTGCTGGCGTTTCTGATGGCTTGCGGAGCGGTCTGGCAATATTCGGCATGGTCTTCTACTCCAGAAAACTTTCATAAGCCTTACGAGACCATCCTCTATACATGGCTGGGCACCGATACGGGCCACGCGAATTACGCGATGCACGGCGGAACTCCTGCCGCGTTCCATGCGGATGCCGGCTTCCTGCTTGATCCGCTTTCTGGCATCTGGCTGCTGTTCGTCACCGGCGTCGGCATGCTGATCCATATTTATTCCACCGGTTACATGGCGCATGAAGGTGGCTATTACCGCTTCTTCGGATATCTCAACCTCTTCATGTTCTCCATGCTCACGCTGATTCTCGCCAACAACTACGTGCTCATGTTTGTCGGCTGGGAAGGCGTGGGCCTGTGTTCGTATCTGCTGATCGGATTCTATTTCCACCGCAAGTCGGCCACCGACGCGGGAAATAAAGCATTCATCGTCAACCGCATCGGAGACGCCGGATTTCTGCTGGGAATGTTTTTCATCGCCTGGATTTTCGGATCGCTCCGCTTCACCGAGGTCACGTCTCTGGCGCACAGCGGACGCTTTGCCATCGGCGATCCGCTCATCACTGCGGCGACGCTACTGCTTTTCGTTGGCGCTTGCGGCAAATCGGCGCAGCTTCCGCTCTACGTCTGGTTGCCCGACGCGATGGAAGGTCCCACGCCAGTTTCTGCACTCATCCACGCGGCGACCATGGTCACTGCGGGCGTTTACATGGTTGCGCGCTCGAATGCGCTGTTTGTGCTCGCGCCAAAGTCGATGTTAGTGGTTGCCATCGTGGGCGCATTAACGGCGCTGTTTGCCGCTTCGATCGGCTTGGTGCAAAACGACATCAAGCGCGTGCTGGCTTACTCGACTGTCTCGCAGCTCGGCTACATGTTTCTTGCGCTCGGCGTCGGAGCGTTCGCCGCCGGCGTGTTCCACGTTTTTACCCATGCATTTTTCAAGGCCCTGCTGTTTTTGGGCGCCGGCTCGGTGATTCACGCCATGAGCGGCGAGCAGGACATGCGGAACATGGGCGATTTGTTCCATCGCATTCCTATCACGCATCGCACCATGTTCATCGCGACGCTGGCCATCGCGGGCATTTTTCCGTTTGCGGGATTCTTTTCGAAAGATGCGATTCTCTGGGAAGCATGGTCGCGCGAAGGCGGCGCGTACCGCTTCCTGTGGTATGTCGGCTACGGCACAGCATTGATGACCGCGTTCTATATGTTCCGGCTAATGTATCTGACCTTTCACGGCCACCCGCGCATGAGCCACGAAGCGGAGCACCACATTCACGAGTCGCCGGTGTCGATGACCGCGCCGCTGGTGGCGCTTGCGCTGTGTGCCATCGTCGCCGGATGGCTGGGCTGGCCGCACAGCCTGGGTGGATCCGATCGTTTCACGAAATTCCTTGAGCCCGTTTTTGCCACGGAAGCGCAGGTGCTTGAACAGCAGGGAAGAGCTGGCCAGGTTGCGGCCGGGCAGAAAGAAGAAGAACGCAACACGGGCACGGAATGGCTGCTGATGGGATTGTCGCTTGCTGCCGCCGGCATTGGCTGGGGCATGGCTTGGAGAAGCTATCGCCACGCCGACAAAGGTTACACTGAACCCATCGCCGTTGCTGCTCCGCCCGTGTACAACGTGCTGCTCAACAAGTATTACGTGGACGAAGGCTACGACTACGTCTTCACTGGCCGGCGCAAGGTGGGAGACGTGCGCCTCGGTGTGCTCGGGCTTGGCGTAGCGTCCTCGTGGTTCGACGTACATATTGTCGATGGAGCGGTCAACGCCGCGGGCTGGATCACGCGTCTCTTCGCGACTATTTCGAGTTGGTGGGATAAGTGGATCATCGACGGCATCGGAGTCAATGGTCCGGCAATTCTGGCGCGAGCGCTCTCGTATCCCGCGCGGGCATTCGAATGGGGCCTGGTGCAGTGGTATGCGCTGGTGATGACTGCGGGGCTGGTGGGGTTTGTTTTTTATTACGTGTATCACTGAGGCGCGAGCTGTGAGCTACGAGCTTCGAGCAAGCAAGTGCTGGTCCGCTCGAAGCTCATAGCTCGAAGCTCGAAGCTAACATGCAAAACCACATACTCTCGATCATTCTCTTCACGCCGCTGATCGGCGCGCTCGTCCTCCTGTTTGTTCCCAAGGAGAACAAGGACGCCGTGCGCTGGATCGCGAATATTTTCGCGCTTGGCGGCTTCTTGGTCTCGCTGCCGCTGGTGCCAATGTTCTGGGCGCAGCGCTTCGACGCTACGCAACACTTCAAGTTCATCGAGGGCACTGCCAACAACTGGATTCCCTCCATCGGCGCGGGCTACACGATCGGCATCGACGGCATTTCTTTTCTGCTGATCATGCTGACTACGCTGCTGGGCTGGATCTCGATTCTTTCGTCGTGGACGGCAATTGAGAATCGCGTCAAAGAATATTATGTCTGGTTCTTGATTCTGCAGACCGGTATGCTCGGCGTCTTCATGGCGCTGGATTTCTTCCTCTTCTTCGTTTTCTGGGAAGCCATGCTCGTCCCAATGTATCTGCTGATCGGCATCTGGGGCGGTCCGCGCAAACTTTACGCGGCGATTAAGTTCTTTCTATATACGCTGGCCGGCTCGGTGCTGATGCTGCTCGGTATTCTGTTTTTGTATTTCCACCATGAACGCGTCACGCATGTTTTCACGTTCAGCATTCCTGAACTATACAAGACTGCGCCGCAAATTTATTCCGACCCTGCTTACGGGCCGACGATCGCCACTTTGCTGTTCTTCGCTTTCTTCTTTGCGTTCGCCATCAAGGTGCCGATGTTCCCCTTCCATACGTGGCTGCCTGACGCGCACGTGGAAGCGCCGACCGCCGGCTCGGTCATCCTCGCCGGCGTTCTGCTGAAGATGGGGACGTACGGCTTCATCCGCTTCTCGCTGCCGTTCTTTCCTGACGTGCTCACTCATGGCAAAGTCCGCGGCTGGATGATCGCGCTCTCGATCATTGGCATTCTTTATGGCGCTCTCGTCTCGCTGATGCAGAAGGACATGAAGAAGCTGGTGGCGTATTCCTCGGTTAGCCATCTTGGCTTTTGCACGCTGGGAATCTTCGCGCTTACGCCGCTTGCCTTGAGTGGATCGGTGCTGCAGCAGATTAATCACGGCATCTCGACGGGAGCGCTGTTCTTGATTGTCGGCATTCTCTACGAACGCCGGCACACGCGCGAGATTGCCGAGTACGGCGGCATTTCAACGGTCATGCCCGTCTACGCCACTATTACGCTGATCATGTTCCTTTCGTCGATGGGGCTGCCGCTGCTCAACGGTTTCATCGGCGAGTACTACATAATGCTCGGTACGTTCATGGTGAGTTGGAGATGGGCGGCGTGGGCCGTGCCCGGCGTGGTGCTTGCCGCGGCGTATCTGTTGTGGCTTTACCAGCGGGTCTTTTTTGGCACGGTAACGAATCCGAAGAATGAGAAGCTGCACGATCTGACGCCGCGTGAAGTGCTCACGTTTGTGCCGCTGCTGATCATGGCCTTCTGGATCGGTCTTTATCCCAAACCGTTTTTGCAGATTCTTGAGCAGCCCGCTACCCAGATCGTGCAGAGCGTGACGAACCCGCAGGGTGCAAGCGCGGGCGCAATGAATGCCGCGCTCCTGCAGCAGCCCGAGACAGCGCAAGCAGAGAAGGGGAAGAACTAGTGGGCGGCGTGGCAGCTCTGGCATACGACTGGCATGACTACGTGATGGCCTTGCCCATCACGCTGCTCACTTTGTTTGCTCTCGGCATTCTGCTCATCGATCTCATGATCCCGCCGGAGAGCAAGTGGATCAACGGCGCGACCGCGTTCATCGGGGTGCTATTCGCCGCGGGCGGCGTGTACAAAATTCAATCGCTGATGGACGCGCAGCACTCGGCGGGCGCACTTGGCATGATGCGCAGCATGCTGATCGACCGCGTCGCCATTTACTTTTTCTATTTATTTCTCGCCGCCACAGCCATCTCCATTCTGATGTCGATGCGCTACTTGCAGATCGAGCATGAGAATCACGGCGAGTATTACACGCTGATGTTGCTCTCGGTAGTCGGCATGATGTGCATGGCCTCCGGGTTCGACATTGTGCTGATGTTTATCGGCCTGGAGTTGATGGCGATCTCCACCTATGTTCTTGTCGGGTTTCTGCGGCGCGACCGGCGTTCAAACGAAGCGGCGCTGAAATATCTTTTGCTGGGCGCGTTTTCGTCCGGCATTTTTGCGTATGGCCTGTCGCTGCTGTACGGCCTGACCGGAAGCACGAACCTGCTTGCGATCAGCACACAGATCGCGCAGATACTCGCCAAGGATCCTCATAATGCCATTGCTATCGTCGCGTTGCTGACGACGATGACGGGGCTGCTGTTTAAGATTGCTGCTGTACCGTTTCATCAGTGGGCTCCCGATGCGTATGAAGGCGCGCCCACCTGCGTTACTGGATTTATGTCCGTTGCGGTGAAAGCCGCAGGATGGGCGCTGCTGTTGCGCATTCTGATTGGCAGTCCGTTCCAGCTCGGCGGACTAATCGCGATGCGCTCCACGTGGGTTCCCGTGCTGGTCTTCGTTTCCATCGCGACCATGACGGGTGCAAACTTTGCCGCGCTCACTCAGACCAACACCAAGCGCCTCCTCGCGTATTCTTCCATCGCGCACGTCGGCTACATGTTGCTCGGGCTGATCGCGGGCACGTACACGGACATCAGCTCCGACGGCCTCAAAGGCATCCTGATTTATCTGCTCGTCTACACGTTCATGAACCTGGGCGCGTTTGGCGTAATCGCATCGTTGCGGCACCGCAATGTGATCGGCGACGAACTCGATGATCTCAACGGACTCTACGCGCGCGCTCCCGTCGAAGCTGTGCTCATGCTGATCTTTCTGCTCTCGCTCGCCGGGATTCCGCCTCTGGCAGGCTTTTGGGGTAAGTACTTCATCTTTCTAAGCTTGATCGAAACCGGGCACTACGCGCTGGCTTCGCTAGGCGTGCTCTATTCCGTCTTCGGCCTGTATTACTACCTGAAGATGGCGAACGCCATGTTTATGGGCCAGCCGGAGGAGCGAGGTTTGCTGCCGGTAAGTTGGACGATGCGCGTCGCGCTCGGAGTGACTGCATTCGCCACGCTCTTCATTGGGATCATGCCCGACCGCTTCATCCAATTCGTGAACTGGTCGGCAAACATAGCGCAGAATCCGGCAATGTCAAAGCTAGTACGCTAGGCGGCTCTGGGCAGAAGCTGAAAATGCTCGCGTGGAGACGGGTGCATTCTCCCGTCCCGGTCAGCGAAGCGCAGCCGGAATCTTTCAATGCTACCGATGAGCGTAGAATCCACTCTGCAAGGCTAAAGCAAAAATGCCAGCCGATCCAGATTCCGAGCCCGGTAAGAAAGAGAACTTCTGGGTGCAGGCAGCCCGCTACAGTCAGTTGGCGGTCGTTTTTCCCGCTGCGCTGGTTGTGGGATGGCTGCTCGGTGCGGCACTTGACCGCTGGCTGCACACCACTTGGCTCTACCTTGCCGGCATCCTCCTCGGCATCGCCGCCGGTTTCATCGAACTGATTCGCACAGCCATGCGCGATACCAAATAGCTCGTCGATGCCCGACCAGATACACACCGAACCAGACGCGGCGCAGGCCGCTACGGCCGAGCATTTCTATTCCGGCGCTCTCGGTCGCATTGGGGGTGTCATGGGCGTGCTCGCTCCATTGCTGGTTGCGGCCGCATGGTGGAAGTTCGGCCCGCGTCCCGCCATAGGCTTCGCCTTCGGTTGTGCCATTGCCTATCTTAATTTCTACTGGTTGAAGCGTGTAATCGCGGGTTTCGCCGATCGTGCTACTGGTGCCGCCACATCGCAATCCGGGCAGGGAATCGTCTTTCGTTTTCTGCTACGTTATGTTTTGATGGCGCTAGGTGCCTATGTTATATTCACTGTTTCACCCGCGAGCCTGAATGGGCTTCTTGCGGGCTTATTTTTGCCCGTAGCCGCCATCGGATGCGAAGCGGTTTACGAGCTGTACGCAGCGCTGGCGCGCGGCGTATAACGAGCACGGAAGAGCTTAGGAGCTAGCAGCTAGAGACTTTTCATTTATGCCCGAGCAACTTTGGTTCACCGAAATCCTGAATCGCCTGTTTGCCGGCCCCGTCACGGCGTTGCTGCTGGCATTGCATGTCAAGGTGAAATATCCGATAGCTCCTATTCCAAACTCTTTTGCGATGGAGATTTTGGTTTTCTCGTTCCTGTTGATTCTGTTTCTGCTGGTTCGTTCGCGCCTTTCGGTCGATCGTCCGGGCTCGTTGCAGCATGTCTTCGAGGGCGTTGAGGGATTCATCCAGGGCCAGAGCGACGAGATCATCGGCCACCACAGCGAAGGCTACACACCATTCCTGGCTACGCTCTGCTTCTTCATTCTGTTCTGCAATCTGATCGGCGTGATTCCGGGCTTCGAGTCGCCGACCGCGGTGCCCATAGTTCCTCTCGGCTGCGCTCTCTGTGCTTTCTTTTATTATCAGGCTCAAGGATTCAAGCACGCCGGAATCAGTTATCTGAAGCACTTCGCCGGACCTATGCCCGCTCTGGCGCCGCTAATGATTCCCATCGAACTCATCAGCCATCTGGCACGTGTGCTGTCGCTCACGATCCGTCTGTTCGCCAACATGTTTGCCGGCGATATGGTAACGTGGGTTTTCTTTTCGATTGTCCCCATCGGCGTGCCGATCGTGTTCCTGGGTCTGCACATCGGAGTGTCACTGTTGCAGACGTATATTTTCGTCCTGCTCACGACCGTTTATTTGCAGGGCGCGGTTTCGGAAGAGCACTAGAGGCAGTCGTCAGTGATCAGTGGTCGGTGATCAGTAAGAGCCTAATCGAACGAGTTCTTGGGGTGGTCCCACCCTTAAGGTTTTACTGATCACCGACCACTGGCCATTGATTTTCAGCCGCGAGCGTGAGGGCGTCTGCACGGTATGACGTCAACCACCCACTGGCGGTATTTCATACGAGGAGAAACACAATGAGCAAGTTGAGTAAGTTGTTTATGGTACTGTCTGTACTCTCGTTCGCCGTCCCGGCCTTTGCGCAGGGCGAAGTTGCATCAACGGGGGTCAACTGGGTCGCCATCGCCGCTGGATTCTCCATGGCCTTTGCTTCCGGCATCTGCGCTCTGGCGCAGGGCAAAGCGACCGCCGCCGCTGCTGAGAGTCTGGCCCGCAATCCAGCTGCCCGTCCCGGCATTCAGCTGGCTCTGATTCTGGGTCTGGCCCTGATCGAGTCACTCGCGCTTTACACCTTGGTCATCATCTTTGCCAAGGTGAAGTAGACAAGTTTCAGAGTTTCAAAGTTTCGACGGCTTTAGGGTTCAAGAGTTGTAATCGCAAAAAAGGCCTCTGCTCGTCGCAGAGGCCTTTTGATTTTCCGAACGATGCGGGCTAGGGAACCCACCTCGCTGGCTCGTCCGGATCATCTCTTGTTTCAATCATGGCTGCCCCGATAGCGTCGACAGTCACGGCTCTTTTTCTGGCGCGGACTTTCAGTGCGACGGTGAGGAACCACAGAAATGCCACAACGACGCACCCGCCAAGAAACCAGATAAAGTCCATCGCAGTGACCAGTTCGATGCGGCAGGGAAAGCGCGGTCGTCGAAATCTTGAAACTTTGAAACTTTGAAACTCTGAAACTCTGAAACCTTGAAGCCTGTCCCCTAGATCTTCCGCTCCCCGCTCCACTGCTGCTCTTTATTCTGCGGAGCGTGGTTCAGCGCGTCCACCAGAAGACGGCGCAGGCGATAGCGGCTTTCCAGGTCGGTGTTCACGATTTCGAATCCTACTTCATTGATTCGCGCCCTGCGTAGGAGCACATGCGCCTTGATTTTCGATCGCAAGCCCACTGAAATTTCCAACTCGGCTTCGCTGCCGATGCGCAGATTGTCTTCTTTCGTACCCATGCCGCCGCCCAGGCTCAATTCGCGGACCAGGATTCTTGACTTGCCCCACGAACTACCAATCCAGGCGTTGATCGAACGCGACAGTGCCATACGCTCGTAGCGCCGTTGCCTTACCCACGGACATGCGGGAGCCGTATCCAGAGGCGCGATCGCGAGTTCAGCCGCCTCGATGCCGCTGTCAGAAAGAATTTGAGCGCTGTAGCGCGGATCAGTCTTCGCGAGCGACTGCGCCGCCGCGATTCGCAGCTCTCGGTGATAAACCCATCCAAATGTTTTCTTAGTCTCGATAATTTCGCGCAGCAGCGCCACCGCTTCCGGATCACGCAAACGTCCCAAAGACTCGATGGCTTTGAGTTGCACAAACGGCGGACGCGAAGCCGTTTCCCCCGGACGTGCCATGGCCAGCAACGGCGGCGCAGCCGTGAGGTCTCCGCTCATTCCGATTTCATCGATGGATTCTGGCAGCACTGCGGAATCGAGCACTTCCGCCAACTCCAGCAGTGTGCGCCCACGGTTCGGCGCAGCTCCGTATGCGATCTGGCGCACCACAATGTCGTGATAGAAACGATTCCATTCGGGCAGGCGCGCCGGCAACAGCTCGAGCAACGTGTCTACATCCAGCCGGCTCAAGAGCCCGACCACACCCGCAGCCTGCCGTGGCTGCCCGGTGCGCAGAATTTCCCGCAGCTGCACCAGAGCCGGACTGCCCATCTCTTTGACCAGTTCCACCATGCGATCGCATTCGTCGCGCCGCATGCAGCGGAAGAAGCGGTCAGCCAGATGTTCTGCTCCCGATTGCGATGTGCGCCGCAGTACCACGAGCAGATCCGCGGGCACCGAATCGCTGCGCAACGCCTCTTCAATAAACTCCGGAATCCGATTTTCCACGCCCACGCGCGGCCTAAGATCATTCACCAGCACGGGGCGTTGCTGCAGCAACAAATCCATCCCGCCGCATACGGCATTCACGGCCTGATAATTTCTGGCCTCGCTCGCTTCCTGGCTCAGGCGCACGAAAGCCGCGCTAAGCAGGCTTTGCAGCTCAGGATCTTTTTCCACACACAACTGCTCGCTAACTTTGTGGATTGCCTTACCCATCGATTCGCCACCCAGCCGGGAATAAAGGTCGGCAAGCTGGCTCAATCCAATCGCAGTCTTGCGGCGAGCCTCTGCGTCTTTCGTGCCGAGGCAACCTGAATAATTATCCAAGATTTCAGCCGACGCCTGTTTGTCGTCGCGATCGAGCAACACTTCCACGAACTGCCGCAGGTTGCGCGGAGGCACGCACGGCGCTTCGTTTGACATCAGCACCGTCTTCTTGCCCGACTCCGGCACTTCCGCCCAGAACATTCGGTCCAGGATGTCGGCGTGCGACTCCACCAGGATTCCGGCCTTGTTCATCTTGTCTTCTTGCAGCTTCAGAATCTGGCGCAGCGAATCCATCTGCCGGCTCATGTGCTCCATCATCTGATGGACCGCATTCACCTTCACTTCGCCCTTCGAATAACGCTCGAGCGCGAAGCGGATCGCCATATGCTCGGCCGCTTTCATCAGCAGCGGCGTGTCTTGTTGCTCCGTCGTGGCTTTGGCCGCCAGACTGCCCAGCAGTTGCTGCAGGTTCAGCCGCGTATTCGGATCGGTTTCCGTCAGCTCTTTCTGCAAGACTTCCGGGCTGGCATTGGGATCTTCCTGCACCTGCCCGAACCGAGTCAGCAGCCGGATGGCCTGCACCACTTCCGCCTCTTGCAGAGGAACCACTGCACCTTCCCAGGCCGGCGCTGTTGCAGTTCCCGATCCATCGCCGGTGCTGGGTGCTGCTCCGGCGACCCAGTGGCCGGGAACATTCGGAACGCTTCCGAACGGAACGGATGCGCCACCTTGACCTCCGCTGCCTTGTCCTCCGCCGCTCGCGTTTGCGCCTTCCGCTGCCGCGATCAGTTGCAACAGTTTCTGCGGATCGTTCAGCCACTGCTTGAACTCAGGTCCCAGAGTTTGCGCCGCGATCTGCGCTGCCACGCTGATGTCACCGGTCAGCGGATCGGCCGCCACAAATTTCACTTCATTGATCTTGATCGTGCTGTTCTTGCTTTCGCTGTTGAGCGCTTCCTTGATTTGTTTGGTAACGTCCTGGGCTTTGGACCCAGCCACCGTGAAAGCCCGCACCAGCCGGGCGAAGTCTTCGATCGTCACATCTTTGGAAAAATGCAGGCTGGCCAGTCCGGCCGTGCTCAACAGCTGTCCAAAGCTGCGTTCGGTCTGTCCGGCTTCCAGCGGAACTCCATCGAGCAACAACTTGTTGTCGGAAACGCCTAGCAAGAATCCGCCCTCGCCAGCTGTAGGCAGCCCGTTCTGCAATTCGTTCCAGGCAGTTTCGAACTGTGCTTCCGTGCGCTTGTGATCGGGGCCGTACATGCGCGCGTACTTAATCAGAATGTTCAGACTGTGTACGAAGGCGCGTGCCGAGGCCGCACGGTTTGCATGAAATGTCGTCGCGTCGTTGATAAGGCACTCCTCAACCGCTGCTCTGATCCGCAACTAAGACAAGCAATGAAAGGGTAAATCCAACAGGTAAGGCCGCGCACATTACGGAGGTCACTGTTCACCCAGTGCTCGGGAGGCTGCCCATCGGAGTCGAGGGATTGTCCTATGGCAGATATTGGCCGGGAGTGGCATTTGAAGCCATCTCCGGCGAAAATAGACGTACGCGACTATCATTGTTCTGTGTTCTGTCACGTTCTGTGTTCTGTCATCAAGGTTCTGTGGTCAAGTTCCCGTAACTAAAGTGCCTTCCTCTACCACGCAAACCACGCGCATCCAAAAAACCACCGGCCTCCGCTACTGGATGCTGCGGGTGCTGGAGGAGTGCGAGCGCGTTTCCGCCGATTTCGCCGCTGATCCGGTTCATGACCTGCGCGTCTCGTTGCGCCGCTGCCGTTCCTTGGCGGATGGATTGATGGCGCTCGATCCCGACCTCAACTGGAAGGCCATGCGGAAGGCCGGCAAACGGCTGTTTCAGCGTCTGGGCGACCTGCGCGACATCCAGGTGATGATGGAATGGATAGAGAAATTAGAAAAGTTGGAACGAACTCGCGTAGAGAAGTCGAACCCGCTCGATCTGTCGGCGTCGGAGGAGATCGCTGAGGTTGCCGCAGATGAATCCAGCCCCCGCGCTACTCCCGTCGATCCCGCAGCCGAGGCGCTGGTAAAAATCCTGACTGCACGCGAGCGCGAACAAAAACTCGAAGCCCGCGCCGCTCTCGAAGAGTTCGACGGCAAGCAATGGCGCCAGTGGAGCAAATCGCTTCCAGCACGTGCCGTGCGCTTCCGCCCCGGCAGCCCGCTCTTCCAACATCTTGCACTCGAGCGCTGGACAACGGCTCGCGAACTTCACAATCGCGCGCTACGCAACCGCTCGCAAACCGCATTTCACAGCCTTCGCATCGGCATCAAGCGCTTCCGCTACATCGTCGAGAATTTTCTTCCCGCCGAACACAAGGCCTGGAGTAACGACCTCAAAGAAATGCAGGACTTGCTCGGCGAAGTTCACGACCTCGATGTGCTCTGGTCGACGGCCGTCTCCTGCCACATTTTTCCCGACGAGCATGTGCGTCGGCACTGGCACGAACGAATTCTCTCTGAGCGCACCAAACGCATCAATGGCTATCGAAAGAAAATGGTCGGCGCCGATTCTCTCTGGCAGATCTGGCGCGCCGCCCTCCCGCAAGGCAAACAGATTGAAGTCCTCGCCACCCGCCGCATGAAGCTCTGGGCGAGCAGTCTCGATCCTGACTTTCCGCACTCCGAGCGCGTCGCCAGTCTTGCTCTTCAACTCTACGATGGCCTTCTCGGCATCGGATGGCAGCCCGCTCTGAACCGCATCTCTGCACGGTCCAGCCTGCTAGCCGCGGCGCTGCTGCACGATGTCGGCAAGTCTCAAGGCGAGAAAGGACATCACAAGGCTTCCTTCGAAATGATTTGCGCTCACGGCGCTCCACTAGGCTGGAAGCCCACCGACCTGCAGCGCGCCGCAATCGTAGCCCGCTTTCACCGCGGAGCCCTGCCCACACGAAAGCACAAGTCTCTGCGCGATCTACTCCCAGACGAGCAGAAGGGAACTATCGAGCTAGCCGCAATCCTACGCCTCGCGAACGCCCTGGACGCGGCGCACGACGGCCACATCCGCCGCATTCAAATTGAAAATGATCAGATCAGAGTGAAGGGAAGTGAAGCTCTGATTATCGCCGCCGAAGGATACGCGGCTTTGGGACCGTCCGCGCAAACAATTGCCGCCGGACGGCACTTGCTGGAAACGGTTCTGCGACGCCCGGTGGTGGTGAAGGCGATGAAAAGCCTTAGATCACCTTCGCGTCGAATCCGCTGAGCACAGCCGCTTCGCGCAACCGCTGATCCGCGGCTATGAAAACCTTCCCGTGCGGGATGTTTTCGCTCCACTCTAACGCCGCCGCGAGCTGAAGAGCGTCGGCCGCCTTCAAGTCGTAACGATCAACGAGTTGGGCAGCTCCGGCTCGCAAAGAATTCGAGGGCTGGACGACACGCCAGGCTGCGGCCAAATCGGCAGCCAAACGCCGGGACGTAACCCAATCTTGGGAGGTGAGTTGCTTCATGCGAACCAACCGTCTCAAAGCACTCGCAATCTCGACTGGGGTCGTCCACCACACCACCGCCCCGTAACTCAGGTACAGTTCGACCACTCGGGGAGTGATGCCCTGATGCGCACAAAGCGGAACAAGAGCGCTCGTGTCCCAAAAGGCCAGCGATCGTTCTAGCGGTCCCGCTCTTCCTGCCATAATCGTTCCATAACCTCATCGGAAATGTTTCCAGGCGGGTCCGGCCACGATACCGGCGATCTGCGTCTTTTCAAGGGTGGCGTCATAATGCCACGAGCAATTAGTCGGCGTTCCCGCTCGGGTTCGTCTTCGGCTGAGCACGGAACAATGCGCGCCACCGGCTTGTTGCGGTCGCAGACCAGCAACTCCTCACCGTCGCGAACAAACTGAAGGTGAGCGCTGAGCCGGGCTTTCAAGTCACTGATCTTCACAGTACGCATGAACTGATTCTAGCAGACATGACTATGTTGGTCACGTTAGAAATCGGGAAGTTCTATCTGTTTGGCACCCGCTGGTAGCTAGTAGCTTCGCAGTTACTTACCATGAAGCCGCGCCTAAAGATACAACTGTCCTTGCTTCCCGAAGCCCGAAGCCCGAACTCATGACTCACGCCCAACTAGTCGAAAAAGCCGTCCACTGGCTCCGCCGCTACCGCTGCGGAGTCGTGCTCTCCGAACAAGCCTGCGTCAGCGGAGAAATGCCCGATGCGATCGGCTGGAAGCGCACCTGCCATTCGGTGCTAGTCGAGTGCAAGGTCACGCGCTCCGATTTTCTAGCCGACCGCGCCAAGCCTTTCCGCCTCAAACCAGAGCAGGGAGTCGGCTGCGAGCGCTTCTACTTAGTGCCTGCTGGATTACTGCGCCGCGAAGAACTACCCCAGGGCTGGGGATTGCTCGAACTCCAGCGCGGCAGAATCGAAACGGTGCATCCTTCCGCGAAGAATCTCCGCACCGCCGCTGGATTCCAATGCGAAATGAACCTGCTGCTAGCCAGCCTGCGCCGCGTCGAGGTCCGCGTAGAACCGCAAAGCATCACAGACTTCCTGAAGTGGAAAAACCGCATGGCAGAATACAACCGAGGTTCTCTACCCGAAGGACTGGCCAGCGCCGAAGAAGAATCTAACGTATTTCTAGAACCGGACCTTGTGTAGCGGCCCGAAGCCCGAAGCCCGAAGCCTACAACTCTCTCCGACCCTCCATGGCTTTCAGCATCGTGATCTCATCCGTATATTCGATGTCGCTTCCGACCGGGATGCCCATGGCGATGCGCGTCACCTTCACACCCACGCGCTTCAGTTGTTGCGAGAGATAAGTGGCCGTTGCTTCGCCCTCGACCGTCGGATTAGTAGCGATAATCACTTCATCCACATTGCCGGCGTCGACCCGCGTGATGAGGTTCGCGATGCGCAACTGTTCGGGTCCCACGCCGTGCAGCGGAGAAATCGATCCATGGAGCACGTGGTAGACGCCGTTGAAGTGCTTGGTTTTATCAATGGCGGCAATGTTGGTAGGTTCTTCGACCACGCAAACCAGTCGCTGGTTGCGGGTCGCGCTGGTGCAATAAACGCATGGATCAACGTCCGTAATGTTGTTGCACACCGAACAGAGCCGCAGGCTGGCCTTCACGTCGCGGACGGCGGCAGCCAGCGCTTCGGCGTCTTCATCACTTGCGCGCAGAATGTAAAACGCCAGCCGCTGCGCGCTCTTCGAGCCCACGCCCGGCAGTTTCTTCAACTCATCAATCAGCCGCGACATCGGCTCCGCAAATTTAGACATAAAAAGAATTGAGTGATTGCGCGATTGGGTCATCGGGCGATTTGAAAACCAACGACAGAACCTAATCAGCGGCCGAGGGAACGGATCAATCGCCCAATGACCCGATCACTCAATCGCTCAATCCCTACATTCCCATCCCGCCCAGCATGCCGCCCACTGTGGATTGCATCGTGGTATCGATCTTGCGCGCGGCTTCGTTCACTGCAGCCAAGACCAGGTCCTGCAGCATCTCCACGTCGCCCGCCTTCACAGCCTCAGGGTCGATGCGCAGGCTGAGCAGTTGCTTGCGGCCATCCATTTTCGCGGTCACCGTGCCGCCGCCCGCGGAAGCCTCGACCACCGTCTCCAGCATTTTCTTCTGCAGGGTTTCGTACTGCGACTTGGCTTTCGACATCAGTTCTTGCAGATTGAATCCGCCCATAAAACCTCGGCTTTTGGCTTCCGGCGTTCGGCTCTCGGGAGCAAACTCTCGATGCCGATCGCCGATTTGCTCACCGCTTCTCTTTGTAATCGATCACGGTCCGAATCTCAGCCCCAAACTTTTCTTGCAGCCGCCGGACTACGGCATCCTGCTCCGCTCGCCCTCGGCCGCCAACGCCCGAGTTCGCCCCGCTGGATTTCGCGGACGCGCCGTTGCGTTTCTCTGGCGCGGCTACGTTCGCTCCCGCAACAATTTTCAGCTTGACTGCTCGACCCAAAATGCCGCTGGCCGAAGCGATCGCCAGCCGCCGGGCCTCGGGCCCCACCGACATGTCAACGACAGTTTGCGACTCCGATACCTTGATCACGACTTCATTTCCTTCTACTGCCCACTCGCCCGCTTCCAGCATCGAGACAAGAATGCGCTGATTGCCATCCGCGAGCGCTTGCAGCACAGCAGCTTGCAACCTGTCGATGGGCGCGCCTGTCGCTGCAATCGACGGCTGGACCTTCGAAACTTGCAGGTCGGCCGGCGCCTGCGGAACGAGTTGTGAGTTCACTTCCGCCGAACGTTGAACCTCAGGACTCGCACTGATCCGCGACTCGGTAGCGGGTTCACTTACGTTCGCAGGCGCGGCCGAGCCCATCACCACTCGCGGCTGTGCGCTCCCACCCGTAGTACTGCGCGGTGCGCTGCCGGCAACTTGGTCGGCAGCGGCCTCCTGCCGCGGACC
>Ga0302326_10000235_pt1 | contig 161548 bp, 129 predicted proteins | sample Palsa_T0_3_FD_202264 | JGI IMG/M metagenome (GOLD analysis project Ga0302326, IMG submission 202264) | Peat permafrost microbial communities from Stordalen Mire near Abisko, Sweden - Palsa_T0_3 | ecosystem: Environmental > Terrestrial > Soil > Palsa > Peat permafrost | place: Sweden: Abisko... | reverse complement strand
CCTTAGAGAACTCACACTCGATGAACGAAACAGGGACAACGACGCGGAGGGCGGTCCCACAACTTCGTCCGAAGAGTTGATTTCAAACGCCTTGCAATTCACGCGGCTGGAAGCTTACTTGCGTATGTCATCGGAAGGAAATAACTTGCCGGTGATTTTTGCCAGCGGCTACAGCACCGATCCGGCAGTGCTCACCAAAATCGATCATCCCGCTGCGTCGTTCCTGCATAAACCATACACACCTTGCGACTTGGGCCGCAAGGTTTGGGAGGCTCTGCAGCGCGCGCCCCGCCGCCAAATCCGGTGTCGCCAAATCCGGTTGACAGCTCTGCTCTTCGTGTGTTATTTCCCGGGTACTATATCGCTCCAACCAAAAGGTTGGTGAACTGGAAAGCAAACAGCAGCACAAACGTCTAAGATCTTCACCTACAATCCCCCCCTCCACCCCGGGAGGTCGTGACCCCATCACGACCTCCTTAATATTTCAGGGCTTGGCGCGTTCCCGGCTCCGCCGCTCGCGCCCCCCCAATCGTGCAATCACCAGCTATGTAACAAATCGAACCGGAGTATAATGCCCCCGTTCCAAAATCTCAGCCGGCGGATGCCTAAGTATGTTCCCGGTGCTGGAGGGAGGGATCGTGGGCCTCCAAATTACAGCCCGTCGAGCGGGTGATGTGGCGATATTGGATTTTGCGGGACGCGCGACGATTGGCGAAAGCGCGGAGTCGATGACCCGTGAGCTGCAAAAGCTGGTGGCCGAAGGCAGCCGGAAAGTGTTGGTCAATCTGGCGTTGGTTTCGCAGATTGATAGTACCGGCCTCAGCGCACTGGTTCGTGCTTTCGTTTCTCTCGAGCGTTCCGGTGGCTCTCTGAAGCTATTACGGCCCAGCGGCAGCGTTCGGCACGTGCTCGAATTGACTCGCCTGATTCGTTCGATTCCGACCTTCGAAGATGAGACCGTTGCGCTGGAGGCATTCGTGCAGCCGGCGGCTGGGGCGCGATAAGCTTCGCAACGGCTGATCAGGGTTTGTCGCGGAGCGGTAAGAAAAGTGCGGTATTAGGAATTCTTCTTCAAGTCCGCCAGCACCAGCTTAGCCACTTCTTTCAAGGTATCAAACACTCCCTGCCCGGTGATCGCCACGCCTTCGGTTACCGGTTCGCCCTTCACCATCAACTGCTTCTTCAATTCATCGGGGGTCATGATGTTTGGCAGGTCGCGCTTGTTGAGTTGCAAGACGTAGGGGATGGTATCAAAATTGAGGTTGTGGTCTTTCAGATGCTCGCGGAGGTTGTCCAGCGTTTCAAGGTTGGCGTCAATTCGCTCGACCTGAGAATCTGCGACGAACACCACTCCATCCGCCCCTTTCAAGATCAGCCGGCGGCTGGCTTCGTAAAATACCTGCCCGGGAACGGTATAAAGGTGAAAGCGGGTTTTGAAGCCGCGGACGGTGCCCAGATCGAGGGGCAGAAAATCAAAGAAAAGGGTGCGGTCGGTCTCGGTGGCTAGCGACACCATCTTGCCTTTCTGGTTGGCACCGGTGTGGTCGTAAATCCACTGCAGATTGGCGGTCTTGCCGCCAAGACCTGGGCCGTAGTAAACCAATTTGCAGTTGATTTCTCTGGCAGGAAAGTTTATGAACGGCACAGATTCCTCAGTATTTATTCCCTTTTGTTTATAGCACAGGGCTGCTCCCCAGGCCAACGTACCCACCAGATTGTGGCGCAAAGTTGACAATGCCATTTCGGGAGGTTCGGGGGAGCTTTTGCGGCGCGCGTTGACGCGGCGTAAAAACTTTGTTATGTTGCGCATTGATGGCACCGCGCAACAAAGCAGCTAAGCGGCGAGTGCAGGCGGCACTACCTTCCCGCTCCAGATCTAAAGTTATGAAAGAGAATACTTTAGCATCTAAATCCGGGGTTGCAAAGACCCCCATCGAGAAGCCCGACGTGGCCACTCAGCAACAGTTGAAGCAATACGAAGAAGCGCTACGACTCTTCCAGCAACAGAAGTTTCACAAAGCAATGCTCTTGCTTGAGGCGGTGGTGAAGGGCCCGAGCAAGGAGCTGGCCGATCGCGCGGGGATGCACATCCGAGTGTGCGAGCAGCGCATCACTCGCCCGCCGGCTCCGGTGATCCGCACCGCCGAGGACCATTACACCCATGGCGTGGCGATGATGAATCTGGGACGCTGGGACGAAGCTCGGGAACATTTGGACCGGGCGCGGAAAGCGTCGCCGAAGGCCGACCACGTGGTCTATGCGATGGCGGTGCTGGACTGCCTGACCGGCGAAGCCGAATCGGCGATTCAGAATTTGCAGTTGGCGATCCAGCTGCGCCCGGAAAATCGGTATCACGCGCGTAACGACGAGGATTTCTCGTTCCTGCAGGAAGATCCGCGCTTTACCGAACTGCTCTACCCTGAACGCGAAAGCTCTGCCAGCACCTAACCCCCACCCGTGAGAAAGGTTAGCCAGAAACACGCCCGCCCGGTTCGCGTGGTGGCCTTAGGTGGCGGCACGGGTCTTTCCACATTGCTGCGGGGGCTGAAGGAATACGTCGCGCAGGGCCCTCAGAACCGCGCCAAGCGCCCCATTTCGGATTTGGCAGCGGTGGTGACGGTAACCGACGATGGGGGCAGCTCAGGCCGCCTGCGGCGTGAATACCGAGTCCTTCCTCCCGGAGACATTCGCAACTGCATGGTTGCGCTTTCCGACGACGAATACCTGCTCAGCCGCCTGTTCCAATATCGCTTTCCGGCCGGACCGAGCCTGGGCGGTCACACGTTTGGAAATCTTTTCCTCACCGCGTTGACCAATGTAACCGGCGATTTTCCGGAGGCGGTGAGGCTATCTTCGGGCGTTCTGGCCATTCGCGGCAGGATATTTCCCTCCACCGCGCAGAATGTAACGCTGGAAGCGGAACTGGAAGGTGGGAAGGTGGTGGCGGGAGAAACGAAAATTTCCCGCTCGCGCCGGCGCATCGAGCGCGTGCGCCTGGTTCCCCGCCGGGTTCGCCCTCTGAAGGAAGTTTTGACCGCGATCCGCCGCGCCGATTTGATATTGGTGGGCCCGGGCTCGCTGTACACCAGCCTGATTCCCAATTTTCTGGTGGACGAAGTGGTGGAAGTGATCGCGCACTCGCGAGCCACGCGCGTCTACATTGCCAATCTGATGACCCAGCCCGGCGAGACGCAGGGCTACTCGGTGGCCGATCACGTTCGGGCGATTGATGCGCACGCCGAACGTAAACTTTTTGACGCAGTCGTGGTGAGCCGCGCCCCGGTGTCGCCACGAATCATTCGCCGCTACCGGGCGCAAGGCGCGGAACCGGTGCGCCCGTCGCTGGACGAACTGCGGGACATGGGGCTGACCGCGATAACCGGCGATTTGCTGCACCAGCATGGTGTGGTGCGGCACGATCCCGAGCGCCTGGCGAGCCTGCTGATCAAGGAATTCGTCGCTTCGAGGTAGCCGCGCTCGGGCTCCTGCTCTATAAATACATTCACTTCCGGTCCCGTTAGTAAGCTGGATGTTTGCTGGCGCTGCTAGCCGGTTGAGAATTTGTTGTTCCGTCACGCCCAGCACTTCGACGCGTTTCACAGGGAGGAAACACCCTCCTTGCGCCTGCTAGCGCCGCTTCGTATACTGGCCGACGGCCTTTCGATGCCCATCGTGAGATCAGGTCGCATATTGTCCGCTCCTTGCACACGAACGAAACTTCCACCGATCCGCCATATTGAGCGCCGATTCCGGAGGATTTAATGGCTCCTGTACCCCAAGATGAATTGAACGTATACGCATCGGCTGAAGCTCGCTTCGAAATCGCCGCGCAGCGCCTCGGCCTGGAGCAAGACATCTATCGCTTCCTGCAGTACCCGAGCAAAGAAATCACTGTATACATTCCGGTGATGCTCGATAGCGGGCATCTGCAAGTTTTCACCGGGTACCGCGTGCTGCATTCGGCGGTTCGCGGGCCGGGGAAAGGCGGAATTCGCTTCTCGCCCGACGTTTCGCTCAACGAGGTGCGCGCGCTGGCTTCCTGGATGACCTGGAAGTGCGCGGTGGTGAATATCCCGTTCGGGGGCGCCAAGGGTGGGGTGATCTGCGACCCAACCAAATTATCGAAAAACGAACTCGAGCGGATCACCCGCCGTTACACCGCCGAGCTAAGCGACTGGCTAGGGCCGGAGCGGGACATTCCCGCGCCGGACATCGGCACCAACGAGCAAACCATGGCCTGGGTGCTGGACACCTACGCCATGCACGTTCGGCAAGCGACCACGGCGGTGGTGACCGGCAAGCCGCTGGACATTGGCGGCTCGCAAGGACGGAAAGAGGCGACCGGCCGCGGCGTGCTGATCAATTGCGACAAAGCGCTGGCGAAATTGGGGATGAAGCGCGAGAACTGCCGGGTGATCATCCAAGGATTCGGCAACGTGGGCTCGATGGCGGCCATGCTGATGCAGCAAGCCGGCTACAAAATTATCGGCGTCGCCGACATTCACGGCGGGCTGCTGAATGAAAAGGGATTCGACGACATCCCCAAGCTGATTGACTGGGTTTACACCCAAAAGAAGCCGCTACCGGATTTCCCTGCCGGCGGCACAAAAATGAGCTCGCACCAGATCCTCTTCAATCCGTGCGAGATTCTGGTGCCCGCCGCGACCGAGAATCAGATCACCACGGAAAATGCAGAGGGAGTAAATTGCCGCATTCTCTGCGAAGGCGCCAATGGGCCCACCACGTCCCACGCCGATTCGATCATCGACCGAAAGGGAATATTCGTGATTCCGGATATTCTGGGCAACGCCGGCGGCGTTACGGTGAGCTATTTCGAGTGGGTGCAGGATCGCCAGGGCTTTTTCTGGCGAGAAAGCGAAGTGAACGAGCGGTTGCAGGACGTGCTGGAGCGCGCGTTCGACGAAATCATCCACTACGCCGAGGTTCACAAAGTGAATAATCGCACCGCTGCGTACATGGTGGCCATCGATCGAGTGGCCCGGGTATTGAAGGTTCGCGGGATTTACGCCTAAAGACCTGTTAACATTTCGGGCTTGCCCTCCTTGGCAGGCCCGGATTTGCCGGTTTCGCTCGAAACCGTGCTCCGGGCGCCGGCTCTGACGTGCGGTGCCTGCCTTGGGGAGCGGTGGAGGCAAACCTGTTTCCGGAATCGATTTCTCCCGGAGCGCTGAAGTCCGAGGACGAACACCGCCGCGATATTTGCATCGTGGGCCGCTGGATTCTTGACCGCGGGTTCGCTGCGTCCACCGACGGCAACATTTCGCTGCGCCTGGATTCCCGCCGCATCCTCACTTCGCCCACCGCCATCAGTAAGGGCATGATGACGCCAGACGATCTGGTGATCACCGACATGGCGGGCAAGAAACTGAACGGGCAGCGCAATCCATCGTCGGAGCTGGCGATGCATTTGCTGGTATATCGCCGGCGCCCGGACATCAACGCGATTTGCCACGCGCATCCATTGGTGTCTACCGGCTATGCAGCCGCAGGCGTGCCGCTGAACAAAGCGCTGCTGAGCGAGGCGGTGCTGGCGCTGGGCTGCGTGCCGGTGGCGCCCTATGGCACGCCCGGGACTCCGGAACTGACCGAGGCGATCGAGCCGCTGGTGCAGCATTACGACGCGATTCTGATGGCCAATCACGGGGTGGTGACCTACGGCCAGGACCTGCTCACGGCTTTCTTCCGGATGGATACCACCGAGCACTACGCCCGGGTTTCGCTGGTAACCGAGCTTCTCGGGAAACAAGTCTTGCTTTCCGGCGGGGATGTGGAAAAATTGCTCGCGGCGCGTGCGCGGTATGGCTTGCAGACGGCCGCGACCTACCGTCCGGATTGTCCGGTGACGGCCGAGCGTGGCCAGACCGACCAAGTAACAATCTCACGGCGTGAACTGGAAACGTTGGTGGAAGAGGCGGTGCGCCGAGATCGCGCACAGCGTTAGAGTGTGAGAATCAGAACGAGAAGCGTTCACGCGGAGATCCAGGATTTAGAGCGGTGCGCGCGGAGGATACAGCATGGGTGAAGCACTTGGAATGATCGAAACACGCGGCTTGATCGCGATGATCGAAGCGTCGGACGCGATGGTGAAGGCGGCCAAGGTAACCCTGGTTGGCTGGGAAAAAATCGGGTCGGGATACGTGACCGCGATGGTCCGCGGCGACGTAGCGGCGGTAAAAGCAGCCACCGACGCGGGAGCAGCTGCGGCCCGGCGTGTAGGTGAATTGATCGCTGTCCACGTGATTCCACGGCCGCACCAATCGCTGGAAGACGTGCTGCCAATCGGCAAGTCCGCGATGGCCGGCTCGGCCAAGTAGGCTCGGCGATTCGCGAGCGTTGAGCGCGCCACGGGGCGCTCCGCTCGCGGGACTGACGCCTCTCCAGCCCGAAGCTGGCGGTGAGCCTCCGTCGTTTATTTTATTGTTGGTTGATATTTGAATTCCCGCCCCGCGGGGCTGTCTCGCAACTTCGATCATGATACTTGCTCGCATCGTCGGCACGGTTGTTTCCAGTCGTAAGGACCCGCGCCTCGACGGCAAACCGCTGCTTATCGTGAAACCGGTTACGCCAGAAGGCGTGGACGAATCCGGCTACCTGGTGGCTGTTGATACCGTTGCGGCGGGCTTTCGCGAGACGGTGCTGGTTGTTTCCGGCAGCTCCGCGCGCATGGCTGCGGACTGCAAGGACCGGCCGGTGGACGCGGCGATCGTGGGCATCGTGGATTCGGTGACGCTCGATGCGCTGCACGAGGCGGACTTGGCTGCCGCCCGCGGGAACAAGTAAGCGGCGGTGAGGACTATCCGCGCATGATTCTCGGACGCGTGATCGGCAATGTGGTCAGCACGATGAAAGATCCTGCTTTGCACGGGCAGAGACTTCTTCTGGTTCAGCCGCTCGATCGCCACGGCCGGGAAAAGGGGCGGGTGATCGTGGCGCTCGATTCGGTTGGCGCGGGGGCGGGCGAAACCGTGTACTGGTGCCGCGGCCGGGAAGCTGGCTTTCCATTTGGCAAAGCGCCGGTCCCTACGGAAACAACCATCGTCGGCATCGTGGATTCGGTGAATATTCCTTTACCGGCAAAACTCAGCTAAACGCCAACCGATAAGGCTGCGAAATAAAATGATGATGGAATGTTAATCGGGCGAATCATCGGCGATGTGGTAGCCACGCAGAAGGCGCCCTCGCACGAGGGATGCAAGCTTCTGGTGGTTCAACCGCTCAATCTCGACGGTTCCGACCGCGGCGAGGTGATGATTGCCGTGGATGCGGTGGATGCGGGGATCGGCGACCAGGTGCTGTTTTCGTCGGACGGATTTTCGGCCATGACCGCGGTTGGCCGGCCTAATTCCCCGATTGATGCCGCGATCATCGGGGTGATTGATTCCATCGATTTAATCGACGGCGTGAAGTAAATCAACTACCTTCGTCGCCACAGTGGACCTCCGCTCGACAATCATCCCTCGTTGCTGAAGTGACCGCAGAGCTGAAGTGACCGCAGGGACCTCGAAGAAAGCAAAACGGGCATACCCCAGCGCAGAGCCAGGCGAATGCCCGTTGCTTTTTTGCTTGAGACCTAAAGGCGATTCAGTTTTGAATGCTGAGGTAGCGCGTTTTTCCGCCGAAGCGGATTTCCCTGATCGCTCCTGAATCGGTGATGACATTGTCCGCGGACGCCTTGCCCTTGTCGTCCTTCCACTGCGCTGGGGCTTCGGCAACCACCTTTCCGTGGGAGAGCAGCGTAATTTTAGACTCGTCTGCTTGCACCGTATAGGTTCCCTTGTTGACGGCTTTGCCGCCGAGAGTTGAATCGTGCAAGAGTTCGACCGAGCCCTTGAAGTTAGATTTAGCGTTGGCCGATTTCGGCGCGGCGAACGCGGGTGCGCTGCTAATTGCCGGAATTCCGGCGAGCACTACGGCTGCTACGACTATGGTAAAGAAATTACGACGAGACATCGGACTTCCTCCTTATGTACATTGGTGAAGTAAATTCCGTCCTTGCCCCTTGAGACGTTTACTGCACAATCGGAAATCACTTCCTCGCAGTAGCCATCCCGCATAGTGTATGGACGTTCCTGCTCGACGATGGAGAGCAACTTTTGTGATTTCCGAAACAAGATACGTAACCAGATCCGTGAATGTTTCATTGGCTTGAATTTCTTCGATAATTTATTCGCACGGAACCCGAGATTCCCACGAGCGAACAGCGATTTCCCATATACGGAAAATGACAATTTTTGCTTGTCCGTTTCTGACACGTCTATCCGAATTTCGGACAGTAACCAACGAATCACACTCGCTTAGCACTGGCCTAGCACTGGCTTCCCCGGTGCCCGCGTTGACACTCTGGAAGCGGTCATGAATAATCGCTCGGATGATTGCCCTTCTGCGCGGCAAGCTGATTGAGAAGAATCCGAACCAGGTGGTGCTCGACGTCGGTGGTGTCGGCTACGAGGTGAGCGTTCCGCTGTCCACTTTCGGCGCTCTGGGATCGCTGCACGGCGAAGCGACGTTACTGATTCACACCCATGTGCGCGAAGATCAACTGGCGCTCTATGGGTTCTTCACCTCCCGCGAAAAACAGTGTTTCGAAATGCTGATTTCCGTTTCCGGAGTGGGGCCGAACCTGGCGCTGAAAATATTGTCCGGAATGGGCGTGGAACAGCTCGCGCCGGCAATCCGCAAGGGAGACCTGGTCCAACTGGTAAGCATCCCTGGCATCGGACGAAAAATTGCCGAGCGCATCGTGCTGGAGTTGCGCGATAAGGTGACTGCACTGGATACCGGCGGAAGCGGAAGCGCCCGGCCGGTGACCAAGAGCGAACTGGAATCGGACGTCGGATCCGCACTGGTGAACCTGGGGTACGACGCGCGAACGGTGGAAAAGACGGTGGACGAGGCGCAACGATCGAGCGGCGCGCGTGATTTCGAAACGCTGCTGCGGGCCGCTCTGCAAATTCTTGCCGGCGGAAAAATGGACAAGACGGCGCACGCGGCGCGCGGAACTTCGTAGCTTGGGCGGGAGAGATTGAGGTGGGGAGTTCGTTTGAGAGTTTGTGGCCTGCGCGGAGCAACTAGCGGCCCCTGAAGAGTATCACTCGGGAGCGGGCCGCTGGGCTGCACTGTTCGCGCGGTGGCGCGGGATATCGCGGTACGCGGCTGATTCGAGATTTGGAGAATCCGCGGCGGTATCTTACCGTGGACGGGTGGGACGATCTCGAAGGGTATCGAGCGATGCGGCAGGATTGGGAATATGAAGAGCTGGACCGGACCTGCGAGGCATTCATTGAGTCCGAATGCCGCAGCGGTATATTTGAGGTAGTTTAGGTTTCCATGGCCAACGAACCTCATCCTCGAATCGTTTCAGGCCGCGCGCTGGATGAAGACGCGCGCGTCGACGCCAGCGTACGCCCCAAGCGCTTGGACGATTACATCGGCCAGGATCGGGTGAAAGAGAATTTACACATTGCCGTGGAAGCGGCGCGAACGCGCGGCGAGGCGCTGGATCACGTGCTGCTGTACGGTCCGCCGGGACTGGGCAAGACGACCCTCGCGCAAATCCTCGCCAACGAAATGGGATCGTCCATCAAAATCAGCTCGGGACCATTGCTCGAACGCAAAGGCGATCTGACCGCGGTGCTTACCTCGCTGGAGAACAGCGACTTTTTGTTCCTAGACGAAATCCACCGCCTGCAGCCTGCTCTCGAGGAAATTCTCTATCCGGCGATGGAGGATTTTCGCGTGGACCTGGTTATCGGCCAGGGTCCGGGCGCGCGCATTCATCCCTACCAACTCAACAAGTTCACATTGGTCGGGGCCACCACGCGCGCTGGATTGTTGATGGCGCCGCTGCGCTCGCGTTTCGGCATCGTGCATCGCCTGGATTTTTATACCGCTGCGGACCTGCTCAAGATCGTCCTGCGCTCGGCCAGGATTCTGGGAATCGCGATCGAAGAAGAAGGTGCTGCTGAAATCGCCCGGCGCAGCCGTGGCACACCGCGCGTCGCCAATCGCCTGTTGCGTCGTGCCCGCGACTATGCGGAGGTGCGCGCCGACGGAAAAATAACGGTAGGAGCTGCGCGCGAAGCGCTGGCCATGCTGGGGGTGGACGAGCACGGCCTGGATGAAGTGGATCGCAGCCTACTGCTCACCATCATTCAGAAATACTCGGGCGGGCCGGTGGGACTGAACACCATTGCCGCGTCGATGAGTGAAGAGGAGGATGCGATCGAAGAAATCTACGAGCCGTACCTCATGCAGCTCGGACTGCTCGACCGCACCCAGCGCGGCCGGGTGGCCACTGCCCTCGCGTACAAACATTTTGGATTGGACGAACCGAAGAAGCAGCCGCAACTCTTTTGAACCGCTAGCACGGAGCGCTAAAAACCAACGGCCAAGCGGAAGAGCCAAAACGCTTCCCGGCTGTCAGCGGACCCACCCGGAAGTGTTTAAGAAAAACCCAGGCGGGTTCGAAGCGTTTCGGCGATGGCGGCCACGTGGTTCCGCGCTTCGGCGGATAGCGCCGCGCCTTTCGCACTGCTGGTATCCCGCAGCACCAGCCAAATCCCGGGCCGGTGAACTAGTCCATCGCGACAGATCGCTCCGGTGAGCTGTGCTATTTCCAGGCCGCCTCCCGCCAGCGCGCCCTCCAGAATTCCGCGCGTTTCGTCCAGCAGGTCGCCAAAGCCCTGCGACGCCAGCATGGGGTCAACCTCGCGGGGGACCGGCGCTTCCACTTCGTTCAAATCGTAATCAGGCAACGGGTGAGTGATCATCAGCTCGATCGACGCGGTGGGCGCGCTGGAATCGTATTGAATTCTTGGCGGCATGAGTGTGGCGAAGGCCTCGGGTTCCTAATCTACTTCGGGTACGGGTGACCGTGCAAGATCGCGAAGGCGCGATAAAGCTGCTCCGCCAGGACCACGCGCGCTAATTCGTGCGGCATGGTGAGCGTGGAGAGTGAAATTTTGTGCCGGGCGGCCGCGCGCAGCTCGGGCGGAAATCCCTCTGCATCGCCGCACAAGAACACCAATGCGCGCACGGCACGGTCGCGCAGATCGCCAATCCACAGAGCGAACTGATGCGATGTATAAAGCTTCCCCGCCGCGTCAAGCAGCACCACCGTGGTTCCGGGCTCGAATTTTATTTTGCGCTGCGCGGCCGCGTGCGCGTCGCGCACTTCGGTGACCTCGACGCTGGCGTAGCGGCCCAGCCGCTCAAGATAATCATCGAGCAACACGCGAACTTCTTCGCGCCGCGTCTTGCCCAGCATCCACAAGCGAATCTTCATAAAATTAGATCAAGCCATACTTCTTGCGTTTGTCGAGCAGCGTCTTGCGGCTGATTCCCAGAATTTCGGCGCTGCGGGCGATCTTGAAGTGAGTGGCTTCCAGGGTGGCGCGGATGGCGTCCTTTTCCATGTCTTGCAGGGAACGCAATCCAGCCAGCGAGCCGGCCCCTCGCGGGGCAGCGCTGAGAATCGCCGGAAAATTCTGCGGCGTGAGCGTGGAATCGCCGGCAAAAACCAGGGCATGCTCGATCGCGTTTTTCAATTCGCGCACATTGCCCGGCCAGGAGTAGTCTTCCAGAAGCTGCGCCGACGCCGAGTCCAGATGCGCATCGGTGCGGCCGTGCACCGGACCGAGCCGCTGCAGAAAGCACGCCGCCAACGGCAAAACATCGGAGCGGCGCTCGCGCAGTGGTGGCAGCGCCAGCACCAGCACATTGAGGCGGAAAAAAAGATCTTCGCGGAAGCGGCCGGCGCGAACCGACTTTTCCAGGTCGGCGTTGGTGAGCGCCACCACTCGGGCGTTTAGGTGCAGGCTCTCGGTGCCACCCAGCCGTTCGAAGGTCCGCTCCTCGAGCACCCGCAGCAGCTTAGCTTGCACCTCCAGGTCGAGCGCGGCCACTTCGTCCAGCACCATGGTGCCGTTTCCGGCCATCTCAAACCGGCCCGGCTTGCGGGCCACCGCGCCAGTAAACGCGCCGCGCTCGTGGCCGAATAATTCCGATTCCACCAGGCCGCGGGGCAAACTCGCACAATCGATCTTCAAATAGGGAGCGTCGCGACGCGCGCCCTGATCGTGGATCCAGCGCGTCAGCTGATCTTTACCGGTCCCGCTCTCCCCGGTGACCAACAGGGAGGTGGGGGCGTCGACCACTTTCTGCGCAAATTCGAGTACGCGCCGGGAAGCAGGGTCCTCTGCTACCCACAGAACTTGCAAGTCGCTCATGACGGGCTCAGGTCGGAATCGCGGTTAGAGGTGGAAGATGGCCGGCCCTCGGCGGAATCCCCGGCGGAATCTGGCTGGCCGTTTTCGGGAATGTCCAGCCGCTCCGCAGAGCGCCACAGGCGTTCGAGGTCGTAATAAAGGCGCGCCCGCTCGGTGAAGATGTGCACCACAAACGCGCCATAATCGAGCAGCATCCATTCGGCGCCGGGCCGGCCCTCGCGGTGTTCGAGCCGGACGTTGCGGCGAGCGAGGCGCTCCTCAATTTCGTCGCCGATCGCGCGCATTTGCGGGTCACTCTCGCCCGAACATAGCAGGAAACTTTCCGCGAACGCGGCTAGCTTGCCCAATTTCAGCACCACCAGGTGGGCGGCTTTTTTGTCCTGAGCCGCTTCGATGGCCCAGCGAATTTCGGGACGCACGGAATCGAGTGTCACTGGTAGAGACCTTGCCGGCGAATGTATTCCTGCACGCTCGCGGGGACCAGCGCATCCACCGGCTTGCCTTGATGCAGGCGCTGGCGCACTTCGGTGGAGGATATGTGGCTGCGCACCGTGGAAAGCAGATAAACGTTGGACTTACGCAGCGCGATTTTGTTGGCGTCGCGCGAAGCGACGCGGGCCCGCATTTCCGGTGGAATCACCAGCCGCAGCGCGTCCATGCGAAAGCCGGGGCGATTGGCGATAATGAAATCGCAGCAATCCAGCAGCGTTTCGTAGTGCCGCCAGGTGGGAATCTCGAGAAACTGATCGGCGCCGAGAATGAAGTAGAGATGGTCCAACGGAAATTCCTTCTTAAATTTTCTCACCGTGTCCAGCGAGTAGAAAACGTGAGTGCCGGTGGCGTCGGGAGGCGCTTCGGCCAGCGACGGCAAAAAACCCTCGTGATTCTCGCACGCCAGCGCCACCTGCGCGTAGCGGTGCGCAAATGGGGTGAGCGTCATCTTGGTCTTGTGAGGCGGGCGCGACGACGGGATGAAATAAATAGCATCCAGGTGGAATCGCCGGCGAGCGGCCTGTGCCACCGCGATATGCCCCGAGTGAATGGGATCGAAGGTGCCGCCGAAAAGTGCGATGGAGCGCGGCTGTCCGTGGGAGCGAGTGGCTACCGAGGTAGTCAACGATCCTCCGAGGAATCGCGAGAGAGCCCACCCAAGTGCGGCTCCGAATCTTCCGTTTCGTGCGCTGCGGAAAAGTCCGGAGCCTTCTCGGCAGGTTCCGCGGGAAGTTCCCCCGGCAAGTCATCGACCGCGGGAGTACGAGCGGGGCGCGGGATACGATCCAGGGCGTCGGCCATGGCCAGCACCAGTTGCGGAATTCCCTCCCCCGACGCGGATGAAACCGCGTAGAACGGCAGGCCGCGGCTGACGCAGTAGGCGCGCAGCTTCTCCAGCCGCTCGCGTTCGGTGGTGGCATCCAGCTTGGTGCCCACCACGATCACCGGCTTGTGCGCCAGGTCTTCGCTGAAAGCGCGCAACTCGTTCTCGATAATTTCCAGATCGTTCACCGGATCGCGATCGCTGGCATCGCTGGTGTCCACCAGGTGCGCGATCAGGCGGGTCCGCTCGATGTGCCGCAAAAAGCGGGTGCCCAGGCCGACTCCTTCGTGCGCACCCTCGATCAGACCGGGAACGTCGGCCACTACAAATGTGCGCCCATTGCCGGGAGCAGCGCCTGGATCGGCGGAAACAACGCCGAGGTGCGGCTCCAGCGTGGTGAACGGATAAGCTGCGATTTTTGGGCGGGCCGCAGAAATTCGCGAAATCAGCGTGGATTTTCCGGCGTTAGGGAATCCGACCAGGCCTACGTCCGCGAGCAGTTTCAGCTCCAGACGCAGGTTGCGTTCTTCGCCCGGCTGGCCGGCCTCGTGCTCTTTGGGAGCCTGGTGCCAGGGCTTCGCGAAATGCTGGTTGCCGCGTCCGCCATGCCCGCCCTTCGCCGCGCGATAGCGGAGTCCAGACTCAGCGAAATCGAAAAGCTTCTCACCGGTTTCCTGGTCGAAAACGATCGTCCCTACGGGAACTGCCAGGGTCGTGTCTTCGCCGGATCGTCCGTGGCAATTCGAGCCCTCGCCGTGGCGGCCGCGTTCGCCGCGAAACTCGCGATTGTATCGATAGCGCAGCAGGGTATTGTCGTGCGGGTTGGACTCGAGGTAGATGTCGCCACCGTTGCCGCCGTCGCCGCCGGAAGGTCCGCCACGAGGCACATATTTCTCACGGCGAAACGCCATACAGCCGTTTCCGCCATTCCCGCCCTGCACTTTAATTTTGGCTTCGTCAGCAAACACAGTCGATCACCAGCCTAATCTAAATGAAGCTTGGCCCCAAGTATCCGCCCATCGGCAGACACCCAGGCCATCCGCACGAATCGGTATGCTCTCGCATACCGGGATTCGCGTGTGCATACCGCACACATCCTTGGATAGAGGTAGCCCGCGCCAGGAGTCGAGGAGAATATTCCGCGAGCTGTGTTCGTAGGAAAATTCAAAAGCTAGTCGGCGGCGGCTGCGCTCTGTTTATCCGACACCAAGTCGACCACCAACGCATCCATGGTCAGCACGCTGATGAAGCGGCCGCGCTGTCCCTTGTCTTCGAAACGCACGTAGCCATCGATCAGCGAGAACAGCGAATCGTCCTTGGCCAGCGCTACGTTGTGCCCAGGCTTATACCGCGTGCCGCGCTGCCGAATCAGGATGCTTCCGCCGGTGACGAACTGGCCGCCAAAGCGCTTGATGCCTAGCCGCTGGCCGTGAGAATCGCGTCCGTTTGTAGATGAGCCGCCGCCCTTTTTGTGTGCCATCGCAAGCCCCTATTTAAAGAAGAATGTCGCTGACCTGGATGGCAGTGTAGTTCTGCCGATGGCCGCGCATAATTTTGTACTGACCGCCCGTCTTGAATTTCATGACCAGGCGCTTCGGATGGCGTCCCTGGCCGACGATTTTGCCGGTAACGGTGGCCTTGGAAGCGTCGCTGCCCGCCAGCAGCTTAGGCTCGTCGGTGCCTACCGCCAAAACATGGTTGAACGTGACCTTGGCGCCCACATGACCCTTGATGAATTCCACCTGGACGGTCTCGCCCGGCGCGACGCGATACTGTTTACCCCCGCTACGAATGACGGCGTACATGCTGCCCTCCCAGGCAAATGACAAACCCCCATTTTACCGGTGGCTGCACCTAAGGTCAACGGAAACCGCAAAACCGGCTGGGAGGGCGAACTCGCTGGCAGGCCGCAAACCCTTTGCTTCCCGCAGGCGGCTTATAGCGCCTCAGCGCGGCGTCCAGTGGCAATACTCTCCCACGCGATCAGGGCTTGGCCCGTGACGCAGACTATCGCTAGTGAGCGCAGCCTGCGGCAGATTGCATGGGCCGCGGGATTTGGGTAGGCTCCGCGGTAGGCTCACGGTAGTAGGATTCAGCGTGCTGTATAGGAAGGATGCGTCTATGAATATCCACGATTTCCGGCGGCTCGCCTTGAGCCTGGCAGGTGCGGAAGAGAGTTCGCATATGGGCCATCCCGATTTTCGCGTGGGCGGCCGAATTTTTGCCACGCTCGCGTCGGCAGACAAGGGCCACGGGAATTTGATGCTTACACCGGAACAGCAGGCGGCATTCGTGGAAGAACTGCCCGAGGTTTTTGTTCCTGTCGCGGGTGGATGGGGTCGCATGGGAGCGACCCACATCCGATTGGCAGCGGCGAAAGTGGACGTATTGGCCGGCGCCCTGCATGCGGCATGGAAGTTGCGGCTGGAGAAGAACAAAAAATCTGGCAAGAACCGCACGGCAGTGGCCAAGGTCCGCACGGCGAAGAATCGCAACAAGAAACGATAAGTAGCGCCTCAGGGAGTACCCTATCCGCACGCCTGCCCGCCTCTCGCGTTCCTAGTTTCACCTCAATGGTTGATACTTAGATCATAGGCTGTCAGGCAGCCAACGGGCCCCGGACCAACACACTGAAGGGGAACGACCCTCCGTGAAAGACTCATTTCAGGAACAAGCTTCGGTCACGCTTCCGGGCGCGCTTGTGCCGACCCTTTTGCCCAAAGGGTGGACGCTGGAATCCGGTTGCGTCCTGACCATCGTCGGCCCGGAGCGGGATCTTCGCATCGGGTTCGGTATCGCCTTGATGACCGGAGATGCGGAAAAAATCGCGCGGACGGCCTGGCAACAGTTCGACGCCAACTTCGATTTAACGGTGCTGCAGCAGGTTCAGGCTCCTGGAGAGAACGGGTGGGATGAAGTGTTTCAGTTTGCTTACAACACCCCTGCCGTCGAGTCACGAAGCGCCGTGGCCATTCTGCGAACATTGCGGGATAAGGCCTACTTCACGCTGCTCTCCGGAACCAAGGCCTCTCTTGATCGTCGATTGGCACAAATCAGCGAAGTGCTGGAAGCGTGGAAGCCTGCCGATCTTCGTTCCTACAGCCTTGAACACTCTGAACCACGGGCTTGGGGACCTCAACAGAGTTCCCGATTGAGCAGCTTCCTTCGGAACGCCATGGTGGAACTCCAGGTACCCGGTGTCTCCATTGCCGTGGTGCAGTCGGGCCGCATCGTTTACTCGGAAGGCTTTGGCACCCGCAGGATTGGTTCCGCTGAACTCGTCCGGCCGGAGACGCGCTTTCTGATCGGCTCGATAACCAAGCCGCTAACCACACTAATGATCGCGCGACTGGTGGCGAGCGGACTCTTCCAGTGGTCGACGCCGGTTACCGAGCTTCTACCCGATTTTGCGCTGGCTGATCCGGAGGTTACCTGCAAACTGGAGATGCGCCACACCATGAGCGCCGGTACCGGCATGCCGCGCCGGGATCTGGATCTGATCTTCAAATTTAAGGGAGTTTCTCCGGAACAACGAATGGCCGAGATGCGTGCTATGAGCCCGACTACAGGCTTTGGAGAGACGTTTCAATACTCGAACTATCTCGTAGCGGCGGGAGGTTACGCTGCCGCTCGTACCTTCCAGCACCAAGGTTCGTTGCAGTGTGCCTACCGGCAGGCGATGCGTGAAATGGTGTTTGAGCCGCTCGGCATGACCATGACCGGCCTGCAGGAAGAAGTGACTATGACCGATGACGTTGCCGCACCGCACGCGATTGGCTTCGAGGGAAACTGGTGTGCATTCGATCCCGAAATGGAGCGATGCGTGAATGCGGTAGCTCCGGCCGGGGCGGTGTGTTCTACAGTCCTTGATATCGCCCGCTATCTGCTCGTCGAGCTCAACCATGGAAGCGCTCCCAGCGGAGAACAATTGCTTCCCGAAGCGGCCTTACAGGCCCGATGGAGCGGTGGCGCCAAGATCGACGGTAAGCACAGCTACGGGTTAGGGCTGCTGCGCAGCGAAGCCGAGGGATTGGAAGTGATTAGCCATGGCGGGAATACTCTTGGATTCTCATCGGACATGTACTTTCTTCCGAAGAAAGGGCTCGGCGTGGTGGTGCTGACGAATCTTCGGCTTGCTGATTCGTTCCTGGCGGCAGCAAGGCACAAGGTGTTTGAGCTTGTGTTTGGCGCTGCCCCGAAAGCGGAGAAGATGGTTGCGGCGGCTTCGCTATCGGCAAAGGACGTGGTGGAGAAAACGCGCTCGCGCGTAAAGGTCGATGCGGATTCTCTGGCATGGCTGGAAGAAGTTGCCGGCGAATACCGAAGCGAGGAGCTGGGGCCGCTCATCGTGTTCAGGAAAAATTACCAATACTGGGCTGAATTCGAGAGTTGGAAGAGTACGTTGGGCGTTGAAGAGCAATCCACCGGGAACCACCTGGCAGTGCTGACCAGCCCGCCATGGAGCGGCACTCTGCGATTCCAGGTGGCGGATGATCGGCGGGTTCTCACTCTGGATGGCGGGCAGAAAATCTATAGATTTCAGCGGCAATAAAAAGAAGAGAAATCGCACTGCCATGGCTTCCCGTCCATCACAGTGCGATTCTTACCCGCAAAAAGCTCTCTTCACGCTTTTTTAATTAAACGGGTGATCCAGACCAAAATCACCGCACCAACAAATGCCACAAGAATGGCACCGATGATGCCGCCACCGGGCCAGATTCCCAAGGCGCCGAAAAGCCAGCCGCCTATAACGCCGCCGACGATGCCCAGAATGATGTCCACCAAGACACCGTAGCCACCGCCCTTCATCACCTGTCCCGCAAGCCAACCTGCTATTAGTCCCACCAAAATCCACGTGAGGAATCCCATGTGCTTCTCCTTTTTTTTCGCCGCACCAAGCCGGTCATTTCCATTTTCGAGCGCCCGGCGGGGCTGAGAATGTACACCTAGCCTCGCCAATCTGCAATGCTCAGTGAAGTCCGTTGGGTTCCGCGGTTTTGCGGCGCAGGGCTTCGCTCCGGCGGATACCGCTGGGACAGCCGCAAGTCAAAAGAAAGGGGACGCTTCTAACGAGGTAACGAAACGGACATTTCTAACGAGGTTTGACAAGTCATCCGGCGTGGATTGACACCTTGGGCTGCCGGAGCTTAGCATCGCGTTGTCACTCGCTCGGTTTCAGCGGGCTATCACCCCGCCGGAGATTCCCCAGCGCATCGTTATGCCAACCCCTAAACTCTTTACCCCGCGCGAAGCCGCACAGGTGCTCGGAGTGAGCTATCCCACGCTCAAACAGTGGATTTACAAGAAGAAAATTCGCAGCGTGAAGACTGCGGGCGGACATCACCGCATTCCGGAAAAAGAAGTGGATCGATTTCTGTATCGAGCGAGTGAGAGCGGAGACGTTTCCGAGCGACGGCCTAACTTCCGGCGAATCAGCGGGCGCAACCAACTCGTCGGCCGGGTGACTGACATCAAGATCAACGGCCTGATCGCTCAAGTGACGCTCTCGATTGGCGGTCAGCGGATCACTTCCATCATAACCGCCGATGCGGTGCGTGAAATGCGGCTGAAAAATGGCCAGACCGTGGCTGCTCTGGTGAAGTCAACAGAAGTGATGATTATCAGGCTATAACCCTCCTGGCTGGACTCGGTTTTTGCACGGCCGCTGCACCACCTTCTACGATTTGCGCGCTGGCACTCCCTCGCGGAGATAGCGCCGAATCGCTTGGGATTTTTCCGCGACTGCCGGTACGGCTCTGCAGTCAAGAACCTGACAGGGGCATTGCGTGTCGATTTGATTTGGCATGCGTCATCGATTGCCTGGGAGGTCAGACGGAATCCCAGCTAAAACGAATCAAAGCGGTTTGATATCTCTTAGTGAATCGGCTAAAGTCGTCTGCACCGGGGTTGCCTCTCCATGGGCAGCTCGATCTGTCCGATAAACAAATAGATAGAAGGAGAAAGACCAGTGAAATACCGTCCTATTGCCGTTGCCCTCGCTTCGATCGTTGTTTTTTTCTGCATGGAAGGCGCCGGGTGGGCCCAAGCGGGAGCCCGCCTTTCGGGCATGGTGACGGACCAAACCGGCGCAACCCTTCCCGACGTCGCGGTATTAATCAAGAACGTCGATACAGGTGCGACGCGCACGGTCGCAACCGACGGCGCGGGACACTATCAGGCGGTCGGCCTGCCTCTGGGACGCGTCGAGATTCGAGCCGCAAGACAAGGGTTCGCGGATGAAACGCGCACGGGAATCAGCTTGGCCGCTGACCAGGACGCCACGGTCGACATTAAGATGCATGTGAACACCGGCGAAGCGGCTTCGGCAGCCCGCGCGAGCCGCGACGCCTGCACGGGCCTCCAGCAGTTCAACACCACCGATTGCTCGCTGACCTGGCACGGCGTCACGGTGTACGGTACGTATGACGTCGGCGTCGGCTGGGTCAGCCACGGCTTACCAGAGAACGCCTATAACTATGAAGGTGAATCTCTGATAAATCGAAACGGCTATCAATCTCGATTCGTCATCGCACCGAACAACCTATCGCAGACGGGTCTGGGCATCAGGGGCAAGGAAGAGTTTCTGCCTGGCTGGTCCGTTGTGTTTAACGCTTCCACCGGCATCAATCCGCAGTCCGGCCGGCTCGCCAACATGGCAGAAACCAACATCGCCAACAACGGCCTCCCCAGGGCCAGCTACTCGGAAACCGGCGACGGCGCGCGCGCGGGCCAACCCTTCAATGACGAATTCTATGGCGGTATATCGTCCACGCAGTTCGGCACGCTGACGTTCGGTCGTCAGCGCGCTCTTGGTACCGATACGATGCTCGCTTACGATCCGGCCGGCGGCGGCTATGCCTTTTCCTACATGGGGTACAACGGCACGATGGCCGGCGGGGGCGACACCGAGGACACCCGTTGGGATGACGCCTTGAAATATCGCCTTACCGTTGGGCCGGTCCATTTCAGCGCGATGTACAAATTCGTTGACGGTTCTGGCGGCTGCTATTCCGCGTCCTCAGCATGGACTGCCGCCACGTGTACGCCCGAAAAGTCGCATAACTCGGCCTATGGATTCAACGGCGGCGGAAACTACGGCAAACTCTCTGCCGACGTCGTCTTCCAACATGTGAACCAGGCGATCAGCGTACTCAATCCCCTGCTGGGGGCTGAGAGTCTGACGCAGCCATATCAGTCGACCACCAACAGCATCAACACAAACCCCATCAACGGGGTCAATGCGATCGGAATGGACAACACCGAATATGGCATCGTGACCGACAACAACGCGCTTATGGGCGCTCTCAAGTATACGTGGGACAAGTTTAAGTTTTTTGCCGGCTACGAATACATCTGGCAGGCCAACCCGGCGAACCCATTGGGCGTTGGCGCCTCGGCCCAGGGCGGTTATCTCCTAAGCGGGGTCGAGGACGACAATCTTGATGCTCCCAAGAGGGTACAGGTCTGGTGGACCGGCGCGAAATACGCTGTCGACAAAAAAACCGACATCACTTTTGCCTGGTATCATCAGCTCCAGCACGACTTCCGCGTGCCGTCGACCTGTTCGGCCACGGCCGGTTTCCGCGCTTCCTGCGCGGGCACCCTCAACGAGTGGTCGCTCTATACCGATCGTCACTTCACCAAGCGATTCGACGCTTTTGCCGGAGTTGCGTATTCCAACGTGAGCGGCGGCCTGGGCATCGCGATTCCTCATGGTCCCGGCGTCCCCTATGACTACAACAGCAACCTTGCTCCGACAATCGGCAGTCGTTTCACCTTCTGATCGTTTTCGCGGCCGGATCGAGATTTGCGAGCGCGAAGAGAACCCGGCGCGGTTGACTTGCCCCATCCGCGAACTAGCTTCTATTAGTGCTATAGAAGGGTTAAGTGAAACGAGTCCTCACCCATGGCCTGCTGCTGCTCTTGTTTTCGAGCGCCTTGGGCTGCCCGCGCGCGCTTGCACAATCTCCGCCCGCACGGGCTCAACTGAGTGTCGTTGGCGAGGTCCAAACGCAGTTATCTCTGACGCGAGAAGACCTGCTGCACATGCCCCGCAAGACGCTCAAGGTGATGAACCCGCACGACAACAAAGCGGAAACCTACGAGGGTGTGCTGCTGGCGGAATTGCTGAAGCGCGCCGGAGTGCCGCAAGGCTCCCAGCTTCGCGGCGCGGCGATGGCTACGTATGTTCAGGCGGATGCGTCCGACGGCTACCGAGTGATCTTTTCGCTGGCCGAGCTCGATGCGGACTTCGAGGATTCCGAAGTAATCGTGGCAGACACCATGAACGGGACACCGCTCGATGACAAGACCGGACCATTCCGCCGGGTGGCCCCGCACGACAAAAGGCCGGCGCGCTGGATCAAAATGCTGCAGTCACTCACGGTGGTCCGAATACCGAAGTAACCGCGCGCTCATCGCTAGTTTTTCTCGCGAGCCATCCAGCACCACGCGATCACTCGTATCGCAGCGCGACCATCGGATCCACTCGCGCCGCGCGCCGGGCCGGCAACCAGCAAGCTAGGAGTCCGGTGGTAAGCAGCACCAACGGGACGCACGTGAGCGTCCAGGGATCGTAAGCCGATACGCCCCACAGTTGCGTCGCAATGATTCGCCCCATCGCCAAACTGGCGAGCACTCCGATTCCCACTCCTGCCGCCACCAACCCAAGGCCCATACGGACCACCATTCCCAGAACATCGGAAGCCTGCGCGCCGAGCGCCATGCGAATGCCGATCTCCTGGGTGCGCTGCGCGGCGGTGTAGGCGAGCACACTGTAAACCCCGATGGTGACCAAAATCAGCCCAATCGAGGCGAAAATGGTCATCAGCATGAAACCGAACCGCGGCCCGGCGTAGGAGAACTGGCTAATGTAGCCCTCCAGGGTGCCCGTAAGCGTCAAGGCGACGTTAGAGTCGATCGCCCAGACTTCGTGGCGCACCGCATTCATCATGCTCATCGGTTCCTGGCTGGTTCGGACCAGAATGCCGCGGTTCGCCGATCCGGTCACGGTGTACGGTACCCAAACTTCCGGCTCGGGAGCATCTTGCAGGCCGCGGTTCTTGGCATCGGCGACCTGACCGATTATTTCGAACGTGGGGTCCGCCACCTTGTCTGCAAATTCGGCGAGTTGCGCGATGCGCACCTGCCTGCCGATGGGGTTATCCCCAGGCAGAAACTTTTTCACAAATGTCTGGTTCACCACGGCGACCTTGCGCGCGCCGGCCACCTCTCCTTCGTTGAAGGTTCTTCCGTCTAGAAACCTGATTTTGAGAACCGGGAAATATTCTTCGCTACAGAGTTGGACGAAAGCGCTCCATTTTTCCGAATGCGCCTTCCCGGGTACTTCGATTTCGCTGCCGATGCCGCCGTAGGGAGGAAGCGCGCTGGTCTCCGCTGCGTCCACCACGCCGGGTAGCGCCTTCAGACGCTGCAACAGGGGCCGGAAAAACCCGGTCACCTGATCCGCCGTCTTGTAGCGTTCCACGGGCAGCGGCAATCTCACGACCAGGATGTGATCTGGCTGAAGGCCGAGATGCACTTCGCGGAGGGCCGCAAAACTCCGCATCAATAGGCCCGCGGCAACCAGCAGCGTGAGAGAAAGCGCCACTTCCAGCACCACCACCGCGTCGCGAAGCCTGCCATGACGAAAACCGCTGCTCACGCCTTTGCCGCTATCGCGCAACGGCTCGTTCAAGTCTTTCCGCGCCGCCTTCAGCGCCGGCACCAGTCCGAAGATGAGCGCCGTCAGAATCGCCACCCCCAGCGTAAAGAGCAGCACCGGTGTATTGAGCTGGATCACCGCTTCCACCGGAACAACGTCCCGCGGCATCAACCCCACCAGGAATTTCAGACCGCCCCATGCGAGCAGGGTTCCCAGCGTTGCCCCGCCTAGCGCCAACATCAAGCTCTCGACCAGGAGCTGGCGTATCAAACGCATGCGGCTCGCGCCTAGAGCGGAGCGAATCGCAAATTCCTTCTCGCGGGTGGTCGCTTCGGCCAGCAGCAGGTTCGCCACGTTTCCACAACCGATCAGCAGCAGCAAAACAACAGCAGAAAGGACGATGTAAAGAGTCGTTCGGAACTGCCCGGCGACCGAGTCCGTCAAAGACACAACCTTTACCGTAAAGTGTTTTGGGTAATCCTTGGGGTACAGCGTGGCAAGCTGCTTCGCCACGACGTTTAAATCCGCCTCCGCTTGCTTCGCCGAAACTCCCGGCTTCAAGCGTCCTAGAAAATACCAGTAATGCGGGAAAGATCCGGAATAGGACAAATCCTCGCCCGCGCGCGTCGGCTTCAACGGAACCCACAAGTCGGCGTCGCCCCAGGCGAAGCGCGGCGGCATGACGCCGATCAGCGTTCGCGGCATATCGTTCAACACGAAATTTTTGTTTAGGATATTCAGATCGGCGCCAAACTCTTTTACCCAGGTCTTATAGCGCAATACGAAAACGGGAGCAGTACCCGGCTCGTAGTCCGCTGGCTGCAGCACTCGGCCGAGCAGCGCAGGCATGCCCAGAAACTCGAATGTTCCCGGCGTGACGTAGCTTCCGGTCAGTTGTTGCGTACCCTCGCCGGAACGATAGAGCACATCCACGCTGTCTTTGCCGATCGCGCTGTCGAATACTTGATTCTGCTCCGCAAAGTCCAGAAATTCGGGCCCCCTGAAACCGCTGCGCCCGCCCGGCTGATTTTCCTCCGTGTTGTGGATCTGTATGGACATGAACCGTTGCGCATCGGGGTAAGGAAAGGGGTCCAGCAAGATGTTTTCCACCACGCTGAAAATGGCCGTGGACGCCCCAATCCCAATCGCCAGGGTGAGGATCGCCACAGCCGCAAAGCCGGGAGTCTTCCTCAACTTCCTGAGTGCATAGCGGACGTCTTGTCCGAGTGTTTCCATAGCGCGCCCTCGCGCGGCGTTCGGTTTCCGGGCTTCTCACCTGCTTTTAGCCAGCCCATGTGTACGAATTGTAAAACAGTTCCTTCGAAGTCACCACGACAATTGTTTGCTTACTGCAGACCCGGATAAGGATCTCTGGGGGAACTCAGGGTGTGACGTTGACGAGTGATTCGGCAGGTTTAGCCGACGCGCTCAGCATACTCGACGGGCTGACCAGAAGTTTCTGCAGCGCCTCACCATCGATTGGTGGGGAATAAAAATAGCCCTGGCCGTATTCGCAGCCGAACTGTTGGAGGTAGGCCTGCTGGCCGACTGTCTCGATCCCTTCGGCAATCACCTTCAGGTTGAGATGATGCGCGAGCGTGACGATCAGTCGAGCGATTTCGCGGCTTTCCACGTCTTTCTCGATCCCGCGAACAAAAGATCGATCGATCTTCAGAACGTCGACCGGAAAACTGCGGATGCGGCTGAGAGAAGAGTGGCCGGTGCCAAAATCGTCGATGCTCAACCGAACGCCGAGATCTTTTAGCTGCGAAAAAATGCGCATCGCAAACTTGGGATCACTCATCGCCATCGATTCGGTGATTTCGAGCTGCAGCGTCCCCGGCTCCATCTGGGTTTCTTCCAGGGCGGCCTTTACGTCGGCCACCAGGTTGCTCTGCGCCAGTTGGCACGGCGACACATTGATGGTGACGGTCAGAGGTGGATCGGTGCCAAACAATTGATGCCATGCGTGGCCCTGCCGGCAAGCTTCTTTGAACACCCACAGGCCCAGCGGAACGATCAAGCCGGTCTCCTCGGCGATTTCGATAAAATCCGCGGGACCGATGAACTCCGCCCCGTTTCGCCACCAGCGGACCAGCGCCTCTACGCCGGCGATCTGGCCGGTGGCAATCCGGACGATCGGCTGATAGAACACCCGAAACTCATCGCGCTTTATCGCTTGGCGCAACTCCGTTTCTAACTTCATGCGCCGGACCACCAGCGCATGCATCTCCGTATCGAATACTTCGCAGCCAGGCGCGCCTTGGGCTTTCGCGCGGCACATCGCGATATCTGCGTCGCGCAGCATCTCAGCGGGCTTGTGGTATGACGAAGAACCGATCGCGATGCCAATGCTCGCGGAAGTAAACGCATTTGCGCCGTTGGCGCTAAAGGGCGCCGCCAATCCTTCCTGCACGCGCATGGCAACTCGCATCGGATCGCTCGGCGTTTTGATGCCTTCCAGAAGAATCGTGAATCGATCGCCGTCCATGCGCGCCAGGGTCTCGTCGCCGGTGTCCCGGCCGGGTTCGCCGGTAGGCGTGGAACGGGAAACGGTATCGTCGTGCCGCAAACGAGATTTGAGCCGGTTGCTGATGTTGATGATCAGCTGGTCGACCACCGCGTAGCCCATCGTTTCGTTGAAGGGTTTCAATCCGTGCAGTTCCACGAACAGCACCGCGAACTGGAACTCCGGATGGCGCTGCGCGTAGTCCATGGCGCGCTGCACTCGGTCCAGGAACAGATTGCGATTCGGCAAGCCGGTGAGCGCGTCGTGGAACGCTTCATGTTCCAGCCGCTCCTCCATCCGTTTGCGCTCGGTGATGTCGCGGTTGACGATCACCAACTGCGTCACTTGGCCCCGGCGGTTCCGGATCGCGTTGGACGTGGACTCCAGCACTCGCCAAGTCCCGTCCTTGTGGCGCATTCGGTATTCCAGGCGCGAGCCGGTGCCGGTCGTTCGCGCTTGGGTCCCAGCTTCGATAACCCGCTGGCGGTCTTCAGGATGAACCTGCTCGAGCGATGCGGTCGCCGCCAATTCTTCGGACGAATAGCCCAGCACCTTCTCGTAGGCAGGACTGTTGTAGAGGCGTTTTCCGGTGACTTCCACGAGCGCAATCATGTCCGCGGCGTTTTCGCTGACCACCCGGAACAGCTCGTTCCGGCGACGATAACGCAGCCGCTGGTAGGCTATGTATACGTAGGGCGCGAGGGTCAAACCGGCCAATTCGAGCCAATGCCCGTGGACCACCCAGGACGGGAAGGAGATCAGGCTGAGGTTCATTGTCATTTCCATCAGGAAGTGGACCGCTAGACCCCTTCTGGCCTGGCCAACGCCCGGATTCGCCGTGGATGTCGAGCGCAAGGAACCCTGAAGGATCCGCTCACCACCGAAGCTGGCTGCACCGTCCATCTACTATATGGCCGTTAAGGGTCCGCGTCGCCCGGGCGACCATCCCTGGTATGCCTATCAGTAACGCTGTTCACCACGCTCGATCACGGGAAGGCCATTTGAGTCGAATGCAGCCTGTTTCGGCGCCGCTTCGCAGATTTCGCCGGTTGGCCCGCTTGTTGAGGGCCGACGCCCATTCCTGCCGTTGTTTTAATTGCGCGGGGCAGGAAGTGTCGATTAGAATCGCCGCCAGGCCCCTGCTGGAATCTATACGATTTGTGAGGTCACATGCGAACCGCCACCCGGCTCTTTGGGCCGTTCGTTTTTTCCCTGTTGTGCTTGCCTGGCATTTTTGCCCAAACGAATCCTCCGCCGCGCGACCCTCATGAGCTGGTGTCCCGTGAGCCGCGCACCCTCTCCAAGCCTGCCGACCGCGGCGCCGCGCTCGATCTTCTGGGTCGCGCTCGGGAAAACTTCAATCTCGACGCCCTCAACACTCCCTACGCGCTGAAAGTTTCCTTCGACGCCGGCGGCGCAACCCACAACGAGGGCCCAGGGACGATGGAGTGGCTATCCGATGGAGCATCGCACTGGCGCTGGACCGCGCAATTGCAGAATTCGCTGGTGATTCGTATCGGCGCCGACAACCGCGTCTACGGCACAAATCCTTCCGAGCCGGTTCCCCTCCGCGTTCAGCTGGTACGCTCCGTTCTGCTTCGGCCGATCGTGCATTCCCCGCAAAAGTTTATAATTCGCGCCGCCGATGTCGAGCACGACGGCAAGCCGGTGACGTGTATGCTGCTCAGCTATTCTCTGCCATCGAATCCTGCGCCGCGCTCGTGGGTGGAAAGAGAGGACTGCGTCGATCCCACTACCGGCCTTTTGCAAACGTGGTCCGAGGCGCCCGGCATCTACGCGGTCTACGATTACGATGGTGCCGCGGATTTTCACGGGCATATTCTCCCGCGGCAAATCTCCATATTCGAAGACGGCCGCCTGGCGGTTCAAGTGCGCGTCGAAAGCCTCGAAGACGCACCCCATATCGACGCGGACCTTCTAAAGCCGACGCCGGAGATGGTGAGCGCGGGGGAATCGTTCACGCTGGCTACCCCCAGCCGCTTGCCGATGCGCGTCGACCCATCCGACGCGCCGCCGTCACGTTTCTTCCAACCTGTGATCGTTCACGCCACGCTGGACGCACAAGATGGCAGTGTGCTGGATGCCGAGGCGCTGCAGACTTCCGATGCGGGCTTGAGCCGCACGGCGGTGGATTTGGTGCGGAGCACGTCATTCGAGCCGTCAGGATTTCAGCAGGAAGTTTTCATCAGCGTGGATTTTCACATGCCGGCGATGCGCTTGGGCGGCCCGCCGATATACCACTCGTCTGTGCGTTGGGTGGTTCTCGATCACCGCAGCAAAGCTCCCCCGGTCCGAAAGCCGCCGCACGCCGGGAACTAGGAGCCGGGTATACCTCTACGCGCTTCCCGCTTTCGTCCTGGGCCAAATCATAGTCATGTACGCGCTTCTTACCGCACTACAGTACTGCGTAAAGACAGCCAACGGGATATCGTGGCCTGACGTGCGTTTGCAGCGACCGGCCAATTCCGTGGCGATGCGATATGCCCGCTCTGGAAAGATCGCCACCGGCGGCGCGCACCACGGAACTGGCCGGCCTCACTTTTATCCGCCCTCCACTATTTCGTCGTCGCCTCGCCTTCGATGTCGCAACTCATTCCATCGCCAGACGGCGCGCAGGTGTACGTGCCCTTCCCGGTTATTCCCTTCAGTTTGCCGGTACCTCCTGTGTAGCTCCATGTGCCTTTCTCGCTCGTCTCGGCTCCATCCTTCAGGATGGCCGTGCCCTGGAACGAGACGAAATACTTGTCCCCGGCATCTGTGGTGGTCACGTGATAGCCATGGGTCCGAGCGGTATCGCCTTTGATATCCATCGTCGCAGTGCTCATGCCTTCCTTCGATTTTTCGCCGCCCACTTCCATTGCCGTCGTCCAAGTGCACTTTCGTTGACCAACGCCGAGCGAGTGGCCTGCCCCGTCGCCGGCAGCCACGATGGTTTGCGGATCAGCCTTGGCAAATAAAGCGGTTCCCGATACCTTCGTTTGCGCAGCAGCGGTTCCTGCGGTAAGCAACATCAGTCCAACAATGGGCACGAATCGTCGCATGTGGTTTCATCTCCTGTGAAGTTGTGTGGGGGCCCAAAACTGCGCGCAGCCTATTCCCTTCATTGCAGCCTTGTCAATCGGAAAGGCCCGGCGAAGGCTCCTCCGTTGGCTAGGTGCGCTTGCAGATGGTTATTAGGCGTGCGAAACTTGACTTCGCTAACCGGTTCACATATGGCGGTATCGTCTAGGGGTTAGGACATCAGATTCTCAATCTGGAAACCCGGGTTCGATTCCCGGTACCGCTACCATTCGTTGTAAAACCCCTTCTGTTATTCTTAGGCCGACAGCTTAGAGCGAGAACAAGTAGAAATGCGACGCCTGCTCACATGTGTCCTAGCGTGTGCGGTGATCGCCGGGTACGCCCCGGCGGCGATCCACTCGTCAGCTTCAGCCACTTCTGCAGGCGCTTCAGCCGCTGCCCGCGCCACTCCCAATGACTTGATGACGGTGATGCTGCGCGAACTCAACCGCGCCACCGCGTCGCTGGCTAAATCCGATCCCGCTCCCTACTTTCTCAGCTACGCGGTCTCGGACGTCGATACCGTGGGCATCGTCGCCTCCGACGGCGGCCTGATACTCTCCACGGACGTTGCTCTACGCCAGGGCGACGTGATGATGCGCGTGGGATCGATCGCCCTCGACAACACTCACAGTCACAGCCGCGGGTCAGGAATCACTTCCGGGCAACTGCCGCTCGATAACGATCCGGACGCCGCCGCCCGCATCCTGTGGGATCTCACCAACCGCGAATATCAGCAGGCCTCGGCGGCGTTTGCCAAAGTGAAAGCGAACAACGCCGTGGAAGCCACCGAAGAAGACAAGTCCCCCGATTTTTCTCAGGAGCCGCCGCAAAAGCACTCGGACCTCGCGCAATTCCGGCCCTTTCAGGACCGCAAGACCTGGGAAGAACGCGTCCGCAAGTTGTCCGCGAGCTTTCTCGACAACCCCCAGGTTTACTCCGCGGCAGTTTCATTCACGGTTTCCTCCAACCGCTCTTACCTCGCCACCAGCGAAGGCACGTCGTTGATCCGTCCGTCGGCGGTCGCACGCCTGGTGATCGAGGCCCAGACTCGCGCCGATGACGGCACCGAACTGATGCGCGTCGAATCGTTCCAGGCGGCCACTCCCGAGCAGCTTCCCTCCGACGCCGAGATTGCTCCCAAAGTGAAGCAGATGTCCGTCGATTTGACGAACCTGCGCGCCGCTCCCGCTGCCGAACCCTATGCCGGACCGGCGCTGCTTTCCGGTCGCGCCGCCGCGGTATTTTTTCACGAGGTCCTGGGACATCGTCTTGAGGGCCATCGCCAGCGAGGCGAAACCGAAGGCCAGACCTTCACCAAGAAGGTCAACCAACTGGTACTGCCGGCGTTTCTGAGCGTGACCGATGATCCCACGCTAAAAGAACTCGACGGCGTGCGGCTGGCCGGCTATTACGATTACGACGATGAGGGTGTGCCGGGCGCGCGCGTTGTCGCCGTCGAAAACGGCGTGCTCAAGAATTTTCTAATGTCGCGCATGCCGATCACCAATTTCAGCCAGTCCAACGGCCACGGCCGCCGCCAGCCCGGCTTGATGGCCACCGGACGGCAGGGGAACCTGGTCGTCACCTCCACCCACACCGTAAAAGACGCCGAGCTGCGCAAGCAGTTTGTGGAAGAGATCAAAAAGCAGGGCAAGACCTACGGCCTTTACTTCGACGATATTCAGGGCGGCTTCACGCTCACCGGCCGCGCCAGCCCGCAAGCCTTCCAGGTGCTGCCGGTAATGGTTTATCGGGTGTACGCCGACGGGCGCCCGGACGAGTTGGTGCGCGGCGTGGATATCGTAGGCACGCCGCTGCTTTCCCTAAACAACATCATGGTGACCGGCGACACCATGCACGTATTCAACGGGATCTGCGGCGCGGAATCTGGACAAGTGCCGGTATCGGCCACTGCGCCGGCGATGTTGTTTTCCGAAATCGAAGTGCAAAAGAAAAAGCGCGGCACGGAACGTCCGCCCATCCTGCCCCCGCCTGGAACCAACGCGGCGGCGGTGAAACCGTGAGCGCGGCCATGCCGTTCCGATTCCATTACGCGCGCATCCTATCCATGCTCGCGATGTTCGTGGCGATTGCCGTTCCGGCGGCGCGGGCGCAGCAGGCTCCATCCGATCCGATACTGCAAGCGATGCGCGAGGAGCTCGATCGCTCGAAATCGCTTCTCAAGATGGATAATCTGGCCGCGCCGTATTACATCGAATACCGCGTCGCGGATGTGCGCGACTACAATATCGAGGCCGCCCTCGGCGCCGTCCGTCAGAAACTTACCGTCCATGCGCGCAGTCTTCGCGTGGTGGTTCGCGTCGGCGATTACAAGCTCGACAGCTACTACGGCCAGGGTGACGGCGTCACCAACTATGCGCCGCTCGACGATGATGACCCCATCGCTCTTCGCCGCAATCTGTGGCTCGCTACCGACGCGGCCTACAAAAGAGCCACTGAAGCGCTCGCTTCAAAGAAGGCGGCTCTCGCCCAGTACGCCGCCGGCCAGCCTTTCGATGATTTCGCGAAAGCGCCGCCGCTCGAATCGATCGCGCCGATCGTGAAGACGGATTTCTCGCTGGATTCTTGGGCCGCCGCCCTGGAAAAGGCCACCAATCTCTACCGCAGCAATCTGAAGATTCAATCGCTGCAGGGCGAATTGCATGTCCGCGTGGTGAATCAGTATTACGTAAACACCGAGGGCAGCACCACTCGCCAGGGATACCCTCTCTACACTCTGCAGCTCGACGCCGAAACGCAGGCCAGCGACGGAATGAAGCTCGGGCGCACTCCGGATTATGTGGAATCGTCGGAAACCGATTTGCCGTCGCCGGAAACGCTGCTCGCTGACGTCGCCAAGTCTCTCGCCTCCCTGCAACAATTGCTCGATGCGCCGATCGTCGAGGAGGATTATCGCGGCCCGGTACTCTTCTCCAGCGACGCGTCTGCGGATATCTTCAACTCACTGATCGGCGACAACGTGCTGGGCGTTCGCCCGCGAATCGGCGATTCCTCGCGTACCGTCGGCGATTTCGGGTCGCGATACAAAAGCCGCGTGCTGCCGTCGTTTCTCACCGTGGTCGACGATCCCACCATGAAGACCTTCGGCGGCAAACGGCTGATCGGCAGCTACGAAATCGATGAAGAAGGTGTGCGCGCGCAGGCCGTCCCGGTGATTCAGGACGGAATTCTCAACAATTACCTGATGAGCCGGAGCCCCATTCGCGATATCCCCGATTCCAATGGACACGGCCGCGCCGGACCGGGCCAAGCCCCGCTTCCGACCATCGGCGTATTGCTGGTGAAACCAAAGGATCCGGTTTCTCCCGGCGATCTAAAGAAGCAGCTGATCGAATTGTGCAGGCAGCAGGACAAGCCGTACGGTTATTACGTCGAAACGATGGCCGGCTCGAGTCCGCGGCTGTTGTATCGCGTGTACGTGAGCGACGGCCACCAGGAACTGGTGCGCGGCGCGGTCTTCAACGAGCTCGATACCCGCGCGCTGCGCAATAACCTGATCGCTGCCGGAAACGATCCCCTGGTAAGCAACCGCCAAGGGTACATTCCTACCACGGTGATCAGCCCGTCGACTCTGTTCGATGACCTCGAACTCAAGCGCACCGATCAGAAAGACATAAAGCTTCCCGAATATCCCGCTCCCGATCTTGTTAGTCCCGCAAAGTAATCCCGCGCGGTGCGGTCACTTGAGTCCGGCCAGCCACGTGATGACGATGCTCTCCAGCGCGATGCGGTGATCGGACCAGGAATGATCGGTGGCGACGTGCATCGTCGTGACGTTTTTCCCGCCCTTCGTCTGAATCCCGTGCACCAGCGCATCGCCGTCGGGCGCGAGGCCATCGTCCGCAGTCAGCACCAGCAGCGGCATCGGTACGAGCCCGGCAATGGCGTTATCCAATCCGAAGGTTTTCGCGTTTGCCTGTAGCTCGTCGGCCATACTTTCTGCGGTAACGCCGGCCAGTGATTCCCTCTCATCGGCCGCCTCAGCTACCAGCTTATCCCGCGGCATTTGCCCCAGACGGCCAAAGTCCGCGGCGGAGATCAGAATCGTTCCGAGCAAACCGTGGTCGTGCGATGCGGTCATCGCCGCGATCCATCCGCCCATACTGTGCCCGGCGATGGCGATTCGTTTCGGGTCGATTCCCAAACGCGTGGCATTTTGGGGATCGCGCAGGTAAGCCAACACCGCGTCGGCATCTTCGAGAGTCTGTGCGAATCGAAAATTACCGGGGCTTCCCCACGAGCCACGATAGTTGAATGTAACCGCGTTCCACCCTGCTCGGCGAACCGCTTGGGCAAGATCGAGATTTTTTTCGTTCCCGGGCCAGCCGTGAAAAACCACCAGTGTAGAGTGCGGGGCCGCGCCAGACGGCTGGTAAATGAGTCCGTTGACGAGCAGGCCGTGAGTGGGAATGTGCAGCACGGTCATCTTGGCTGGATGCGACGGGTCGGCGGGCGGGTCCTGAGAAATAGCCGGTGGCACTATCTGGACCGGGGACTGAGCCGACGCAGATGAGACAGCTAAGAAAATCGCCAATACTATGATCGATGACCAGCGCATGTGACCGGCCTCCTTGCGGAAAGATTTGAGTTGAACGTTCGGCGCATTGTACCAACTGCGCAAATACGTTCAAACGATCATCCGCGCGTGGGCAATGCGCGGTAGTCGTTTGCGTGCTGCGAGTCCGGCTGATAGTTTGTTTGTTCCCATGAGCGCCCCAACAACAGGAAGCTCTGCCACCGGAGCGGCCGGCGCGCTACGCCACAACTACCTCTCGTTTGTCGAGAACGTCGCACAAACCCTGGGCGTGATGGCGCCGACCGGAACCATGGGAATTATTTTGCCGCTGCTGATTGCCCGCGGCGGGAATGCGACCTGGCTCAGTTTTCTGATCACGCTCACCGCCTTTTCATTGATCTCATTTTGCGTATATCGCTTCGCGGGCTTGTGCGCTTCCTCCGGAGCTCTGGCAACTTACGCCGAAGTTGGCTTAGGCCGGTGGGCTGGGGCGTTCACCGGATGGATGTACCTCGGGGCCATGGGGTTCGGTGTCGCCAGCGCCGCGCCATCCGCGGCGTACTACGCGGACCTGGTGGTAGCACGGCTCACCGGCGTGCCCGGCGGATTCACGCGCGGCGCAGCGATCACCGCGATTGTCATCATTGTGGCTTGGGCCATCGCGCACCACGACATCAAGCTCTCCACAAAAGTGATGATCGCCATCGAATGCGCCTCGTTGGCGGTAATGATCGCCATCATTGGATACGCCATGGTTCGCGACCACGCGTGGCTTGACGCTCCACAACTGCATTTGCAGGGCGCCAGTTTCAGCGGAGTGCAGTTCGCACTGATTTTTGGATTCATGACCCTGGCCGGGTTTGAAAGCGTGACGACGTTGGGAGAAGAAGCATCGAAACCGACCCGCACGATTCCCCGGGTAATCCTGAGCTGCCTGTTTCCCATCGGATTCCTGTACCTGGTGACCATCTATTGCCTGGTGGCGCTGGCGGGTAAGAATGGAATCGCCCTGGAGCGAGTTGACGCGCCATTTGACTCGATCGCCCGGGCGATGAACCTGCCAAGCTTGGGAATCTTCAGCTCGGTGGGCATCGCGCTGAGCTTCTTCGCCTGCACCCTGGGATCGCTGAACGCCGGCGCGCGCGTGGTCTATTCGATGGCCAATCGCAAACTGTTTGCCGCACCCTTCGGCGTGGCTCATCCGCGGAACGCCACTCCTCACCGTGCGATCGCTTTGATCTCGATCCTGTCGTTAGCGTCGCCCCTGGCCATCTTCCTACATGGTCTAACCGTCACCGATTGCATCAATATATTGACGAACGTCACTTCGTTTGGATTCATCGGGGCGTACTGCATGGCGTGCCTGGCATTGCCGTTTTTCTTGCGCCGCAAGAAACTGTTGCGCGGAATAGACGCCGCCACTGCCATCGCGGCGATCGTCATTCTCGGCACGGTGCTTGGGTTGAGCGTCTTTCCCGTACCGCCGCTGCCGTGGCGTTACCTGCCCTATCTCTTCCTGATATACGTCGCCGGCGGCACCGCGATCTCCTGGTTTTACTCGGAGCGCCGGCGAAGCTGAATCCCCCTCAACAACCTACTTCTTGTCCCAGAACTTCGCGACCGCGGAATAATCCAGATCCTCTTTCGCGGCATCCTTCACGCTGCTGTAGGCCGTAAACGCGCCCGCTCCGCCGGGAAGTTGAACGCCGAGCTCGCGTCCCAAGTCGAGCGCCAGACCTACGTCTTTATGCATCAGCCGCAACGGAAAGCTGGGCGTGTAATCTTTCTTGAGAATTAGCGGCCCCTTGATGTCCAGAAGCGGCGCGCGGCCCATGCTCGACTGCAACACCTCAAAGAGCTTCTCGCCCGCCACTCCGCCGGCCGTCGCGAGCGCGATCGCTTCCGCCAGCGCGTCCACTTCCAATGCCAGAATCAGATTCATAGCCAACTTAATCGTCTGTCCGGCGCCGTTCGGTCCCACGTGGAAGAACTTCTTGCCCATCGTATCCAGCACCGGCTGAACTCGCTCGATCACCTTCGCGTCGCCTCCAATCATGAATACCAGCTCGCCCTTTTTGGCGCCCCAGTCTCCGCCGGTAACCGGAGCGTCCAGGAAATCGGCTTCCCGTTCAGCGCAAGCAGCGGCCACGCGGTGCTCCAGCTTGGGGGAAACTGTGCTCGAATCGATCAGCACGCTTCCCTTGCGCAGGCCCTCCAGCGCGCCCTTGCCCCCGCCCCCCTTGCCCCACAACACCTGTTCGAGCGCCGCGGGATCGCTGACCATGGTCAGCAAAATGTCCGCCTGTGTGGCGACGTCGAACGGCGTCTCCGCCCACGTCGCTCCCTGCTGGACCAACTCATCGCCGCGACTTCGCGTTCGATTCCAAATCACCACCGGGAAGCCGGCCTTCAAAAGATTTCCAGCCATGGGCTTGCCCATCAATCCCAAACCAATTACGCCGACCGTGGGTTTCATCACATCCTCCGCGATCCAGAATATCAGGTAACGCGGCGCAAAGAAGCATCCCGCCGGCGCAGGCCAGCCGCGATCCTTCGGACGTACTAAGCGACAATTAGGAAAACGCAGCGGGCCAAACGGAATCAGCTTATGCCTTCGAAGTGTGGGGAGGTTTTTCTTCCAGCGAGATCAAAAAGCCGTAGGGAATTTCCACGCGGATAATCTTTTCCTTGCCACTATCCAGAAAGCGATCCTCCACGTAAACGGATGCTCCAGAATCCGAAGCGAGCGCACCGCTGGCAGAAAGTTGCACGTCGCCGGCGCGGTAAAGCACGTGCACATGTTTCCCAAGGAAGGACTGATAACGAGCCATGGCGCAATCTTGCTGTGATTCCGCGGCGACTTCAATAGTACCCCGTTCCGTAGCTTTATCTACCCACGGGGTATCAACTACCTGGTTAATGATGCGCGCCGTGCGCGCCTGCCGGCGCACCAGCAGCACTCGGGCGAATCGCCGAGACATCACGGATTCGCAAATCCGCCGACAGCATCAGTACCGCCGGCGTCACCGCTCCAAACGCAAGCACCGCGTAGACCACCGGAAGCGCCCAGCCCAGCGCCGACCCGCTCTGCGCGGAATGGGCGCCCAGCCACCAGCTTACCGCTCCGGCCAAGAAGCCCGCGAACACCGCCAGGTCCCGGCTCCCGCTGGCAATTTCGAGCGGCTTCCCGCAGCCGTCACAAGTGAGGTCGTTGGTGTACACCACCACTTTCGCAGCGGGTACCACCATCATGCATATCGGACAACACCGGATCGAAGGCATCTAGTCCTCCTTAAGATCTCGCCCCAGCAGCGGCCGGGGACAGCAGCGCGAATTCCACGCGATGCCGGAACGGATCGATGCGTTCCGCACGTACGCGAACACGATCGCCCAAATGAAAGCTGATCTTGCGCCGCTGCGACACGATCACCCGGTCTTGCTCGCGATAAAAGACCCGCTCACCGGTAAAGGCCTCCAGGCTGTCGATGCCCACCAGGCCCTCCACAAAAATATCCAGCAGCTCCACGAAGAATCCGAATTTTTGCACCGAGATGATCAGCGCGTCGTATTCGTCGCCCAGCCGGCTTTCCATGAACTGCGCCGTCTTCCACTCCATCAGCTCGCGCTCGGCCCCTTCCGCGCGCCGCTCGGACTCCGACGATTCGCTGGCAATCTCGCTGAGTTCGGTTCGCGAATACGGTCCGAATGACGGCCGGTCGTCGCCCTCCTGCCGCGATGAGCCGCCGCGCGATTTCCCGCCGGACGCTTTCACTTTAGACGGCGGAGTGCGCGGTGCGGACGCATCGGGATTTGCGAGCGCCCATTTCAGCGCGCGGTGCACGATCAGGTCCGGATACCGGCGGATCGGCGAAGTGAAGTGGGTATACTCCTGGGCCGCCAGCGCGAAATGCCCGAGCGGCTCAGCCAGGTAGCGCGCCTGCCGCAGCGAGCGCAGCATCAAATAGGAAAGAATGCGCTCTTCCGGTTTGCCGGCAATTTTTTTCGTCAGTTCCTGGTAATGCTGCGGACGGATATCGATCTCGTTGAGCGCGGGCATGGTCACTTCCATCGCGCGCATCCGTCCGTGGGTGGCGCGCCCGTCGCGGCCCTGCGGCTTCACCTGACCATGCCGCACGGGAATGCGGCGCTCGAGCAGGTCGGTAACGCCCAGGGTATAGCCGAAAGCCTTGGCCAGCTCTTCGAATTCCAGAACTCGCTTGGGATCCGGTTTTTCGTGCACTCGGTGCAGGCTGGTGATTCCGCGCTTTTCCAGGTAACGCGCGACGGATTCGTTGGCCGCCAGCATGAATTCTTCAATCAGGCGATGCGCGATGTTCCGTTCGCTGCGAACGATCGAGAGCATCCGCCCCGAGTCGTCGAATTCAATCACCGCCTCGGGCAGATCGAAATCGATCGATCCGCGAGCGTTACGGCGGGCGTTCAGTACCAGCGCCAGCTCCTTCATTTTGCGGAACTCCGGCGCGAGCGCCTCGTATTGGCGCAGCGCTTCCGGATCGCCTTCGATCACTTTGTTCACGTTGGTATAGGTCATCCGCTCCGCGGAGCGCATCACCCCCGGCGTGAAGTCCGCGCTGAGTACGTCCCCGGTGTTGGAGAATTCCATCACCACGCTCATCACTAGTCGATCCACGTAGGGCTTCAGCGAACAGATGCCGTTCGACAGCGCTTCCGGCAGCATGGGGACAGCGCGGTTCGGGAAGTAGACGGAAGTGCCGCGCAAGCGCGCTTCGTGATCCAGCGACGATCCGCGCTGAATGTAGTGGGCCACGTCGGCGATGTGCACCTGGAGCTGGTAGCCGCCATCCGCGCGGCGCTCGACGTAAACCGCGTCGTCGAAATCTCGCGCCGTCTCTCCGTCGATGGTCACAATGGGCAGTTGCCGGAAATCGCGCCGGCCTTGCCATTCGCTTTCCCGCACTTCCTGCGGAATCGCGGCAGCCTGCGCCAGGACGTCGGCCGGAAACTCATGCGGCAACAAATGCTTGCGGATCATGATTTCCACGTCGACGCCGATCTCGCCAGGCCTTCCGAGAATTTCAATCACGCGTCCGCTGGGCGCGATGCCGCCCTTGGGAAATCGCGTCACTTGCACGTTCACCACCGCCCCATCCAGCTCCGGCGAACGCGCGCCAGCTTTCAGCGGCGTTCGCGCAGCCCCCGAATTCGGCTCGGATTTCTCCCCGAACAGCGCGATGCGTTCCTCACCTGGAGGAATTACGATTTCGTGCTGGATGCGCGTGTCGTAGGGCAGCACCACGTTGCCCCGCGGGCCGTAACGGAACAGGCCCACGATCGTCGGGTGGGCGCGGTCGACGATTTGCACGATCCGGCCCTCGGCGCGTCCATCGGCGTGCCGGCGATCCAGCCGGGCCAGCACGCGGTCGCCATTCATCGCGTCGCCTATGCGATCGCGGGGGATAAAGAGGTCGCCATCTATCTTGGGTATCGGATGGTCGGGAATCACGAACCCGTAGCCGTCGCGATGCGCGGACAAGCGCCCGGCAATGAGGTTGGGATCGTGGCCCTGTTTGCGCAGCGCATCAACGGGATGTCGGCCGGGGGGATGTTGGCCCGGTTTATCGTTGTGCGGCGCTTTGGGCTTTTTCTCCGCGGGATGCTCGCGATATTGGTCGGCCACCCGAAACCGCAATCCGTGGAGCTCGTCCACCTGACCGCGACTCTTGAGTTTCGCCAGCATGCGGGGCAGCAGCCGGCGCCCGTGATGGCGCATGTTCAGGCCGTGAGCAATCTGGCGAGTAGTGGCAGGCTTGGTGAGCGTTTGGAGGTAGGCCAGCACCTCGGTCTCGGTAATATCCGGCTGTGGTATTTTCTTATGAGGCTTCATTCAGTTGTTTTCCTGGCTGCGTTGCTGACGATTCCCAGTGCACCGGTTGCATTGCAGCGGCGGCCGCTGCCGCGGTCTTCGCCAGCAGGGTTGGGTGGACGGCCCGAATCGGGCGGGCTGCGTCGCACTTGAGGCTGAAACTTTTTCCGTCAGCCGGTGTTGAAATCGTCAGACGCTCTAACCCAAAGCGTACTCCTCCCTGAGAGCTTTGGGAAATTGGTCCCAGAGATGTTTGGCGGGAAGGAGGGCCGGTCGGACCTCCTTCCTGTCGCCAATATTCGGCTTCGCATGTCCCGCTCGTTGCCTGCTGGTCGTTCGATCAAGGCTGAGTCGGCGCTGGTGCAACCTCCGAGCTGTCTACCGCTGTAATTTTCCCGTCGGCTTCTCGCTGCAGGCTCGGTGCATACAATCCCAACAACTGCCTTCGCCACCACATTCCGGTGGAGCGTTTCGTCGGAATATCGGTGAACCAGTATTGCCAAATCACCGCGCGGACGCGTTTGGGCGGTGCACCGGGAAACGGATTGCCGGCAAACAATTGCAGCACTTCCGAGTCACTTTTCAGCAGCCGTTCTTCGGTATAAACCACAAACGGATATTCGCGCCACGGTCCCAGCGACGCGAACCAAAGATTCCAGTCGAATCGTGGCTGGTACGGCGCGTAGATGCCGGGTGGCTTACCCGGGTCTTGCGGTTTGTAGCGAAACGGATAAGGAATCCAGGTGGTGCCGTCCTGCGTTCCCTGAAATTCAATCTCATTCCGCTGCGGCGTCATCACCGCGAAAAGCCCGTAACGATTGGCGATTCGAAACGGGTCCAGGGCGCGGACCGGAGCGGTGGGCAGCGGCAGCCAGGGAAGGATCATCCCCAACAATTGGGCGACGATGCCGTAAAAAACCAACGCCAGACATAGCGAGGCCAGGCTCGCTCGAATCTGCAGCCACAGCATCCGCGGCAAACTCCGAGATTCCCCGGGCCGTCGCTCGACCGTCTGTGCCGTGGCGGCCGCAAGTTCGGAGCTGCCCGCTGCATCGCCATCTCCGGCGAGAGAAAGCCCTCGGCACGATTTCCAAACCCAGCCCACGTAACGATCGTCCAAAAGCAGAATGCCCAACGAAAGCACCAGATAATTCAGAAAGGTGTAGTTCGCGGTGACGATGATTCCAATTTCAAACGGAGTCACGATCCAGAAACAGATAATGCGCAGGCGGCGCGGCAAAAACAGCATCCACACGAAGACCAACTCCGCGGCTAGCGTGAGCCCAACTGTTCCCGCGTGAAACCAGTGCGGGAGCTGCTGAGCGTACCAGCCGATCCACGTGGGGAGGGGTCCATTCTGGTAGTAGCCGTCCATCGCGGCGAAGTTTCGCCACGCCGGCTCGCCCGACAGTATTTTTGCCAAGCCCGATTCGAAATAGATGGTGAACCACACCAGTTGCAGCAGAGACAGGCTGGCACGCGATGGCGCGTTGGCGCGGCCCAAGCGCGGGCGGAATCCCGGCGGGGCGAAGAATAGACTGATAAAGCCAGCGGAAAGGAGCATCCCATCGGACTGGTATCCCGCAAAATCCTGGCCCGCGCCCACAAACGAGAGGTAGGCCACGAAACAAAGCACCAGCATTCCCCGCGACCACAGATTCAGGGTGAGCAGAATTGAGGCGATTAATCCCGCCACGCAGATCAGCATCAAGGTGTGATTGCTGTTGGAGATCCAGAACAGCGTGGGCGCAAACCAAAAGCGGTAGGTGCCGTAATATTTCGAGACGGCTTCCAAATAATCGCGGGCGGGGAGGATGCCGTCCGGACCGATCAGGCCCTTGATCTGAAAGAGCAGAGAATAAAACGCCGAGAAATAGATCAGCCCCAGGGCCCGCAGAAATAGCCAGCGCGGCCACAAATGAGTTGCCCGGGTGCCCCACAGACTCCGCAGGTGGTGAAGCGGTCCTGGGGAAGCGGAGAGCGCGGACGGAAGCTGCGATTCTTCGGGGCTCGGGCCGCGGGAGTCGGGCCCCTGGTCCAAGGGCTCCGGCCCCATTAGCCAATCGACGATCGAGGTGATTCCGCTTTCCATGTCGCCGCGATTATAACCGCGCACCCAGCCCGGCAGAAGAATTGCCGTCTTTTTCCGGCGGCAGATCGCTAGCCATTTTTCGGGATCTGCCTCGGTCCGCGGCTTGGACTGATGACCTCCATGTTCGCCTGAAGCTAGCAGGCGGTCGGACCCGAAGGAAGGGACGATCTCTGTGGACGCTCTTCCCGCAGGGCGCTGGTTGTCGATTGCTCCGGCACCCCACTTTCGGCCACCCGCGGCGCTAGCCCGTACTTGCATATTGCCAAAGACTTTATGTGCCGTTCGTTTGGCCGAGTACCAGCAAAGAGTACGGCTTTGCGGCCAGTACCTCGGTACCACCAATTTGAACCGGTTGTGCTATTCGCGCACAACAATCCTTTCGGCACAATGGGAATGCGTTCGGGGATCGACGCTGTGGCCGGCTGCAGAGCTTGGGACTCCCCCTCTCAAGTCTCCGCGGCAGGCCGCGTCGCCCCCCTGCTGAACGCGACCCAAATGTAGGGCCCCCTGAGCGGCCGGTCCCCCCGCCGGCCGCTCTTCCATTTCCCGCAAGAACTCCCTTTCAGCCCATTTCCCTGACCAATTCTTGGGGAAAGTACGGAGAAATTTGGTTTCGCCCTTTGGAATGAAGATTTGTCGCGATTCGGCAAAATTTCGTCGTTTGTTTTCATATATATGGAAGGGGTATCAAGACGGATTCTCCTCCCCTTTTGCTCCTGTGCCTCTGTCCGCTGGTTTGACTTCGGGATCGCATAGCCGCGCGCGAGGCTAGCATTTCCGCGAGGACGGCGGGAACGGATCATTCCTGTGGACTACGCGTTCACGCGCCCAGTGTGAACTATCCCAACCTCCGCTGTGAAGGCAGAGCGGGCTGGAATTCCGGTGCTTCTCACCTAATTGTGACTTCGAGTCAGTTTCGGGCCGACTCCAATCCAGGTTCAAGCCGCTTTGCCTTGACATGTTCTCGCCCAGTTTTATAGATTGCTCGCAGCGACTTACATGGGGGCGGTTTTTCGCGGTTGGGGGATTTCCTTCTTGGATTCATTTGAGCACATTGGTGTATTCGCTCATCCTCGCGTTCTCCCCGACTATTCCAGAGCAAAACCTCGGAGGTGCGTGGTGAAGCGAACTCGGCATCTATTTCTCTCGGCAATCGTGTTCTTCTTGGCACTGGTGGGAAGTGGTCCGGCATGGGCTCAGACCACTGGGTCGCTGCGCGGCGTGGTGAAGGACCAATCGGGCGCGGTGGTGATGGGCGCCAAAATTGCCCTCAAAAGCACCGGTACTGGAGTCTCGCGCACAATCCAGAGCGGAGCGGATGGCTCCTACCTGTTCGACCTGCTGAATGTGGGCACCTATAGCATCGCAGTGTCAAAGGCAGGCTTCGTGACGGTCGAGCAGACCGGCATCGTGCTGGAGTTGAATCAAAACGGACGCCTCGACGTCACTTTGAACGTGGGTCAAACCAGCCAGACGGTGGAGGTGAACGCCAACGTGGTGCAAATCGATACCGCGGGCGCCACGCTTGGAAAGGTGGAAGATGAGCGCGCCATCCGTGACCTTCCGCTGGTCGACCGCGATACCTTGCAGCTGGGCCTGCTGCAGGCCGGCGTGTTCACCCCGGATCCAGACGACCTGTCTGGCAATCCATTCTCGGTGAGTGGCCAGCGATCCGAATCACTGACTTTTTTGCTGGATGGGGCAAACAACACCGACTTTTTGGGTAACAACATCGTGGTGAGCCCCAACCCCGACGCGGTGGAAGAGTTCAAGATTCTGACCAATAACTACGACGCCGAGTTTGGACGCACGTCCGGCGGAATTGTGAACCAGGTAACCAAGTCCGGCACCAACTCGATTCACGGCGACGGTTTTGAATTTATCCGCAACGATGACTTGAACGCCCGCGATGCTTTCGCTCCCGATCGATCCCCTTTCAAACGCAACGTATTCGGCGGCACGTTGGGAGGACCGGTCAAGAAAGACAAGGCTTTCTTCTTCATTGCGTACCAAGGCGCAAGACGCCGCGAAGGGCAAACACCTACACCCATCGCGGTATTGGACCAAGCCGAGCGGGGCGGAGATTTCAGCGAACTCCTGCCAGCCGTCCAATTGGTTAATCCCATCACCGGGGCGAATTACCCCAACAACCAAGTGCCGGTGAATCCGGTAATCGCCAACTACATCGCCAAGTATTTGCCGCTCCCGAACGGCCCGGGCAGCACGTATTCGGCCAGCCCGAGCGCGTCCATCAACGACGACCAGGGCATCATGCATTTTGATTACAATCTGTCGACGAAAGACACTTTCTCATTCGTGTACGTGGTGGACAATTCCAGCGATCTCTTTCCCGAGGAGGGAGGTTCGATCAGTTCGACCTCTGGGGCGGTGCCCGATGGAGGCGGCGGTAATGTCCCGGTGGGCTCCGGCGGAACGGATGGCGCGCGCACCCAGATCGGAACTTTCAGCTGGACCCACACGCTGTCGTCCGGAAAGGTGAATCAGTTCCGCTTTGCGGCCAACCGATTTGCGTCGTATCAGGCCGATCCGACGGTGAAGACCACTCCGGCGGAGTTCGGATTCACAAACGTGACCCCAGCGGATGCCTCCTCGCCGGCGGTCCCAACCATATTCGCTCCCTCTTTTAACCTGGGACCATCGATACAAGGCCCGACTCGGCTGCATCGGGCCACGTTTGAGTGGTCGGACGACTACACATGGACGAAGGGACGACACGAAATCAAATTCGGCGGCGACTTCACCCGGGTGCGGAACAATTTTTATTACGACTACTACAACAGCGGGGGATTCGATTTCACATTCGGAAATTTCACCGGCAACGAATATGCCGACTTCGTGGGCGGTTTCTGGGATAACTATTTCCAATTCTCCAACGCCGTCTACGGAATTCGCACGGGATCCATGGCGGGATACTTGCAGGACACCTATAAGGTTCGTCCGCGCCTGACCCTGAATTACGGCGTGCGTTATGAGTTTTACGTTCCTCAACACGACATCCATAACAACGTCAGCGGATACTATCCAGGGCAGCAATCAACGGTTTTCCCCGACTCGCCACCCAACATTTTGTATGCGGGAGATCCGGGGACGCCCAACAGGTCTCTGATGTACCCCAACTACCACAATTTTGCTCCGCGCCTGGGCTTTGCATGGGACATGTTTGGGAATGCAAAACTCGTGATGCGGGGAGGAGCGGGGATTTTCTACGACCTGGAAGACGGTGCGCTCAATCTTCAGTTCGGAGGCCAGCCGCCGTTCGGTCAAGTGGCTAACAACACGCCGGATTCATGGGGGGGCATCGCCGGCGATCTGAGCGGCTCGGGCGCGGCAACCGGCGCGATGTCCGATCCGTTTACGCCACTCGGATACAGCAATCCGTTTCCGTTCACGCCCAACGGACAGTTCACTTATCCATATCCGTTCTCCTTCGGCTACATCGTGGATCCGCATTTCAAGACACCGTATTCGGAGAACTTCAATTACGGCTTCCAGTGGCAGGCCACTAAAGACACCATGATTGAAGCGGTCTACGTAGGAAGCTTGGGACGGAGGCTAATCAGCAGCGGCGAGGTGAACTTCCCACAGACCAGCGTCATGCAATACCAGTTGGCAACCTACGGGCAGGACAATCCGGAGTGCGCGCGGCCGCTGGCGAACTGCCAGCAGGGTACGCTGAATCCTGCAGACCCCTACGATCCTACTGGAGTTCCCTTTGGTCCGCAGCAATTGCTGACCGACTTCAGCAACGGACTATCGGATAGCGACCAGATGCAGATCACCGCGGACAAGCGACTGAGCCATGGTCTGCAGTTCCGGGCCGCATACACAGTCGCCAAGACCATCGATCTAACCTCCGGGTTCCGGTCCCGTTCCGGCGAATACACCGATCCGACCGATTACCGCCTCGATCGCGCGTTGGCGGATTTCGATTCTCCGCAGCGAGTGGTTATGAGTGGGCTGTGGGAATTGCCCATAAATCGTTGGCACACCGGCTTCCTGAACAAATTGACGCAAGGCTGGCAGCTAGATGGAATCGTCACCTTCCAGAAGGGCAATCCGCTTACGTTCTTTTCCAATAGTAATGCGAGCCAGCAAAACCAGGATCCGGACCTCACGCGCACCGAGGTATCCGGCAAGATTCCCTACGCCAACCCGCGCGCGGGATCCACATTTTCGACCGATTGTAATGGAGGAAACGGTCCGACCCTCGGGCCCTACTGGATCAATCCTGGAAATATGTCGTGCACTCCTTGCAGCAATGAAACCTGTTCCGGTGCGGGAGATCCCGCCAACGGGATCCCGCTATTTACGTACGGCAACCTGGGACGAAACTCGCTTCGCGGCCCGGGGATCAATAACTTCGATACCTCGCTGATCAAGAACACGCATATCACCGAGAGCAAAGTAATTGAGTTCCGCGCCGAGTTTTTCAATACGTTCAATCACACCCAGTTTTTAAGGGTCGATGATGCAGGCGGCAGCCCGACCTTCGGGCAGGTGACTGAAGATCGCGGGCCGCGGCTCATCCAGTTCGGCTTGAAGCTCTACTTCTAAGCCATCGCGGCGGCTGACGCTGGCGGTCAACTGCCAATAGCCGGGTTACCTGCGATCGGAGCGACGAAACTAGAAAGGAAAAGGCCCCGAGGATTTCCGGGGCCTTTTCCTTTTTTGTCCATCTTCTGCGGAGATGGGAACGTTTAGCGCGGCCGCCCGAAGGGGCGATACATACTCAGCGGGCGAGGACGCATGCGGAAACGAGGAGCGAGCGGAGGCGGGACGTAGTGCAAGGAGAGACCACAGTTGCTGCAGGATTGGTAGCGGCGGTCCTCGGCGCGCAGCCAGTGTCCGCGCGCGGGACAGTCGGGATTCAAACATTGCACGGTGCCGCCCGGCAAATATTGCATAGGCCCCCTAAGAATTAAAGAACGCGGGGGGATTGTGAGGGAGGGTGGCTAGTGTGTCAAGAAAAATCAATACTATTAGTAGTGGTAGGGTGGCAGGTCCTATAACTCTGGGATTCTCATTGCAGGCTACGCGGCGAACTTCGCGGCTCGCTTTACGTCAGGGTTTCGTTTGTGCTTCGATGGCGCTGATTTGCTTCTTCAGATCGTCCAGTTGCTGCCGCTTGGCTTGTAACTGATCGGCCCCGGACTTTAGTTTCGCCTGGCCGGCATGATCGTTGGCGTAATCGGGATTCTGCGAGATTTGGTTCTGGTCCAGTTCGAACTGGCGCTGCGCCAACTCCAGATCTTTCTCGACATCAGCGGCATGTTCCCGCGCGCGAGTTAATTCCTCTTTCTTGTCTGGCGATGCCGCGAGCGGCGTTTTGGGCGCGGGTGCCGCGGCCGATGTTGCCGGCGCCGCCGCCGAACCATCCGCCGCGGCCGGCGTGGACCCGGCATCCGTTTCTGCGTGGCCGACCACAGTTATGTCGCGTGGAATTCGTGGAATGTTGTCGTCGTTCCACACTGCTTCCCGCTTGCCCGATTCTTTAGCTTCTTTGGATATACGCGCGCGGCGCGCCGCTGCGACCACTTCTGCGGCCGATGGAGGTGGTGGGACAATGACGGGCGGGTCAGGATGGAACTGCGCGGGCGCAGCGGTCACCGGGAACGTAGCGGCCAGAAGCGTACCAGAACGCCCCATTACAGTGCCTGCGGCCAATACGGACCCCAAAACTACGATGGCTGTGATGCGAAGTGCGTCCATTGCTTTGTCTCCAGCAGGAAGTTCTGCCGGCCCCCCGTTGTAAGCACCATGGTAGCCACCTTCCTCGGGAAAACGCAATTGGAGGTTACGACACAGTGCGAAAGGTACACTGTGCCAGAGGGCCGGGGATTCTGGAGCTGGTTGGAATCGCACCCACAAGCGGCGGCGCGACAATTTGGACCTCACCCGGCGCGGAAGGGGCGCCCACGCCCCGGCCCAAGGGGTCGGGGTTGCCTAACCCCGGGGAAAAACGGATATACTCGCCCGGCACACCGGGGTAGCCACCCCGCGGAGGCGACTCACTAATGCAATTCACTTCCCCGATGCCGGCGAAACACGTCGCGGCGCTGGTGGGGCTGTTCCTGTTCTTCTTCCTGGAGCTCGGCGCAGCGCCAGCACGAGGCGGTTCGGGAGCACAAGGCGCTCACCCCTCGGCCGCGCCAGCGACTGCGGGAGCGGCGACCGCTGACATTGCGCAAATACCCGGTAGCGCTGCGCAAAGTTCAGCTCAGGCGACGCCTGACAAGCCTGAAAGAAATGTTACCGCCTACACACTCCCGCCCGAACTCTATGCCAAGGCCCGAAATTTTTCGAAAATCCGATACCGGCTCTACCTGATCGATTTTGTGTGGAGTGTGCTTGCGCTGCTGTTCATTCTCCGGTGCAGGCTCGCTCCGAAATTTCGAGACGTGGCCGAGCGTTTCCAAAACCGTTTTCTGCAGGCGGTGATATTTGTTTCGGCGATCCTGATCGCTATCGATGTGCTGCAGTTGCCCCCGGCGGCTTACGGCCACTGGCTCTCGCGGGCGTATGGGTTGTCGGTGCAAGGATGGGAATCGTGGGCGCGGGATTGGGCGGTGGGCGAGCTGCTTGCTTGTGCGCTGGGCATCCTTCTGGTTTGGATTCTGTACGCGCTGATCCGCCGCAGCCCGCGGCGATGGTGGTTTTATTTCTGGCTGGCCACACTCCCCATCCTGATGTTTATTTTGTTCATTTCGCCATGGGTGATCGATCCGCTGTTCTACAAATTCGAACCGCTTCAAGCGGGTCACGCCGATCTGGCGGGGAAGCTCGAACAGGTGGTGCAGCGGGGAGGGATGAACATCCCGCTCGAGCGCATGTATGAAATGAATGCGAGCAGCAAGGTCAACGTACTGAATGCCTACGTCACTGGGTTCGGCGCGTCGAAGCGGGTGGTGGTGTGGGATACCACCATCACCAAGATGAATACGCCGCAAATTGCCGCGGTGTTCGGTCACGAGATGGGGCATTACGTCCTGCATCATATTCCGAAGGGCGTTGCGTTTTTCGCGCTGCTGCTGTTGGTGTTTTCGTACGTAGCGTGGTGGACCTCCGGCAAAATCATCCAGGGCCGGAGCGGCGGCCTGGGCATCCGCGGCGAGGGGGACTGGGCATCGCTGCCGTTGCTGCTGCTGGTTCTGACGCTGCTCTCGTTTCTGGCTTCGCCAATCATCAACGGTTTCACGCGGAATCAGGAGCATCAGGCCGATCTTTACGCGCTGGAGGTGACTCACGGCCTGACTCCGGATTCCGGGCAGGTAGCCGCACAAATGTTCCAGATCCTGGGCGAAGTGGACCTCTCCGACCCTGATCCTCCTGCGCTGGCGCGCTTCTGGTTGTATAGTCATCCGCCCATTGGGGAGCGCGTGGATTTCGCGGTACATTACGATCCGTGGGGAGATGGTCAATCGCCGCAGTTCGTGAAGTAATACCAGCAGTGGAAATAGACGATCCGATGCGACCCCGGACGCACGCGCGCATCGAATAGGCAGAGGCTTCTCTCGAGGTGGATTCGTGGCTGAAATTGAAAGACCGGAGTGGGTGCTGCAGATGCAGGAGATCCTTGAAACGCTCAATGAGGGCGTGATCATTCGGGACGACTGCAATCGCGTAATTTTCGCGAATACCTGCTTCACCGAAATGATCGGGACTCCGGTGGAAGAGCTCATGGGACGCCAAGCCGCCGATTTCTTTTCTCCCGAAGATGCCGAGAAACTGAACCAGCACGTTCTGCGAGCGCAGAAGACCGGAAATCATCGCTTTGAATTCTACCTTCCCAAAAAAGATGGGGGACGCTTGCCGGTGGTGATCGCCGCGCGCGTGCTGGAAGATCCGGACGGCCGTTTTTTTGCGGTGGTTACGTTCACCGACATTTCCGAACAGAAGCGCGTTGAAAACAATCTGATCGAAGCCAACGAAAAGCTGGAAGAGCGGTATCGCGAGATTGAACAGGACCTGGTTTTGGCCGCGCGCGTTCAGCAGAGCCTGGCGCCGCATGGGCTCAGCTGGGGCAGCGTGGAAGTTTCGGCGTTCTACCACCCGGTGTGGAGGATCGGGGGCGATTTCGGTCTGGTGGTTCCCACCGACGACGATCATCTGAATCTTGTAGTCTGCGACGTCTCGGGCCACGGCATTGGCTCCGCGCTGGTGGCCAACCGCATCTACACCGAAACGATGTCGCAGCTGGACCGCTCGGTTCCCTTACGGGAAATGCTGCGCCACCTGAATGCATTCGTGAAGCAAAGCCTGGGAAGTTCGGTTCTGTACTTTACGATGGCCGCGGCGCGGGTGGATCGCAGTGGCCGAATGGTGTACGCCGCGGCAGGTCACCCACCGGCGATGCTGGTGCGGCCTGGGCAAGAGCCGCAGTTGCTGCCTTCGCGCAGCCTGATTTTGGGATTGCTTGATAACGCCGTCGACGTCGAAGCGGCCATTGAGATTCCGCTCGAACCCGGCGATCGCCTGGTGATGTACACCGACGGACTGCACGAAGCGTTCAGCGCGACGGGAGAATTTCTCGGGGTGGAAGGGCTGCGGGAGATTGTGCGCAACACGGCCGCTGCGCCGTTCAGCGAGATGAAGCAGAACATCCTCGACCGCGTGACGGCCTTTCGAGAAGGCCCGGCGGCGGACGACGTCTCGCTGGTGTTGCTGGAAATGCGCTGACCGCGAATGGGTGACCTCCGTTTTTGCGTCGATATCGCTGCATCGCCTAACCTGGTATTTGCTTTCTTCGTTCCCCAGCGCATGGCGCATTGGTACGGCGCGGAGATGAATTCGCACTTTGAGGTGCAAGGTGGGGCATCCGAATTTCAGGCCGGGCAAAAGGTGCGCATCAGCGGCAACGTTAGCGGGCGCGAAGTGTCTCTCACCGTGGTGATCGTGGAATACGAATGGCTGCGGACGCTGGAGTGGCGCTTTCAGGATTTCTACGGGGTTCGGGGCATGCAGCGCTGGGAGATCGAGCCATCCGGTGCGGGAACCTGGCTTACAATGCGGGATCGCTATGACATGCCGGGGCGCTGGGGGCGGATCGTGGACGGGATTTTAACGCGGCACGCTGTGGGACGACGCGATCGCGATGCTCTGGCGCGGCTGCGGCGGCTGGTGGAGCGGCGCTAGTCGGGCGAGTGAGTTGCCGAAAAGTTAAAAACTCCAACCACAACTTAGACTCGCCACCCTCTGCGTGTCACGGCACAGATGTTGTAAGGTCCAAACGCCCACCCTTCCCAAAAATCGGGAAGAGTAGGGCACCCGGAAAGACAAGAGCGTCAAACCGTAGAACCGTATCCCCCACCTTCCTCGTTTCTATTCCGTTACGATTTCCAGAAATCTGCGCTTCCCTACACGCAGCTTCACCGAAACACCCGGCGACAACTCGACCGACGCTCGCACGTCGGTAACGATCGCGCCGTTCAATTCCACTGCGTTTTGTTTGATCAGGCGTTCGGCTTCGGCGCGCGAGGGCGCCAAGCCAGTTTCGGTGAGCAGCGCGGTGACGGCGCGCTTTCCCGCTGGCAGCTTTTTCTGCGGGATTTCGGCCGGGGCTTGACGGTCGCGGAAGACGCGCTGAAATTCATCGAGGGCTTTCTTGGCTTCGGGCTCGCCATGGAAGCACGCAATGATGATGTGCGCGAGCTGCATCTTGGCATCCATAGGATGCAAAACGCCGATGCGTACCTCTTCGCGGAGGCGCACGATCACGGACGGCGCAAAATCGGTGAGCAGCTCGTAGTAGCTCCACATCAATTCGTCGGATATAGACATCAGCTTGCCGAACATTTCGCGCGGGGATTCGGTGATGCCCACGTAGTTGCCGAGGCTTTTGGACATCTTGCGCTCGCCGTCGAGTCCGACCAGGATGGGCATGGTCAGCGCAACCTGCGAAGGCTGGCCGTACTCGCGCTGGATGTCGCGGCCGATCAGCAGATTGAATTTTTGCTCGGTGGCGCCCAATTCCACATCCGCTTCCAAGACTACCGAATCGTAGGCCACCAGCAGCGGATACATCAGCTCGTGAATCGAAAGCGGCTGGTTGTTGGCCATGCGGGACCGGAAATCCTCGCGCTCCAACATGCGCGCCAGCCGGTAGTGGGAACACAGGCGAATCATGTCTTCCCCGGTCATTTTGCCGAGCCATTCGCTGTTGTAGCGAATTTCGGTTTTCTGAGGATCGAGTATTTTGTAAACCTGGTCGAGATAGGTAGTGACGTTCGACTGCACCTGTTCGCGGGTCAACGGAGGCCGCGTCTCCGATTGGCCGGAGGGATCGCCGACCATCGCGGTGAAGTCACCCACCAGAAAAATCGCGGTGTGGCCCATGTCCTGAAAGTGTTTTAACTTGCGCAGCACCACGGTGTGGCCCAGGTGAATGTCCGGTGCGGTGGGATCAACGCCGAGCTTCGCGCGGAGCGGCTTTCCGGACTTCGCGGAGGCCTCGAGTTTCGCTTTCAGATCTTCTTCGCGGATGATCTCCGCGACGCCCTTGCGCAGATAGGCGAGTTGCTCGTCTACCGGCAAAAACTTCGTATTTCGGTCCGCCACTATCTTTTCTCCGGAAGAACGATTACCCGCCGGCCTTCCATGCGGTAGCGCGATTCCAGCACGATGCGCACCGCTTCGGAATAGATGCGATGCTCTTCGCGCAGCACTCGCTCGGAAAGGGTTTCCGGCGTATCGGCATCTTCGATGGGCACGACGGCCTGCAAAACGATCGGGCCGGCGTCGAGATTTTCATCCACGAAGTGCACCGTGCAACCTGAAAATTTTGCGCCGTGCTCCAGCGCCTGGCGCTGCGATTCGAGCCCGGGGAACGCCGGCAGCAGCGACGGGTGAATATTCAATATTCGCCCCGGAAAGGCCGCCACGAAAAAAGGAGAGAGCAGCCGCATGTATCCGGCCAGGCAGACTAGCTCCACTGCCTTTTCCTGCAATACCGCGGCCACCTGGCGATCGTAGACCTCGCGCTCGAGCCCCTTCGAAGGAAGCACTCGCGCGTCCAAGCCCCTGGCGGCGGCGCGTTCGATTCCTGGCGCGCCTTCGCGGTTGCTGATCACCACTGCGATTTCGGCGTTGGGAATGCGTCCGGCAGCGACGCTATCCGCCAGCGCTTCGAAATTCGACCCGCGCCCCGAGAGCAAAATACCGATGCGCTTTTTCATCGCGGGAGAAAGTTAGCACAGTTCGTAGCGCAGTTCGCGACGCAGTTCACACCATCTTCGAGGCGCCGAAGCGTCCTAAATGGGCAGTTTGCCGGTGTAAACAATGCGAGGCTTTCCTGGGGCGGCCGGCTCGGTGCGGCCGATCACGTAGAATTTCTCGCGGCGGCGCACTAGCTCGGCTTCCACCTTGCGCAGATTCCTGGAAGGGACAATCAAAATCATTCCCGCGCCCAAGTTGAACGTCTTCAGCAACTCGCTGGGCTCGATTTTTCCCAATGCCGCGAGATATTTGAATATGGGCAGCACCGGCCAGGAGCCCAGCTCCACCACCGCCTGCACATTGCGTGAAAGCACCCGCGGAAGATTTCCGGTGATGCCGCCGCCGGTGATATGGGCCATCGACGTCACCCAGTCACGGGCCACGATGTTTTTCAGCAATGGCCAGTAGCAGCGGTGCGGCTTCAGCAGTTCGGCGCCGATCTTGTTGCGAATTTCCGCCACGTAGGTGTTCGGCTTCAGTTTAGCGATGCCAAAAACCAGCTTCCGCGCCAGCGAGTATCCGTTGGTGTGCAGCCCACTGGAAGGAAGCGCCACCAGTACATCCCCGGCGCGAACGTTGGCAGGGTCGAGGCGTTTCCCAGCGTCCACCGCGCCGACAATAAACCCGGCCAAGTCGTACTCGCCGGGACCGTAAAAATCGGGCATCTCCGCTGTTTCGCCGCCGATCAGCGCGCATCCTGCCTGCTTCGCGGCACGGCTCATACCTTCGATCACTTGCTCGACGATCGCCGGATCGAGTTTGCCCATCGCCAGATAGTCGAGAAAAAACAGCGGCTCGGCGCCCTGGGTCAAAATGTCGTTGACGCAATGGTTCAGGATGTCCGCGCCGACCGTTGAGTGCACTCCCGCGGCAAACGCGATTTTCAGCTTGGTACCTACGCCGTCGGCGCTCGATACTAGAATCGGATCGCGCCATTTCTTGGTATTCAGGCGAAATAGCGCGCCGAATCCCCCGATGTGCGAGAGCACATCGCGATTGAAAGTGCGGCCCGCGGCGGTGCGAATGAGCTGCTTGGCTTCCTCGGCTGTCTCAATATTAACGCCGGCATCTGCGTAGCGCATGAACTTGAACTCGATTGGCTAGATTTTCAGATTTTCAGAAAGTCGAAAACAGGCGCTTCCAGCGCACGTCGTGCGGGTGGATGATGGCTCTTAGGTAGGTCGCAAAGCGATCCCCGATGTGCCCCGGTTCCCACACGTCTTCCGGCGCGTCGATGGACATATAAATTATCAGCGGCGTACCGATGATATTTTCACGCGGCACGAAACCCCAGTAGCGGCTATCGTAGGAATTATCGCGGTTGTCTCCCATCATGAAGTACTTCCCCGGCGGGACCTGGATCGCGGCGTAATTGTCCGAAGGATTGGGCGGTCCATTGCGGTACGGCTCCGGCAGCGCCACGCCGTTGATGTACACCACGCCTTGCCGAATATCCAGAGTGTCTCCGGGCAGACCGATCAGGCGCTTGATGAAGTCCGGGGAGCCTGCCAGCGGCGCGCGGAATACGATCACCTGCTGGCGCTTGGGCTCGCGCCACAGTGGCACGTGCCACCCGGTGAACGGCACACCCGCGTCGTAGCCGATCCGGCTGACGATCAAGTGGTCGCCAATCAGCACGGTGTTCTCCATCGATCCGCTGGGAATCACGCGCGCTTGCACCATGGTGCCTTCGATCAGCATGAACGCGAGAATCACCCAGAACCACGAGATGAGCTCGCGCTTTACCTTTTCGCCGGTGGTTGCGTGCTGTTCGCGCTCTTCCACCATCACCACATTACCGTCCGCCTTCACAGCGTCAGCTTTCACGATGAGCCTCCACCTCGAGCTGAACCAGCTCGGTAGGATAGACGCCCGTATAACAGGCGGTGCAGAATTCGTCTTTGGAGTCGCCGACCGCATTCCGCAAATTTTCCAGCGACACGTAACCCAGTGAATCCGCTTCGAGGTACGATCGAATCTCGTCCACAGAATGATTCGATGCGATCAATTCCTCGCGAGTTGGAGTATCCACTCCGTAATAACAGGGCGAGATGGTGGGCGGACAGCTGATGCGCACGTGAACTTCGGTGGCGCCTGCTTCGCGCACCATGCGTACGATCTTGCGGCTGGTGGTCCCGCGGACCAGCGAATCATCCACCAGCACCACGCGCTGGCCCTCCAGCATTCTGCGCACCGGATTCAGTTTCAACTTCACGCCAAAATCACGAATGGCCTGGGAGGGCTCGATGAAGGTTCGCCCGATGTAGTGATTGCGGATCAGGGCCATGCGGAAAGGTATCCCGGACTCGTTGGCATAGCCCACCGCGGCGGGCACACCCGAATCCGGCACGGGCACCACCAAGTCGGCCGCCACTGGATGCTGCTTGGCCAGTAAGCCCCCTAGCCGTTCGCGGCTCTCGTTTACCGGACGGCCGAAAACGATGCTGTCCGGCCGCGAAAAATAGACGTGCTCGAAAATGCAAAAGCGGCTTTGCTTAGGAGCAGCGAAACGAATCGACTCCACTCCACCGCGCGATATGCGCACCATCTCGCCGGGTTCGATTTCGCGAACATATTCGGCATCGATCAAATCGAACGCGCAGGTTTCCGACGCCAGCACCCACGCCCCATCCAACCGCCCCAGACACAACGGACGAAAACCTCTGGGATCGCGCACCGCGTAGAGTTCGTCGACGGTGAGAATCACCAGTGAGTACGCTCCCTCCACCTGGCTCAGTGCGTCGGCCATCGCCCCGGTGAGCGTGCGCGCATTGCTCCGCGCGATCAGATGCACGATCACTTCGGTGTCGCTAGTGGTTTGGAAAATCGATCCGCGGTGTTCCAACTTACGCCGCAGTTCCAGAGCGTTGGTCAAGTTGCCGTTGTGGCCCAGCGCTACCTTGCCTTTGTTGCACTCAATCACCACCGGCTGGGCGTTGTTCAGGTTTGTATCGCCGGCGGTGGAATAGCGAGTGTGACCAATGGCCGAGGCGCCCGGCAGTCGATCGAGCACTTCCGGCGTGAAAATATCCTGCACCAGGCCCATATCTTTGTGGCAACGGATCTCGGTTCCGTCGGATGAAGCAACACCGGCGGATTCCTGGCCGCGATGTTGCAGCGCGTAGAGCCCCAAGTAAGCAAGTTTTGCGGATTCGGGGTGGCCAAAAATGCCAAAAACACCGCACTCATCGTGGAAGTGATCGTCGAGGACTTGGATAGCGCGGCTCATTCGGGTTGTAATGCCTGCTGAATTGCCTCTTTCCAAACTCGGCGGAGTGATTCCGAAGAACCGCGAATCGCCATCTGTCCGTTTAGTTGGATGCGGAATTCGCCCTGGGTGACTCGTCCGATCCGCTCCGCGCGCACGGCGTATTGTGCCGCAATCTCGGCGATGCGGGAAACAAAATCGGGCCGCGCCGAAATCACCGCGCGAGCTCCGCGCTCGCTGAAGAGCTCCGCCTCAAACGGCGCTCCGGTAGGCAAATCCACCTGCGCCGCCAGTCCTTCGCTCACAAAGCCCGACTCCGCCAGGGTTACAGCCAATCCTCCGTCGCTAACATCGTGCGCTGATGCGGCCAAGCCTTCGCGGGCGAGCGCCAACAGGCAATTCACCAGGCTTTTTTCCTCGGCCAGATTCAGGCGCGGCGGCTGGCCGCTTTCCATTCCGTGAATCACTTTGGCGTATTCGGATGACGACAATTCGCGTTGCAATTCTTCGGCCGTCGCCGGATTTTGTCCCGCGTCCAGCAGCACAATGGCGTCGCCGTCCTGTTGAAAGCCCATGCCCAGCGCGCGCTCGGCATCCTCAAGTATTCCCAGCACCCCGAGAATCGGCGTCGGCGCGATCGCCCGCCCCAGGGTCTCGTTGTAGAAACTCACGTTCCCGCCGGTGATCGGGACTTCCAGTTCGCGGCAGGCCTCCGCGATTCCGTCGATGGCTTCTCGGAATTGCCACATCACTTCGGGTTTTTCCGGATTGCCGAAATTCAGGCAGTTGGTAGCCGCGACGGGTTGTGCGCCCGAACAGGCCACGTTTCGCGCCGCTTCCGCCACCGCGTGCATCGCGCCCAGGCGAGGATTCAATTGGCACCAGCGCCCGTTGCCGTCGGTCGAGAGCGCCAGCGCTCGTCGGGTTCCCTTGATGCGGACCACCGCGGCGTCGCCGCCGCCGGGCACCACGCGGGTGTTGGTGCGCACCTGATAGTCGTATTGCCCAAAAATCCATTCTTTGGAAGCGATCGTCGGCGACGCCAGCAATCGGCGGAAATTTTCCGTGAATATGCTCCGCGCGGAAAATTCGATCAGCGGCAATTCCCCGCCGCGGCGCGCCTTCGGCTCTGCGATCGGCCGCTCGTACACCGGCCCCTGTTCCGCGATGGCGTCCGCGGCAATTTCCGCTTCGAGCACTCCGCGATTCAGCACTCGCAGTTTCTTGTCGGCGGTCACCTGGCCAATCTCGACCGCGTCGAGACCCCACTTCTCGAATACCTGCAGAACTTCGGCTTCGCGGCCGCGCTCGGCGATCAGCAGCATGCGTTCCTGCGATTCGCTGAGCATGATTTCGTAGGGCGTGATTCCGGTTTCGCGCTGCGGCACCCGGGCCAGATCGATTTCGATGCCCATTCCGCCGCGCGACGCCATTTCCGAGCTCGAGCTGGTGAGCCCCGCCGCGCCCATGTCTTGAATCGCCAGCACCGCGCCGGTGCGCATCGCCTCGAGGCACGCCTCGAGCAGCAGCTTTTCCATGAACGGATCGCCCACCTGCACGTTGGGCCGCTTTTCCTGCGATTGCTCGTTAAATTCCGCGGAAGCCAGCAGCGACGCGCCGTGAATTCCGTCGCGCCCGGTTTTGGCTCCGACGTAAATCACCGGATTGCCCACCCCTCGCGCCTTGGCGAAAAACAACTCGTCGCGCCGCGCGATTCCCAGCGCCAGCACGTTCACCAGCGGATTGCGCGAATAGCTCGAATCGAAGACCACCTCGCCGCCCACCGTCGGCACCCCGAAACAATTTCCGTAGTGGCTGATTCCGCGGATCACCCCGTCGAAGATTCGCCGGTTTTGCGCGATATCTTCGGCGTTCGCCGCCCCTGCTCCGGCCTCCGCCACAATGGGCCCGAACCGCAGCGAGTCCAGCACTGCAATCGGCCGCGCGCCCATGGTGAAAATATCCCGCAGGATACCACCCACACCCGTGGCCGCGCCCTGAAACGGCTCCACGAAACTTGGATGGTTGTGCGATTCCATCTTGAACACCGCGCACAGGCCATCGCCGATATCCACCACCCCGGCGTTTTCTCCCGGACCTTGCACCACGTGCTTGCCTTGGGTTGGCAACCGCCGCAGATGCACGCGGCTCGATTTATAGGAGCAGTGCTCGCTCCACATCACGCTGAAAATTCCCAGCTCGGTAATATTGGGATCGCGGCCCAGGATTTTTTGGATGCGCGCGTATTCTTCCGGCGTCAGTCCGTGGTCTGCCGCCACTTCCGGAGAGATTTGCGTGGTTTGCGTGACGCTCATCAGTCGTTATCTTGTCATCCGGGCAGGCTGTCCCTGAACTGCGTTGCGATCTTACCTGATTGCGCCTAACGGTGACGTTGGAAAAATCGTTCGCTGGATTACGCGCTGGCCGTGGAATGCTGCATCAGGCTCTGCACCATCGAATTCAGAATCACTAGGCCGTCTACCGACCCTAGCCCCGCCTCAATCGCCCGCTCCGGGTGCGGCATCATTCCCAGCACGTTCCGCTCGCGATTACAGATTCCCGCGATTCCGGCAATCGACCCGTTCGGATTCGCGTCCGGATCGCTGTAATCCACCGTTCCGCCGTCCGCCGCGGTATAGCGGAGGATGATCTGATCGTTTTCTTCGAGCTCCGCGAGCGTGGGCGCATCACAAAAATAATTTCCGGCCATGTGCGCGATCGGCATTTTCAGCACTTGGCCCTCGCGAGCACTGCTGGTAAACGGTGTGTCGGTGGTTTCCACCCGCAGGTGCACTTGCCGGCACAGAAACCGCAAGCCCTGGTTGCGCAGCATGGCTCCGGGCAGCAGTCCGGACTCGAGCAAAATCTGGAATCCGTTGCAGATGCCCAGCACCAGGCCGCCTCGCCGCGCGAACCGTTCGACCGCCTGCATGACCGGTGAAAAGCGCGCCAGCGCTCCGGTGCGCAGGTAGTCGCCGAATGCGAAACCGCCCGGAAGGATGATCGCGTCGCAGCCCGAAATCTGCTCGGATTTATGCCACAGGAGTTCCACCGGCTGGCCCAGCACCGACCCGACCGCGTGGTAGGCATCGTCGTCGCAATTCGAGCCGGGAAACACGACCACGCCAAATTTCATCGATGGATTCTCCCCTGCGTACGATTCCAATTCTAGCACAATCGCCGCGAGGGTCTTCGGGGTGAGATCGGGCGGAAAAAACGGGGAGAAGCGCGAAAAGGAGATGGAGAATTTGGGTGGGTGCTGAGCGCGGATGCCGCACCCTTCTACCACGAAACGCCCACAGTCAAAGACGAATTAGACCTTGGCTTTTTCGGCGTCCGCTTTTGCTTCAGCCGCTTTTTCGGCGGCGGCTTTTGCGTCGGCCGCTTTTTGGGCTTTCAACGCGGCCATTTTTTCGCGACGCGCCTTGGCCCAGCCGAGTTTGTTGGCCTGGGTGCCGCGCGCTATACCCAGCGCGTCTTCCGGCACGTTCTGGGTGATGGTCGAACCCGCCGCGATGTACGCACCGTCGCCAACCTCGACCGGCGCCACCAGCGCGGTGTCACTGCCGATGAAGGCGCGCTCGCCGATAATGGTCTTGTTCTTGTTCACCCCATCGTAGTTGCAAGTAATGGTTCCGGCACCGATGTTGGCGAGGCGACCGATAGACGCATCGCCGAGGTAGGTGAGATGCATCGATTTAGCGCCTTCGTGCAACGTGGAGTTCTTCACTTCCACGAAATTCCCGATGCGGGCGTTCTCGCGCACGTCCGCATGCATGCGAAGCCGCGCGAAAGGCCCCACCACGGTGTGGTTGCCTAACTGCGAATCCTCGATCAAGGTGTACGCTTCCACCACCACTCCGTCACCCAGCGTGGCATTCTTAAGGATCGACCCGGTTCGGATCGTGCAATTCTTACCGATGTGCGTATTGCCCAGCAACTGCACGCCGGGCTCGATCACCGTGTCGTTACCGGTCTCAACGGCGTCATCCACCACCACCGTCTCGGGAAAATAAATTGTAGTGTGCCTCATTAGCGCTGCGGCCTTGCGCTGACGGAAAAAGCGATCGACATCCGCCAGCTCCTTGCGCGAGTTGCATCCCAGAATTTCGCTCGAATCCGCTGCCAGCTTGGATATCACCTTGTCGCCGCGCCGGCTGAGCAGCGCCGCGGTGTCGGTGAGGTAGAGTTCCTTGTGCGCGTTGTCCGGGCGCAGATCGTCCAGGCACGGCCAGAGCTTAGCGAGCGTAAAGCAATAAACGCTGGAATTGATCTCTCGAATCGCGCGCTGCTCAGGTGTCGCGGATTTTTCTTCCACCACGGCGGCCACGTTGCCGTCGGCCTGGTGCACGATTCGTCCGTATCCGGTTGGGTCGGAAAGATTCGCGGTAAGCAGCGTGGCCGCGGCATTGCCGGCGTGATGCGCTTCCAACAGGCCAGCGAGAGTCTCCGCGCGAATCAGCGGCGCGTCCCCAGGCAGCACCAGCGTGTACCGCGCGGTATTGCCGATGGCGTCGCGTGCCACCTGCATGGCATGCCCGGTCCCGTTTTGCGGCTCTTGCAGCACCGCTTTGGCGCCCAGCGGAACCACCACCGCGCTCACGTCTTCCGCCTGGTGCCCCACGATGACGAAAATTTCGGTGATGCCCGCGCCCTGGCAGGCGCGCACCACATGCTCGACCAGCGGGCGTCCGCCGGCGCGGTGCAGTACCTTAGCCACGCTGGAATGCAGGCGCGTGCCTTTGCCCGCGGCCAGAATCACAGCAACAGTGTCTTTAGCGCTCATATCCTCGCATTGTATCCCTTTCCCATTTCGCTTTGGCACTCGCAACCGCATCGTTGTTACGGAAAGGTGCCCAAAAGGAGCCCTCACGACGGAGATGCCGATGCCCGGATTTCGCTCAGGGGAAGTGAAATTACGTGGTAGCGGGAACGGCTAGCCGCACACCGGCAGGGGTGCGGGCGGAGGGGGTGTCCGCCACCGCTTCGGTCCACAACGAAGGGTCGGCCAGCAGGCGCGTCACCAGTTGCGTGTGCAGCGCGTGGCCAGCCTTGTGCGCGATCACCAATGCCTTGAGCGGCCGGCCCACCAGCGCCAAATCGCCGATTAAATCCAGCGCCTTGTGGCGCCCAAACTCGTCCGGAAATCGCACCGGTCCGTTCAGGATGTCGTCGGCGGTGAGCACAATGGCGTTCTCCAGCGATCCGCCGCGAATCAGGCCCATCGCCTTCATCCCTTCAAAGTCGGAAACGAATCCGAAGGTGCGCGCCGAAGCCAGCTCGCGGCAAAAGGTTTCCCGGTTCACTTCCAGTTCAATATTTTGCTGTCCGATCATCGGGTGGGGATAATCGACGTAGCAGCACACCCGAAAATCATTGCACGGATAGATCCCAATTTTGCGATCGCCTTCAGAAACTTCCAGCGGTTTTACCACTTTCAGGTATCGCCGCTTGCGCCTCTGCTTTTGAAAGCCGGCGCGCATCAGCATTTCAATGAAGGGCTGCGCCGACCCGTCCAGAATGGGCACCTCAAGGTTATCGATTTCGAGGTACACGTTGTCCACGCCACAGGAGTACAGCGCGGCCAGTAGGTGCTCCGTAGTGGAGAGCAACACCCCTTGTTTCATCAAGCTGGTGGCGTAGCTCACCCGGGCCACGTTGCGCACCTGCGCCTCGATTTCAAAATTCTCCAAATCGACGCGACGGAATACGATTCCAGTATCCGGCGGCGCTGGCAGCATACGCAGATTGGATTTAACGGCGGTGTGGAGACCTACCCCAGTGGTCTGGACAGGGGTCCGAATAGTGAACTGATGGGGCATAGGCTGAGCTAATAAAGAGAAGCACTTTGGTAGCCGAATAAAGAGTCAATTAGCCTCTTATAATCATATGCTTACGACGTATCAGAAGTGAGACAATCGGATGACTGTTGTATTCTTACAACACTTTCGCCTCTACGCTTGTGGCTATCCGGTTGCCAGCGCCTCCGACTCAGACGCCAAGCCCTTGGTTCTTCATCAATTCTGCGACTCCGACAGCGGCGGAGTCGGCGCTCTGCTCCAAAGCCCCTATTACCGCGGCCTGATCCCCCTTAGTCCGATTTTGGCTGATCTTGAACTTGGCCTCGATCCGCGTCGCGACTATTTCAAAGCCGACGATATGCTTCAACATCCCGTGGCGAAATTTGTCGTTTAGGCTGCTCCATTGAGCAAAGTAGGCGGGATCGAATGCATGAATGATTTCGCGCATCTCTTCCAGAAGGCTTGCGGGCTCAGAAACGACGCGGGCATGACCGTACACATGCACCGTAGCGTAGTTCCAGGTGGGGACGCTTTCCCGGCTCTCGTACAGGCTAGGCGAAATATAGGCGTGGGGCCCGTGAAAGATCGTCAGGGATTCCTGGCCATTTTGCAGCAAACCGCAGTGCGGATTCGCCTTGGCCATGTGTCCGTGTAAGACCATCTGGTCGTCCGCTTCCCGAGCGAGAATGGGAATGTGAGTGGCAAAGGGGCCGCTCTCCGACGCGGACACCAGAATGGCGAATGGGTTGGCTCGGACGAAAGAGATGATCTCCGCGTGATCGCGAATCCGGTTGAATTCGGGGATATACATGCTTCGACCTCCGATTATCTACAGGCTAATGGCCTGCAGAGCCAATGATCTATGTCCTGTCCCATTTTTGCACACCATCGTGGGAATCGCCCGCGGAACGACGAGTCTCTTGAAGCAACTGTGGGAATAAGGAACCAACCGGCTACTCGACTCGGGCCCGATAAACCAAGCTACTGGACTCACTACGGCCAGCGGACCAACGGTTGTGTCGTTCCGGCTGGGCGCGTAAACTAAGTAACTCCGATGGCTGACATGAGTTCACTGTTTCCCATATTAAAAAATTCCCCGGCGCCGCTCCCGCCGCAGGCCGGGCAGCATCCGCGTCCGGACTGGCTAAAAGTCAGGTTTTTTGGCGGACCCAACTATCAGGAATTGAAGCGGATCATGCGTTCGCTCGATTTGCACACGGTGTGCGAGAGCGCGCGCTGCCCCAACATGGGTGAGTGCTGGGAACATCGCACCGCCACTTTCATGATTCTTGGCAATATCTGCACCCGCGCGTGCGGATTCTGCGCGGTGCCGTCCGGGGCGCCGGTGGGGCCGCCCGACCAGGACGAGCCGCTGCGCGTCGCCGTGGCTGTCGAGAAGATGGGCCTGCGCTACGCGGTGGTTACGTCAGTGAATCGCGACGATCAGCCCGACGGCGGCGCGGCGATATTCGCCCGCACCATCGAGGAAATACGCAGTCGCGTGCCGGGATGCCGGGTAGAAGTCTTGATTCCGGATTTTCGCGGCGACTGGAACGCGCTGGACAAGGTGCTCGACGCTCGCCCCGACGTGCTCAATCACAATATGGAGACCGTGCCGCGGCTTTACCGCCGGGTGCGCAAAGGCGCGGTGTACGAGCGCTCGCTCGAACTGCTAAATCGAGTGGCGCGCCGGGATCGCGACATGCCGGTGAAAACAGGAATGATGCTAGGGCTGGGCGAAACACGCGACGAAGTGGTATCCGCCATGGGCGAAATTGCCGCGCAAGGCACGCACATTCTCACGCTGGGGCAATATCTGCAACCGACGCCCGAGCATTTGCCGGTGGAGCGGTTCCTGCATCCGGACGAATTTGCGGAATTCAAGCGGCTCGGCGAAGGAATGGGAATAAAGCACGTTGAGGCTGGTCCGCTGGTGCGTTCCTCGTATCACGCTTTCGAGCAGGAAGAAGCCGCGCGCGCCTGAGTCTTCAGCGGACCCGGTTCAGCCAACCTAGAGCGCCCGCCGCAAAAACGTACGCGCAGTAGCACTCCACCGCAAACGGAAAAAATCCAAGATAAGCCGGCGCAGGCATCGCGAAGATTTTTAGGTTCTTAAACATCGGCATCGTATATTCCCATTTCGTGGCGGCCCAATAGTTCCAGAATTCCCCCAGCCAGCCGCACACCCAACCGGCCAAGAGAAACGAATACAAGCGGCCGCGAATCCCTTCCGAGAAATCTTCGATGAACGACGGCAAGCCTGCGCGGCGATTCAGGGGATCCAGAACCATCACCGACCCGATCCACACCAACCCAAACAGGTAGCTGCCAAGGCGATGTGGCAGAATCAGCGGCAGCACTATGAATGCCGTACCGATGGCCAGCGCCCAATTTTCGCCTGGGCGCGAGATGCGCCAGACCGGCGAGGGCCGCGCCGGCAGGATCACGCGAATCAATTCGGCGGTTTCAAAGACGGCGGGGGTGACGGTGGCAAAGGCCCACGCGTATCCCAGGATCCGCACCGGCCAAAACGCCGGCAGCCCCACGTAAACCCAGTTATGCAGCCGCAGATTATAGAACTCAAAAACCGCCCACAACGGAATCGATAGCAGCGCCATGCGCGCGAACACCGACGGCGCATCCTGCAGACGCGACCGCCCCCCCACCGCGAAAACTGCCGCGTCCACAATCAGGATGTACGCGGACCATGCGATCGGCGAAAAACACGCCGCCACCGGAGGGTAGCCGCGAAACATCAGCCACTCCGCCCCGGCCAGCGCGGCCAGCCCCAACCATCCGTAGACCGGCAAAGGCCGCCGGCGCTTGCGAATAAATTCCGCGATCAGGATGGTCAGCGTCGCCGCGGTGATCATCACTCCGGTTTCGGGCATGCGCTGGATGGTAGCCCAATCGGCACAAGATTTCGACGGGCCGCGCATCCCGTCTTTTGATACTCTTAAATCCCTTCATGGCGCCCTGGGTATTCGGAAGAGCGGCAGGCCAGAACCAGCACCGCGAACACCACATGACTCAGCCCACGCCGCCCAAGACGCTGGTACGAGGTCTCGGATTGATGCAAGCGACCTCGCTCAACATGATTTACATGGTGGGCATCGGTCCGTTCGTGGTGATCCCTTTTGTGATTCAGTCCATGGGTGGCCCGCAATGCCTGCTGGCGTGGGTGGCGGGCGCGCTGCTGGCGCTTTTCGACGGCTGTATCTGGGCAGAACTGGGCGCGGCGATGCCCGAGGCGGGCGGCAGTTACGTTTTTCTTCGCGAAGGCTACGGCCGGGAAGGCTGGGGCCGGTTGATGTCGTTCATGTACATCTGGCAAACCCTGTTTCAGGCCCCGCTGGTGATTGCCTCCGGAGCGCTGGGCTTTGCCGGCTACTCGCGATATTTCATGGGCAAGTGGAGCGGAGTTGGCACCATGCCGCCGTGGTTAGACAAAACCTTCAACCCGGTGATTGCCTGCGTGATCGTGCTGCTGATCGTCGCGTTGCTGTATCGCCGCATCGAGGAAATTGGCAAAATGTCGGTGGCGATCTGGGTAGTGGTGATCGGCACGCTGCTGTGGTTAATTTGGGGAGGCGCCACTCACTTTAACGCGAAACTCCTCTCCGTCCCTGCGGGCGGTTGGAGCCTCTCTTGGGTGTTTTTCGCCGGACTGGGGCACGCTTCGGTGCAAACGGTTTACAGCTACCTGGGCTACTACAATGTTTGCCATCTGGGCGGGGAAATGAAAAATCCCGAACGGAATATCCCCCGCGCCATTTTCATTTCGATCGTCGGGATCGGCGCGCTGTACCTGGCGTTGCAGACCAGCATTCTGAGCGTGGTGCCGTGGCAAGAGGCACAAAAGTCTCAGTACGTGGCCAGCCTTTTCATCGAACGGGCCTACGGAGCGCACTGGGGAGCGGTGATCACCTTCCTGATCCTGTTTATCGCGTTCGGATCGCTCTTCGGAGCCACCGTCGGCTATTCCCGCATCCCCTACGCCGCAGCCATCGATGGCAATTTCTTTTCGGTGTTCGGCCGCGTCCATCCCACCAAGCAATTTCCGTACGTTTCCCTGCTGGCGCTGGGCGCCGCGGCGTTTGTGATTTGCCTGTTGTTCAAATTATTTGCCGTAATTCGCGCCATCCTGGCGATGCGCTGCCTCATCCAATTCATCGGCCAGGCCATCGCGCTGGTGCGGTTGCGCCGCAGGGGCACTCTGAAATTCCCTTTTAAGATGTGGTTCTATCCTGTGCCGGTGGTAATCGCTATTATCGGGTGGGCCGGGATCTTCATTTCCACCGGACTCATCCCTATGCTGTCGTCCTTGGGCGCGATGGCGGCAGGATTCCTGGTTTACATGGGCCGGGCAAAGGTGCAGCACCTGTGGCCGTTTGAGGAGGCGTCGGCTTGAAGTTCCCCAATTGGAAGGTCACCGATTTCAAGGTTGTCGATCGTTTGTTTGAGGCCCGCAACAGGTTCCATTTGGCGCGCTCCAAGCGAATCGCGTTCATCGCTGGGCTCGCCCTCGCCACTCTCGCCGCGCCGGCGCGCCTCCCTGCCCAATCCCTTTCTGAGGGCGTGGAAGCAATCGACAAAGCCCGCGTCACCACCCGCATCCTCTTCATCACTGCGCATCCCGACGACGAAGCCTCCGGCCTGCTCGTTTATCTATCTCGCGGGTTGGACGCCGACGTTGCGCTGTTGACCCTCACCCGCGGCCAAGGCGGCCAAAATGCCATCGGTCCGGAACAAGGCGCGCAACTCGGCATGCTGCGCACCGAGGAATTGCTCGGCGCCAGCCACCACAACGGCGTCACCCAATTTTTCTCGCGCGCTCCCGATTTTGGATTTTCCAAGAGCCCTGACCAGACGCTGAAAATTTGGGGCGACGTCCCCCTCGAAGATATGGTCCGGGTGATCCGCACGTTCCGCCCGGACATCGTCATCAACGGCTGGGGCGGCGTGCATTGGGGGCACGGCCAACATCAAGCCAGCGGAATCTTGACGCCGCAAGCGGTAGTCGCCGCGGCCGATGCGCACAAATTTCCGAACCAGATTCAGGAAGGACTTTCGCCCTGGAGCGTTTCTCTAGTTCTCGATAGCGAGCGCGACGAAGTGCCATCCGGATATCTCGTCCCGCTGAACGACGTTTCGCCGGTGTGGGGCAAGAGCTACAACGAGATGGGACGCGAGAGCCTGGTCTACCATCGCTCGCAGGGCGTCACCATGTTCGCGGATTCTCCGTTCTTCCGGCGGCCGCAATATCTGATCGTCGAACCGAAAACTTCCGGCGGCGCGAGCAATGCTTCGCTCAGCCGCAAAGTGCTGGCGAATCCTCTTCCCGATCTTGCCAAGCGCTATCCGAGCCTGGAAGCGGCATTGCGGCCGGCGCTGCAGTCCGTCGACCAGCTATTGGGAGAGGCTCGCCAATTGGAGCTCGCGCTCGATCGCACCGGCGCTGCCGCCAAGCTCGCGCAGGCCGCTCTGCAGATACAAGAACTGCAGAAGGGACTAGCCGGAAAATCTGGCGACCAAGCCAGCGCCGCAAGCTGGGAGATCGCTCAGGTGCGCGACCGCATTGATCTCGCGCTGCAGCAAGTGATCGCGTTGCCGATCCGCGTCCGCGCCGAACGCAACGAAGTGGTAGCCGGTGAGTCTTTTTCGCTCAACGTCGATGCCGCCGGCACTCCCGCCGTTCCTGTGAGGTGGAGCGTGGCTCCGTCCGGCCCGCTGATGCCCAAAGGCTGGAGCGCCACGCTCGATGGCGCCAAGAGCGACGCTGCGGACAAAAGCAAACGCGCTGAGAATTGCTGCAAGTTCGTGGTGAGCGTTCCGTCCGATGCCACACCACCCGCCTCGGCGGGCGACTTGATCCTGCCGTGGCCGCCGCCGCTGGTGCAGGTGCCAGTTCAAATCAGCATTGATGGCTACGAGCTGCAGACCCGCCAGCCGGCTGTGGCCGTGGTCGCCACTTCCACCAACGTCGATACGTATCCGCTGGAGCTGGTGCCGGCGATTTCTCTTTCGGTGGAACCGCGCCACGTGATGCTCCCCGCCAAAGCTGCCGCGGGAACCGAAGCGAAACACATCGAGCTGCTCGCGCGCGTCCGCAATCACGGCACCCACGGCGCGTCCGTTTCGGTGGGCATGGACGTTCCCGAGGGATGGAGCCTGGCGAAGATTCCAGCGCTCGAAATCCCTGCATCCAGCGATCAATTGGTTCGCTTCGATCTCGCGCTGCCGCCTCACGCCCAGCCCGGCTCTTATCCTCTGAAGCCCTTCGCCCGCGTGGGCAATCGCGATTTTCGAATTTCGTGGGAGCCGCTGCCGTCGCGTCCCACCCTGCACTGGAGCGAACCGGTTGACGCTAGCGTCGACGTTCTCGATTTGGACGTCCCGGAAAATCTGCACATCGGCTACGTCACTGCGGGGACTGACCCGATACCCGAAACGCTTCGCCAGCTCGGAATCCGCGTGGACCTGCTCGACGAAGTGGCCCTGGCATTCGACGATTTGAGCCACTACGACGCGATCATCGTCGGCATCCGTGGCTACGAGTTGCGGCCGGACGCGGTGCGGTCGAATTCCCGGCTGATGGATTACGTCGAGCACGGCGGCACACTGCTCGTCCAATACGAGCGCGATTTCGCGTGGCAGAAATCTTTTCCGCCTTTTCCCGCCTCCATGGGTGAACACGCGGCGCGCGTCACCGACCCGAACTCTCCGGTTCGTTTCCTGCTGCCGGAAAGTCCGTTGCTGAATTATCCAAACAAGATCTCCCTGGAAGATTTCAAAGGTTGGGTGCAGGAGCGCGGCCTTTATTTCTGGAGCGAATGGGATCCGCGTTATCACGCCGTTCTGGGGCTGAAGGATTTCGGCGAACCGGAAGTGACCGGCGGGCTGGTGACCGCGGCGGACGGCGAGGGCGACTACATCTATACCGGCCTCTCGTTTTTCCGGGAGTTGCCTGCAGGAGTGCCGGGAGCGTATCGGTTGTTCGTCGACCTGATCAGCCAGTCGCGGCTGCACGCCGCCAAGAATTAATTTACGCAGCTCGACGGAGAATCTTACGGCGTCCGCTGACATACATCGCGTGCCGGGAACGCAGACCGTAAGGGACAATCCCGCCGCCCAACCCAAGCCAGAGCCAGAGCCGACTATGGTTCGAATTCCGGAAGGATGGTTTCACATGGGATGTGAAACCGGGCGCGACGACGAAAAACCCGTCCATCGGGTTTGGGTCGATGCGTTCGAGATGGCCGCGCATCAAACCACCAATGCGCAGTATGCGAGATTCCTCGCAGGCACCGGCCACCGCACCCCTCTGAACTGGAACCAGCCAAATTTCAATCTTCCCGATCATCCGGTGGTCGCTCCGTCGTGGTTTGATGCTGCGAAATACTGCGAATGGCTTTCGCAAACAACCGGCCATCGCTATCGCCTGCCCACCGAAGCGGAATGGGAACGCGCGGCGCGCGGTGGAATCGAAAACCAACTGTATCCCTGGGGAAATGCCGCGCCGGAAACAGTCCCGGACTACGCGCTCCGCTGGAAGAACGGCCCGGAGCCGGTGGGGCGTTACGCGCCCAATCCCTTTGGGCTTTTCGACATCGGCGATAACGTGCACGAATGGTGCGCGGATTTTTACGCCGCCGATTATTACGGTTCGTCGCCGGAATCCGATCCGCAGGGGCCGGCCTCCAGTTCGCGGCGCGCCTCACGCGGCGGCTCGTGGCGGCACGCCATAAAAGTTTCGCGGTGCGCCGCGCGCTCCAGTATTCCTCCGGAATTCCAATATGCCGATTACGGCTTCCGCGTAGTCCGCTACGTAGTCCCAGCCTAGCCCAAGTGGGAGTGGAAAGAGCGGCATGATAACGGGTCAAGCCACGGATGACAACGAACTGTTGAGTTCACGATAGAGCCTTTTGTGACCACCGATTCTTATTAAGCATCCGGTATAGCGGGGACAGTCACCACGGCATCACCGGAGCGGGGGTGTGGCCTACTATCGACAAGGCCAACCAAATCGCCCAAGAGACCGCCACCAGGCTACTTCATGGGGCCATTGTTTCTTGGAATGAAGATTCAAAGTAGCCCGCCACCCACAGTTCTGCGGTCTTGTCTTGCCCGTTCTATGGTTTTGTCTTTTCCGGGTGCCCACTCGTGCTCTGGCTCCCGCTCGTAGTGCCACAATCCCAAATGCGGCGGCCAACGCGACCTTTCGCCGTTGGTTTTCTGCGCCCCGTGCCAATACCGGGCATGCTATTCTCGCCAACGAAGTGCTGGGGGAGAAATGAAAATGAGTCGATCGAGCAGCGGAACGATCCGCTGGCTCACCATTGCGATGATGCTGCCGGGTTTACTTTCCGCGCCCGCGTTCGCGCAGAAAAAGAACAAAAACGCCGCCAAAAACGATGCCTCCAGCCTGCCGATGCCGCCCGTCCCGGTTCCCGAGGAAATCGATCACAATATCGGAGAGATGCTCGGCGCCTGGCAGGTGGGCGACGTCGAAGCGATGCACAAATATTACGATGACAACGTCACGATCGTCGCCGGCACCTACGAACCGCCGATCGTAGGCTGGGCGAATTACGCTGCGGCGTACCAGAAAATGCACGCGCGAATCCAGGAGATGCAGTTCGTCCGCCGGAACACATTCATCTTCAACCGCGGGGATATGGCGTGGGCCATGTACCAGTGGGAATTTTTTGGCATGGTGGATCGGGTGCGGACCCCGATGTTGCACGGGCAAACCACTTTGGTGTTCTCAAAAACCGGCGATCGCTGGCTGATCGTTCATAACCACAGTTCGCAGATTTGTGACGAAGCGCCAGCGCCTGCAGCAGTGCCAGCGGCACCCGGACCCGGAGCTACGCCGGGAGCACCACCCAGGAATCCCCCGAGCCAATAGCCAAGCGCTCGGTGGTCACCGGCGGGCAAGCCTTAAAAGCTCTGGAAGCCGAGGTACAGCCACAATCCGCCCGCGGCAACTAGCAGAATGCCGGACAAAACCCACAGGGAGCGGATCGGTGTGGCCAGGTGGTCGATGCGCTCGACGACTTCCTTCTGCTCGTCGGCGATCGACTGTACCGCGCCATCCAGAAACATCTGGTCATCCTCGTGCCCAACCAGCGTGCCACGATAAATAATCAGGCAGACCAGCGTGGTGGTTATGACTGCCCACAGGGACGCCAGCAAAACAAACATAGTGTGCAGCATCTAGACTTCTCCGTCCCCGATAAGGCCGCACGGTATCGATTGAGAGGGTTCGGCCGCGGGGTACAAAGCGCGCAAAAAGTATATAAGGGGGGTGAGCAGGGTCAAGTTCGCAAATAGACGTAAATTGATTAGGTGTCGTAAGACTCACCCCCTAGTCTTGGTACTGTAAATAGCTAGTACTCCCTTGCTCCAACATTTGCCGCCACTTAGCCTTTCGGAGTGCCCACCGCCATCCCGCCGGTAACACTTTTCCACTATCGCTTGACAGCATGTTTCGCGTCGGATAGGCTCCCGCCGGATTGCGCAGTTGTCGAGCGCCAGTTCCCTTGGCCCCTTCCAAGCTGAGGTCCAGTTCTCAAACCAGGAGGTTTGCAGACATGCAAAAATTTACCCGGCCCTTGTTGGCGTTGTTGCTCGTTGTTGGCTGTAGTGGCGTGACCGTGGCCCAAGACGCCCCGGCCCTGCCCAAGATATTGGAGATCATGCGCGAATACACCAAGCCCGGGAAATCGGGCGCGGTGCATGAAAAAACGGAAAGCCTATTCATCCAGGCGATGTCCCGTGCCAAGTGGCCCACCCACTACGTCGCACTGTCGTCACTTTCGGGCAAGTCACGCGCCCTGTTCCTTACCCGCTACGATTCACTGGAAGCCTGGGAAAAGGACGGCGCCGCTGTTGAGAAGAACGCCACCCTCTCGGCCGCGCTGGACCACGCCGGCCAGGTCGACGGCGATTTGCTCGACGAGACCGACCAGAGTGTCTGGATTCGCCGCGACGACCTGAGCCTCCGGCCCAAGGCCGATATGTCGCATATGCGGTTCATGGAAATCAGCTCGTACCATGTTCGCCCAGGACACGGCAAGGAATGGGACGACCTGGTGAAAGCGGTCAGGGCCGGCTATGAGAAGTCCGTGCCCGATGCGCATTGGGGTGCTTACGAGCTGTTGTATGGCGGCGATGGTGACAGCTATATCGTGCTTACCTCGCGTGCGTCACTTTCGGAAGTCGACCGCGGCTTCGAGAATGACAAACAATTCGTAGCCGCTATGGGCGAAGACGGCATGAAGAAGCTCGAGGAGGGACTCAGCGCAGCGGTCGACTCCGTCCAGCATCAACTCTTTGCCTTCAGCCCGAGCATGAGCTACGTTGACGACGAGTGGATCAAGGCCGACCCGGACTTCTGGAAGCCGAAGACCGCCAAGGCGCCCACCGCCAAACCCGCAACGGACGACAAGAAGGACAAGCCCTAGCTTTCCGCTGCAAGGCCAAGCACCGGTAATATCGGGGAATTGGCTCCGGCCTTCGCCGGAGCCATCTCCTACTCGATCTGGTCCACGGCGTTTCGTGCTGCCTGCGTTGACAAACCGGGCAGCGAACGGCAGAATCGAGATGCAATTCGTCCCACAGTACGCTGTTTCACATGCTGTAGGCTGCCGGTAGTGCCCGAATGGCGGAATTGGCAGACGCGCCAGCTTCAGGAGCTGGTTCTCGCAAGGGAGTGGAGGTTCGAGTCCTCTTTCGGGCACCAAAATCACCCCGATTTACCTTTCCGGTTACTTTCCAATGCCTTTTTGCGTACTTGCCGGTGCGCCATGGTTCGCGAAGACTGCCGAGGAAAAGCGAACCACTCGATTTTCATACTCATCCGGAGCACGGCCCAAAGCGGATGCGTGCTCTGCTCCCTCCACAATCCACAGTTCCTTGGGTCCGATGGCGGCTCGATAGATCCGTTCCGCGTGGCGGCATGGAATGGTGCGATCGTTCGTGTCCCAGATTAGCAGGATGGGAAACGGCCGCGCGGCTACGGCTCGAACCGGTGAGACATCGCCAGCAGAAAATCCGCCCGGATTTTCGCGCATACCATCCGGGAGCTTCCGGTAGTAGTGATGTTTCGAACATCCGCGAAAGGCAAACGATGTAGAATTGCGCCGCCGCCGATGCAGATCTCACTGAGCAAGAACAGCGAAGTTCCGCTGTGGCAACAGCTCGCCGAGCAGATCGTCTTCCTGATCACCACGGGAGAACTTCAGGCTGGGCAACGTCTGCCCAGCGTGCGGGCTTTGGCGCGAACGGCGAAAGTCCACAACAACACGGTAAGCCAGGCGTACCAGGATCTAGTGCGGCGCGATTGGTTGAGCCGGCAGCCCGGCAGCAGGCTGTTGTGGGCGCCCGAGCAGACTCTCGCCCGGCATCACCCTCCAACCTCGATGAGTTCATCAACGAAACCATTCAACGCGCCAAACAGATGGGCTACTCACTGCAAGCGCTTACCGAGCGGGTGCGCGATCATCTCCTGGCTCAGCCGCCGGACCACATCCTGATCGTTGAGGACGAGCCTGGTCTCCGCGCGATCATTCGTTGGGAGGTCGAGAAAAAACTGGCCTACCCCGTGGAGAGTTGTTCGCCCAAAGAGTTTGCTGCACGGCCGGGTTTGGCGGTCGGTGCGCAGATATTCGCGCCGAATCACATCATCGAAATGGTGAAACCGCTCGTTCCCCCGAATCGCCCTTCCGTTCCCATTACGTTTTCCGGCGCAGACGAGCACATCGAACTAATCCCCAGCTCAAGGAAAGTGTCCGTCATCGCGACAGCGTCGGTGAGTGGGCGTCTGCTGAAGACGGCGCGCGGTCTGTTTGCGCCGGCAATCGGGAGGCGGCATACGTTTAAGGAATTTCTGGTTCCTTCCAACGGACGCGTTGATCTGCCTGGAATCGATGTGGCGTTCTGCGACTCGCTCGCTATGCCTGTAGTCGCTTGCGCGCGCAAAATTCACTACCAATTCGTTGCTACGAGTTGCCTGGAGCATCTGGCAACTGCGGTAAGCCCGGTTTCCGTCGAACGGACAAAGATTCGCTAGAGCAGGGGCTCGTCCGCGTGGCTCGCGATAATCTCGCGCGTCGCGTCGCGAAGCCTGACGATTTTCTGCCAATCGCTTTCGGCGGACGTTGCCACAGGCGCCGCGCCAGCCTCCGCGCTGAGCTGGTTGGAAACCGCGAGTGGCTCCGGTAGGACTAGCGGACCAAACTCGATCGAAACTTTTCCGAAACGCGGCAGGTAAGTTTTGTCGCGAAGAATTTCGCGCGCGCCGCGGACCGCCACTGGGCAGACCGGCCGGCCGGTGGTAACCGCGGATTTAAATGCTCCCAGCTGAAATGGGCGAATGCCGGCAGCCTCGGTAAAGGTGCCTTCCGGGAAGATCACCACGGATTCGCCGTGGCTCAGCGCGTTTTCCACCACTTCTGCCTGTTGCACGCGAGCTTTGGGATCCTGGCGGTCGAAAGCCAGATGGCCGCCGCGAAGCAAGATCGGTCCGATGATCGGCCAGCTCGCCACCTCGCTTTTGGAAACGAAATGCGCGCCGGCCGGCACGTGCGCCATCACCACTAGAATATCCAGATAGCTGGAATGGTTCGGCGCGAAGACCCACGGACCGGCAACATTTATTTCGCGCAGTAGATCGCCGCCCTTGAGCGCCACTCGAACGCCGGCCCACCAGAGCATCCACCGCGCGAAGGAGTGGGTGATGCGCGCGGCCGCTCTTGGAGACGGCGCGGCCAGCACACACACCCACAGCACCACGAACAGTGCCGCGATCACCCCGAGCGCGTACAAGCCCCAGGCAATCTCCACCGCGCGGGCAACGCCCTTTCGGAACCAGGCGGAAATCCGTGGGAACGCTCCGCTGGCGGCCAGCCTTCCGAGCTGCATCCATACCGGCTGGGTCTTTTTGCCCAGCTTGCCTTCCATAAATAGCCGCCGCGTGTCCGAGCGCCGCAACTTGCCGCTGGAAGTTTTGGGAATGGAATGCGGAGGCAAGAGTTCGATTCGGTCGGGAGGAACTCCGATGGCGTCGCTGACGGCGCGAGTGATGTCGCTCGAGATGCGCGCGGAGTCGGCCGCATTGCGAACCTCAGCGGCCACCACCAATTTTTCGGTTCCGCTGGCGGCGTCCGGCAATCCGAAGGCCGCCACGCAGCCGGTGCGCACTCCGGGAACGTGGCCGGCGATTTCTTCCACCTCGTGCGGATAGATATTGCGGCCGCCTTTGATGATTACGTCCTTGGCGCGGCCAGTGACGTAGATTTCGGAGTCGGCCAGATAGGCGCGATCCCCCGAATCGAGAAACGAATCCGCGCGCACCAGCGCTGCGGTTGCTTGGGGATTCTTGTAGTAACCACTGGTCGCCGATGGGCTGCGAAACCACAGCTGGCCTTCGACGCGTTCGGGCAGCGCGGCGCCATGCGCGTCCACGATGCGCACTTCGACGTCCGCAAGTGGTGACCCTGCCGAAACAAATTCGAGTGCAGCCGACTCGCTGGCGACCGGCGTCGCTCGTCCTTCGCTTTCGAATATTGAACGATCGATGCGATCGATCTTGTATCCCGAACCGAGCCGTGGCGCAGAAATCGCCAGTGAGTTTTCCGCCAGACCGTACACCGGCATGAGCATCTCGCGGCGGAGCCCATACGGTGCGAAGCGCGCGGCAAATCGTTCCAGCGTTTCCGGGCGCACCGGTTCGGCGCCGTTGAGCATGGCGCGCACGGAACTAAGATCGAGGCCGGCGATATCGGCATCGGCGATTCGCTTCACACAAAGTTCGTATGCAAAATTGGGTGCGGGGGTCAGCGTGCCGCGGTGGCGCGACACCGCCCACAGCCAGCGCTCCGGCCGGCTGAGAAATGCCAATGGCGACATCACCACCAGCGGAATTCCAACGTAGAGCGGAGTAAACCACGCCCCGATTAGCCCCATATCGTGATACAGCGGCAGCCAACTTACCGCGACGTCCGCGGAGGTGAGTTGCACTCCGGCAACGATGGCGCGGATATTCGCCAGCAAATTCGCGTGGGTGAGCACCACGCCTTTGGGATCGCCGGTGGATCCTGAGGTGTATTGCAGGAAGGCGACGTCGGAGGAGGATCGTTTGGCGAACGTCGCCGCAGGGCGGCGCTCGGATTCCGGCGGCAGGTGCGGACCGTGCGCATCAACCAATTTCGCCGCGGGAACGACTTCCCGTAGTGAAGGAACCTGCGGCTCCATCAGCAGGGCGATGGAGTGAGCCTCCCGAAAGGTAACCAGGAATTGCGACTCGGAATTGCGCAAGATGCCCGCCTGGCGAGCGGCGTACTCCGCAATGCGGTCCGAGCGCACCGGAGGATAAATCGGCACGGGAACTCCGCCAGCCAGCAGAATTCCGGCGAAAACGAAAAAGAACTCGGCCGAGGTGGGCAGCATCATCGCTACGGAGCGGCCAGGTTCCAGGCCGCGACGGTGCAGCGATGCGGCAACGCTCGAGGCGCGCGCGAAGAGTTCACCGTAGGTGATGGGGCGAACATTTTCTTCTTCGTAAAGATGGATGTGAACACGATCGGGCTCGGCACGGGCCCGTTCGCAAAGAATCTCGATGAGCGTCTGAGCGGTTGCGGGATCGAATGACGAGGGGGGCGGAGCGCCGGCCGCGATGGCGGCGGGCGAAGCCGCAGTTGCGGCGGCTCGCGTCTGCGAATCGTTGGCTCCCACGGACGCTGGGCCGGACATCGGCGCGGGCGGCGGCGCGAATTGAGCATCTATAACCGCGGCAACCAATTCGCGCACCGTCTCTGACTCACCCACCACGGCATCCGCCAGGCGCACGGAAAACGCAGCGTCGAGACGGACCATCAGTTCTACTCGCTCCAGGCTGCCTAAGCCCAGCTCGCGTTCCAAGTGCGCGCCGGATTGGCTGCGTTCGAGTTCTTGCAGCGCAGACGTGCCACCCAGCTCGAGCAGCAGTTTGCGAATGATAGAAATAGTTTGCGATTCGACGCTGCTGGCGGGCTCCGGTGATGGTTGCGGCTGTGGCACGTTAGGAAACGGGGCGCGCCCTTTTGTGCGCGGACTCGGGAACACTTTCGGTTGAGGCTATCACCGCTCGCGCGGGCGGTTCAACTCTATCCCCGCCGGGACGCGGGCGACCGCCAATTTCCGGAGAATTGCCTCAGAAAATGAACGTCAGCGTCTTCGCGTCGCTTTTTCTTTTCTTGCTCGTTCGACGTGCTAGCTTAGCTACGTCGTGGCAGCTGCTTTGTCGCCGGAATTGTTGTGCCTTCGAATCTGGGATGCTGAATGAATACGATTGAGCTTTCGCTGATCATTGCTGCGGGGTCGCTGCTGGCTGGATTTCTGGGCGCGCTCACCGGTCTGGGCGGCGGCGTGGTGATCGTGCCGATGCTGACGTTGGCGTTTGGCATCGACATTCGCTACGCCATTGGTGCGTCGTTGATTTCGGTGATTGCTACTTCTTCGGGAGCGGCCGCGGCTTACGTTAAGGAAGGCTATTCGAATATTCGCGTCGGAATGTTTTTGGAGATTGCCACCACCGCCGGCGCGCTTACCGGCACGGCAATCGCGTTGCACCTGCCGCTGCGGGTGATCGCGGTAATTTTCGGCGTGGTGCTGATGTACTCGGCGTATCTTTCGTGGCGGCAGGAAGATCACGCGCCGGCGATCCAGCAACCGGATCGCTTTGCGAAACTTTTGCGGCTCCACGGCGCCTACCCAGCCGCCAACGGACTGCAGCATTACCAGGTGCAGGGTGTGCCGCTAGGGTTTGGGCTGATGTATCTGGCGGGAATGCTTTCCGGGATGTTGGGAATTGGATCGGGAGCGGTGAAAGTGCTGGCGATGGACAAGGCAATGAAGCTGCCGTTCAAAGTATCCACCACCACCAGCAACTTCATGATCGGAGTGACTGCGGCAGCGAGTGCCGGAATTTACCTGAACCGCGGATACATCGATCCGGCGTTGGCGATGCCGGTGATGCTCGGCGTACTGGCCGGGTCGCTGGCTGGGGCGCGGGTTCTGGCCGGCGCGCCGGTGCGCACGCTGCGATTGATCTTCAGCATCGTGATCGCGCTGCTGGGGGTGGAGATGATCTTCAACGGGCTGAAAGGGAGGATTTGAAGATGGCTGGCTGGACAGATCAGCGCGTTGAGAACTTCATGGGGAACCTGCTGCGGATCGGCGTCTCGGCCGCCGCCATCGTGGTTCTGGTGAGCGGGGGAGCATATCTGGTACGCCACGGGCAACAGCCGCCGGGCTACCGCGTATTCGCCGGCGAGCCCAAGGAGTTGACCCATGTTCCGGGGATCGTGTCAGAGGCTTTGGTGTTGCATTCGCGCGGGCTTATCCAGTTTGGATTGTTGATGTTAATCGCCACGCCAGTGGCGCGAGTAGTATTCTCGGTAATCGCCTTCGGGATGCAGCGGGATTGGACGTATGTCGCCATCACATTGATCGTGTTGGGGTTACTGTGCTTCAGCCTCGCAGGACGCTAGCCTGCCGCGCTAAGAACCAAGCCCATCCCCAACCTTGACACTCGGCATTGTGCGCGGGCGCTGGGCAGTGGTCGTCACACATTGAGAACAGATATTCCTCCGCGGGGCAAACCTTTCCTAAATTTCGCAAGTTGAGATTTCCGTCGTTTTTCTAAGTACCCTCGCTTCAGCGTTTTCCGCTCGGGCCTGCCTCGAGTTCGGCGGTTCGCCGTGGCGGCTCAAATGCACTGTGCCTGATGGGCTCATGTGGCAAAACTTCTTATCGCGTAGGCGAGGAGACTTCGGCATGTTGCAGAAAATATTGGCCCTATTCATTATGGCGTTAGGAGTGTCGATTTTGATGGCCACTCCTGCAGTGACGCGGAGACTGACTCGCGGTAGGAAGTAACCTTCCCCGCGATAGACATCGTTCCGCAGGAGTCATACGCAACGAGTTCGTTCGCAGAAGTCCGAATGCCAACTCTCTGTCTGCCCCACGCCGCTTAGGTCCCCGTCCACCAGAGACCGGATAGCACCCCCAAATCCTGACATCAACTTAAGTGACGGCACCCGGATCGGGCGTCATCGGCATTCGTTTTTTCGACGTAATAAATGAAATCTGCCTGGATTCGGCGAGTTTCGGTGTCGTGTTTTCAGCAAGATGCGAGGGGGTATCCTTGCGGTGTTGCGATTTAGATTTTCGCCTCGTTTCCGCACTCCGTCGGTGCTCGCTAGCTGGCATGGGTAGAGTCGTCTCGGCCCGAGGCTAGCACGCTTGGGAAACGGGTAGAAGGGATCAGTTCTGTGGGGCCGGCACAACATTCCCCGGCTCAGTCCTTGCTCAAATCTTCCAGGAGAATCTGGCTTAGGCGAGATTGGCGCTCGGGGGTTAGCTTGGCGCCTGCGGAGGTCAGGTAGAAGACGTCGATAGCCATTTGGCCTTCGGTATCGATCAGCGCGATTTCTATGTTACAGGAAGCGCTGGCGAAGCGGGAGGCGATGCGGTGGAGGAGGCCGGGGCGATCCTGGGCGATGACCTCGATCAGGGTGCTGTGCGGAGAGCAGGTATCGTCGAAGGTGATTTTGGTATCTACGCGAACTTTGGCCGGGATCTTTTTCTCGGCGCGGACGCGCTCGGCCAGCATGCGCTCGAGATTGACCTTTCCGGTCAGAACTTCGCTGACGCTGCGCTTGAAGCGCTCCCATTCCGGGAGGTTGAGCTCCAGAGTGCGAAAACGATCGGTGAAGTAAAAGGTGTCGACTACGGTTCCAGCCTGGTTGGAGAAAGCGCCGGCCTTGACGATGTTCATACCCCAGGCGGCGAGCGCTCCGGCGACGGTGGCAAAAAGCATGGGCCGATCCAGGGTAACCACGGTGAGTTCGTACCAATTTCGTCCGCGACGCAGATTGAGCTGCACCGGATCCAGCTTCAGGGTGTCGACCATGGCGACGTGGGCGAGAACTTCTTCGGGGGAATGGGTGCGCAGATAGCGGACTGGCAGGCCCTCCAGGAATCCCTTGAGCTTCATTCCGGCGCGGGGCGCGAGGTTGCGGAGCTGCGCCAGATTTTCGCCGCCTGCTTCGACGTGCACGCGCTCGTCGGCGGTGCGGTTGAGATAATTCGCGGTAGCAATGTAGATCTGCCAGATATTCTCGGCCTTCCATGGGGTGAGCGCTTCGGGGTTCACGGCCTTGACGTCCGCGTGGGTGAGCAAGCAAAGCATTTTCAGGCGCTCCTGCGTCTCCACTTTCTCGGCGAACGCACGGATGGTTTCGGGCTCGAAAATATCGCGGCGGAGCACGGCGGACATCTCCAGATGGCGGCGGATGAGGAATAGGACGGTTTCGCGGTCGGGAGGATCGAGGTCGAGCCGGGCCAAGCATTCTTCAGCGATGGTGATGCTGGCGGCAACGTGGTCCTGCGTGCGGGCGCCCTTGCCGGTGTCATGCAAGAGAATGGCGAGATACAAAAGCTCGGGTCGCTCGAGCTCATCGAGCAGCGCGGCGTAGCGCTGATCCCATTTCGAGGGAGATTGATTGAGCAGGTGAAGATTCTCGATGGCGGTGAAGGTGTGCTCGTCAACGGTGAAGCGGTGGGAATAATCGCGGACGACCAGCGCCTCGATGCCGCGAAGCTCGGGGAGAAATAAGTTGAGGACGCGAAGGGCCTGCATGGCGCGCAGCGCGTCAGCGGCGTAAGGTTCGAGGAACATCACCTGCAGGAAGCGCCACACTTCGGCTCCGCGCGGAGGCAGCGCGGCCACCGAAGGCAGGGCCTGCTCGATGTGGAATTCAGTGGCGGTGCTGAATTTCAGCCCGTGCTGGGCGAGGAAGAGAAAGGCGCGAAGCAGCATTTCGGGATCGCGAATGCCGGTGGGCTGACGCAGGGAGAGCAAACCATCGGCGGCTGAAAACTCAGCGTTGGAAAGACGCGCGCGAAGTTTATCAAACTGGCGAGCCAGCGATGGCCAACTGGTGGGAATTTCCTCGAGAAGCTGGACGCACACGCGCTGAATCAGGCGGGCGTGGCCGAAGTAAATACGCATCCAGTCTTCCACGGTTTCGATGTCGCCGTCGGGCGCGCCGATTTTGCGGACGGCGGCGTCTTCCTGCGCCGACCAAGTGAGGGTGTTGTCGTCGCGTTGATGGCGGAGGTGCAGGAAGCAGCGAACCGACATTAGAAAATCGAGGGCGGCATCCATACGATGGCGGGCGGCAACCGGGAGCAAAGCACTTCGATCGGGCCAGGCGCGAAGTTTATCGATCACCGCCAGCAGGGAGAGCCACCCGGCCACGTTGTAATCGCGCAAGCCTCCGGGACCGTCTTTGACGTTGGGCTCGAGGTGAAATACGGTGTCGTCGAATTTGGCATGGCGGACGCGGGTGAGGTCGACCAGATTCTTGACGATGTGCTGCGATTCGCGGGCCACTAGCTTGGGGATCAGATTGTCGTGCAGGCGAGCGAAAAGCTTGGCGTCGCCGCAGACGCGGCGGCAATCGAGCAGGGAGATGGCGAATTCGACGTTGTGGGGCTCGAAGCGATCGCATTCCGAAAGGCTGCGGGTGGCCGGGCTGAGTTTGAGGCGCAGGTCCCAAAATTCCTGCGAAAAACGCTGGATGGCGGGCTTCAGCTTTTCTTCATCGGCCTCCTTGCCATTGTGGAGGAAGAGAAGATCGACGTCGGAGTGCGGGAAAAGCCATCGGCGTCCGTAGCCGCCCAGAGCCACCAGGGCAAAGTTTATCGGGCCCTCGACGTCCGGGGAGACCAGCTCGCGCCATAGGCGAGTGGCAATGGAGTCGATCAGGGCAGTGCGGGCGTAGAGGGCGGCGCGGCCATCACCGTTCGCTGCGAATTCGTCATGGATGCGCGCGGTCTCTGAGGTGTAGATCTGGCGGAGGTCCGGGCTCAGCGGGGCCTGAGAGTCCATGTGGGATTATACCGTCAGCACGGCCACGGACGTTACATGAGCACCAACGGCTACAGAGCGATTTCGCCGCGCTCGTCGTTGCGAATGCGAATGGCGTCGTCGACTTTGGTCAGGAAGATTTTTCCGTCGCCGATTTTACCGGTGCGAGCGGCGGAAGCAATGGCCTGGACGGCGGCTTCGACGCGGTCGTCGGGCAAAACCATCTCGAGTTTGATCTTGGGAATGAGGTCGACGGTGTATTCGCGGCCTCGATAGAATTCGGTGTGGCCTTTTTGGCGGCCGTGGCCGCGGGCTTCGAGCACGGTCATGCCTTCGACGCCGATCTCGTGCAGGGCGTCTTTCACCGAGTCGAGTTTGGAGGTTTGGATCACTGCTTCGACTTTTGTCATCGCTAGCCCTTCCGAATAAAGTCAGCTCGTCACACGGCCGCGGTTGCTTAGCGACTTTACAACTATCGGGCAGAGGATTCCCAGAAGTATCCTTTATCGCGGTGCTACGAAATACGATGGATTGGCTCCAAAAATTGGATGGGACGGAACATGCCAACTATTCCCGCTCCCACACGGCAACTATCCGAGAGCGGGAGGCTGCGGCACGCGAGTTGGCGTGGGCCGGCGTGTTATATTGGTGCACGGACGGGGCGCTGACCCCGGTTGGGACGACAGGGAGAAGATGACCATGAGCGCGGAAATACCGAAGAAGTATGAAGACCTATTCACCAAGAAGGCGTTCGGGAATCTGGGGACGCTGATGCCGGACGGACAGCCGCAGGTGACGCCGGTATGGGTGGATTACGACGGCAAGAACGTGATTTTCAACTCGGCTAAGGGACGGCAGAAGGATCGCAACGTGCGGCGGGATCCGCGAGTAGCGGTGGCGGTGTTCGATCCGGACAATCCGTATCGTTACCTTGAGGTGCGCGGGAAAGTGGTGGAGATCACCGAGCAGGGCGCTGACGCGCACATCGACAAAATGGCCAAGAAATATATGGGCGTGGACAAGTACCCATACCGGCAGCCAGGCGAAGTGCGGGTGATTTACAAGATCCAACCGGAACACACGACCACCATGGGGTAAGCGGTTTTGGGGGCTCGCTACGCGATCGGAAGCGCGCACGGGCCCCTGACGCTTATTTCTCCGGAAAGAAGACGCAACGTGGACACCCACGCCACGCAGGTGCTGGATGGCGTCCGCGTCGTCGAGTGGACGGAAGCAATGGCCGGGCCGTATGCGGCGATGCTGCTCGGCGATCTGGGCGCAGATGTGATCAAAGTAGAACGCCGCGGCACGGGCGATCAGTCCCGAACGTGGGGGCCGCCGTTTGCCGGAACCGAATCGACGTATTTCCTCTCTGCCAACCGCAACAAGCGCTCGCTTACGCTGGACATCAATTCTCCGCAAGGCCTGGACATCTTGAAGCGGCTGATTGGGCGCGCCGATGTGTTTCTGCACAATCAGCCGGGGCAACAATCGGTGGCGAAACGAGGGCTCGATTACGAGAGCCTGGCGAAAGCGAATCCGCGACTGATCTATTGCGCGATCAGCGGATACGGAATGAGCGGTCCGGATGCGGGACGTCCGGGATACGACATACTGGCGCAGGGTGAAGCCGGGGTAATGAGCTTTACGGGCGAGCCCGACGGCGAGCCGGTGCGTTATCCGGTGCCGATCGCGGATATCAGCTGCGGGATTTTCTCGGCGATGGGAATTCTGGCGGCACTGTTGGCGCGAGCGCGAACCGGGCACGGGCAGAAGTTGGACATGTCGTTGTTGGATTCGCAGGTGAGTTGGCTGACCAGCGCCGGCAGCAGCTATTTGAATGCGGGCGTGGAACCGTCGCGGCTGGGTAACGCGCATCCAAGCATCGTGCCGTATCAATTGTTTTCTACCAGCGATGGGCAGCACATCATTGTGGCGGTGGGGACGGAGGCGCTTTGGGGGCGTTTTTGCGGGATGCTCGGAATCGCGGAGACGATTGGACGCGACGCGAGGTTTGCCAGCAATCGATTGCGGATCGCCAATCGTGGGGAATTGATTCCTATTCTGGAGAAACTTCTGCTTGGCGGGACGGCGAACGATTGGCTGCGGAAATTTCGTGAGGCGGATATTCCGGCGGGTCCGATTCGGTCGGTGGCGGAGGCGCTGGGCGACCCGCAGATGGCGGCCCGGCGAGTGGTGGTCGAGATCGAACATGCGGGAATTGGGGTGGCGCGGAGTATTGCTAATCCGATGAGAATGTCGGAGACGCCGGTTAGTTATCGGCTGCCACCGCCTTCATTGGGGGAGCATACGGAGGGAATCCTGGCGGAGTTAGGATTTTCGGAGGAGGAGATTCTGCGAACTCGCCGGGGTGAAGTGGTTTAACGTTTTGGTGCGGTAAGGACGGTTCCTGCATCTAATTTTCTGCGTTCACTTTCCTGGTTTTGCTGTGCATCTACTGCGTATGGCCAAGAAGAAACCTATTTCCGAAGCGGTGCCGGTTGCAGCACCCAAGACGGTGGTCCCTCACGCGGCTGCGGTTCCTGCCGAGCCGCTGGCCCGTTTTCATGCCGCGGTGCGTGAATGGTTTGAGGCGGTTTTTGCGGGACCAACTCGGGCCCAGGTGCTGGGGTGGGAGGCGATCGCGCGCGGCGATTCTACCCTGATCCTTGCTCCTACTGGGAGCGGGAAGACCCTGGCGGCATTTTTGTGGTGCATCGACCGGCTGATGTTTGCACCGGCGCGTGAGGAGGCGGAACGCTGCCGAGTGATCTATATATCGCCGATCAAGGCGCTAGCGGTGGACGTCGATCGCAACCTTCGCGCGCCGCTGGTGGGAATCGCGCAAGCGGCGCAGCGGCTGGGCGTGGATTATCGGGAACCTTCGATTCATGTGCGGACCGGGGACACGCCGGCGCGAGAGCGCGGGCGATTCGCGCGTCACCCTGCGGACATACTGATTACCACTCCAGAATCGTTGTATCTGATGCTGACATCGAACGTGCGGGACGCACTGCGGTCGGTGGAAACGGTGATCGTAGACGAGATTCATGCGGTGGTGCCGACCAAGCGCGGATCGCACCTCGCGCTTTCGCTGGAGCGGCTCGAACATCTGTGCGGTCGGCGGTTGCAACGCCTCGGGCTCTCGGCAACGCAGCGTCCGCTGGAAGAGGTAGCACGTTTTCTGGGCGGGGCCGAGATACTGGCACCGACGGCAAATTCGCAAACGACGGAGCAAGTCAACAACCCCACACGTGAAACCGACGTGTGGGGCACCCACCTTCAACAGCTAGATTCCAAACACACACCCTCTGCAGAGACGGGGAGCGACCTATTCGGGGATGGCCTGAAGGGTGAGGCTGAGGCCCCGCTAGAAACGGAGGTGGCGGCGACGGATATTGCACCTGCTTATCGGCCGGTGACGATCGTCGACGCCGGCGAACCTAAGAAGCTCGATCTGCGGGTGGAAGTGCCGGTCGAGGATATGGCGCGGCTGGACGAAGTGGATACGCTGCCGAGCGGGTCGGCGGCGCAAGGCCCGGCTCGACATTCCATTTGGAGTGCCATCCATCCCAAGTTGCTGGAATTGATTCGTACGCACCGCTCGACGCTGATTTTTGTGAATAACCGGCGGCTGGCGGAGCGAATTTCGGGCGCGATCAACGAACTGGCGGGCGAAATTCTGGTGCGAGCGCACCACGGCAGTGTGGCGGTGGAGCAGCGCAAGGAAATTGAGGATCGGCTGAAGCTGGGAACACTGCGCGGGCTGGTGGCGACATCTTCGCTGGAGCTGGGGATCGATATGGGGGCGATCGATTTGGTGATTCAGATCGAATCGCCGCCTTCGGTGGCCACGGGAATGCAGCGCGTGGGGCGCGCCAGCCACCACGTGGGCGCGGTGAGCAACGCGGTGATTTTTCCGAAATATCGCGCGGACCTGGTGGCGTGTGCGGCGCTGACCCAGGCGATGAATGCCGGGCAAATCGAATCGGTGCGCTATCCGCGGAATCCACTGGACGTGCTGGCGCAGCAAATTGTGGCGATGGTGGGGTTGGAGGATTGGGATGTGCAGGCGCTCTTCGACGTGGTGCGGCGCTCGGCACCCTACGCGTCGCTGACGCGCGCGGTATTTGAAGGCGTGCTGGACATGCTTTCGGGCCGATATCCGTCGGATGAATTCGCGGAGCTGCGCCCGCGGCTGACGTGGGACCGAATCGCGCATCGCTTGACCACACGGCAGGGCGCGCGGCGGGTAGCGGTAATCAATGGCGGGACGATTCCGGATCGCGGGCTGTACGGCGTGTTTTTGGCGGACGCGACCAAGGGCGCGCGGGTGGGTGAGCTGGATGAGGAGATGGTGTTCGAGAGCCGCAATGGCGACACCATCATTCTGGGCGCGAGCACCTGGCGGATTCAAAACATCACACGGGATCGCGTGGTGGTGGTTCCCGCGCCGGGCGAGCCGGGGAAAATGCCGTTCTGGCATGGAGACGCGGCCGGGCGGCCGTCAGAATTTGGGGAGCGCATCGGCGCGCTGGTGCGGGAGCTGCTGCGCATGCCGCGCCCGGCGGCGTTTACCAAGCTGGTGCACGAACACAAGCTGGATTCGAACGCCGCGGAAAATCTGCTGCGCTATCTCGAGGAGCAAGCCGCGGCGACCGAGCGCGTGCCGAGCGACAAAGACATCGTGATCGAAATTTGCCGCGACGAATTGGGCGACAGGCGAGTGTGCGTGCTCTCGCCATTTGGCACGCGGGTGCACGTGCCGTGGTGCATGGCAGTAACCAGCAAAATGCGCAACGAGCGCGGGTGGGAAGTGGAATCGATGTGGACAGACGACGGGTTCGTGATCCGTCTGCCGGATAACGAAGAGGTGGTGGATACCGAGCTATTGCTGCCTGCGCCGGGGGAGTTGAAGGAGCTGGTGACCCGGCAGTTGGGGTCGAGTTCCCTTTTCGCGGCGAAATTTCGGGAAGCAGCGGGTCGGGCGTTGCTGCTGCCGAAAAGGCGTCCGGGGATGCGCACGCCACTGTGGCAACAACGAAAGCGCGCCGCCGACTTGCTGGCGGTAGCGTCGCGGTTTGCGTCATTCCCGATTTTGCTGGAGACATATCGCGAATGCATTCGCGATGTGTTCGATTTGCGGGCGGCGACGGCGCTGCTGGGGAAAATTCAGCGCGGGGCGATTCGGGTGACCCGGGTGGAATCAAGCAAACCTTCGCCGTTTGCGGCGTCGCTGCTGTTTTCTTACATCGCAAACTACATTTACGATGGCGATGCGCCGCTCGCGGAGCGGCGGGCGCTGGCGCTTTCGATCGATCAATCGCAATTGCAGGAACTGTTGGGCGATACCGATCTGCGCGAGTTGCTCGATCCAGCGGCGCTGGATGAAGTGGAAGCGAAGTTGCAGGCGCTCGATCCGGACTATCAGGCAAGGCACGCGGATGGGATTCACGATTTGTTCTTGAAGCTGGGAGACCTGACCGAAGCGGAGCTGGCGGCGCGGGTCGCGCTGGACGACGGTTCTGGCTCGGCGGGGCTGGCGGCGACCATGGAAGAATTGGTGAACGCGCGGCGGTTGGTGCGGGTGCGCATCGCTGGCGATACGCGCTACGTTCCGGTGGAATACGCGTCGCGATATCGCGACGCGCTGGGGACTCCTCTGCCGCCAGGATTGGCGGAAATCTTTTTGGCGCCGGGGGAGGAGCCACTGGCGGAGATCGTGCGGCGATACGCGCGGACGCATGGGCCCTTTACTACGGCTGATCTTGCGGCGCGATACCGGCTGCAGGCTGCGGCAGTCGAGCCGATCCTGCATACGCTGCACGGACGCGGCAAATTGCTGGACGGCGAATTCCGACCGGGCGGGCATCACCGTGAATGGTGCGACCCGGAAGTGCTGCAGCAAATCCGGCGGAAGAGCCTGGCGCGGTTGCGGCGGGAAATTGAGCCGGTGGAACAGCGCGTGTTCGCGCGATTCACGGCACGGTGGCAGGGCGTGACGGCGCGACGGCGCGGCGTGGACGCGCTGTTGGATACGATCGAGGCGCTGCAGGGGGCGGCGATTCCAGCCTCCGAATTAGAACGCGAGGTGCTGCCGGCGCGAATCGCGGAATACCGGCCCGGCGATCTGGATACGCTGATGGCGGCGGGCGAAGTGATTTGGGTGGGGGCGGAGCCGATTGGCGATCGCGATGGGCGAATCGCGCTGTATCTGGCGGCGGCGCTGCCGCTGCTGCTGCCTCCGGGCGCCGTGGACGCTGGAGCGGCGGCTGGCGTAGGGCTTTCCGAGCGAGCGCAGAAAATTGTGGAGGTGCTGGAGCGGCAGGGCGCGTCGTTCTTTGCGGCGATTCACGCGGCGTGCGGGGGCGGATTTCCTGGGGAAACGCGCGATGCGCTGTGGGAGTTGGTGTGGTCCGGGCGGGTGACGAATGACACGTTGCATCCGGTGCGGAATCTGCGAGCGTCGCGCGAGTCGCATGGCAAGCAAAGCCGCGGCGAGTTTGCGGACGAGCGGCCGGGATCGCCGGGATTCCTGCGGCGGATGCGTTCGCGGACGCCGGGCAGGAATTTGATGGATGGAAGATGGTCGCTGGTGACGCAACGAATTGCGTTGCGTGCGGGAGAAACGGCGATCAACCCGACGCAGTGGAGCGCAAATATCGCGCAACAACTTCTCATGAGGCACGGCATCATCATGCGCGAAACGGCAGTGGCTGAAAACGTGGCGGGAGGATTTCCTACGATCTATCCAGCGTTGAAAACCATGGAAGACAGCGGGTGGATTCGGCGAGGGATGTTTGTTGCGGGGATGGGCGCAGCGCAGTTTGCGATGCCCGCGGCGGTGGATTTGCTGCGCAGTTTGCGGCTGGAACCGGCCAAGGCGGAGGTAGTTTATTTGGCGGCCGCCGATCCAGCTAATCCTTATGGAGTGCTGTTGCCGTGGCCGCGTGCGGAGGCGGGGGAAGGGGGCGCTGAACCGCCGCCGATGATGGCGCGCGCGGCGAGTGCGGGGGTAATTTTCATCAACGGAGAAATTGCTGCGTTTATGCGGCGGCGGAATCCAGCGTTGCGGGTGTTTTTGCCGGAGGCGGAGCCGGAACGAGGCCAGTTCGCGCACGAGCTGGCGAAAAAGCTCGCGGACATCGCGATTCGGCGCCGGACTTGGCGGCAAGGACTCTTGATCGGCACGATCGACGGCGCGCCGGCGCGTGAACATTTTCTAGCGCGGTTTCTGGAAGACACGGGGTTCGTGAACACCACGATGGGATTCCAGATGAGGCATGTGACGCCGATTGCTGCGCCGTTCGATGCCGCCGAGGCGGAAAGCGAATCGGACGGCGACGAAGACGCGCACGGCATTTCCGAGAGCGCCTGAGGTGCCGGAAGGCGATACCATTTTTCGGGCGGCCAGCACGCTGCAGCGCGCGCTTGCGGGGCAGCCGGTCACTGAGTTTTCCAGCGTTTTCCCCAAGTTAAACCGAGTGGAAGAGGATTCCGGCGTGGTGGGCCGCAGCGTCGAGAGCGCAGAAGCGCGCGGCAAGTGGCTGCTGATGCGTTTTTCGGGCGACCTGATTCTGCTCACGCATATGCTGATGAATGGAAGCTGGCATATCTATCGTCCCGGCGAGCGATGGAAGCGGCGGCACGATGATATGCGCATTGTGATTGGCACGCCGAAAATGATGGCGGTGGCGTTTACGATTCAGGTGGCGGAATTTCATACCGCAGCGAGTTTGGCGCGGCGGCGAGTGTTCAACCAGCTGGGACCGTCGCTGCTGGCGGAGGAATTCGATGTGGCGAGCGCAGCGGCGCGGCTTCGTTTGCAGCCGGATGCGGAAGTGGGGACGGCGCTGCTGGCGCAATCGGTGATGGCGGGGATCGGGAACGTTTACAAAAGCGAAGTGTGCTTTGCGTGCGGGGTGAATCCATTCCGGTGGGTGAGCAGCTTGAGCGTGGCGGAAACGGTGTGCCTGATGGCTACCGCGCGGAAATTCCTGCAAATGAATGTTACGACCAGCTCCGGTGAGCGCATCGTGACTTATACCGGGATGCGGCGGACTACACGGCGAGCCGATCCGGCGGAAGCGTTGTGGGTGTATGCGCGGAGAGGCGATCCGTGCCGGAAGTGCGGGGCGTTGGTTGAGTCGCGCAAGCAAGGGATGGATGCGCGGACGACGTTTTGGTGCCCGGTTTGCCAGCCTGCGGCTGGCGAGCCGGGGCTTCGGGGACGAGAGGCCAAAGCTGATGCGCGGATTCGTTGAGGCAGCCGATGCGGTGGCGGCTACCACCAAAAAATTGGAGAAGGTGCGGATCCTGAGCGAATATTTTCGCTCGGTGCCGTTGGACGACGCGGCGCGGGCGGCGATTTTTCTTACCGGCAAGCCTTTTGCCGGGCGCGACGAGGGCGTCCTAGGAGTCGGGGGATCGAGCTTGGCGAAGCTCGTGGAGGAAGCTTCCGGGGATCCAGCGGTGGACCTGCGCGCGGCCTACCGCAAGCATGGCGATTTGGGCAACGTGGCCGGCGACGTCCTGCGCGGCCGCGCAGGGGAAAAGAAGCGAGGAGTGTCGCTGGCCGAAGTGGCTAAGACGTTCGAAGCGCTGCTTGAACTGCGCACGCAAACGCAGAAAAGCGACCGGCTGCGGAAACTTTTCGATCAGGCTAGCGCCGGCGAAGTGAAATACATCATCAAGATTATTACCGGGGATTTGCGGATTGGGCTGAAGGAGAGCCTGGTGGAAGAATCGATCGCAGCGGCGTTCGAGCGGCCGGCGGAGGCAGTGCGGCGCGCCAACATGATGACTGGGGACGTAGGCGAGACGCTGCGGATGGCGGCGCAGGATACTTTGGCGTCGGCGCGGCTGCGGCTTTTCCATCCTATCGGGTTCATGCTGGCGACGGCGGTGGAGACAGCGGCGGAAATTTTCGGCGGCGAGATCACCACGATGCAGGTGGAGGAAAAGTACGACGGGATTCGCGCTCAGGTGCATAAGAGCGCCGAGGGCGTGAAAATGTTTTCGCGAACGCTCGATGCGATTACCGAATTTCCGGAGTTGGAGAGGCCTGTCGCTGCTTTGCCGGGCGAGCTGATATTGGACGGCGAAATCCTGGCCTGGCATGGCGCGCGGCCGCTGCCATTTACGGAGCTGCAGAAGCGGCTGGGCAGGAAACAGATGGATTTGTGGCTGCAGCAGGATATTCCGGTGAAGTTCGTGGCTTTCGATTTGCTGTACCAGGATGGCGAGCTGCTGCTGGATATGCCGCTGGCGGAGCGGCGCAAACGGCTGGAGGGGATTTTTTCTGGCGGCGGCTCTGGCACTGGCGCGACATCGACGGAAGCGGTGATTCGTCTCGCGCCGGTGACGTTGTGCGATTCCGCCGAGAGCATCGAAAAAACATTTCGCGAGACGCTGGCGGCGGGGCATGAAGGCGTGATGGCGAAGGCGCCGCAGTCGCTGTATACGCCGGGGCGGCGCGGGGGCGCGTGGTTCAAGCTGAAGGAAGCTTACGCGACGCTGGACGTAGTGGTGACGGCGGTGGAGTACGGACATGGGCGGCGGCACAGCGTGCTTTCGGATTACACATTTGCGATTCGCGATGGGGAGCGGCTGCTGAATATCGGAAAGGCTTATTCTGGGTTGACGGATGCGGAGATTCGGGAGTACACCGCGATTTTTACGGAGATCACGATGGAGGACCAGGGATTTCGGCGGAGCGTGGAGCCGAAGATCGTGATTGAGGTGGCGTTCAACAATATTCAGAAATCGACGCGGCATGCGAGCGGGTTTGCGCTGCGGTTTCCGCGGATCGTGCGGTTCCGGCCGGATAAGTCGGCGGCGGAGATCGATACGCTGGAAACTGTGCAACAGCTTTATGGGAAGCAGATTACTTTGCCGCGAAGTGCGGGGCAGGCGGGTGGCAAAAAATCTAAGGGCTGATTTTCTGCTGATTCTTTCCTGATTTTTCATCCTGATTTTTTCTTTCCGATCTTCCCAGACGGCGAAATGTTCGCGTCTCATAGGAAAGGCAAGAACCGCACGCTTGAAGGCGAAGGGTGCCACCCACCGGCCGCTTCAGCTAGACCCAGCATTCCACAGCGTCGAGGCTGTTACGCGATAACTGCTTGATTTCATTTGGGTTGCTAGTTGCGCACAGTTGGCATTGACAGCGCTTGGAGGCGGTGACAGAATCTGTGTAGAGGCGAACAAAAAGCGAACATCGCAACAGCGATCTCGCTGCCCTGACCCTAATGAGCTCGCGCGCCGCTACTTTGCGTCGGCATTGCGAAACACTTTTGGCCGGGCGTGTTGCTGCGCCTTTTGATGTTCACGATGCTCCGCGCGTGGAGACTGTGGCCGCGGGGATTGCGCCGATCGACCGGCTGACGGGCGGGCTGCCGCGCGGGAGCTTGACCGAGATTTACGGACCGCCTAGCTCGGGGATTACCAGCGTGCTGGTGTCCGCGCTGGCATCGCTGACCGCGGCGTCAGAAGTTTGCGCGCTGGTGGATGCGCGGGATTCTTTCGATCCGCATTCGGCGCAGGCGGCGGGTGTGCGGCTGGAGCAATTACTGTGGATTCGCTGCCGCAATGTGGACCAGGCGGTGCGCGCCACGGATTTGCTGATTCAGGGCGGAGGATTCGGATTGATCGCGCTGGACCTGAGCGATATTCCGCCGCAGGCGGTGCGCTACGTGCCGCTGAATGTGTGGTTCCGGTTTCGCCGGGCGGTGGAGCACACCCCGACGATTTTTGTGATTTGCGAACAGGAGTCCACCGCCAAGAGTTGCGCTTCGCTGGTGCTGCGGATGGAAACGCAGGAAGCGCGGTGGCGGCACACTGCTCCCGAGCGCCTGCAACATCACGGAGCGCATACTCCGGGATGTTTGCTGGATGGGTGGAGCAATACGGCGGAAGTGATTCGTTCGCGGGCGCGGCGGGAAGGATGGATTTCGGAAAACTTGATATCGGCAGGAGCCGGGGCGGGTGCGAGTTCGAGCGGCTCCTCGATTGATTTCGAAACGCAAACACTTTGGAATTTGCATCATTCACTTTCCGGGAAAACTTTACTCGCAGGAGGGCCTCCGCACAGGTGAGGATTTTCCCCAACGGTTTTTGGTCCCTCATCCTTCGGCCGCCATGGCGTTCGCTTCTATATTCGTCCCCGAATTCATCGTGCAGGCGGTGGTGCGCGCCGAGCCGGGGTTGCGGGAGAAAGCGGTGGCGATCGTGGACGGCAACCCGCCGCTATGCCGGGTGGCGGCGGCCAACGAAAAAGCGCAGCGCGCGGGAATCGAATGCGGGATGAGCAAGCTGAACGCGGGGCAATTTTCCGGGGTGGAGATCCGGGCGCGTTCGGCGGCGCAGGAAAAATCCACGCATGCCGCGCTGCTGGATATTGGCTGGTCGGTTTCTCCGCGAATCGAAGATAGCGCGCCGGACGCGATCGTCCTGGATATTTCCGGGCTCACCTTTTTATTCCCTTCCGAAGAAGCGATCGCCGCGCGGTTGATGGAGCTTTCCCGCGAATGCGGCTGGACTGCGCAGGTGGCCACCGCCGCGAATGTGGACGCGGCATGGATCGCGGCGCGCGGCTTTCCCGGAATCACCGTGATTCCAGCGGGACGCGAGGCGGAGATGCTGGGGCGTTTGACGGTGAGCGCGCTTTCCCTCTCGCCGGAAATCAGCGAGACCCTGCATCGCTGGGGCATCCATACCTGCGCCGCGCTGGCGGCGTTGCCGATGGAGGAACTTTCGGAGCGCCTGGGACAACAAGGAATCCGTTTGCACACGCTGGCCCGCGGCGCGCGCGCGAGGTCAATGGCGATCGCGTCAGCGGAAAGTAATTTTGAAGAAGTAATGGAGCTGGACGATGGGGTGGAGGATCTGGAGCCGCTGTCATTTCTTCTGGGGCGGCTGCTGGACCAGCTTTGCGCGCGGTTAAAAGCGCGGGCGCTGGCCGCGGCTTCCATTCGCGTGCAATTCGAGCTGGAAGCCACTTTTGAGGGCGGCCCGATCGCTCCGGTGGGGCAAAAAAATCCGCGCGGCACGTACCAAAGATACTTGCAGCTTCCGGTCCCCAGCAGCGATTCGAAAATGCTTCTGAAATTGCTGCGGCTGCGCTTGCAAGGGGATACTCCCGGCGCGCCGATCGTGGGGATTGTGGTTGCGGCGGAAGCGGCGCGGCCGCGAGCTGCGCAGGGCGGGCTGTTCCTTCCTACTTTTCCTGACCCGGAAAAGCTGGAGCTGACTATCGCGCGGATCACGCATGTGGTAGGCGAGGAAAATGTGGGCTCGCCAGCGCTGCTCGATACGCACCGGCCGGGAGAATTTCAGATGCACCGTTTTGTGGCGCGCCCGGAGCAAGCCTCGGCCAGTAGGCTCACCGCTGAGAATCATTTCCCCGCTGCGGCGAGGGCCAGCTTCCGCATTTTTCGTCCGGCACTTCCCGTCCAACTGGAATTGCACGAGCGGCGGCCGGCGCGGCTGATTTTCCAAGGCAAGCGGGGAGAAGTATTGGCGGCAGCGGGTCCGTGGCGAACTTCCGGGGATTGGTGGCGGGAAGACCCGTGGGACCAGGACGAATGGGACCTGGAAGTGCGTTTTTCTTCCTCCGCGGGGAAGCGCGCAAAAGCGGGAGCCGGAGTTGGGTCCGCCGTTTCCGGGGAGCCCGCCGGGGAGTGCGGACGCTACCGGATTTATTACGACGTGCTACGCAAGAGCTGGTTCGTGCGGGGAATCTACGACTGATGTACATCGAACTGCACGCGCGTTCAGCATTCAGCTTTCTGGAGGGGGCATCCATTCCGGAGGAATTTGTGAGGTGGTGCGTCGAACACCAGATGCCGGCGATGGCTTTGCTGGACCGCGACGGCGTATATGGTTCGCCGCGTTTTTATCTGGCCGGAAAAAAAGCGGGGATTACGGCGCACGTGGGAGGCGAAGTGACGTCCCCGGAGGGCTGGCGCTATGCGGTGCTGGCCGAATCGCGCGCCGGCTATCAGAATTTGTGCCGCCTGGTAACGCGGATGAAGCTGCGCGCGAAAAAAGCAGAAGGCAGCGTGCAGGCGGAGGAAGTTGCTGAGCACGCCAAGGGGCTGGTGTGCTTGAGCGGAGGAGAAGAAGGGCCGCTGGCGCACGCCCTCACGCGCGGCGGTGTAACCGCGGGCATTCAAGCGCTGCAGCAGCTTACCGAAATATTCGGCCAGCAGAATGTGTACATCGAGCTGCAGCGGCATCTCTCGCGGGATGAAGAAGCGCGCAACCAGGCCGCGGTCGAGATCGCGCGCAAACTGCATCTGCCATTGCTGGCGACCAACGGAGTTTGCCACGCCCAGCCGGCGCAGCGAAAAGTGCTGGATGTTTTTACGTGCATCCGCCACCACCGCGCGTTGGCCACCGCGGGACGTTTGCTCAGCCGCAACGCCGAGCGGCACATGAAGACCGCGGCGGAAATGAAAGCTTTGTTTGCCGATCTGCCCGAAGCGATTGCCCAAACGATGGCGCTCTCGTCACGGCTGCAATTTTCGCTGAGCGATCTGGGCTACCAATTTCCGGAGTATCCGGTACCGGAGAGCGATTCGCAGATGAGCTTTCTGCGGCGGCGAACCCACGACGGCATGATTTCGCGCTACGGAGCGAACAACCAGAAAGCGCAAAAGCAGATCGATCGCGAACTGGCGCTGATCGAAAAACTAGACCTGCCAGGATACTTCCTGATCGTGTGGGACATCGTCCGTTTCTGCCGGGAGAAAAATATTCTGGTGCAGGGGCGGGGCTCGGCGGCCAACAGCGCAGTTTGCTATTCGCTGGGCATCACCGCGGTGGATCCGGTGGGAATGGAACTGCTGTTCGAGCGGTTTCTATCGGAGGAAAGAGGAGAATGGCCGGACATCGATCTGGATTTGCCGAGTGGAGACCAGCGGGAGCGGGCGATTCAGTATGTCTACGAGCGCTACGGCCAATTGGGCGCGGCGATGACCGCGAACGTGATCACCTATCGCGGCAAGTCGGCGGCCCGAGAGATCGGGAAAGCGCTTTCGTTCGATACCGAAACGCTGGACCGCCTCTCCAGCCTGGTGGAATCGTGGGAGTACCGGGATTCGAACGACACGCTGGACCGCCAATTCCGAGACGCCGGGCTGGATCTGCAGCATCCACGGGTAAGAAAATTCTTCGAACTGTGTCATTCGGTACAGGATTTGCCCCGGCACTTGGGGCAGCATTCCGGGGGAATGGTGGTATGCCAGGGCGCGCTGGATTCGGTGGTGCCTCTGGAGCCGGCGTCGATGCCCGGACGGGTGGTGGTGCAGTGGGACAAAGAAGATTGCGCGGACATGGGCATCGTGAAAGTGGATTTGCTGGGTTTGGGCATGATGGCGGTGCTGGAAGAATCGCTGGCCATCATTCACGCACACTACGGAGAAGAAGTAGATCTGAGCCATCTGCCCGCGGACGATCCGAAGGTATACGCAACGCTGCAGAAAGCCGACACCGTCGGAATGTTTCAGATTGAAAGCCGTGCGCAGATGTCATGTTTGCCGCGGCTGCGGCCGGTGTGTTTCTACGACATCGTGGTGCAGGTAGCGATCATTCGTCCGGGACCGATCGTCGGAAAAATGGTTCATCCCTACTTGCGGCGCCGCCAAGGACGTGAAAAACCGGAATGCTTGCATCCATCGCTCGAGCCGGTGCTGGCGCGCACCTTGGGCGTGCCGCTTTTCCAGGAACAGTTATTGCGCATGGCCATGATCGCGGCGGGATTCAGCGGCGGCCAGGCAGAGGAATTGCGGCGAGCGTTCGGGTTCAAGCGTTCGGAAGCGCGGATGAAAGACGTGGAAATCAAGCTGCGCGAGGGCATGAACGCCAGAGGAATCACCGGAGCGACGCAGGATCAGATCATCCAGTCGATCACTTCGTTCGCGTTGTACGGATTTCCGGAATCGCATGCGGCGAGTTTTGCGCTGATCGCATACGCCAGCGCGTATTTGAAATGCCATTATCTTCCCGCGTTCACGGCGGCAATGTTGAATAACCAGCCCATGGGTTTTTACCAACCGGCGACATTGGTGAAGGATGCGCAACGGCACGGACTGAAGTGCCGGCCAATCGATGTGACCCGCTCGAATTGGGAGTGCACGCTGGAGGCCGTGGAGACCGGCGGATTCGCGATGCGGGTGGGCATGCGTTACGTGCGGGGCTTGCGCGAAGAGACCGGACGCGAAATCGTGCGGCAGCGCGCGATAGCTCCGCTGGAATCGATCGACGATCTGCCCCAGCGCGTCCCCAAAATTCAAAAAGCGGAGTTGACCTCGCTGGCCGAGGTGGGCGCGCTCAATTTTGTTTCCGGGCAGCGCGGATTTCACCGGCGCGATGCGCTGTGGCAGGTGGAGCGCGCGGCACGGCGGGCGGGCCCTTTACTCGAAACGGTTGCGGCGCTGGGAAGCGTTGGTGCGAGTGCACTCTCTCCACACACCGCCTCGCCAGTCTCCCCTTCCCCCTCGCCGCTGCTCCCGATGACCGACGACGAGAGAGTGGTGGCGGATTATCAGGGAACCGGTATGACCGTGGGCCCACATCCAATGTCGTATCGCCGCGCGTACTTAAACCAGCAAGGCATTCGCATGGCTAAGGACCTGGAGAAGCTGCCCCATGACATGCCAGTGCGGGTGGCCGGAGCAGTGATCGCGCGTCAGCGTCCCGGGACGGCTAAAGGCTTTGTTTTTCTGAGCCTGGAAGACGAAACAGGCATCGCGAATATCATCATTACGCCGCAGCTATTCGAGCAGGACCATACGACGGTGATCCACCATCCGTTTTTGTTGATCGCCGGAAGGTTGCAGCATCAAGACAACGTAATTTCGGTGAAAGCCGAAAAAGTGGAGCCATTAGTGATTTCCCGTGCGGAAGTCCACTCTCATGATTTTCACTGAGCCGAATCCGAAAAAGTCAGTAACTTACTGTATAGACAAGTCTTAAAGATTTGTGGAGGATTTGAAACGTACCGTGGGCATCCCGCATCTAAGGCCGTGAGCGCACAAAAACACAAGCAAGAACGAGGTGACACCCCATGCATCGGACCATTGAAACTGTAGGAGTAAGACTTACCGGGCGCGCGGCAATCAACCGCGATCCCTTGGATGACCGGATTGAATTCTCGTGTCCACAGTGCGGAGCGCGCGGCGCCAAGCCGGCGCGACGGCCGCGGGCCGAGTACCACTTCACCGACGGATTCGTTCAGGACCTGGAAGGCGAGACGGCTACCTGCCGGGCCTGCCGCAAGGCGTTGAGTGTGGTTCCGGTGGTTTTGCTGCACGATCAGGACGAAAAGCGGCGATTTGTGGCAGTGTTTGAGCCGAATCTGGACCTTTCCAAGAACTAAGGAATCGGCCGGGCGGCGCGATGTTGCAGTGCGGTTTTGTGTTTGCATGCCGGCGTTGGGGCGGCGGCGTTGATCATTGAACTTACTCAGGGAGGAGCGAATGCTCCTCCCTTTTTTTGCTCTTCGGGCCCTTAGGCTTGCAGGTGCCCTTTCGCATTGCGCATGCGGATCATCGAGAATTCCAGCGTCGACGCGGCCACCGCGTCGTGCAAGGGCCAGAGGCTCTCCACCAGACGCAGCTCCGCACCCCGGCGAGTGAGTTCGCGCGGCGCCACTCGGATTTCTGTGACGTCTTGCCGTTTCACCGGTTCCCGCGATATCCAATACCCGGCGTTAGCGTCGAACAGCACGAAAGTTTCCGACGGCAGGGTGTAAACGTAGACTGCGGTGGTCATCGCCCGGACCAGCCAATCGGCCTCGATCGCCACCACGCGGGAAACTTCTGCCGGAAAAAAGCGCGTCCGATCAGCCTCCGAAGTTGACGCGGCCACAGCGAAGGTCACCCGGGGACAATCGCACGGCAGCAGATAATTGACCAAATGCGCTTCATCGATGGCCCAAACCGACGGCTCGCTCAAGTACGGGCCCTCCCGCGGCGTTGAGCGCGGGTGGAAAATATCGAGATTGGGTTCCTCACCCACGTTGGAATAGCACGGTATTCACCTATCTCAAGGTGTTACAGAACATCGCCGCGTGGCGCTTCTGGATCAGATGAATTTGTCGAGCGGGAGATGGTAGCGCTCCAGGTCGGTGCGCACCTGGTCGAAAGCGTCGTCAACGGTGTCGGCAAACTTCAGTAATTTGAATTCGCGCTCGCTGATCGTTCCGGAATCCACCATCGCTTCCCAGTCCAGAACTTTGTCCCAGTATTCCCGGCCGTAAATCAAAATCAAGTGATGCGACGAGAGTTTGCCGGTCTGCATCAACGTGAGAATTTCCCACATTTCGTCCATGGTGCCAAAGCCGCCGGGAAATACGATCAGAGCTTTGGCCATTTGCGCGAACCACAGTTTGCGCATGAAGAAATAGTGGAAGCAAAAATTGAGCTCGGGCGAAATGTAGGAATTGGGGTACTGCTCGTGCGGTAGCTGGATGCTCAGGCCCATGGACGGCCCTCCGGCTTCCGCCGCTCCGCGATTGGCTGCTTCCATGATGCCCGGTCCGCCTCCGGAACAAACCACGAACCGGCGCGGTTCCTTGCCGAGAGTCATGGACCAGTGGGTGAGGCGGTGGGCCAATTCGCGAGCTTCTTCGTAGTAGCGGGACATGGCCAGGCGGGATTTGGCGGCGCGCAACGCCAGACGGATCGCGTGGGTGCTCTTCTTGCGTGCGAACTTGCGTTTCAAATTGTCGAGATGCGCCAGCGCGGTCTGGCGCGGCGCCAGACGGGCCGAACCGAAGATGACGATGGTGTCCGCCACTTTTTCGCGCCGCATGCAGGTAAGCGGATCGAGATACTCCGCGAGAATGCGCAGCGGCCGTCCCGGAAGGCTTTCCATGAAATTCGGATTGCGGTAGGCCAGTTCGGGCATCGGCAAATGGCGTCGGGGTGACATTCGTGCTCCTCGGCAATCGGTAATGCAAATCTACGCAGCGACCCATTGTAGGAGAACGCGCGGGGCGAATGCCAGCGGCGGGATCGTGGGCGCCAGCGGGACCGGGTTTTGGCGCACCTCCCGGCGCTGAGTCGTTACTCTGCGCTGAACCCGCGTTGGCGTTGCTTATCGCACTCCTTGGCGCTGACTCTGTATAATGCCCCTAACAAAATGGCTCTTCTCAGTGGCGCCAATCTCGGTCCGTACACCATCATCGCTCCACTCGGGGCGGGTGGGATGGGAGAGGTTTATCGCGCCAGGGATACGCGACTGGATCGAACCGTCGCCATCAAGGTTCTTTCCGCACGATTCACAGCCGATCCTGATTCCAAGCGGCGATTTGACCGCGAAGCCAAAACCATTTCCGGCCTGAATCATCCTCACATCTGCGTTCTCTACGACATCGGACATCAGCAAGGCACCGATTTTATCGTCATGGAGTACCTCCAGGGCGAAACCCTCGCTCAGCGCCTGCAGAAAGGGCCCCTGCCGCTCGATCAAACTCTGAAGTACGGCGCGCAGATTGCCGCGGCGCTAGACAAGGCGCATCGTAACGGAATCGTGCACCGTGATCTGAAACCCGGGAACATCATGCTGACCGCAACCGGAGCAAAGCTCCTGGACTTCGGTTTGGCCAAAGAGTCCGTTTCGCTGGCGAGCGCGGATGCCGCGACCGTGACCGGCGCTCCGCGCCGACCCGAACCGCTAACCCAGCCGGGAACGGTTATTGGAACCTTCCAGTACATGTCGCCGGAGCAAGTGGAAGGCAAAGAAGTGGATTCGCGCAGCGATATTTTTTCATTTGGGGCGGTGCTATACGAGATGGTCACCGGCAAACGAGCGTTTCAGGGCAGGACCCAACTCAGCGTGGTCTCCGCCATTCTCGAAAAGGAGCCGGAGCCGCTCAGTCACGCAAATCCGGTCCCAGCTCCGGCATTGGCCCGCGCGATCCAACGGTGCCTGGCCAAGGACCCGGACGAGCGATGGCAGTCGGCAAGCGATCTGGCGATGGAATTGAAACGGATTGGCGAAGGCGGGAGTCAGTCCGTAGTCCGCGGCGAGGAAAGAGATTCCCAAGGCCTGCGCCGGCACCTGCCTTGGCTGCTCTGCGGGATGTTGGCTCTGGCGTTGCTCGCCACCGGGGTCGCGTGGCGAAGCTCCAGACCGGCAGAGTCAACTATGGTTTTTTCGGCCCCGATGAACCTTGCGGCGCAAGACATCTCCATCGCTCCCAATGGCCATACCGTGGCCATGGTTGGCTACTTGGAGTCGGCGCGCAAGAGCGTGGTTTGGCTTTACGATGTGGGTTCGCTGGAACCCAGGGCTCTTTCGGGAACCGAAGGCGGGAACTTTCCGTTTTGGTCGCCGGATGGCAAGTCCCTCGGCTTCTTCGCGGATGGAAAGCTCAAGAAGCTCGACGTCGCCGGCGGCCCGGTGCAAACCCTCTGCGATGCCCGCTCTGGCCGCGGCGGTACGTGGAACAAAGATGGCGTGATTCTTTTCACTCCCAGCGGGCAGATGACCGGTGGATTGCAGCGTATCTCGGCCTCCGGCGGGACAGCTATCTCGATCGCCGCTCCGCAGAACAGTGCCGGTGAAGCCAGCCAGCGCTGGCCGATGTTCCTGCCCGACGGAAAGCATTATTTGTTTTTGTCGTCCACCATCACCAGAACCAGTGACTCCGACGGTATTTATGTCGGCCAGCTCGATTCCACTGAAACGCATCTGGTGGTGAAGACCACCGCCAACGCTGCCTATGCCGCTCCCGGTTATTTGCTCTTTTGTCGTCAGGAAACGTTATTCGCCCAGCCTTTCGATTTGAACCGTTTTCAGTTGACCGGCGAGCCAATCGCCGTCGCCGCCGCACCCGAATATTTTCCGCGAATTCTCCGCCGTTTGTTTGCCGTTTCGGATACCGGTCTGTTGATCATGCAGAAGAACGGCGGAATCGCTCTTTCCCGGCTGGTCTGGTTTGACCGCAAAGGCGTGGAAGTCGGCTCGGTGGGAAACCCTGATGCATACTCAAACCTGTTCCTGGCGCCGAATGGGCAATCCGTGGCCGTCGACAAAACCGATCCGGGAAACCAGAATACCGAAATCTGGACGTATGACTTACGCGGCGAATCTCCCAAGCGCGTTACCTTTGACGCTGCCCTTGACGCCGTACCGGTCTGGGACCCCAGCGGCTCGCGTCTGATATTCACCTCTACCCGTCAGCACATCTTCGACCTCTATCAGAAAAACGCCGATGGCGCCCAGGAAGAAAAGCTGATGCTTCACACCGAAGTGGACAAATATCCCAATTCCTGGTCGCGCGATGGCAAAAATATCCTGTACGCTCAGGGTCCCGACTTGTGGTTCCTCACTCTCCCGGACCTTAAACCCGCCCCATTCCTCAAAGCACTTTCGACCCTCAAGAATGCGCAGTTCTCCCCGGATGGCAAATGGGCCGCCTATGCTTCCAATGAGACTGGGAGGTGGGAGATTTATGTCACCTCTTTCCCGGAGGGTCGCGGCAAATGGCAAGTCTCCACTGACGGAGGAGAACAGCCGCGATGGCGCGGCGACGGCAAAGAGTTATTTTACCTCTCCAGTGACGCCAAGATTGTATCCGTGCCGATCAAGCTCGGGGCCAACTTTGATCCCGGCGCGCCAGCAACTCTTTTCCAGGCCAACCCCAGAGAATCGATCGCCACATCGGAACAGTTCGCTTACGACGTCGACTCCTCCGGCCAACGATTTCTGATCAATTCCCCGATTAGGAATGCCCCGATCCAGCCGGTCTCGATCATTCTCAATTGGGATGCGAATCTGGAAAAATAATTGCCGCCTGTCAAATGTCTCTCCCACCCGCTTCATGGTGTTGAACCGGCTTGTTGCCCGAACCGCGGTGTGCAACGCGGGAAGGTGGCGGCGAATCAGATAGGATATCGACATGCGAATGCCACTTCGATCCGGCAAATGGTCTGCGCCCTGGAGATTACTGGGGAGCGCGCTGCTGGTGGCGATCTTCGCGGTTGCCGCCCCGATGCCCGCTCGCTGCCAGGCGCCCGCTGGTCCGATCGCGCCAAATTCCAATGCCAAGCCGGAAGTGATTCCTACACCGGGATCTGCACCAGGTGCGAAATCGCCCGGCGCCTCACCGGCGACGCCGAAGAGCCGCAACACCATCCGGGTGCGAACCAACGAAGTATCCGCGCCGGTGACGGTTCTCGATCATAAGGGCGAAATGATCATGGATTTGGCGCAGAAGGATTTTCATGTGTTCGATAACGGCGTGGAGCAGCCCATCGATCACTGGGATTTGGGCGGAGATGCGTTGTCGGTAGTCCTGGTCGTGGAAGCCAGCTCGCACATCGCGCCGCTACTTCCTGCGGTGCATCAGACCGCAATCATCTTCACCCAGACGGTGATGGCGCAAACCGGGCGCGCCGCGGTGGTGAGTTACGACGATACCGTGGACGTGATCCAGCCGATGACCGAGGACCAGGACGCAGTGGAAAAAGCGATCAAGCAATTCACCGTGGGAACATTCGGCTTGCGCTTGTACGACGGCATGAGCCGCGCCGTATCGATCCTGGAGAAAGAGCCGGCCAATCGCCGGCGAATCATGCTGGTGATGGGAGAAGCGCAGGATAAGGACAGCGAAAGCAAACTGGGCGAAGTACTGCGCGCGGCGCAGCTCGCCAACATCACCATCTACACCATCGGCCTGAGCACCACCGCGGCGGAATTACGCACGCAAAATCAGTATCATCCGCCGCCGTTGGGACCGGAGGGAACTTACCCGCTGCCGTTGCCTCCGGGGACTCCGATGACTCCCGACGCGGAGCAGGAGATGCAGGGCAATATCAATTTGCTGGCGCTGGCGCAATGGATCGTGCAGCGCGGAACCAACGAAGTGAAAAATCATGCGCTGGAAGTGGCGGCCACTGCGACCGGAGGAAGATTCCTGAAGACGTTCAAGGATCTGACCATGGAGAAGGCCATGGACGACATCGGCGGAGAGCTTCACGCGCAATACACGCTGAGCTATAAGGCGCCGGGCGAGGAGCCTTCCGGATTCCACGACATTAAGGTGACCGTATCGCGCCCGGATGTGAGAGTCCGAACGCGCCCCGGATATTACCTGGCGCCGCCGCCGGCGAGCTGATTTTCTCCGTTCTACGGCGCGGCGGGCGTGATGTGCGATAGGCCGGCAGTAGGCGATTTCGATTCGAGCAGGGCCAGCTGGCCGCAAGCGGCCATCACGTCTTGCCCGCGGGAGTAGCGCACGAAAGCCGGGAGGCCTTGGCCGGTGAGAATGCGGCGAAACTCTTCGATCTCGGCCGAACCGGTGGTGCGATAAGGCAGTTCGCCGGCGTTCCACGGAATTAGATTCACCTTGGCGCGAACGTTGGTCAGGAGCCTCGCCACCCGGCGAGCGTCTTCCGGCGTGTCGTTGAATCCCCCCAGCAGCACGTACTCAAACGTCAGGTGTTCCCAGGTGCGCAGCGGATATTCGCGGCACGCTCGCAGCAATTCGGCCAGCGGATATTTGCGATTGATCGGCATGATCTCATCGCGCTGTTGGTCATGAGAAGCGTTGAGGGAGATCGCCAGTTTGGGGCGCACCGGCTCGAGCGCCATGCGTTCGATGCCCGGAACAATTCCGGAAGTCGAGAGCGTGACGTGCTTGGGCGAGATGGCCATGCCGGCGGGATCGAGCAGTATCTTCAGCGCCGCGAAGACCGCGTCGTAATTGAGCAAAGGCTCGCCCTGGCCCATCAGCACCACATTGGTCTGCGGGTGGAGCGAGTCGCGGTTCTCGGCGAGGGCGGCGATGATTTGTCCGAGCATCTCGCCGGAAGAAATATTGCGGATCAGGCCGAGCGTAGCAGTCAAACAAAAATGGCAATCCACCGCGCACCCTGCCTGGGTGGAAATGCAGATGGTCTGGCGGCTTTTCTCCGGCATGAACACGGTTTCGATAGTCGCGGAGCGCGACGGGAGCGTCGAGGTGGCATTCTCGCGCAGCGCCATCACGTATCGCACCGTGCCGTCTTCGGAATGGTAGCGGCGGACGATCTCGGGTAATCGGATGGTGGAGTCGCGCGATAACCGCGCGCGCAGCTCAGCGGGCAGGTTGGACATCTCGCGGAAATCCAAGCGGCGCTCGACGTACATCGCCCGATACAGCTGGCCGCCGCGATACTCCGGCTCGCCCAGCGCTACGCACAGCGCTCGCAACTCTCCGGCGGACTTCCCCAGAATGTTTTCGGGCGCGGGGGGAGCGGCAGGAAGCGAGTCCGGGAGCATAAAGAGAAGGATAGCACGCCTGCGGCGAGCGCTTTTCGTGTCGGCGACTGCCCGGCCCGCGCTATAATTTCACGGTTCGTGACCATGCAGCCTCCGGGAGACGTGGATGCCTAACATGCTGGCGATCGATGATTGGGTGAAGGGACTGAGGGAGATTCCGGCACAGGAATTCGAGATTGATCCCGTGGAAAAATTTATCCGGCAAAATTGGATTCGCCGCGAGACGCTTGCTCCCTATCTTTTTTACGCCAAGAGCCACTACACGCGAAACCTGATATTCAAGTCGGATGTCTTTGAAGTACTGTCGCTTTGCTGGGACATTGGGCAGGTGAGCCGGGTCCACAACCATCGCGACCAGAATTGCTGGATGGTTACGCCCATCGGGCGCCTGAAGGTGCAGAATTTTAAAGTGCTGGAGCGCGACGCGGCCAGCGGCCAATGCCACATCGAGGAGTCCGACGCTTACACCATGGATGAAGCCACCCCCGGAGTGGTGCGTCCGGAGCAGCCGGTGCATCAAGTGCTGAATCTGGCGGAGTTCGGCGAGCGCGCCACCAGCATCCACATTTATTCGCGGCCGTATTCTGCGTGCGAGGTCTATCTCCCGGGGCGCGGCACGTATTCGGATGTGCCGCTAACTTATTCCAGCGAGTACGGGAAGCTTTCACCGGAAGAAAAACTCACGTAGTTCCACGTAGTACCGGAACGAACGTCATGGTACGACAGGTCAGGTGACTTTTTAGAAACAGATAAAACGTATTGCGGAATTTTTGCGCTTTACGCTTGACTGCCTTTTGCCGGATCCCTACACTGCCTGACAGCCAAGTTTTTATTTCTTTATATTTTTTCCAGCGCAATTCGTACTTCGGTTCCCCAGCCGAGAAAATTTTGGCCCCCCAGCCAAAAATTAAGCCAAATCAATAAGGAAAGTTTCACCCAGCCGGATCAAATCGAAAAGGACAGGCGCGTGGCTGTGTTCTAAAACTGAACTCGCAGCCAGTTGACGCTTCCCTACCTCGATTTGTATTGTTCCGCGGCACGTGGGCGCTGCTCTCTCAACTTGTTGGAACTGATTTACATTTCCAGCGAGTTTGCAGCTCCTTATTGGGTCTCGTTCGCGGATTTTAACCAGCACCCATTGCCATCGCTACGGGTGTGCTTGCGCCAAATCGTGGCCGCTCGGCCGTTAAAGGGATTGCCCGGCTCAAAAGTAGGGGGGGAAACAATGAATCAAATCAATCGGCGCGTAGGTATGCTATGCGAGTGGTTTGGAAATCGCCGGACTCGCTCAGCGAGATTCGGCCATCGCGGTAAGATTGCCGCATTGAGTATAGGTTTAATGATTCTGGCGTTCGCCACTGTGTCGCTCGGGCAGTTGCCGGCCCACGATCCGGGCGTTCGCGGCGGCGGACCTGGAGTGGGCGGTCCGTTGGCGGGACTCCCGCAGGTCTACAACAATTACTTCCTCGCGGCGCTGGCTCGCTTTAAGGCCACGGATACCGTTTCCAGCGGCCTGGGACCGCGATTTAACATGAACAGTTGCGTGGGCTGCCACATTAGCCCCACGGCGGGTGGATCGGCTCCCGCGGTGAATCCGCAAGTTGCGGTGGCCACGTTAGCGGGAGCGCAGAATCAGATTCCTTCGTTTATTACGCTGAACGGTCCGGTCCGCGAGGCGCGCTTCATTTCCAATCCCGACGGCTCACCCGACGGAGGGGTTCACGATCTGTTCGTGATCACTGGGCGGAACGATGCCGGGCAATGCAACATCGCGCAACCGGACTTCGTCGACGCGGTGGCCAACAACAACGTCATCTACCGCATACCTACGCCGTTGTACGGAGCGGGGCTGGTGGAAAGCATAACCGACGCGAATATACTGGCAAACGCGGCCAACCCGAATAAAGCGGCACTGGGAATTTCGGGCCATGCGAACCTTAGCGGAAACGATGGAACCGTCACTCGATTTGGCTGGAAAGCGCAGAACAAATCGATGCTGATGTTTGCCGGCGAAGCCTACAACGTGGAAATTGGGGTCACCAACGAACTGTTCGGCAACGAACGCGACGAAACTCCCGGCTGCATGATGAACGGAACGCCCGAGGACGAAACCAATATGACTCCCGAGTCCACTATGCTTCCTTCGGGCTTTTCTTCGGACATCGTGAATTTTGCGTCGTTCGCTCGGCTGCTGGCGCCGCCGCAGCCGGCGCAACAAACGGCGTCAACCATCCGCGGCCAGCAGGATTTCACAACCGCCGGCTGCAATTTGTGCCACACCCCGGCCATCAATACTGGAAGCACTTCCCACATCACCGGGAAAACCAACCAGGCGGTAAACGCCTTTTCCGATTTTCTGGTGCACGATATGGGCAGCGGTTTAGCCGACAACGTATCCCAGGGAAACGCGACCGGAAACCAATTCCGCACCGCACCGTTGTGGGGCGTAGGCAAGCGCATCTTCTTCCTGCATGACGGCCGGACCTCCGACCTGATGCAAGCGATCGAGCAGCATTCCAGCTCCGGATCGGAAGCCAACGGAGTAATCGCCAACTTCAACGCGTTGACGCCGCAGCAGCAGCAGGATTTGCTGAACTTCCTGCGCTCGCTGTAGACGCGCATTGCCCGGGATGGGCCTGGCCGTGACTTCAGGACGGCGAGGCCCACACCGGATTCCACTCCGATTTGTCGGCCAGCATGGAAATATTTGCCTCGCTGTGCCTCCCATTTTTTGCGATTGGCAATCTTTGCCAATAGCGTTAGAATGGCTCGGGTAGTTTCCGCTTGCCGAGGTGCTTCTGCCATGCCGACCCGGAACGTCAATTTGACCGATGAGCTTGACCAATTCGTCGCCAAGAAGGTTTCGAGCGGGCGGTACGAAAACGCCAGTGAAGTTATTCGCGCGGGATTACGGACTTTGGAGCGTGAGGAGCTACAGTACGAAGCGAAGTTGGCCACGCTACGAGCGGCGATTGACGACGGCGACGCCAGCGGCATTGCCAAGGGCGATGTATTCGCCCGCATCCGTACGGTCCGAAAGCTTCCGCCTAGACGCCGCTAACCATGAGCTTGTTTCGATTGACGCGTCATGCTGAGGCTGACTGGCTCAGCATCGCCGATTACACCTTTCGCACCTGGGGCCGCGCGAGAGAAGCGCGATATATGGCCCAGATTGAAGATTGTTGCGCAAGCCTGGCTGACAATCCTGCTCTCGGCCGGCGGTGCGAGGACATTCGCCCCGGCCTGCGCCGTTTCGAATGTGGCGGGCACGTGTGTTCTATCGTCGAACCCACCGTGGCGTTCTGATTTCGCGGATATTGCATCGAAGAATGCTGCCGGAGAGACACCGCTTCGACGATCCAGTGAACTGACGCCGCCGTCTAACACCTTATCCCACAATGACTTGTGTCGACTCGGCAATTGGGCGGCTGGATTCGCTGTTAAGTTAGAACGTCCTGCCTCCGCCATGCCACAATGGTTACGTGAAAACAACCAAGCGCACAATCCAAATGGAAAGGCTTCCGAACGGTTTGGTGCTGATCGCCGAGCCCATGGCGGAGGTGCGTTCGGTTTCCGCCGGGATCTGGCTGCGGAGAGGGTCGCGGCGCGAACCCGCCAAACTCAACGGAATTTCCCATTTCATCGAACACATGGTTTTCAAAGGCACCGCGACGCGCTCGGCGGAAGATATCGCGCGGGCGGTGGACGCGCTGGGCGGAATGCTGGATGCGTTCACTTCGCGCGAGATGGTCTGCTTCAACACCCGGGTGCTGGACGAGCATGCCGGGATCGCGTTCGACGTGGTAAGCGACATGGTGCTGAATCCGAAATTTGCGGAGGAGGATCTGCAGCGGGAAAAGTCGGTGATCCTGGAAGAGATCAAAATGACCCAGGACAATCCCGAGGATCTGGTGCACGAGCAGTTCAGCCAGAATTTCTGGAACAATCATCCCATCGGCCGGCCGATTCTAGGGACGGAAGAAACGGTATCGAGCTTCGACGCGCCGTTGGTGCGCGACACATTTCGCTCGTGGTATGCGCCCAACAACATGGTGATCACCGCCGCCGGCCACATCACCTTGCCGGAATTGAAGGAACTGGCTGCGCCGCGATTTGGCAGCCTGGCGCCGGTCACCGACAGCAGCGCGGATCCTGTTCCGGCCACCTCCCCGCGGGTGAATTTGCGGTCCAAGAGCGAACTCGAGCAGGTACATATTTGCCTCGGGGTGCGGGCGTTTCCGATGGCCGATGAGCGGCGATTCGGCATTTCGCTGCTGAATAATCTGCTGGGCGGAGGGATGTCGTCGCGGCTGTTCCAAAATATTCGCGAGAAGCAAGGGCTGGCCTATGCGGTGTTCAGCGATCTGAATCCCTACAGCGATACCGGGGTGCTGTCGGTCTACGCCGGCACGGCGCTGGCTACCGCGCGGAAAGTGGTGGATTCGGTACTCATGGAATTTCGCGACATGAAAGAAAATCTGGTGAGTGAAGAAGAGTTGCGGCGCGCCAAAGACCATCTAAAGGGCGCGATGCTGCTGTCCTTGGAATCCTCCGGGGCGCGGATGTCGAATCTGGCGCGCCACCACATTTATTTCAACCGCTTTTACTCCATGGACGATTTGATCGCCGGGCTCGAAGCGGTTACCCGCGAAGACCTGCGCGCGATTGCCCGGGAACTGTTCCGTTCGGGAGAAATTGCCGCGTCGGTGGTGGGCAATTTGAACGGATTCACACTCACCGCAGAGGATCTGTCCTGCTGACTCTGGGCGTCCCGGCGCCGCGCCTGGCCGTGTAGCGGCGGAGTAGTTAGCGGGCCGGCGCTGGTTTCGGTTGACGTTCGCCCTGCAACTTGCGATCATCGCCACGTCAGGGCCCATATGTGGGGGCCCGATAGCAATCCGAAGGGTCAAGCGCATCTCGTTCCGCATCACAGTTCTCGCGTCGGGTAGTTCCGGCAACTGCACCTTGCTGGAGACGGATAACACGTCTCTGCTGATCGACGCAGGACTGGGCAAGAAAGAACTGCTGCGCCGGCTGGAAGCGCTGGGCCGCTGCATCAACCGCCTCGACGGCATCCTTATCTCCCACGAGCATTCCGATCATTGCGGCGGGATGGCGCACATCGCGCGTTCCTGGAAAACCACCGCGTACCTCACCGAACTAACCCATCGCGAAATTCTGAAAGGGCTGACCGAAGGAATCGTAAAAAAAATGGGCCGGGTGGAATTTATCCGTCCGGGGCTGCGGTTTACCATCGGCGACATCGAAATATCGCCGTTCGCGATTCCGCATGATGCCGTGGATCCCATCGGATTCAGTTTCCGGTCAAACGGATCGAAAGTGGGGATCGTCACCGATCTGGGCTATCTGCCGGAGCTGGTGAAGCAGCATCTGCGGGATTGCGACTGCCTGATCCTGGAATCGAACCACGACCTGGAGATGCTGAAAGTGGGGCCGTATCCGTGGCACATCAAACAGCGAGTGATGAGCCGCACCGGGCACCTTTCGAATTCGATCGTGAGCGAATATCTCGCCGATCCGGAACACTTCGACGGGCGAGCCCGGTACTTGATCCTCGCGCATGTCTCGGAAACCAACAATAATTACGATGTGGTCCGCATCTGCGCCGAAGAAGCCCTCAACCGCCGGCCCGCGGAATCCACCTTCCGCGGCGAACTCATCATCGCCTCGCAAACCATTCCGATCGGCCCTCTGCATATCTAGTTCGTTCGCGCCGTTGCCGCTTCGCTTCTAAATCTCCGGGCAAATACTACTGTTTTGCGGCCGAGGGGAAGAGTTCCGGATTGGTTGCGTGCGATTTCGTGCCGGCAGCGGCAATTTCCACTTTGGCGTTCACCAGAACCTTTACCGGAGGCAGGCAGGAAGTGTCGTTGCAGGCTTGGTAGCGCAGCGTCATCGGGATCGTCTGCGACCCGAGAGCGGCGTCGGCCGCCACATCGATTTTCAAGCGGAACGTTGCTTTTGCGGAGTAAACCGAGAGCGGCTTGTTTGGCGAAAACGAAAAAGTGCGCGATTGTCCCGCGGGATAGGCCACTTCGCCCGGCCTTAGCCCTGCCGGCGCCTGCAGGGTGAGCGTGGTGGGAATCAGGAATTCGTCCAGCGGCTTATGGGAATTCATGTGATAGCCAGGAGCTATGTCCACGACCACTGCCATTTCAAAGGCCGATCCCTGGGGTTGCGGCACCGCGGATATAAATACGTGCGGCTTGACCAGGGAAGCGGCGTTGGCGAGCGCTTGCGACGCTCCGCCGTCCTGTGGATACGGAAAACTACCGGCCAGTCCCAGGACCGGCACCAATGAGCATGCCCCAGCCGCTATCATCATTGCCGTCAGCAACACAGTCCTTGGCTGTTTCACGTGAAACACTCCGATTGTGGATATCGCCAACGCCGGGCTTTTACACCTGCACGGCGGTGCCGAGCTGCTGCGACATGATCCGCGCCATCAGGACGGGGAGGGTTTCGCCGGTCTTTTCCAGCACAAACGCCTTTTCGGCCTCGGACCAGCCCAGTTTGAAGCTGGTGGTAAGTGCGGAGATCCAAATCTGGCGCACCGGTGAATTCGGGCTGATGACGAAACGAGTGGAGTGCTCGTCTTCAAACTGGATTTCGAGTTTGCCACTTCCGCCTTCCACCTCGAAAACGTGGTGATCGCTAAGATTCAGCAGGCGTTCGCGCAAATCTTCGAGTACGGCGTCGGATTGCTTTTGAAATTCGCGTTCTTCCATGATGGATACAGGTTACTCCGTGCGGATGCGAGCGCGCAACTGGCACTGCTCGCCCGGCTAGAGCAAAGATTGGATTTCTTTTTCGAGTTCGCCGGCGGTGATGCCGCCAATGACGTGTTTCATCATCTTGCCATCGCGGGAAATGAACCAACTGGTGGGATATCCGAGCATGCCGCCGAACTTAGCGGCGATGTCGTCATCGCCGAGAACGATGGGATAGTTCATAGTGAGCTTCTGTCCCTGGACGTCGAATTGCTCTTTCTGTACGAAGGGTTCGACCACACTTTTGCCTTCTTCGTCCATGGCCACGCCTAAAACCGTGAATCCCTTTGCGGCATATTTATTCTGAAAATCGATCAGGTCGGGAATTTCCGCGCGGCAGGGATCGCACCAGGTGGCCCAGAAATTCACCAGCACCACTTTCCCTTTAAGGCTATCTAGGGTGACGTCTTTTCCCTGCAGATCCTTGAACGTGACGACCGGCTCAGCGGGATGGCTGCCGGTATCCGCCTTGGCCTCAGCGCCGGCGGGCTTGCTGCTGCCTTTCAGCGAATTGCATCCAGGTAACGCAGCGGCCGCGATCGCCAGCGCGAAAATAAACAGAAGAAATCTTGGAGAGGCCTTCATTTGGGATGCTCCCATTACAGGGTAAAGCGGTTCAGAAATGTCAGTTTACCTGAAAGCCATGTCAGGCGGTTCACGAAAACCAAGCCGCCGATCAGCAGCAAAAGAACCCCGCTGCAAACTTCCACCATGTGAATGTGCCGGCGAAATTTTCCATAGAAGCGTAGGAATTGCGCAATGCCGATGGCGGTCAGCAGAAAAGGAATGGCCAGCCCGGCGGAGTAAACGCTCAGCAGAAACACCCCCTGGCCGATCGAATCGCGAGTGGAGGCAATCAGCAGCACGCTGGTGAGGATAGGTCCAATGCAAGGAGTCCATCCAAAAGCAAAAGCGAACCCCAGCAGGAATCCGCTGACCAGGCCGGGCCGGCCTCCCACGTTGCGGAAGTGCACGTCGCGGTTCATCCACTGCGAAAAGTACGGCCCGGCAATACAAATGAACGCCGCGGCAAAAAAATGGATGGGCTTGAGGATTCGCGCCAGAATCTCGGGCCGATAGATGAAAAATATTCCGGCTAGCACCAACACCGCGCCGGCGATCGCGCCTACCCGCACCGAAAGCTTGATCAGCCAGCCGACCAGGTGCAGGCCGAAAAGAATGATCAGCGCGCCGGCCACCGGCGCGAGCAGATTGCGATTGCGGAGTAAGAAGCCGCCGACCGCGCTGGCGGAAGCGCCAAACGAAATGAAGACGATGGAGAAACCGGCGACGAATGCCAGGGCGCTGCCGAAGAGCGTGCCGCGCGCGACCTGGCCTTCTTTGAGTTGCTCGAGCCCGATTCCAGAGAGCATCGAGATGTATCCGGGAACAAGAGGCAGAACGCACGGGGAAAGAAACGATACCAAGCCAGCCAGGAAACACGCGAATACCGGAACGTCCATGAAACCTCTTTTGGGGGGCTTGGCATCATCGGGCCAATTCGTTGCGGGCCAAGCGGCCACTCTCCCACCTAGTGCGCAATTTTCCCATACATCGGATGCATACCCAAACCTTTCACGGCGGCCCGCCGGACGCACGAGTGAGTGAACCGATCCGCGATCCTCCTGCTATCGGATGCACCCAAAGCACGCAAGGTGCAGGTGCCGCGGCCGACGACGACTGACGGATTTGCCGGACAAGTGACATCGGAAGGCAGCACCTCTCGCTAGCCACTTTCGATCCTGTTTCCTGCAAGTGCTGCAATCTCACTGTGTAAATGAATTTCGCGAATGGCATGCGCGTTGCCATGGCTACGGGTGTGCGGGCCCGTGAATCGCGCCGGGAGCGGCTGAGAAATCGGCTGCCGCGAATTGCGGGTCCGCCAATTAATTGTATTTAGGGAGGCGCGGACATGACTCCAAATCGAATTACTGCGGCGCGGATTGTGGGTGCGTTTGTGGCGGCGGCGCTGTTTCGTTTTTCGGGCGCCGACGCGCGCCTGGGCCTGGCGGCGGTGCTGGTGACGATGCTTACGATGGCGCTGGATGGGCTGGATGGTTATGTGGCGCGGAGCAAAGGGATGGCGAAGGCGCTGGGCGCGCAGTTTGATATTTTGGGCGACCGCGCGCTAGAGAATTTGTATTTCACATTTTTCGCTACCGCGGGGGTGATTTCGGTTTGGGTGCCGGTGTTTTTCTTCGTGTGCGGCACGCTGACCGATTTTGTGCGCAGCGCGGCGTTGCGCCACGGGCGCAGCGGGTTCGGAAAACAATCCATGCTGGAAAGCTGGTGGGGACGCGTGCTGGTGGCGTCGCGTGCGAGCCGTGTGGCGTACGCCAGCCTGAAGTGCCTGTGCTTTGTGATGCTGGGCGTGGAAGTAAGTTGCGCGCACGTCACCGATTCAGCGGCGGTGGCGGAGTGGCAACCGGCATTGCACGCCTGGGCTAGCGGAATCGTGGCGGCTACGGTGATTTTTTGCTTGCTGCGCGCGGCGCCGGTTTTGTGGGAAGGGCAGCGATTCTGGAGCGGCAAGGCCAACGAAGAGCGCGCGCGGGAGGCGCGCCCGGTTTTGCGGCGACCGCCAGTGCCGGTGGGGGTGAGCGCGACGCTGGGAGCGGCGCGATGAGCGCCGCTCATGATTTCGCGCGCGACTACAGGCGCGGGCGGGTGGCGGCTTTTTTCGATCTTGACGGCACGTTGTGCGCCGTGCCATCGATCGAACGGCGGTTCGTGCGGTTTCTGATTCGCAGCAACAAAATTGGAATTGCCGCGGGATTCCGGTGGTTGGCACATTTTGCGGGCGGAGTCCTATCAGGGAGCGAGCATCCGGTAGAAGCAAATAAAGCCGATCTGGCCGGAGTCGCGGCGTCGGCGGTGGAGGAATGGGCGGACTCGCTGGGCAGCGAGAGCGAGCCGCTGAAATTTTTCGACGACGGCATACGCGCGATGGAGGAGCATCACGCGGCGGGGCACCCCATCCTCATTTCTCACTGGCACACGCGCCGCTCGTGGCGCTGAACGGCGGATTTTCCACCGCGCTGATCGAGGCGATCGAGCGGTATGGCCGCGTGCATGGCGCAGCGTTCCCGTCGGCGCACGTGGCGGGATCGATGGTGGCGATTCTGTGCGCGTGGCGCTACCGGCGATGACTGTTTTGGGCGACGCTGCCGTTCTTCGTGAGCATGATGGTGGCAACGGTCTACGGCCGGTATCACTACCTGGCGGACGTGCTGGCCGGAATGCTGGTGGGCGCAGCGGGGTACGCGGCGGGGCTAAAACTGATGCGGCAACCCGGAGCAGTGGCCACCTACACGGTCGGCGTGGTGAACAAAGCGACAGTGGCACGAGGAGGGGAAATGGTGGGATTGGCGAGCGCCGCGACCCCGCGCATGGTGCTTTGAGCACAACGGTGCGAGTGTCCACCGGATACGCTCGTGCAACCCGCCTAGACTTGAATTCATGCCTGCTTCCATCGAAACTGCGGCGGTGGCCCGGCCGGACCGCGCTGTCGCTGGCCCTAATGCGGCGGTGGATGGCGGCATCGCTGGGGGCGCGGCCAAACCCTTGCCGTTTGCGCTGGCGATTTTCGTCAGCGCCTTTCTACTGTTCCAAGTTCAATTGCTGCTGGGGAAAGAAATTCTGCCGCTCTTCGGCGGCGCGCCGGCGGTATGGACCGTATGCGTGCTGGTGTTCCAAATATTATTTCTCGCGGGATACGGATACTCGCATGGAATCGTTACATGGCTTCCGCTGCGCAGGCAGGTGAGGGTTCATGGCGCGCTGCTCGGCATTTCCGTGGTTTTTCTGGTGGTGCTTGGCCACCTATGGTCCACGCCCATCGGACCGGGGGCGAACTGGCATCCGCTGGCGGGAGCCAGCCCCACGTGGACGATCGCGAAATTCCTGATCTGCGCGATCGGCCTGCCGTTCTTTTTGCTGTCGACCACCAGTCCGTTGATGCAGCACTGGTTTGCGCAGGGGGCGCCCAAGAGCTCGCCGTATCGTCTCTATTCGCTCTCGAATGTGGGGTCGCTGCTGGGTTTGCTGTCGTACCCGTTCTTGATCGAACCGCACATGCGGCTCGGCGCGCAAGGCTGGACTTGGGCGGCGGGTTATGGCGTGTTTTTGGTTTGCTTCTATTTCAGCGTGCGCAGCGCAGAGCGGTCGGCGGCTCCTGCTGCGGCGAAAACAACTTCTGCGGAGGATTCACCCCCCCGCAAAGCAACAGCGGCAACGGTAGCGGCGACAGCAGTGGGATGGCCGCTTCGGTTGTCGTGGATTGGCTTGGCAGCGTGCGCCTCGGTGCTGCTGCTCGCGACGACGAATCTGATCTGCCAAGACATTGCAGTGATCCCATTTTTGTGGGTGCTGCAATTGAGTTTGTATCTGTTGTCGTTCATCGTGTGCTTTGAAAGCGATCGATGGTACCGGCGGGAGATTTTCTGTCCGCTATTCGCGATGGCGGTGGCGCTGGTCATCGTGGTATCGCTTCCGAAAGCCGAGTATTCATTCCTGATTCAGCTCGCTGCTTACTCGGCGGTGCTTTTCGCAGGCTGCATGGTGTGCCACGGCGAGGCGGCACGGACGCGCCCGAGCGCAGAATCGCTGACCATGTTTTATTTCTGCATCGCGATCGGCGGCGCGGTGGGGGGAATGGTGGTGAGCCTGGTCGCCCCATGGATATTCCCTAATTACTGGGAATATCCGTTGGGGATCCTGGGCTGTATGGCGGTGGTACTGGCGGTTTCCGACCGCGAACGGTCGTCATGGTGGTACACCGGACGAACTTCGCTGGCGCTGCTAATCCTTGCCGGCAGCGTGTTGCTGGCGCCAAGCATACTGGCCGCGGTATGGAAAGAGGCGGGCCAATTTCCTCCATCGGCTGGGCGTTATCCGGCTGCGATGCTGGTCGCGGCCGGCATTTTCCGATACGTGATGGAGCGGCGCAATCCGAAGATCGCGCCGGCGCCAGGCATGGTGCACGGCGCCTCCAGAATCGCGCTGGCATTGCTCACCGCCGGCTTGATCATTCCGCAGAAGGCGGAGCTGTACCACGTAATCGCATCGTCGAGAAATTTTTACGGCGTGTTGTCGGTGGTCAGCGTGGACCAGGAACATTATCTGGCGCTGCGGTACGGCAACATCATTCATGGATTTCAGTATCGGGATCCGCAGCGCGCGCATCTGGCGACCGGCTATTACGGTCCGGCCAGCGGCGCCAACATGGTGATTCGCAATTGGCCGACGCATCCCGCGCGCGTGGGGCTAGTAGGAATGGGTGTGGGCACGCTGGCTGCATTGGCGCAACCCGGCGACGTTTTCCGTTTCTACGAGATCAACCCGGACGTCTACAAAATGTCGAGCGGCGAGCATCCGTACTTCACTTATTTGCAGGATTCCCCTGGCCAGATTCAGGTGGTGCTGGGAGATGCTCGGCTGTCGCTCGAAGAAGAGGCTGAGCGCGGGGACCTGCAGAAGTTTGACGTCTTAGTTTTGGATGCCTTTTCGAGCGACGCGATCCCGATGCATCTACTCACGCGCGAGGCGTTCGCGGTGTACGAAGAGCATCTGCGTGGGCCGGCGTCGGTAATCGCGGTGCACATCAGCAACCAGACCCTTGACCTGCGTCCGGTGCTCGCAGGGATCAGCCAGGACTTCGGCTTTCACGCTCGCCGTGTGGATCCACTGCTTCCCAACGGCCCTTTCTCGCAATCCGATTGGATCCTGCTTTCGCGCGATTCCGCCTCGCTCGCCGGGACTCAGGTCGCCCAACACTCGGAACCATTTCCCGCGGCGACGCGGCCCATCTTCTGGACCGATGATTATTGCGGCCTGCTGCACGTACTGCGCTGGCGAAACTAGGCAAGCCGGCGCAACACGATGGTTCCTACCTGATTGTTTCCCGAAAGATAAAAATTGGCTGAGGCGATTGCGGCCGTTAAAGGCGGCGCCCTTGAAACACCCTGCGAGCGCAAGACGTATGCGGGAACACTTGTGCTTGGTGGCGGTGTTTTGTCAGAGATACTATCGTCTGCAGTACCGCGGAGACCTCGGAGGCTCTTGATGGCAGACCTGGCTCGAACCGGCGTTTCTCTAGAGCATGCCCTGCTGAGGAAATTTGACGAGGTCATCAGCAAAAAAGGATACGCCAACCGCTCCGAAGCGATCCGAGACTTGATCCGCGATCACCTGGTCACCGAAGAGATCGACAGAAACAAAGTAGTGGTTGGAACGCTGACCATCGTATACGACCACCACCAGCCAAATCTCACCGAGAAACTGGTGGACGCGCAACATGGCGCCGGCGGCAAAGTGCTTGCCGCGACCCACGTGCATCTCGATCATCACAATTGCCTCGAGGTGGTCATAATGAAAGGGCGCGGCGGGGAGCTGAAAGATCTGGCCAACCGAATCCTGAGCCTGCGCGGGGTAAGGCACGGCCAATTGGTAGTGACCAGCACCGGCAAAGATTTGAAATAGGAGCTCGCGATGGAGACTCTACTGCAGAATCTCCGCTACGGTCTGCGGATCCTGGCCAAGAGCCCCGGATTTACGTCGGTCGCTATCCTCACGCTGGCGCTCGGCATCGGCGCTAACACCGCGATCTTCTCGGTGGTGAACGCGGTGCTGCTGCAACCACTATCCTACCCAAATCCCGACCGGCTGGTGGAACTGGAACTGAGTTCACCGCAGGGAAACGGGGATATCACTTCGATTCCCAAGTTCAACGTGTGGCGCGAACAGACTCAGGTGTTTGAGGCCGTAGCTGCGTACGATAACGGCGGGCCGGGGATCAATCTGACCGGAGGAGACCGCCCCGAACAACTGAAAGGGATTCACGTGTCGGCGGACTATTTCCGCGTGTTTGGCGCGCCCATGGCGCTCGGACGCACCTTCACCGCCGAAGAAGACCGCCCCGGAGGCCCCGCCGTCGCGGTAATCAGCAACGGATTGTGGCACAGCAGGTACGGCGGCGATCCCGGAATCATCAACCGGACGATCAATCTTGGCGGAGAACCACACACAGTGATCGGAGTGCTGGGCCCGACGTTTGCGAGCGACACCAAAAACGACGTCTGGGTGCCGCTGAAACCCGATCCGAACAGCACCAACCAAGGACACTACCTGAAAGCGGCTGCCCGCTTGAAGCCCGGGGTCACATTGGGGCAAGCGAAGGCGGCGATGAAACTTGCCGCGGATGAGTTCAACCGAAGATTCCCCAACTCGCCGGTGATGGGGCCCGGCGCCAGCTTCACTGCGGTGCCGCTGCGAGACAGCGTGGTCGGCGATGTCCGTTTCGATCTGCTGCTGCTTTTTGGCGCGGTGGGTTTTGTGCTGCTGATCGCCTGCGCCAACGTGGCCAATCTTTTGCTGGCCAGAGCAACGATCCGAAAGCGTGAAATCGCTATCCGCTCGGCGCTCGGCGCGGGCCGCGCACGCGTCATCTGGCAATTGCTCACGGAAAGTTTGCTGCTCTCGATGGCCGGCGGGGTTCTCGGCCTTGCATTCGGCTATCTGGGTGTGCGCGCGCTGCTGGCCATGAATCCCGGCGACATTCCCCGAATCGGAGAGCAAGGCGCGAGCGTGAATCTTGACTGGCGCGTGCTGGCATTCACCTTCGTCGCCGCAGTGCTCACCGGAATATTGTTCGGACTGGTCCCAGCGCTCAGCGCTTCCCGGTCGGACTTGAGCCTTACCCTGCGCGAAGCCGGCTCGCGATCCGGTACCGGAGTGCGCCATAACAAAGCCCGCTCAATACTGGTGATCATCGAAATGGCGCTGGCGCTAGTGTTGCTGGTGGGGGCCGCTCTGTTGATTCGGACCTTCGCGGCGCTGCGCGGCGTGAATCCAGGCTTCGAAGCACGGAACGTTTTAACCATGCAAATGTCGCTTACCGGCGGGCGTTTTGAGAAGGCCGCGGCCGTGGAGCTGCTGGTGCGCAGCGGCCGTCAGCGCGTCGAGAGCCTGCCCGGGGTGGCGGCTGCGGCCATGACCTGCTGCCTCCCGCTCGAAGGCGGCTTCGGTCTGCCCTTCACCATCGAAGGGCGCCCGCTGAAGGATAGCCCGTATCATGGCGGAGCTGGCTACCTCACGGTATCGCCGGGTTATTTCGAGGTATTTCGCATCCCCGTGTTGAGTGGCCGCTCGTTCAAAGACCAGGACAACAGCGCCGGACAACGGGTGGTGGTGATCACCGAGTCGATGGCCAAGGAATATTGGCCGAAAGGAGATGTGCTGGGAGCGCTCATCACCATCGGGAAAGGAATCGGTCCGGATTTCGAAGAGCCGCCCAGACAGATCGTCGGCATCGTTGCCGATGTTCACCAAGGCGCCTTGAATCGTCCGCCGGACCAGCTTATGTACGTCCCCCTCGCGCAAGTGAATGACGCAATCATCGCGCTGAATAATCGGATCACTCCGATGATCTGGGTGGTTCGCACGAAATTGCAGCCGTTCTCGTTGAGTGCGGACATCCAACACGAGTTGCGCGAGGCCAGCGGCGGATTGCCAGTGGCGCATATCCGCGGCATGCAACAGGTCGTGGGAGAGTCCACCGCGCGCAACGATTTCTACATGACCCTGCTCACGATTTTCGCGGGGGTCGCATTGGCGCTGGCGGCGATCGGCGTTTACGGGCTCATGGCCTATTCGGTGCAGCAGCGGACCCAGGAAATCGGCGTGCGCATGGCGCTGGGAGCCAGCCCGCAACAGGTGCGGCGGATGGTGGTGACCCAGGGGATGCGGCTCGCGCTGGTCGGAGTGATTCTGGGCGTAGGCTCCGCGCTGGCGCTCACCCGGCTGATGAACAGCCTGCTTTACGGAGTGAAACCCTGGGATCCCGCAATGATCGTGTTGGTGGCGGTGCTGCTGAGCGCAGTCACGCTGCTGGCCACGTACCTTCCTGCGAGGCGCGCCAGCCGCGTTGACCCTATGGTCGCGCTGCGATACGAATAGCTTGCTGGAACCGCGGCTACTGCGCGCGTACCTCCAACCGAAGACAGCTGATCCGGACTTCAAACGAGGCGCTCACTACCATGATTACCCGGCGACATTTCATGATCCAGTCAGGATCGCTAGCGGCGGCTTCGCTACTGGCGCATGGGAGCCGGCTGCCAGACGAATTGAGGCGCGAAAGCAATTCATTGCCAGAGCGTCTAAGCGCGGACGTCTTGCGCCCGCAATTTCACTTTCTGCCTCCCGCGAACTGGATGAACGATCCCAATGGCCCGATTTATTGGAAGGGCTACTATCATCTGTTTTATCAGTACAACCCGAACGGCGCGTATTGGGGCGACATGCATTGGGGACATGCGCGAAGTAGAGATATGGTGCACTGGGAGCATCTGCCCGTGGCCTTGGCGCCCACTCCAGGCGGCCCGGACAAGGACGGATGTTTTTCCGGCTCGGCCTTCGTCAACAACGGAATTCCGACGATTGTCTACACCGGAGTGAATCCGGAAGTGCAATGCCTGGCCACGAGTGACGATCGGCTTATCAACTGGAAAAAACTTACCAAGAATCCGGTGATTGCTTCCCCGCCGCCCGGGCTGCAGGTAACCGGATTCAGGGATCCTTCGATCTGGAGGGAGTCCGGCCGGTGGCTGATGTCCGTCGGCGCTGGTTTCAAGGGCCAAGGTGGCGCCGTCCTGATTTATGGCTCGCAGGACCTGACGAGCTGGGAATACCGCCACACATTGTTCAGCGGTCCTCCCTTTGAGCCGAGCGATGCTGCCCACCCAGGTGCTTACGACTCTGTGGCCGCAGGGAACACGTGGGAGTGCCCGGACTTTTTTCCGTTGGGTGAAAAACATTGTTTGTTAGTTTCGACGCAGGGCAAAGTCCACTTCTTTACCGGCGCCTATGCAGACCAGAAATTCCAGAGTGAGTCCGCTGGTTTGGCCGATGGCAGCAACCTTTATTATGCGGCCAAGAGTTTTGTAGACAGCCACGGCCGGAGAATCTTGTGGGGCTGGATCCGCGAAGGACGGAACGATGCGGCTCAGCGGGCATCGGGCTGGGCGGGAGTGATGTCGGTGCCGCGCGTGCTATCGATGGATAGCCAAGGCGCGCTGCAGATCGAGCCGCTTCCTGAGCTGGCAGTCCTTCGTGGGAAGCAGTATCGGATCGCCGCAACGGAACTCTCGGGCTACGCGCCTGTTTCCGAATTCAAAGGCGACTCCCTGGAAATTCATTTAGAGGTGGATCCGGGCGATGCCACAGAGCTTGGAATCGCCATTCGCCGCTCCCCGGATGCGGCCGAAGAAACCACAATCGCTTACGATCCCGTCAGCCGAAATGTGGTTCTCGACACGGGCCGGTCGAGCCTAAACACCGACGCGAATCGCGTCATTCATAAGAGCCCCTTGGAACTTCGCAGCGGCGAGGTCCTGCGGTTGACAGTTTTCGTAGACGCATCAGTTGTCGAGGTCTTTGCCAATCGCCGGTCGTGCTTGACGGCACGGATCTACCCGACGCGTCCCGATAGCCAGGGGGTTGGATTGTTCGCAAAGGGAGGACGGGCCCAATTAAAGTCGATGGACGCCTTCGAAATTCAGGCCATCTCGCGCAACCGATTGACCGCCTGACGGGCTGCGATGCGCTCGCTCACCTGTGAATGAACTGACGTGCCAGTCCCTGGGGATTCCGGGGATTCCGGCGATTTCGCTAGAACCCGAAGCCGGCCCCCGATTTATTTTCGTTCTGCTGCTCACCGCCGGGGCGCAGGCGGGTCTAAGATGCTGGACTAGAGGTTGGGGCTGCGATCTGTCGCCCGTCTCAACAAAATCTGCGATGGATGCACATTTGAAGGGAGGCGCTTCTCCATGTTCAAGGCAACTCTGCGAGGATTTCTATTGTGCGTGCTGATGGCAGCTGTGTCGGGGGTGTGTTCGGCGCAATCGTTCACACTCAATCTTCCGCGCGGCAGCCAGCGCGCTGAAGTCTCGCAAAGAATCGGGATTACCGATGTCACCATCGAATATCACCGGCCCCTGGTGAAAGATCGCAAAGTGTGGGATGGCCTGGTTCCCTACGGCAAAGTCTGGCGAGCCGGCGCGAATGAGAACACCACGATCACTTTCAGCGATCCGGTGCTGATCGAAGACAAGCCGCTCGACAAGGGAACCTACGGATTGCACATGATCCCGAACGCCGACGAATGGACGATTATTTTTTCAAAGAACTCGACCTCTTGGGGCGCTTTCACATACGACCAGTCGGAAGATGCGCTGCGCGTGAACGTGAAGCCTCAGCCTGCGGATATGCATAACGCGCTGACCTATGACTTCGACCAACTGCAGCCGGATTCAGCGGTGATTGAACTGGAGTGGGACAAGGTCGCGGTTCCGTTCAAAGTCTCGGTGGATGTGCATGATCTGGTGCAGGCCAGCCTGAAAAAGCAACTTCGCGGCCTTACCCAGTACACGTGGATCAGCTGGGACGACGCGGCCACTTACCTGCTTGGCGAAAAGGTCGATTTTGACGATGCCCTGACGTATGCCAACAAGTCCATCGAAAATGAAGATCGCTTCGACAACGAGATAACCAAGTCCAACATCCTGGCCGCACTCAATCGTAAGGATGAGGCTGCCGCTGCGCAGAAGAAGGCGCTGGGATTTGCCAGCCCGCTGCAGATGCATCTATTCGCTCGCCAGTTGATGGCCGAAAAACGCAATGACGAAGCATTCGCGATCTTCCGCGAAAACGCCCAGAAGCACCCGGACATGTGGTTTGTGCATACCGGCCTGGCCCGAATGTACTCTGCCCAGGGCAAGTTTGACGAAGCCACGAAGGAAATGAAGGCGGCGTTGGCGGCGGCTCCCGACAATCAGAAGAGCTATCTGGACGGAATGGTCAAGCAGTTGGAGTCGAAGCACGACATCAATTAATAGGCGGCAGACGGCGGCCAGCAAACTGGCCGCCAGACGTTGATTGCGTCTAAGAGCATGCGCTGTTTATGACATACGGCTCGACGGGAGGCAACCACACAGGCAGGTCTGCCACGGTGCGGTGTAATTCACCCGTGGCGGCACTGCTACGTCCAACCAGGATTACCGCTATCCACCCGCGGACACTAGCGAATACAAGTAGACCAAAATGCCCGCTAGAAAAAGGGTCCCTCCGATAAAAGCAAACAACAGAAACGCCAGCGGCTTGCCCCAAAGCAAGCTGATCAATTCGACCACCAGTCCAAGCGTCAAAAGCGTGCCGGAAAGGCGCAGGCCGCGTTGAATCCCGATCGCTTCGGTGCTCATTTTGCCGGGCTCCAAAACTTCACATGACTTAAGTTCTCGACGTTGTGCACCGTATCATGGCAGCCACTAGACACGCAGGACGTCGCGTTGCTTTTGAGCGAATCGAGCATGGCCATGTGGATTGGATTGCTTTCGAACGAGCGAGCACCGAGGTGGCAATGCAAGCACTCTCGATTATTGTAGGGAGTGTACAGTTTGATCGGATGGGGAATCGTGCCGAGATACTGCACGTAGATATGCCGCAAGCCGCGCATCTTGGCCAGAACGCCGCCGTAAAGCGCATAGTCCGTGTGGCACGTGTAGCAAGCCTCATCCACCGGAATGCGATGGTTCTGAAAGTGCGCTGCCGGCACGTACGCCGGATCATCCACGTTGAGGCTCAGCCCGTACGGCTCCATCACATGGCACGTGAGGCAGAATTGCGTCCGTTTAGACCGCTCGATATGTTCCGAGGCTCCCCAACACGTGCACAAAACCGGAAGGATCAGGAACGCCGTAAAGGCCAGAATCTTCCCTTCCCTGCTGACCGTGATCGACGGCCGAATAACGATCGTCGCGATCAGCACGGCGCTAACCACGATCAAGGCGTATAGCAGCGCATCGGGTGACGGCAGATGCAAGGGTAGCCTCCGAACCTATTTTTTCGCTGCCAAATCCCTGACGTAAGCGACGAGTTGCTTAATCTGCGCGTCGGTGAGCTTGCCCTTGTATGCGGGCATCGGGGACTTCCCGTTCGTGATGATGGCGATGAGGTCGGCATCGGTCTGCTTCTGAACATCGGCGGAACCCAGATCGCGAAGCTTCAGCGATTTGCCCACCGATGTGTTACCGCTTCCGTCCGCGCCGTGGCAACCCGCGCATTTCGCCTTGAAAACACCGGGCGCGTCGTCCTGCGCCCGCAACGTCGCACTGAAAAGAGGCAGCGCCACCGTTAGTACAATCGCGGACCAGATCACTTTAACCTTTGCACGGCTCATTTGCTTTTCCTCCTGGCGTTCAAAAAGAGACTTCTCCAACTCAGTTCCTGTTGCATCTTCAGAAAGAGTAGCGGAACGCGAATGTCGCGGTGCTGCCGTTGAAATCCTGCATCGGAATCATGGCCAGGCCCGAAGGATTCTGAGCGCCCTTCACGTTGAATCCGTAGTAGTTCCAGGACATTTTGTAGCTCAGGCCCCTGTACAAATCGATGACCACATTGCCGTACGGCTTGAGGTAATTGAAATCCAGGGTGCCGCTTGGCGTGAGAGCATTCAGCGTCACCTGCTGCAGGGCTGGCGTTGGTGCGGATGCAGGTGCGAATTGCGGCTGATTGAAATACGGCGAGGTGCCGCGGACTACCGTGCCGTCATATCCCAACGACGCGGTGATGCGCTTCGACGCTTTCCATATCACCCCGCCGGAAGCGAAGTGGTCCGCGCTGGTGTAGACCGCCAGCGCCCCCAGCGGAACCGGCGAACTCGCCGTCGGGCATGGCGTCGTACCCGCCACACCCGGTGCGATGCCTTCGCTATAGCAAATGTCGATCTGCGAATATACGTCCCAGTTGTTATATCCGAAATTGAACGACAGCCGCGGGCTCGCCGTAATCATCGCCGTCACGCTGTACATACGGTCGTGTTCCTGACTATTGACCGTGTAGATGTTGTTCTGGTTCTCGTGAATATCTACCGCTCCATCAACGCTAATCCAGGGCCGTGGCCGGTAGCTCCCGTGGATCTTATAGGACTCTACGTGTTGCGGATCGGTGCGGGTGAACGAGTTGTCGTTGTCGCCGAACTCGAAGTCACCGGTAATTCGGAGGGTATCCATCGGCCGCATGGTCAGCCCTAGCAACAGAGCATTTTCATTGATCGTGACGAGATTGCGCGACGCGTCGTTCCCCGCCGCCGAGCCTGAAAATACCAGCGAACCATTCAACCCGGGAGTGCAGGCCGAAGCCACCGCGCAGTCGCCGCGCGCCGCGAAGAAATCATTCCCTACCGTGCCCCCAGCGCCACCCGGAAAATACGTCTCCGCCGTCATAAAGGTTGAATCGAAGTCGGCGATGGTCCGATTTGTGTAGAGATAACCGATCCGACCGCTCAGCCGCTTGCTCAGGTCGTATTGCATTTCAAATGTGTCCGATTTCAGGTCCTGCGCCAGGAAAGTGGACGTCACGCCATAAGTGGTGTCCGCCGGCGACGACGCGCTGTGGTTGGGGCACGTCACAGCAGTGAACGGGGCGGCGCAAGGCGAAGCCTGTGGCTGTTCTAGCCCGATCAGTCCCGGCTGTTGTTGTTCGAAAATGTTTGTCTCTCCCAGATTCCACACCCCCGGCGTCCGCCAATTGTCGTAGCGGAAGGTGTCCACGATCCGGAAGTTGTCGGTGACCGAATACACTCCTGACCAATCCGCATTCACCGATACTCGCTTGGCGTCTGCCGGGCCGTTGGTCACGCCGCCTCGTGTGCCATTGCGCGCGGTGAGATCGTTCACTGTCTCGTTAAAATCCGGGGCCGAGTTGTTGGCCGAGCTGTACCCTATCGAGCCAGACGTCTCGAATTTATTGAAATAATTCGACTGGAAACGGAGCCGTTCCGTAGGCATGAAGTTACGGGCCCGGTTCACCTGGCTATACGCGAGGAATCCATTGCAGTTCGGATTCACGGTCGGCGGCGCGGTTGCTGCGCTGACGATCGGAGCAGCACAAGGCAATACTTCACCGCCGCTCGATGCCCAGATGATCCCCAGGTCGACCGGCGTTCCGTTGGGGAGCTGGTAACCAAAGTTCTGCGGGTCAGCGGTGGGATTATCGGTGACGCTGTTGTTCTGTTGGAAGTAACTTAGAGACTGATCGTAAGAAATCGTGGTGCGCGGGAGCACCCGGAAATCGACGCCGGCGCGATACGCATTTGTCGTGTAGCTAAAGTTTTGCGGGAACGCCGGTATCGTTCCGCCGTCCGTGGTGAAAAATCCCGGGCCTTCATCGCGATTGCGCGAATAGCCCAATCGCCATCGCACTCTCGAATTGGGAAACAGCGTCAGATCGTAATCCTGCATGCGGCGTACCAGGTCGAGCGCATGCGGCGAACTGGTAATCGGCCTCGTCGGGCTCACTGCAGCGTTGGTGGTGATAGGGTTCAGCGGGTTTGCCAACAGGTTCCAATCCCAGAAATTCTTGTCGCGGCGAAAGACGACTCGAAAATCGTAGTATTTGTTCTTTTGGATCCGCAGGCGGCTCACATCGTTCGGATCGCCACCGTAACCGAAGCTGCTAAAACTCAGATTGTCGAACAACAGCCCGTTGTGGCCGAGCGAGCGCATTTCCACCGAGTAATCCAATAGGCGAACGCCGGATCCCAAGTTGATGAACGTGTCGTAAGTATCCTGATTGCCATTCACCCAATTGGCACGGTAGCCCACCTCCATCGTCTGCTGGATGTTGTAGCCGCCGGCGTCAGCACCCTTGTTTTCGCCGGTTGCGTCCTGCGCGCGAGCAGCCGGCGAAGACAATAAACCGGCCAGCATAATCGCCATGCCGAGCGAAGTGTATGGGTATTTCATAATTTTCTGGCCAGCCGCCCCGGACTCGTCGTTAGAGGCCATTCCTCTGCCGCCACTTGTTTCTTCTTCATGGAATCCAGGTTCATCTCAGGCTCTATTTGAAAAATGTGGAGCTGAAATTTGATCCGTGGATTTCCACATGGCACAGCGTGCACGCCTGGAAGAAAGTGTTCTGATTGTGAAACGAAGGAGTTCCTGGTGCGTTGCTGAAACTCGAAGTCGTGTGGCACTGCAAGCACAGTAGGTTCACATTGCTCACCTTCAACATATGCGGATTCGGCCCGCCGTGCGGCAAGTGGCACGCCTGGCATCCGTCCACCTTCACTACTTCGTGCTCGAAAACAAACGGTCCTTGCTTGTCGGTGTGGCATTTGAAGCACACCGCATCCTGTGTCGAGGAGTTCCGTACTTGCTTGGGCTTCACCGAACCGTGCACGTTGTGGCAGTCGCTGCAGACTAACAAGCCTTCGTTAACACGATGATGGAACGGCATTTCGAACTGCGGCTTCTGCTGCAGGTGGCACCCATAGCAGAGTTCCGGCTGGGACTTCACCAGCAAAAATTCCTTGGTCTGCGCGTGATGCTGTGAATGGCAGGAAGTGCAACTTACGTCGGCGCGCGAATGCAGCGAATTCAGCGCGTTCATATGCTGCGTGCCACCCGCGTGGCAACTCAAGCAGCGCGCGTTGATCTCTTTGGCCGAATGTTGCTCGAAGACGAAGATTTTGGTCTTATCTCCACCCCCGGCGACGACATGCGCAGCGCCGGGCCCGTGGCAACCTTCGCATCCCTGGCGCGACGGTCCACCTTTGGTATCGAGCGTGGTTTGCCAGTGAGCGGTCTTCTCCCAGCTACTAAAGACGTCCGCATGGCACGTCTTGCAAGTTTCTGAACCTACATAGTCCGAAGCGCTAGGCTCAGCCTTGCCGGAACCGGTTTTCTCCTGCGTCGCGGGTGCTGCCTTGTCGCTGCTGGTGGGGGCCGCCTGAGCCTGTGCGAAAAGAATAGGCGCGAACAACGTGAATACAATGAGCAGTCCGAGGATTTTTGAGACTCCCGCATATGCTATCCTGCGGCCATATTTCATCAACGAGATCCGCTATTCGTGAGAATCACCTTGAGGGCTCCCTCTTTCGCCGCGTTTCCAAACGTGTCGTACGCCTTCATGATCGCGCCGGTGCTCGGACTAACGATACTGGTAGCGGTCAGCTCGGCGGTGGTCATTAGACACCCCTGCCTTCGCCGAAAGCCCGACAAATTGTAGCGGAGGGCTACAACCCTGACTGTACGGTACCGCACACTATGGAAAATACCTATTTCATCGCAGGAAACGAAATGGGGATGAAACGGGGACTTACGATTTGAGCGGTAATGCGGCTTATGCGCGCGCCACCGGCTCCGCCGAAACCCTAAACCTTTGCTCTTTCTCTGGAGCCGGCCTCACGCTGGTACGCCGCCTCTCTGCAACGCTAACTCCAGCGTGCCTCCAGCGGCAACGGTTCTTCCCTGACGTGCCTTCGAACTAGCTCACGGGATCCGGCATGGCCCGATGACCGCTGACCTCCTCGATGTGTATGCAATAGAAAACGGGGAGGTCTCGGTTGAATCGCCCGCGAGTCTGTGCCGACGCGAATCCGGTCTGCCACCACAGCGACTTTTTCTCAAGCGCTGACTGTGCCTGGTGTCTTCTGTCAGCGTACTCCGGCGTATCCGGAAACTCCTCGTAACGGCCTCGAACCACCACGCTGGCCCACTCCATGTGGCTCTTCACTTCATCGGCTTCTACCGCCACCAGCGGGTTCACGCGCATCCACTCGATCTTTTGGCCTAGCGTGCCGAACACATAAAGACGCTGAGGTTCGTAGGCGAAGTAAATCGGCACAATGTACGGCTGGTTGTCCCGGGCGCAAGCCAGCCGCCCAAACCCCAACCGCGCAAGTAGTTCGTAGCACTCTCCCGAACGCAACTCACTGACAAGCATCTAAAGTCTCCCTAGTCTCTTATGGCACAGGTACTCTGTCCACTCACTCAGGCGCGGCGGACAACCGATGGCAGTATACCCTACCTCGCGCGCATGAATATGTTCCAAGCTCACTGAACTCCTTGGAGGACCAATGGATTCACGTAGGAATGGCGTAACAGGCCTGAACGCTGCCTTCGTCGGTCCGGATATGGAATACGGCTCGGCCTGTTGCAACACCTTAGGCGCCTGCCGCGGGCCAAGGCCGCGAATGGCGGAGCCGCCATGGTCTAGAAGACTTTTTCCTGGCGGCGCAGGTTGCCTACCGAACCGAGGTTAGCGATCAGAAAAACGAAACGGTACTGATTCTCTTCGCGCACCGTGCCGAGTGATAGCCGGCGATATTCCAGTCCGATCCCGCAGCAGGAACCGTTGTAGGTAAGTTGCGCCACCTGGTTTTGATATTGATGCTGCTCCACGTCGTAGCTGAAACCGATCGTGGCATTCCATCCTATCCGGGTCATGTCTCCGTAACCGCCCAACATACGGATCTGGTTGGAGCGCGGCTGGAAATCCTCGCTGGGGGTGGGCGGTATGGACGGCAGATTGATAGCCGAGAAGTGCGCCAGGGTCAAAAACGATTCACGATACGGCTTGAGCTTCAGCAAAGTACCAATGGCTGTTAGACGCTGCCGCTGCGGATCGTAATTCACGATGAACTGCGCGTCGTAGTGACCGCCCGGAGTGATGCGCAAATCGCTGACGATCGGAGACCAGTGCCGCCCATTCACTGCAAAAGCAAAAGGGGTGAGCGAATCGAGCGCCTGGAACACGTTGCGCTGGCCGGGAATCAAGGCGTCGCCGAAAGTGGGATCGAAAAAATATTTCTGAACCAGCCGCCAGGAAGCGAATTCCCCGGAATCGCCATCGTCGTCGCGCCGGTACAGCCGCTGGGTGACGCCGTACTGCACTTCATTGGTGTCGGTGAGGGTTTCATCCTCATCGAAGCGGATGAACCGGGCGTAATCATTCACTCCGTCCACGTAGCGATAGACGATGTCAGGCTCGATCGTATGTTTCCACTTCGCGTGGGGGCGGTAATAAATGCGGTCCAGCGAGGGCGGACGGATATCCAGGGTGAATTCGTCGGTATTGCGTTCGAACCCCTGGTTGACGGGCCGGCCAGCTTCCAGTTGCGCGCCGTAATGGGTGGTGCGGAACGTGAAGCTGGGCGTCACATTCAACCACGACCCCCAATGCAGGGGCATGGTCACGGTAGGGGCGAATTCCAGGCGCTCAACAAAGGCGTTGGTGGCAAAAGGCGTCACCGTGTCGCCGCGATGCACCGCATCCACGAACGAATCGAAAGAAAAATACAGCGGCAGATTGTGGAACGGGGCTTGATCCACCGAGCCAAATCGCGCTTCCGGCGCGGTGCGCAGGTTCACCGAGGTTTCCGGCGTCGCGCTCAGAAAATTCTTGTACGACAATGCCGCGAAATTCAGGCTGAAGCCGCTCCAATCGCGCGTGAGGAAAGCGGTATTGCGCACTTCTGAGTTCACCGCTTGCGTGAATGTTTCCGCGAACGCCAGGCGGTAGGTGAGCGACGATAGTTGATTGAGTTCGGCCACCGCCCGCCATCCATCCGGCAGCAAAGCGTCGAAATCGAATTTAATTTCGTGGCCTCCCTGCTTCAGCGGAGGGCCGGTGGGCTCATCGAGTCCGCGATCGATCACCCCCGTATAGCTGGCATCGAGACGCGCATTCTCCCAGGGATGCGAGCGGAAGTCCGCATTCTGCGCCCATCCGCGCTTGCTCAAATAGGTGCCTCCCACCGTGGTATCCATCCAGTCCGTGGGAGCCCAATAAAGATCTTCGCCTAGAAAAAAACCTTTTTGAGTGCTATTGCCGAAGTCTGGAATCAAGAATCCGGATTGGCGCCGATGGCCCGCGGGAAACGTGGCGTATGGCATGAAGATTACCGGCACCGAGAAAAGCCGGAAGTCGCCTCGTTCCAGGCGCACCGAACGCTGCATCTCCACGCTGACGTCCAGGGCGTGGAATTCCCAGGTGGGTTTGTCCGGTTCGCAGACGGTGAGCCATGCATGGTGCAGCTTATAGCTTTCGGGACCGGTGCGGTCGGCTATGTCCGCTTCGAAATAGAGCGGATTCGGCGTCACCAGCAGCGTGGGAGAGGGCCGGCGTTGCATCGCGAAAGTCGCGCGGACGTGATGGAAGGTTCCCGTGCCGGTGCGCACGTCGTACGTGCCGTCATCTGCTTCGACGTGTTGGGTGTTGTAGTCCAGCTTCACGTGACCGCGGGCGAATAACTTTTGGGTCTCCCGGTTGAATTCGACGTGGTCAGCGCGCAGGCGGGTATTGCCAAAGAGAATGTCGACGTTGCCCTCGGCGTAAAACATCGTTCCCACCTGGCGCTGCTGATCCGCCGAGATAGTGAAGTCTTCGTCGTGCGTGGGCAGGGCCGGCGGTGGTGCCACCTGCGATTTCCCGCTAGCGACATGCCGAGTGGCAGCGGGCGCATGGGACGCTGAGCTTGCTGCGGAATTTTGCCCGCCACTAGGCTGCTGCGGAAAAGCGGAAGCGGTTAGCGCGACCGCGGCCCAAACCAAAAGCAAGCTGGTCAGGCGGAAGGGGACTGCGATTCGCGGGGAAAATGAAAGCGCCATCGTTTCTTGTGATGCAAAAAACGAAAACTGAGCCTAACACGCCAGCAACAAAAGTGACAACGAATCGCCTGTAGCGTATCACGTGGAAACGGGGGACGTGGCGGATTCGCGACACACCCGCATTTCTCATACCGTAAACAAACCGCATCACTGTGGTAGTATTCGGGCGTCCTTTCGAGCTCTCGAATGGAACGTCCGCAGCGCAAAACGGACACGTGATAAACAGTTGCTCTCAGTGTGGCTCGATTCTGTACGAGTACGGCAGGGCTTGCCCATTTTGCGCCACACCTTCGGTCGGCTCGCATAATAATCCCGAAAATGAAGCGGTAGCCGTAGGCGCCACTTCGTCGCAATTTGCGGCGTCGAGCCCTCGAACGACTCTCCCATCCCGCCCTGCAGGGCCCGCCAGCGGAGCAGCCCCGCGCATCTACGTCGATGACGATTGCGATTACACTCCCGCCGACATGGAATCGGAATCATTCGAACGCCCCCCGCTGGTTCGAGCAGCCGCAGCTGGCGCCGCGGTGAAACGCGCGCTCGTAGCAGATGCCCCGATGGCCGTGCGCGCCGGAGCCGGCGGTGCGGCGGTGGATCGAGTTCCGGCCAAGGAACCAGCGGTGGTTCGCGTACCCGTATCGGGCGCCCCAGTGGCGGAATCAGAGTCATTTGAGCGTTCCCCGCAGATCTTGGCGGCGGCAGCCGGAGCAGCCCTGAAGCGCGCACTCGTGGCCGATGCCTCAATCGCCGTACGCGCCCCAGTGGTTGCACCGAAGCCCCAGCGGCAACCGGACCGAGAGCCCGAGTGGCGACAGGAAGTCTCCCGGCGGTTGGATGCCTACCGCGCGCGCCATCCTCGGCCGGAAGAAGAGGCCCAGGCCGGACTGCCTTTTTCGCTGCATATGGACGTGATCGAAGACATCGAGCCGGAACCCGCGCCGGAGCAGCAGCCGTGTCCGGCGGCGAGACCGGCCGCCCGCGCCGCCCGGCCACGGCCCAATGAGCGGGTGGAAATCTCTGTTCAGCCCGAACTGGATTTCAATTCCTCCCGCGATGACCGTTCCCGGCCCCAGACAGCTCTAGTGCCTGTCGCGTCGATCGAGGATCGGCGCTGGGCGGGGATGCTCGATGCGGCGTTCTTATTGGCCACTTTTGCCGGGTTTTTGGGGCTTTTTCGGTCGTTAGGCGGCGATATCCTGCTGCACCAAGTAGACGCTCCAGTGTATTTAGGCGCGTTTTTCCTGCTCTATGCGCAGTATTTCGCGCTTTTTACTACGTTTGCGGGCTCTACGCCCGGAATGCAGCTTCGCGGCCTCTACGTCGTCCGCTTGGACGGTTATTTGCCGGATATCCGGCAGCTGGTATGGCGGAGCCTGGGTTACGTGCTTTCGGCTGGTACCTTGATGCTGGGGTTCCTGTGGGCCCTGTGGGACGAGGAGCATTTCACCTGGCAGGACCGCATATCGCAGACTTATGTGACCTCTGGGACGCCGCTGGGAATAAATGAGTCCGCGCTGGGCCAATCGCAGCAAACTCTAGGCCGTTAGCAGCGTCTAAGTATGTGCATGGGGTAGCGGGGGTAACCCATCCGACGAGCCGGGCGGGGAGATCACCGCGCCGGAATGGTATAATCGGCTTTCAGGTAGGGGCCTTACCGGGGTTTGGCAGGCATAGGGCATAGTGCAGTTTTGCGGTCCTTTTTGAGGAGTACTCGCACCGGTTTCGGCTGCGAAGTTTGGGAAAAGGAAAATTCATGAGCCGTCTGACCAAAAAGATTGCGTTGGTGCTGTCGATCCTGGTGCTCGGCTACGTGGGGATGGGCTTTGTCCTGGGGAAGTCGAATGACGACAAAACCTACCGCGCGCTGACGGTGTATAGCGAAGTGCTGCAGCACATTCAGCGGGACTACGTCGACGATCCGGATATGCGCCAAGTGACCAATGGCGCGCTGCACGGTTTGCTGGATGCCCTAGATCCGCAGTCGAGCTATTTGAGCCCGCTCGAATACACCGACTACAAGAAAAAAATGGAATCCAAAGGCAAAGGTTCCATGGGCATGACCGTCTCGAAGCGCTTTGGGTACATCGCGGTTGTTTCGGTAATGCCGGATGGTCCCGCGCAGAAAGCCGGGTTGCACAACGGTGACGTGCTGGAATCGATCGCCGGTTTTACGAGCAGCCAGATGTCGGTGGGCCAAGCGCAAGCCCTGCTCGGGGGAGAACCCGGAGCGACCGTGAAAATATCGGTGATTCGCCGGTCCAAGCCCGAGCCCCAGGAAATTAATGTGACCCTTGCCAAACTGGCGCCGCCGCGAATTCTGGAAGACAAAATGCAGGACGACATCGCGTACCTGCGAGTGCAAGGATTCGAAGCCGGCACGGCCAAACAGGTCCGCGAGAAACTGTCGCAATTCGAGAAGCAGGGCGCGAAGAAGTTGATCCTCGACTTGCGCGACTGCTCCACCGGCGACGTCACCGAAGGAATTTCCACCGCCCAGATTTTCGTTCCGTCCGGAACGATCACCACTTTGAAGGGCCAAACGGTGAGCACCGACACGGTGGCGGCGGACGCAGCGAAAATAGCGTGGAAGCTGCCGGTGAGTGTTTTGATTTCCAACGGGACGGCGGGGCCGGCGGAAATTGTGGCTTCAGCTATCGCCGGCAATCATCGCGGGGAAACGGTGGGCGAGCGGACGTTTGGGACCGCGTCGGTACAAAAACTGATCCAGCTGGACGACGGAGCGGCGCTGATCCTGACGGTGGCGAATTACTATACTCCGGACGGAAAATCGATCGCCGCCGAGGGCGTGGCTCCGACGGTGGAAGTGAATCCGTATGGGGATGAGGCCGCGAACGTAACCGACGAAGAACCAAACTACCCTGCTCCCGCGGGACATGCGGTGTCGCCAACCGATCCCACGGTGAAAAAGGCAATAGAGATTCTTAACGGCGCGCCCGCAGCGCGCAAAGCAGCTTAGCCGGGCCGGTAGTTGTGATGGATTTGTAGCACGCCTTCTACTGTGCGGCTCGGTTGAGTGAAACCCCTCTGTGAGATTTGCGCGGCTACGAAATAGCCAATTGAGACAGGTCCCTGTTCGCCCTGCGATGATCTTGCGTTTCCCCGTTCGCTTCCCGTTCGATTGGCGGCCCGGCTCCCTCGTACTTCTGGGCGTAATTTTCGTTTTTCTTGCTGCGGGCTGCCGCGAGCCAGGGCCGAACGCGGAAGAATTACGCGAGGCGACCCAGGAAATGGTGGCCGCCGCGCAGAACATTACCAGCCGGAAATCCGAGGTCGCGGTGCGGCCGGAGATGGCGCAGGCGGCGGATGGATCGGGGCCGGTCCGCGTGGCGGATCATTTGGAGATCCCGCTCGATCGAGCCGCTCAAGCTCCATCGATGCAAAAAGCTCTGGACGCTGTCGCTCGGCGCCATGGACTTAAGCGGCTCGGCGGCAGCGCCTCAGACGGGGCATTCAAATTTGAGTACGGCGTCGGCGAGCGACGCACGCATTCGATCCAGCTCGAAGTTCCAACAGCAGCGGAGCCGGCGAAACAGGAAACAACGCCGCGCTCAGGGTCCGGGAAGGCGCTGTTGGCGGTGATAATCGACGACCTCGGATACGATCGCGCGGCCGCCAATGCGGTCCTCGCGCTGCGATCGCCTCTGACCGTCGCGGTGCTGCCGAATCACCCGCTTTCCTCAGCGATCGCCGAAGCCGCGCATCGCCGCGGCATTCAGGTGATGCTGCACCTGCCGATGGAAGCGGAGAGCGGGCACGAGGAAAAAGGCGCGAAAGTTGAAAGCGTAGAATTGCGGCCGGGAATGGGTGCTGGCGAGGTGGATGCGATTGTAACCAAGATGCTAGCCACGGTGCCGTATGCCGCAGGAGTGAACAATCACCAAGGCTCGCGGGCCACAGCCAATCCGGCGTTGATGGACGAAGTGATGCGGGCGCTGGCCGCACGGCATCTCTTTTTTATTGATAGCCGAACCACAGCGGCAACCGTCGCCTACGATACGGCGGAGCGCGATGGCGTTCGCGCGGCGTGGCGCAAAGTGTTTCTGGATGACGTGGTAACGCGCCCGGCGGTATTGAAACAGCTTCGCCTGGCGGTGCGCGACGCTCAGAAGCAGGGCTGGGCCATCGCGATCGGTCATCCGCACCCGGCGACGATCGCGGCATTGGCGGAAAGTCTGCCGCACCTGGAATCGCAGGGGATTCGGCTGGTTCTGGCTTCGGACGTAACTCACTAACAGCGGGTCGAGGTATAGTAAGAAGGTTATGGGATCGGTTGACCGGGAGAATCACCAATGACCAGAAATTCCGCAATGCGAATCGCATGCATGATGGTGCTGGTGGGCGTTACAGCGCTGCTATGGGCCCGCGGTGCGCGTCCGCAAGACACAATGAATATGGACCACTCCAGCGAGGCTTCTGGGCCGCGCGTCCCGGCGTATCACAAGACCCCGCCCACTGGAGTCTTGCCGGAGACTTTGCCGCCTGAACAATTCGCAAACGATGCGGTGACGCACAACGCGTACACCCTGGCCGCGAAGGTCAAGAGCACCCTGTATCAAATGCCGTGCTACTGCAATTGCGACCGCGAAACCGGACACGCCAGCCTGCTGGATTGTTATCGCGGGACGCATGCCGCGGTGTGCGTGGTCTGTAAGAAAGAACTTTTCTACTCGTATCAAGAGCGCAAGAAAGGCAAGACCGCGGCGCAAATTCGCGCCGGGATTGTGCGCGGAGACTGGAACAAGATCGACTTGACGAAATGGACTGGTGAAACCGCGCCGGCCGCCGGCGGTAATTAAGGCGCTCCCGCCGGGAAACTTGCGAAGCTCCAAGCAGAATGGGTCAAGTCTCGCTGCGAAGGGTGATCACCGTAATCTCCGGCGGCACGCCGATTCGAATTGGCATTCCGATGGTTCCCAATCCTCGGTTGACGTAAATCGATGCGAACTTTGCCGCGCCGGGCGACCCGGCCATCGCCGGCGGCGTGGCCTCGACGGCGGCTGCGGCTGGCGCGCTCTCCGCTTGCGTCGCAGATTTCCCCGCTACGCCCAGCGGCAAGCGGTATAGGCCGGCAACAAAGTCGGTCATGTAACTTGCTGGGCTCCAGGAATGATCGAGGATCTCCACCTGTACTTGGCCGCCGTGGGTGTGGCCTGCCAAACTCAGCTCGATGCCCATCTCGGCGGCCCGGGTAAAAGAGTTGGGATTGTGCGAAAGCAAAATGTTGGGAATGTCTTTGCGCACCAGCGGCTCGATCAAAGTCAACATCGGATGCCTGGCGCCAAACGGCGGACGCTCACGCTGGTAGTCCACGCCCAGCAGATTGAATTTCGCACCGCGCCACTCGATTGCAGCGCATTCCTGGCGCAACAACCTCATTCCGTAGTACGCAAAAAGGCTCTTCGCTTTGGCTTCCACGTGAGCGTAGATTTCGTGGTTGCCGTTGCATCCCCAAACGCCCAGCGGCGCGTGCAACCGGCTCAGCTCGGCGATGCAATCCCCGAGCGGATCATGGGCCGCGGTGATGAAGTCGCCGGTCACCACGATGATGTCGCCGCGCAAAGCGCTGGCCATCGTCACCGCCCGGCGCACCTCGCGCAGCGGAAGAAAATCGCTCATGTGGATGTCGCTGAGTTGCACGATCCGGAGTCCATCCAAACCTGCAGGCAAGTCCGGAATGGGGATGTCGATGCTTCGAATCCGATAATCCAGCCGCTCACCGAAAAAGCCATAAGTACCCACCACGATCGGCATCCCGCCCACTAGATAGCCGGCGTAGCGGAAGAATTCACGGCGCATGGGATCGAATCGTTCGCGGCGGCGAGGCTCGATGGCAGCCAGCGCGCGAGCGGCCAGCAGGTCTGCCGCCTGGAGGATCTTTACCCCCACAAATCCAACAAAGGAAACGGCCAGCCAAAGCTTCCCGCCGGCCAGGATCCAGGTCGATATTCCCCGGCGGGGAAGAAATCGGGCAAAAGTGGAATTGAGGACCGTGACGGTGACAAAAATTACCGCGAGAAACCATAGAATCTGCAAAGCTTGGCGGAGCCGAACCGGAGATGCGCGCCGAATGAGCTGCAAGGCGCCGCGAAACCAGAATCGCTGCACGAAGAACAGCACAACCAGGAAGACGACGTCAGTCAGCACGCGGAACACGGTGAATTCATAAAGGATTCGCAATTCGATCGGCCTCTTACATGTTCTCGCGTTTCAAGGCTACACGCGGGCGGCAAAGGCGGATTCCAATTCACCTAGATAGGATGCCGGAGGATCGCGTTTTGCGGGCGTCTACTTTTGCTGGATGTGTCCGAGTAATTGGCAGTGGAGGCAGGCAACGCCATGGCGCGGTCAAGCAATTGCTTTTCGTGCGGCGCAAGCGGGCGAACGCTTCCCTGGCGCAGTTCGCCGAGCACCACGCCGCCAATCGCGATGCGCAGCAAGCGAAGCACTTCGATTCCCAGGTGATCGAACATCCGGCGGATGTGCCGGTTCTTGCCGGAGTCGAGAACGATCTCGAGCCAGGAATTGCGCTGCCCTTGCCGAAGGATGGAGGCGCGTTTCACGCTAAGGAAATCGCCGGCGCGATCTTCGAATCCCTTCACCAGCCGATCAGTGAGCTGGCCATCGGCTAGCGCGGCGCCCGCCGCCGCAATCTGCACGTGATAGGTTTTCTCCAGGTGAGTTTCCGGTTCGAGGATGCGCGCCGCCCACTCCGAATCGTTGGTGAGCAGCAGCATACCCTCGCTGGCCTTATCGAGCCTGCCCACGGGGGCGAGCCAGGGCATGCCCGGCGGCAGAAACGCGTATACCGTGTCGCGGCCCTTTTCGTCCGCGGCGGTGGTTACAATGCCGCGCGGTTTGTTGAGGATGAAATAAACTTTTTGCTGGGCGGAGACGCGCTGCCCGGCAACTTCGATGCGATCCTTGGCCTCATTCACCGGCGTTTCCGGATCGCGTCGGATTGCGCCGTTCAACGTGACCTGCCCGGCGCGAATCAGTTCCGAGGCACGCGAGCGCGAACAATAGCCGAGCTTGGATAACGCGCGGGCCAGCCCTACTTTTCGCGGTTGTTTCGATGCGGTCACCGCATCGCGCGTGGCGCGAGTTTTTCCATGCCTAGTCTTTATATTTTACCGCGCAGCCGTACGGGCGCGAGGTGGCCACGGTAACCGGCTTGCCGGCCATCGCTTCTTGCAGCGCTTGCACTACATAGTTTTTGGCCCCGGCGATATCGGAGACGTCGGTGCTCGCCCGGTCATCGATGGCGCCATCGTAGATCAACAATCCTTTGCGATCGATCACGAACATATGCGGAGTGGTCTTGGCGTCGTAAAGATGGCCAAGCTGTCCCGTTGGATCGAGCAGCACAGCAGTGGGCGCGGCCCGCATCTCTGACATATAGGCGTTCTCTTCGCCACCGATCACGTAGCCTTGCTCACCGGGAGCGGACGATACCACCGTGAGCCACACCACGCCGCGTTTGGTCCATTCGTGCTGCAAGCGTTCCATATTTCCGCTCTGATAGTGCTTTTGGGTGAATGGGCAATCGCGGTTGGTCCACTCGAGCACCACGAACTTGCCTTTATAGTCCGATAGTTTGTGGACGTGATTGTTGCTGTCCGTTGCGGTAAACGCCGGCGCGGCCTGACCCACGCTGGCCGCCCAGACTTCGGTCAGCGCGCCCACTAAAATAAGTGCCAATGTCGCCACCAAGTATCGGCGATTCATGAATTCCTCCTGACAACAGATTTCAAAACTCCGAACAATAGCAAATCGCTTGAGAACATTATTGTTTGCCGGCGTGCCGCACTGGAACCGTGATCCGGTAGGAACCGCCGCCGCTGCCACTCGCAGAATTCTCTGGATCACCGAGCACTAAAACTCCCTTCAATATGGCCACTGGCTTTACCTGCTGGTCCGATTTATGAAGCGTCAATTGTACGCCCTTGGCCAGGCGGATGGCGGCCTGCGGAGCCGAGTTCTCGATGGGGTCCGGCAGAAAAGGATAAAACGCCGCGTGTTCCACCGGATTGCCGGATTCGACGCTCAAAATAAGATCCCCGCCTTCGGAAATGGCCTTCACATTCCAGTTGGATGGCACAGCGGCAGGAACGAGTTTCCTGAACCGTGCAAACAAAGCCTGCGCGGCGGATGGTGGTAGCGGCGCCGTTCCGGGCGGCAGTTTTGACCCAGCATGCGATGGCCGCGTAACAATTTCCATCGTTAGGCTTAGCAGCGCCCGATCGGGAATGCATATCTCCCGGCACACCAGCCATTTCGCCGTTGCGGTGAGCTTTTCCTGCGCACCCGGCGCAGCGTTTGCCGGAATCGCGAGAGGGATCATCAACAGAGTTTCTCCGCTATATCCGAAGTCAATAACCGTGCCGGAGCCTAATCGTTGCGGCGCTGGCCATTCGATTGAGCCCACACGAAAGCCCGCTAGAAGATTCCACTGGACGCGCGGTGGCTCGCCGGAGTCGCCGGGATTCTGCCAATAAATATGCCAGCCGGGGTCCAAGACAAAGTGCAGGCCCAGCCAGGCGGTTTCGCCAGGCGCGACCGCGCCCTTTTCGGCCACGAGCTCGACTTTCGCGTGCTGGCTGTGGTCCTCCGCCGGTGCGGTCGCGCCGGCGCGCGAAACGGGGGCAAGGAAAACGAGAATAAGGACCGAAAGGCGGGCTGCGTTTCCGAAGCGCTGGCGATTCTTCTCCATGCCATTTAGACGCTGGGATCGCGTTACGGTTTCGTCGTCAATTTCCTCCATCCCGTCGGCGGTGGACATGCTTTTGCTTCAACACCACTTCGGTCTTATCGTGTGCTGAGCAACTCAGGAATGGGGCGGTGATTTGCTCGCCCACAGCCAGATTGGCTGTGCCACAAGACCCGCATGATTCATGGAGGGGTAGATTCTCACGCGCATAGCCGCGGAATCTGGCGTAGCTTTCCAATGGCAGGTACCTGAGAATAGGTAGGCCATGGCCAAGACTCCCGAACAGCGGCTCGCCGAAGTTTCGCCCGCGGAAAAGAGCAAGGGCATCTTCAAGCTCTTCCTCGGGTACGCGCCTGGGGTGGGCAAGAGCTACAACATGCTGAGTGAGGCGATCCGGCGGCACAGCCGCGGCGAAGATGTGGTGATCGGGATCGTGGAAACGCATGGCCGCAAGGGCGTCTCCGAGCTCGCTTGCCAATTGGAGGCGGTGCCGCGGCGAAAAATCGATTACAAAGGCACGTTGTTCGAAGAGATGGATATCGACGCAATTCTGGCGCGCAAGCCGCTGGTAGCGGTGGTGGACGAACTGGCCCACACCAATATCCCCGGCAGCAAGCACCGCAAACGCTACGAAGACGTGCTCGAACTGCTGGATGCCAAAATCGACGTGCTGTCGGCGGTGAATATCCAGCACGTGGAAAGCCTGGCGCCCACGGTGCGCGCGATCACCGGAATCGTCGTCCGTGAAACCCTCCCGGACTGGATTCTGCAAGTAGCCACCGAGACAGTGATGGTGGACCTCACGCCCGAAGCGCTGCAAAAACGAATGCAGCGCGGCGATATCTACGGGCAAGAGAAAGTGGAGCAGGCACTCACGAATTTCTTTCGCCGGGGCAACCTGATCGCCCTGCGCGAACTGGCCCTGCGGCAAGTAGCGGAGCAAGTGGACCGCAGCCTGGAATCCTACATGGACCAGAAGGAAATTCAGGGGACCTGGCCGGTGCGCGAGCGCATCGCGGTATGCATTGGCACCAGCGCCCGGGCGCAGTACTTGATTGCCCGGGCGGCGCGGATGGCGCGGCGAATGGACGCGGAGTTGTACGCGGTGCACGTGGATGTGGAAGGCGAAGACGGGCCGGGCGAGCAGAAAACGCTGGAAGCCAACCTGGAACTGGCGGAAAGCCTGGGAGCAAAGGTGGTGCGCTTAAAGGGAAGCAGCATCGCGCAAAGCACGGCGGCGTTTACCCGGGAAAAGCACGTGACTCAGGTTATTTTCGGCCGCACCGCGGTGGAGGGGTGGCGCAGCGTGAACTACCTGCGGCAGATGTACAAGTTCCTGCACGATGCGCCGGCGGTGGACGTCCATATCGTCACCCAAGAGCCCGATTAGCCAGTTGGAGTGCGAGGAAGTGCCGGGCACGGCGAAGTGCGTGACAGCTAGAACCAGTCGCTGCGGTAGGCGATCCACCAGGAAAGATAGCCAATCGGGATGGTCGCCAGCAGCCCCCACCAAATCGGCAGAGCGACGTCGGCTGCCAGGCCCAATATCGTGAAGACAGTCCAGAAAATCTTGCGCTGCATACCTTCATTTTAGCTAGAATCGTGCCATCGAATCCGAAACTCTTGTTGCTGTGTTCCGAAAGGACGGATACTCCTGAGCGACGAAGCGAAGAACGACACGTTTTCGCGGCGTGGATTTATGGAAATGGGTTCCGGCGCGCTGGTGGCTGCCAAGATGCTATCGGGGGAGGCCATGGCCCAAGAATCGAAACCGTATCCGAACAAGGACGATCGGAGCGCCAGCGCTCCGGGCCCCGGCAATCCGGCGCTGGACGTCCAAAATCCGGACTCATTCTTCCCTCCGCCGAGCGATGCCGGCGCCGTAGCGACATTCAAATACCCGTTCGGACTCGCGCACAAACGGATGCAAGAAGGCGGATGGTCTCGCGAGGTAACGATGAGGGAGCTCCCGGTTTCCAAGTCCATGGCCGGTGTGGACATGAGATTAACCGCCGGAGGCGTACGGGAGCTGCACTGGCACACCGCAGCGGAATGGGCCTTCATGTTGTATGGAAATGCGAGGATCACCGGGATCGATGCGGACGGCAAGAGCTTCGTCGGCGATATTAGCGAAGGCGATCTTTGGTACTTTCCCACCGGGCTCCCTCATTCCATCCAGGGCCTGAATCCCGACGGCGCTGAATTTCTGCTGGTGTTCGATGATGGCAATTTCTCGGAATACGAGACGGTGCTGCTCACCGATTGGATGGCACACACGCCGCACGACGTGCTCGCAAAGAATTTCGGAATCAGCGAGCAGGCACTTGCCAAAATGCCGCAAAGGGAGAAGTTTATTTTTCAGGCTGCGGTTCCCGGCCCCCTGTCCGATGACCAGAAAGCTGCTGCCGGATCGCTTGGCGCTTCGCCGCAGGATTTCGCTTTTCGTACCACCCAGCAAGCGGTTTCCAAGCGCACTAAGGGCGGCGAAGTGCGCATCATCGATTCGAGCAAGTTCAAAGTATCCGCGACGATCGCGGCAGCGGTGGTCACCGTCCATCCCGGAGGAATCCGCGAGCTGCATTGGCATCCCAATGCCGACGAATGGCAGTACTACATCAGCGGCAAAGGAAGAATGACGGTGTTTGCCACCGGGGGCCGCGCGCGCACCATGGACTTTCAAGCCGGCGACGTGGGCTACGTCCTCAAGACTCTGCCCCACTACGTGGAAAATACCGGTGACACCGACCTGAAATTTCTGGAGATGTTCAAGAGCAGCTCCTACCAGGACCTGGCGCTCTCGGAATGGCTCACCCACACTCCGCCGGAACTGGTGATGGCCCACTTGGGAATGAATAAGGCGACACTCGACGCGATTCCGAAGGATGAAGTGCTGGTGATGCCGAAGTAACACCCGCACGCTGGTGATTGAAGGCACTTCAATATCCTGTAATGTAGCTAATGCAGCCAATTCGAAAGCCGTTGTTTAGACTTTCGAGTTCTCCCCTCTCTCAAAAACCCTGAACATCCTGCCTACCCCGTCGCGGGCGCCAAAATTTGGCGCTAACCTCGACACGAGCGGTCAATCTAATGTATTTTGGCGTACGGCTTTTGGGGACCCCTCCGCGTATCCAGACGGCCGCGGCGCCATTCATTTCAACACTCGTTCGGGAGACCTAGATGAACTACGTGCGGCGTGGCTTGTTCGTGATTCTCTGCATTCTGGCGGTTGCGGCGTCTTCCCAGACCCAGACTACCCCAGAAGGCCGGTTAATGCGGTTTCCCGACATATATAAGGACAAGATCGTTTTCAGCTACGGCGGCGATTTGTGGCTGGTGGGCACAAGTGGCGGGGTGGCGAGACGCGTCACTACCCATCCGGGCCTGGAGATATTTCCAAAATTTTCGCCGGACGGGACGAAGATCGCCTTCACCGGGCAATACGACGGAAACTTTAACGTCTACACGATCCCATCAGAGGGCGGCGAGCCGAAACAGCTCACCTTCGCGCCTGATCCGTTTCACGAGCCGGAACGCATGGGACCGAACAACGAAGTGTTGAACTGGATGCCGGACGGCAAGAGCATCCTGTTTCTATCCCGGCGCGACACCTTCAACTCGTGGTTCGGGCGCCAATTTACGGTGCCGGTGGATGGCGGGTTGGCGGTCCGGCTCCCCGTCGATAAAGGCGGCCTCGCATCGTTTTCCGCGGACGGAAACGAAATGGCCTACAACCGCATCTTCCGGAATTTCCGCACCTGGAAACGCTACACCGGGGGCATGGCGCAGAAGATTTCGATTTACGATTTCAAGACCAACCACTACGAGCAGATCGGCGATTACCAGGGGACCGACAGTTTTCCGATGTGGCATGGCGACACGATCTATTTCAATTCCGATCGCGGACCTGAACATCGCATGAACCTCTGCGCGTACGACACCAAAACCAAAGCAGTGCGTCAACTCACGCACTACACCGATTTCGATGTGAATTGGCCGAGCCTGGGCCCGGATTCGATCGTATTTGAGAATGGCGGGTACCTCTACGTTTTCGATCTCGGGTCCGAACAGACCCACAAGGTGAGCGTCTATTTGCCCGGGGACCGCGACCAGGCGCAGCCACACTGGGACAACACGGCCAAGATGGTGACCACTCTCGACATCTCGCCGGAAGGCAAACGCGCGGTTCTGAGCGCCCGCGGCGACATCTACACCGTGCCGGCAAAAGAAGGCAGCATTCGCAATCTGACCCAGACTCCCGGGATCCGCGAGAATTTCGGAACGTGGTCGCCCGACGGCAAGTGGATCGCGTATGTTTCGGACCGCACTGGCGAAGACGAAATCTACCTGAAGGCGCAGGACGGCACCGGGCCGGAGGTGCGCATTACGTCGGATGGGTCGATGTTCCGATTCACGCCGATGTGGTCGCCGGACAGTAAAAAACTGATATTCGCGGATAAGGCGGTGCGGCTGTATTACGTCGACATCAACGAAAAGAAGCCGGTCCTGATCGATCAAGGAAAGGTGTTCGACTTCACCGACTATTCTTGGTCGCCCGACAGCCTATGGATCGCGTATGCGAAAACCGTCGAAAACGGCAACGTAGTGGTCAACGTATATTCATTGGCGGACAAAAAGATCACCGCGGTAACCACCGACTTCACCACCAGCTTTAGCCCGGTGTTCGACCCGGGCGGTGAATACCTGGAATTTTTGTCCAACCGCGATTACAACGAGGTGCTGGGCGTCTACGATTTGGAGTTCGCGAACCCGAAGGCCACGCGCGTTTACCTGGCCACTCTGCGGGCCGATACCCCGTCGCCTTTCGCGCCGCAGAGCGACGAAGAGGCTGCCCCGAAAGCCGCACCGGATGAACTAACTGAGGGCAACGAAAAAGACGCGAAGGCAAAAGAGCCAAAAGCGAAAGAATCTAAGGACAAGGACAAGACTAAGGACAAGGACAAGAAGACCGAAGGTACTCCTGAAAAAGGTGCGGACCAAAAGGCCGAGGAGAAAAAACCGTTTCGCATCGACCTCGACGGCATTGGCAATCGCATCGTGGCACTCCCGATGGCGCCTACCAACGTCGCCGAACTTCGCGGGGCCAAGAGTTTCATTTACTACGCCACCGTGCCGATCACCGGGCTTTCCGGACCGCTGGCGGGGGAGTCTCCGGAGTTGCACGTGTACGACCTGAAGGAACGCAAAGATCAACTGCTGCTGACCGGGGTGGAAGCGTTCGAGGTATCGCACGATGGCAAGAAACTGTTGTATTCCGCTCCCGGTGGCGGCGAGGACGGCGCGCATACCTACGGGATCATCGACGCCGCTCCGTCGCCCACCCCGCACAAACCGGGCGAGGGCGCTCTGAATCTGAGCGGCATGCGCGCCGAAATCGATCCGCGCGCCGAATGGAAACAGATGTTTTATGAAACGTACCGCCAGGAACGCGACTACTTCTTCGAGAAAGAAATGAATGGAGTGGACTGGGCGAAGGAGCGCGACAAATACGCCGAGCTGTTGCCACACGTTGCCGATCGCTACGACCTCACTTACATCCTGGGTGAACTCGTGGGAGAGCTATCGAATTCCCATACCTACGTGGGGGGCGGCGACGTTCCGAACCTGCATCCCGTCAACGTTGGCATGCTGGGCGTGGACTTCGAACTCGATTCGGCCAGCGGAATGTATCGATTTAAGAAGATTTATCCCGGCGAGAATTGGGACGGGGCGCTGCGATCGCCGCTCACCGAGCCGGGAGTGAACGTCAAGGAAGGCGAGTATCTGATCGCCGTGAACGGTCAGCCGCTGAGCGCACAGCAAGATCCCTACGCATTATTTCGCGATACGGTGGGCGAAAACCTCACGCTGCGCGTAAATTCCAAGCCGTCGGAGGATGGTTCGCGAACCGTGACGGTGAAGCCCATTGCGAGCGAAGCGCGGCTGCGCGAACTTGATTGGATTGCTACCAACCGGCATAAAGTGGATCAAGCCACGGGCGGGCGCGTGGGCTACGTTTATATTCCCAACATGGGCGGCCCGGGCCTGGACGAATTTGTGAAACAATATTTTCCGCAAATTCGCAAAGAGGGGATGATCCTGGACGTGCGATACAACGGCGGGGGCTTCGTCGACCCGTTGATCTTCGAGCGGCTGCGCCGGATTCTGATCGGGATGAACACCGCGCGTAATTTCGAAGCCAACACCACCGAGCCGCAAGTGGTGTTCAATGGTTCGCAGGTTTGCATCACCAATGAATACGCCGCGTCCGACGGCGATATCTTTACGTACCTCTTCAAGGCCTACAAGCTGGGGCCGGTGATCGGAATGCGTACCTGGGGTGGAGTACGCGGCATTCGCGGCGAAATTCCACTGCTCGACGGCGGATACGTTACCCGGCCGGAATTCTCGGTGTACGGACTGAATAGCCAGTGGGTGGTGGAAAATCGCGGCGTGCAACCGGATATCGTTATCGACAACACTCCGGATCTGGTGATGAGTGGCCACGACCCGCAATTGGAAAAGGCGATCGAAGTAGTGTTAAAGGATATGCAAGAACATCCCAAGACGCTGCCTGCCCGGCCGCCCGATCTGCCGACTTATCCGCCAAATCCTGGAAAGTAGCCGTCGAAATTCAAAGACCCCACGCTTCTGTGATCTTGAGGGAAGCGTGGGGTCTCCAGTTTTACGGCCACAAAGCTTATGAATCCCCCACGCTCGCTTTCGAAGCTTTAATTTCCTGCCAGCGTTTCGGCCGCTTTTTGGTATCCAACACTTTTTTTCGCAGCCGCAGGGACTTGGGCGTAATTTCGGCGTACTCATCTTCGGCGATGAACTCAATCGCCTTTTCCAGGGTCATGTCGCGCGGCGGCACCAGCCGGATCGCTTCGTCCGCCGATGACGAACGCATGTTGGTCTGCTTCTTTTCCTTGGTGATATTGACGTCCATGTCCTGGTCGCGGGAATTTTCTCCCACGATCATTCCTTCGTACACTTCAATGCCGGGCGTAATCAGCATTTCACCGCGTTCCTGAATTCCCCAGATCGCGTAGGCCGTAGCGACACCCGCTCGGTCGGCCACTAGCGCGCCGGTCGGGCGCATCGCCATTTCCCCCGCGTAGTCGGTCCAGCCTTCCAACATCGAATTCAAGATCACTGTGCCGCGAGTGTCGGTGAGCAACTGTGTGCGCAGGCCAATCAATCCGCGCGAAGGGATTCGAAATTCCATACGCACCCGCCCGGAATGGTGGTTCACCATCTTCACCATTTCCCCGCGTCGTGTGCCCAGCGCTTCCATGATGATTCCAATATATGTTTCGGGGCAGTCGACCACCAATAATTCGAGCGGCTCCACTCGGCGGGTGCCTTCGGTACGCACCACGATCTCCGGCTTGCCCACCATCAGCTCGTAGCCTTCGCGGCGCATGGTCTCGATCAGGATGGCGAGCTGCAATTCGCCGCGTCCCAGCACGCGAAAAGCGTCGGTTGTGCCCATGTCTTCCACGCGAATCGAAACGTTGGTCAACAGTTCCTTATCGAGGCGCGCGCGAAGGTCGCGGGAGGTAACAAACTGTCCCTCGCGGCCGGCCAGCGGCGAAGTATTGATAGTGAAAACCATACCCAGGGTAGGCTCGTCGATGAACAAAGGCGGCAGGGGAGCGGGCCGGTCGATTTCCGTGATACTCTCGCCGATTTGAATTCCTTCCACTCCTGCGATGGCTGCCAGGTCGCCGGCCAACACCTCTTCGGTTTCATCGCGTTCCAGACCTCGGAACGTAAATAACTTCGTAATACGGGTGGTCTGCGTGGATCCATCCAATTTCACGATGGCTACCTGGTCGCCACGCCGCAAACGTCCTTGAAAAACGCGGGCGATTGCGACGCGCCCGAAATACTCGCTGTAGTCAAGGTTGAGAACTTGAATCTGGAGCGGCGCTTCGACGTCGCTTTTGGCCGGAGGAATCGCCTTTACGATCGCCTCGAAAAGCGGCTTGAGGGTCACCGAGGAATCGCCCACGGTAATATGCGCGGTGCCGGTCTTCGCGTTGGTGTAGACCACCGGAAAGCCGAGCTGATCTTCGGTAGCGTCCAGATCGATGAATAGATCGTAGATTTCATCGAGCACTTCCGCCGGTCGCGCATCGGGCCGATCGATCTTGTTCAGAACGATCACCGGCGAGAGCTTGGCCGCCAGCGCCTTTTGCAGGACGTAGCGCGTCTGCGGCAGCGGACCTTCGCTGGCATCCACCAGCAACACCACCCCATCCACCATGCGTAGGGCGCGTTCTACTTCGCCGCCGAAATCGCTGTGACCAGGAGTATCGACGATGTTGATTTTCACATCTCCGTAGATCACCGCAGTGTTCTTTGCCAGAATCGTAATGCCCCGCTCTTTTTCCAGATCGTTGGAATCCATCACCCGTTCGGTGACCGTCTGATTGGCGCGGTAGGTGCCGCTTTGCTGCAGCATGGCGTCGACCAACGTGGTCTTTCCGTGGTCCACGTGGGCAATGATGGCGATGTTTCGTATCGATGTTGTCGTCATAATGTCAAAACCTTCGAAAGAAGCCTCTCCCGGGCTCATGGCAAACGCTGGCTGTCCTGCGGGTAGGCTCTCTCCAGATTCCCAGAGCGCCTGTATCGCCACGTCAACCTAAAAAAATAGGGCTGCAAGCGTCGACTCGCAGCCCTTCTCGATACCCAATATTCGAGAAAACCGAGCAACAAACCTGAATGCTCATTATAGCATTGCGCATCATACCGCTGCCACCGTTCGTTCCAGGACGGTGTGATAGGCTTTGGGCCGGGAGGCCAGCCATGAACACACGGGTAAATATGAACATGATCACCACATTGCTGGAAATGCCGGGATACCGGATCGTGCGCAACCTGGGAATGGTGCGCGGGATCGTGGTGCGGTCGCGGAGCATTTTCGGTACGCTCGGCGCCTCGCTGCAGACCATCGTCGGCGGGAATATTTCGCTGTTCACCAGCATGTGCGAAAAAACGCGCGAAGATGCGCTCGAATTGATGATGCAGCACGCCGCGGAACATGGCGCGAATGCGGTTCTCGGGGTGCGCTACGACGCCAACGAGGTGATGAAGGGTGTCACCGAGGTGCTGGCCTACGGCTCCGCGGTGGTCGTCGAACCGAACGTCTGATCGTTTCTGCAACGGAGTGCGGAATGGGCGCTACCGAATAACCATCCAACCGGCCGCGAGATCGCATAGCCGCGCGCGATTCGGTTATGACGCGCCGCGACGTTGGGTTGGTGCGAGCCGAATATCACTGCGTGTCCGACTGCGCAACACTCCAAGGCAAAAACCATTTGACCCGTCCAGTCTGGCGTGGTATTCGGTAGTAGATGAATTTCTGCGGTCATACTCGAAATCTTGCCATTCCCCTTCCGAGCCGCTTGGTAGCGCAGAAGGTCCTCCTTTTGTGCCTGCTTCTACTTCCATTGTTCCTTACCAGCGGATAACAGCCGAAGCCCGAACAATTTTTCAGGCCAGGCCGTTATCCCGAACCCAAGGATGACGGCATTTTTTTTGATGTGCGGATGGCCCTTATAAAAAAGGAGAATGACGATGTGTTTTACCGATTGGGACAAGATTCAGGCCGAAGATGTTTCCTGGCGATATCGCCGCAAAGTGGCGCGCGGAGAGAATCTGGCGGTGGCCATGGTGGAAGTGCTGAAGGGAGCCACCACCTGCCCGCACCGCCACGAAAATGAAGAGGTGATTCTGGTGCTCAAGGGTTCGTGGCGATTCCACCTGCGGGGCGAAGCGGTGACGCTCGGACCGAATCAAATGTTATCGATTCCCCCGGGAGCGGAGCACTCGTCGGTGGTCCTAGAGGACACTACCGCCGTCGATATTTGCACCACTGCCCGGCCCGATTGGAGCACCCTTGAAGACCGGGCGCTGCACTACGACCCCGAACAATATCTGTGGGCGGTTTAACGGGCGGAAGTGCGTTCTGCGTGCAATATTCGCGCATCAAGAATAAATCGGCGGCCATCATCCCTTAGGTCATGGGATGCGTCCGCCGATTTTTTTCACTGCCCAGATGATTTCTGGCCATCAGCGTTGCGATGGCCCATACGCACCCTAGAAATGAAGTACCACGCCGATGGCAGGCGATGCGATGTGCGTGAATTTCCCGGTGTTCAAGCCGTCAAATCCGAAATTCGGAGCCTGTACAAAATATCCGCGATATTCCCCGCGGATGCTGATGTGCGGAATCAGCGCGAAGTCCGCGCCCACTCCGTATACCGCCACCGGTCTGGCTTGAGTCACTTCGCCGCCCACGGAAGCGTTGATATCGCCGGTAGGGCGGAAGAAAATGCCACCGCCTCCGGCTAGCGCGTAGGGACGAACACCCAGCAAATGAAAAGGAGCGGTCAGCACTGCCGCGCCAGTGAAGATGTGTACGCCACTCTGGATCTGTGCGGTACTCGTAGCGGTTACATAGTCCTGAAAGTTTCGCGTGTAGCCGTAATTCACATCGATCGCCAGCAACGGGTTCATATGATAGCGTAGCCCGAAGAGAACTCCTCCGGAATCGGTGGCCGACTGCTTGACGATCGTGCCCTGGCTTTCCCCGATGCCCGAGACCGATTTGGTGATATCGCCATTAATGACCAGACTCAGGTCAGTTTTGCTCAGTAAGCCTCCCTCGGCTTTACCCAGGAATCCTTCCTGAGCTTGCGCGACGCCGGCTAGCAGCAGCGCGCCCAGCGCCAAGGTAAGAATACTCACACCTCTGCGGACAATCATCTTCGACACCCCCCTTGAATTATGGCGACTTTCGATCGCTTTGGTAACGCACTTCCGCGCCGTTTCCACAGCAATGTTGGCGCTTTCGGGCGGCCGATCCTGCAATTACGAAAACCAGACGGCGGTGCATAGAATAGCTATAAGCAATTCGGTCCGCCCGGCAAATTCACCTCTAGCGTAGCTCGTGCAAGCCTCCTTGGCCCTGAAGGGACATTTGCTACGTTAGAACGCACCAGCGGACGATTAGTTGCTAGCACGCGTTGTATTTCCCCGTGCGGTTAAGCCATTCCAGAATGATCCACATGGCTGCTAAACCACGCATTCAACGGACCTTCCACTGAACATGGGACGTACCCGGCCACCCTTCGGTTACTCACCGGGCACAAAACGGGCGCCACTTCGGCTAAGATGTCCGCAGCAATAGCGACTCAAACTCCCGGGGGATTCCATGCTGAAATATACCCGCTGGCAAGACGTCGAGCTCGAACAGTTGAATCCGCTCCTGCAGCGCCAGCATGTCGTGGGCGAATCAGTGATGGTGGCGCGCATACTGATGAAGAAAGGCTCGATCGTTCCACTTCATTCTCACATGAACGAACAGATTACTTACGTGCTGGACGGAGCATTGCAATTCCGGCTCGACGGCCGCGAAATCGTCGTGCGCTCCGGCGAAGTGCTATGTATTCCCCCACACATGCCGCACGAAGCGCTGGCATTGGAAGATACCGTCGATCTGGATATTTTCAATCCCCCGCGCGAGGACTGGATCAATAAGACCGACTCTTACCTGCGCACCGCTAACCGCTAGCCCCGGCTGGTTGCGAGCGGTGCGGCGAGCCCCGCGGCGAAAGCGGCCACTCGCGTCCATCCCGTCGAAATCGAGCGCCTAAGCTAGTGTTTCTGCGCGGTGGCAGCCTCCAAGTCTTGCGCGGCTTTGTTGATTCCTGCGGCCACGCTTTCGATTACGTGTGCTACTTGGGGAATTTGGGCGTCGGCTTCTTTCCACTTTTTTCGGTCCATATATTCGCGGACCGCTGCTACCGGCTTGGCGCTGTAACCGGTGTACGCGCCGGGCGCGTAGATCTGGTTTTTGAACCAGGGACGTTCCGGGAGCCCATTTTCGTTGAGGAATAAGCGTGAAATCCGCAGCAGATCCGCGTTGACCGGTTCCAGGGACTGCGGCGAGAGCGCCGGAGCATCGTCCGCGTGCAGAGCCGCGAGAGCCCTCGAATAGCGCTCCGCGCTCTTTTTGAGAAGTTCAATGGCGTTTTTCATCGGCGTGAAATTCATGAATGGCGGCACCGCCTCGGCAGCAGGAGGTACGTAGGTTTTGTGGGGGTCCGCGGTGGCGGTGAACACGCCTTCCTGCAATTCCAGGTTGCGCTCGGTGATTTCGTCCTGCTGGTCTTTTAGCAGCTGCTCGAGATCGGACTCGTATTTGGCGATGGCCTCCGCTTGCGGGGCATAATCGACCGGGATCAAGTCGGCGTCGGCCAAGCGAATCATGGTGGTGCCGGCCAACTGGGCCAAGGCGCGTTCGTAGGAAAAATCGGTATCCGCAAAATGGGTGTACCAGTAAAAATCATCGTAGATCGAATGATACTGATCGCCCTGATCTTCCCCGCCGAATTCAAAATCCAGGGTGGGAATGCCGGCAAAATCCTGGAACGCGGTGTAGTCCGATCCGTCTCCCAGCGCTTCGATACTTAGGTCGGCTTCGCGGCGAATCGCGCCACGCTCGTCGGCGTTTTTCGCGTGAGCGATTTCTGCCAGCCGCCTCCGCTGCAGCACCGACACATGCGTCTCCGGATCCGCGATGTCGCGCGCGACGCTGCTGACCACCCTCTGCAAGTCCTGCGTCCCACCGGCGTTGAGAAACCCTCGCTCGTTGCTGTCCGAATTGATATACGCCACGGCGTGCTTTTGTAGTTCTCCTATATGGGTTTCCACCCACTCCACGGAACCCAGCAATCCGGGCTCCTCACCATCCCACGCGCAATAAATGATCGATCGTTTGGGAGTCCAGCCCTGTTTGTGCATCTCGCCGAGGGCGCGCGCTTCTTCCAACATAGCGGACTGGCCGGATATGGGATCATCCGCACCATTCACCCACGCGTCATGATGGTTGCCACGAAGCACCCACTGAGCGTCGGGGTCCGATCCGTGGATCGTAGCGATCACGTCGTAAATTGGTTTGATGTCCCAATTGGAGGCGACCTTCTGGTGCACTTTCGCCGCGCTGGGCCCGATGTGATAGGTGATCGGCAGCGCCCCGCGCCAGCTTTCCGGCGCTACCGTGCCGCTGATCGCTGAAAGCAGCGGCAGAGCGTCGGCGTCGGAAATCGGAAGCACCGGAATCTTGGTGATGGTAGTGGCGTCTTTGATGGCCAGGCGCTTGGCATCGGCAGTGGCGCCCACCCCAGGAGTGAGCGGGTCGCCGGGATAATCGGTATCCATCACGCTGCCGCGCTGCACACCTTCGCGGGGCCGCCAGCCTCCCGCCGGATATTCATCGCCGCGATAGTAGCCATCACCTTCCGGGTCAGAATAGATAAGGCATCCAATGGCGCCGTGCTCGGCCGCCACTTTGGGCTTGGTCCCGCGCCATCCCGCGCCGTAGCGGGCAATCACGATAGCCCCCGCCACGGAGATTCCCAGACGATCCAGTTGCTCGTAGTCCTCGCGGATTCCGTAGTTCACATACACCAGCGGAGCGGTAACGTCGCCATCCGCGGAGTAGGCGTTGTAGGTGGGAAGCTGTTCCGAGGTTTGGTCGGACGTGGGATCGACGCCAACCGCCGGCTCCTGCAGCTTGGCTCGAAATGGCGTTGGTCCAAGCAGCTCCACCACCCGGTCCTTGGGCGTGGGGAACAGCACGTTGAAGGATTCGATGTGCGCATCGAATCCCCATTCTTTGAATCGCGCCAGAATCCATTCGGCGTTGTCTTTGTCGTAGGGCGACCCCACGTGGTGGGGGCGCGCGCTCAATCGGCGCATGTTTTCGCGAATGTTGCCGGCCACCACCGCGTCACGGAATTGTTTTTCGCGGGCGCTCTCGGCGGCCGCCGACTGCGTTTCGTACCCGGAGATGTGAACCGAGGCCGGGGTGGCCGCCTGCTGGGCCTGCCCGGCCAGCGGCAGAAATAGTTGAGTTATCGCGAGCAGCCAACAACCGATCGAACGCAGTGACATGAAGATCCTTTTTTCCGCGTGAAGATGCGAATCAAATTAGAGTTTGCCGTACGCCAAGATGCGATACTTTCAGCCGATGCGGGAGTTTTTGGCCGATTTCGGTAGATGGTTGTGGCTGGTAATTTCCGGGCGGCGGCAATTCGCGCCGCGCGATAAGCCAGATATCTCGCGGCCGATGGTTCACCGTCGCGCCGGCCGCTGCTTACTTAGCCTTGATCGAGAGCAGTTCCACTTCAAAAATTAGAGTGGAGCTCGGTCCGATCGTTGGACCCGAGCCGCGCGGGCCGTACGCCAGGTCCGGCGGAATGAAAAGCTGCCACTTCGATCCCACAGACATCAGTTGCAACGCTTCCGTCCAGCCCTTGATCACTCCTCCTACCGGGAAGGTGGCCGGCTGGCCGCGCTTGTAGGAACTGTCGAATTCGGTGTTATCCAGCAGCGTGCCCTTGTAGTTGCAGACGACTGAATCCGAGAGGGTAGGCTTGGGGCCGGCACCCGCCGTCAGAATTTTGTATTGCAACCCACTGGGCAGGGTGACCACACCGTCTTTGGTCTTGTTGGCCGCCAGAAATTCGTCTCCTGCTTTCTTATTGGTTTCCCCCAGCTGTTGCATCTTTTCCTCCTGTTTTTTCCGCATATCCGCTTGGAGCGCCGTCAGTGTGGTCTTTATTTCATCGTCGGTCATCAGCAGCTTGCGGTTCGCCAGCGAATCCCGAAAAGCTTGCAGCAAAATTTTGTAATCCAGTTCCACGGCGCCGGTGCGGACCCTTCTCCCCATATCCGCGCCAGCGGCGTAGCTGACCTTATCTTTGTCGGTCTTTAGCACCAGAGCGGGCGCTGTTTTCGCCGCTGTGGAGTGAGCCTTCGGCGTGGTGGCAGTTTGAGGACTTGCCGCCGCGGCAGGAGCCGGTGAGGGATTCGGAGTCTGTTGCGCCACCGCGCTCCCGAGCACGATCATGCCTGCTGCCAACAATAATGTTCCCGCTATAGTAAGTGGTTTTCGCATATAGCTATTCTCACATTGGTGCGACCCAAACCGCAAACCGGCAATGTCATCCGGCGAGTTTAGCCCTCCAGTGATCCTTCCTTAAATTGGAACCGCTTCAGATAGAATTATTCGAGTCGAATGGATTCGTGGCCGTCCCAGCTAACCGACTCGGGAATCGCATCGGCAACGCCGATAAACGCGCAGTATTCCGCGTTCACCCGCGCCTTTGCGCCAACCCAGCGATATGCTGGGATGCCGAAAAGGCTCTCACGGGCCACCATTTCCCGGCGTGATTCCACGGTGGGCGAGACACCGAATTCCATTCCGCAGGTTAGTGCCTGGCCGTTCCAGGGCGCATGCGCGCGCAGGTGGTTCTCTTCCCATCGGCAGAGCCAGGGAAAGTCCGCGCGCTTCCAGACGTAGCCGAATACCACTTTGCTGGCCGGCGACCATGACACGAAATACGCGTGCTCGCGATCGGTGTTCATCAAGTGCGTGGTGAAGCCGCCCGAAACGGCATCGCTTGGGTACACGCGCAAATCGATCACTCCGCCGTCCTTGTGTGGGCAAAGAAAACCATTAAACTCCGCCCCGCGTTTTTGCGCTCCGCGGCCGTCCGTGAAATCGGAGTCAATCACTTTCGATCGAGTGGCCGGCGCGCGGAACTGGGTCTTACCAGGCTCCAGGAATGGCGGACCGAGCGTGACGTGTTGAGTCCAGGCAATCGGACGGTCAGTGCCGGAGAGGTTTTCGATGCTCTCCGCAAAGCGGATCACCATCCCATTTTTGGCCAGGTGAATCTCCCGCTCGAATTGCAGTTGCGCCAGCGGCAGTGTCGCTCGCAAAGAAATCGATTGTGGTCCCACGTTCAGCGCGTAGGGCACCACCGACCCCTCGCCGTGAACCGGTATTCCGGCGGCAAACTCCTCCGGACTCGGTCCGCCAAATGTGTCCAGGCAGATGTTGTGGCCCAGAATGCCGGCGAGAAGGTAGGCTTCGGCGCTGGCGCCATATTCGGGATGAGCGGCGCGGCTGTATGTGGAAGGCTCGATGGAAGGCCATGGCGGCGTCCACAGCGGGTTGATGCCGGTGCCTTTGTGAAAGATTTCCGCGACGTGTCCGCCTTCCGCCGTCACAGTGACGCGAATGTTTTCGTTCTCGACGCTGGCACCCCGCCGATTCCGGTAAATGGTTTCAGTCACCGCTTCTAGCCTCCCCTTGACGATGGTGCGGCATTTGGCAATGGCATACTTTTCCGAGCGGCCACCCGCTCTTCGCCGTCCCAGATTAACAACAGTTTGGGCGTCCGGGAAATCTCGCCGAAGAGATTCGGGATGGCGGATCCCTCCCCCATGCCTCGCGAAGCCGCAGCAGAAAGAAATCGGTTCCACGTTGATACCGAACCTCCGCGAGCACCGTCTAACCCTCCAAGGCTGTGGGAATCGGGGTACCCGCCTATGCAACGTCTTCGCTTCGGAGGATTCGAAGTCGATTTGGGCGAGGGTGAGCTGCGCCGGCGGGGTCTAAAGTTGAAGCTGCACCAAAAGCCGTTCCGCGTTCTAGCCCTGCTGCTGGAGCGGGCCGGACACTTGGTTTACCGCGAGGAACTGCGCCAGCGGCTTTGGCCGGAGGATACGTTTGTAGATTTTGACGCCAACCTCAACACCGCGCTGAGCAGCCTGCGCCGGGTTCTTGGCGATTCTTCGAACAACCCGTTTTACATCGAAACCGCTCCCCGCCAGGGATACCGCTTCATTGCGCACGTCATACCGATTGGCGACTCGGACGACGCAACGCCCATCGCCGCGCCCGAATCTCCAGCTGACAAGAAAATCGCGAGTTAACTGGCTCCAAACGGACGCTTTTACCCAAGAACTCCTCTACGCAGGAACTCTATTAGCGATTGAATCGCGGCAATCCGAATAATAGTAGGTTGAATGCGCCGAATATCCTTTTATTCGAATACCTGGCGGGCAAATGCATTCCTCTGGCCCCTCGAAACGCGGCCATTCCTTTCATGACTCGCCTTTTCAGGAATGTAATCAATGCTTTGGACGTTTAGAAATATTTTTGGCCTGTGGCTACGATTTACCGGAGTTCTGTTGCTTCGGGTGCATTGCTTCCTTCAATCCCCGATTCGGGGCAATTGCTGGAGGCCACATGTTCGACGCAAAGGTATGGGTGAGGATTGCATCTGCAGCAGTCTTGCTGGCAGCTCTGGGGATGGCGCCACCGCTTCACGCGCAAACCGCGCGAGTGAGCGGAACGATACTCGATAGCTCGCACGCCGCTGTCTCCGGCGTCACCGTGACGGCAACTAACCTGGCAACTGGCATCGAACGTAGCACTCAGAGTACCGACACTGGCGCCTACACCATCACCAATCTTGCTCCGTCGGTGTACACCTTTACGCTGACCAAGGCTGGATTCAGCGTCCTCAAATTCGAAAAGGTGACCTTGACTGTCGATCAGAACCTCACCCTGGACGCCAAGCTGGAAGTGGGCGCGATCTCCACCTCGGTGGAAGTCACTTCCAATGCTGTGACGACGGTGGACACCGAGACCGCGACGCTGAGCAGTGTGGTCGAACGCGAGCAAATAACTGAGCTGCCGCTGATTCTCCGCGACCCCTATCAGCTCGTACTGCTGGGACCAGGGGTTACCCAATCGGATGGGATGGGCGGGGTTTCCGTGAATGGTGGGCGTGAGCGCAACAACAACTTCATGCTGGATGGCGCCGACAATAATGATGCCGACGTTCCCGGCAACCTGGGCGGCGCCACCGCCCAAAATCCGGATTCCACCCAGGAATTCCGTGTCCTCACCAATAATTTTGCGCCGGAATATGGCCGGAACAACGGCGCGATCATCGACGTTGTCACCCGCAGCGGAAGCAACGATTTTCACGGCGACGCTTTCTATTTTGGCCGCTGGGACGCGCTCGGCGCGCGCGACTACTTTAACCACGCCCTCGATCCGCTTACCGGAGACGTGGCCCCGAAAGACCCTTATGTGCGCAATCTGTACGGCGCGTCTCTCGGCGGGGCCATCATAAAAGACAAGACCTTTTACTTTATCAACTATCAGGGCGACCGCTTCGTCACCACAGTCACCAATAATTCGATTGTGCCAACTGCCGCCTTCAAAACCGGCGTCTTCGACTACACCAACCTGACCACCGGCGCCACCCAATCCATCAACGTTGCGACCGCTGGTGCCGGGCAAAATGGTACCGGTGTGGGGCTGGATCCCATGATCCAGAAGATATTCACTTACTATCCCAACCCAAACAGCCTCAGCGGCGATGGCGTTACCGGCACTCTTTACTTTCCCAGCGAATCACGGGAGAAGGACGAAGACGCAACCATCAAGATCGACCATAAGTTGAGCGGCAATAACAACCTGTTCGCTCGCTATATTTACAACTGGTTCGCCGACCCCAATCCATTTCACAGTGATTCCCTCCCGAATGGACTGGGCGCCACGCCTTCGCATCAGGGCACCCAGGGGTTCGCACTTGGACTTACTTCTACCCTGGGGTCCACGTTCACCAACGAATTACGCTTCGGCGGAAACCGGCTCAATCTTTTCTACGGCTGTTCCGGCATTCCCCAATTTGACAGCGTCGGCCTGGTGGACAAGGAGGGCCGCGGCGCGGACTACGATCTTCCGATATTCGCCCCCTTCGGGTGCCCCCAGCCCAATAATTCGCCCCAGAGCGGGGGCCAATCCGGCACCTACCAAACCATCGACAACATGACCAAGGTGCTGAAGAGCCACACCTTTAAATGGGGGGCCGAATTCCGCGATGTTTACTCCGACAATTTCACCGATTTTAGTGCGCGCCAGAATCTCACCTTCAATATCTTTACCAGCTACGGCATTCCCGCACTCAATCAAGCCGCCCTCAACCCTGGAATCGATAACAACCTGCTGGAAGATGAAGTCAGCGCTCTGCTCGGCCTGGTCGCAGAAGGCACCCAGGTTCAGTTTTTCAATAGTTCCGGAGACCGGGTAGTTAACGACAATCTGCGATTCCGCCAGCACGAACTGGGTCTATATTGGCAGGACTCCTGGAAGGTACGATCGAATTTAACTCTGACTTACGGCCTGCGCTGGGAATACTACGGCGTGCCCTACGAAGAAAGCCATACTTTGAGCAATCTGTTCCAGGACTCCAGCGGTCCCGCTCCATTTACGTTCTCTCCGGTGGGGCCCGGGACGGACCATCAACTTTTCAAGAGTTACTATCATGTCTTCGAACCGCGCCTGGGCTTTGCTTGGGATCCATTCAAGAACGGCCGCACCTCGATTCGCGGTGGAGTAGGCATGTTCAGCGACCGGGTTTACGGCAACCTGGTGGAAGACGCGCGCGGCAACCCGCCGTTCCAGCCTAGTTTCGCTAACGAGCCCGTGCTCACTTATGGCCCAGCGCCAGGTGCGCAGCTTCAGAATCAACCGCTGCCACCTCAGTTAGTTCCTAATCCCGTGGTGCTGGAAGGTGCCAACCTATTCCCCGATCTCTTCGATCCCAATATCAAACCCCCCAACCTGGTCACCTGGAACTTCGGTTTCCAGCGGCAGGTGCAGCGGAACTTGAGCCTGGAGGCCAACTACGTCGGCAATCATGGGACGCGGATCTTGCGCGTGGTGGACGGCAATCCTCCGCAACCGCAACTGGTGTCGGAGTTGCTCGCTCAAGGTATAGCTCCAGAGAACCTGGAATACGGCGATCTGTACTTCGGCCAGGAGGCAGGCATTTTGCCGTTCGATGCCGTGAACAACAATGCGTTTGGCCACGCCTTCACGGATCAAACCACCGGGAAATCCTGGTACGACGGTCTTCAACTTCAGGCCACCGAACAGGCTCTACGTAGTTTGCGCATTCAGGGGTCGTACACCTACGCGCATGCTCTAGACGATTCTTCGGATCCGCTCTTCCCCACCGTCAATAATGGCACTTTCCCAGTGGACTCATATGCTTTGAGTCGCGAAAAAGGAAACTCTGGATTCGATACACGGCATCGCGGGGTAATCAATTTTGTATACCAGCCGAATCTCGGACGCGGCAGGAATCATTGGGCAGAGGGCATCGTGGGGCGGGTGATGGAGGGATGGGAAATCAGTGGTATAGCCGCATGGCAGACCGGGTTGCCGTACGACATTTTCGGAACCCAGGACACGCTGCACACTGGAGTTGCCGATCGTGCCACCATCGTCAATCGCAGCATCGTTCGCACCGCGCCGCCCAATCCATCCCCGGGCGTGCCCAGCGCCCCTGTCTTTACCGGGTTCAATCCCGCCGCCTTCAACCCGGAGGACGGCAGCATTCCAATACCCTTTGGAATTCCCTCCAATGTCGGGCGCAATCAGTATTACGGTCCGGGGATCAACAACTGGGATGCGGATTTGGCCAAGACCATGGCGCTCGGCGACCGCGTTCATTTCCAGCTGCGCTTTGAGTTCTACAATTTATTCAACCGGGTGCAATTTGCAAAGCCTGCGGTTAACGTTGTGGGCGCTCCCGAGTTTGGATACTCCACCTCGCAAGTAGGGCAGAACGATGGCACCACCGGCGCGAGGCAAGTACAAATCGCCGGGAAATTCACCTTCTAGTTCAGCGCATTCGAGAATCGGTGTCGGGGAGCGGAACTTTCTGATTCCCGCACCCATCGGCATAGGGGGAGCGGTCACCCGCTCTCCCCTGCCACAACACCCGACATGCGGGTCCGCATCGGGCGGTTCAGAGGGCTACGCCAGACCATCGAACAGCCTAGGAAGACCAAGAGAGTCGAAGTAGGCGAGCGGAAGCGCGATACACAGGGCCGGGCTGTTCGCCAGATGCCAAGGGCCATGTGGGCTGCCTGCCGTTTGTGCGGCGAGGTCCCGACCGATCCCGAGG